>Ga0272441_10006542_pt1 | contig 19434 bp, 30 predicted proteins | sample SSMProp6N_FD_193582 | JGI IMG/M metagenome (GOLD analysis project Ga0272441, IMG submission 193582) | Marine sediment archaeal communities from Little Sippewissett salt marsh, Falmouth, MA, United States - SSM-Prop-6N | ecosystem: Environmental > Aquatic > Marine > Wetlands > Sediment ... | reverse complement strand
AGATTAAAGTTGTAGTGGAGAACGGGCAGTGTACACTGTATTCTTTTAGCTTGGACGATGGACAAAGTGGAACATTAGTAGAAAAAGTTCAGCTCAAAAAAGAAGTAATTAATAATTTTGAGTTTGTAGTAAACCCAACACTACTTCAGCAGGTTCTGGACCGTAGTAAAGGTTCGTTTTTTTATGATCCAGTTGGCAAGATTATTTTAATACGTGCTAGTAAATTACAGGTTCTAATACAAACTAAGGAATAGTATGGCTAAGCAAAAAGCATTTTTTCTCAGTCCATTAGAAATATACAAAAAGGAACATCCAGATGCCTTTAAAAAGAAGAAGAGATCTGGAGGAAGTTCCTCGAAGCCTAAAAAGCAAAAAGTTTACAACTGCGAAACTTGTGGTTTGTCTACAAAATGTAAATTTCCCAAACTAAAAAGGTATGGAAAAGGGGAGAAGGGAATCCTTATCGTAGGTCTTTGTCCTGGAAGAACTGAGGATAAACACGGAATTCCTCTTATAGGTCCATCTGGATCCTTCCTAAAAAAGAAACTGGGGTTTTTTGGTATAGATTTAGATCGTGACTGTGTGCGAACAAATATAGTTCAGTGTTTCCCAGGACTAAACAAGGACGGCAGCGATATTAAACCCACTAACGATCAAATTCTTTCTTGTGCCCCTAACCTCCAAAAAGATATCGAAGAGATAAAACCTAAGTTAATTATTGCTCTTGGAACTAAAGCAATACAATCTCTTATCAATACTAAAGGAATTTCCTCCTTCACTGTTTCAGGAACTCACGGTCTTTGCTTTCCTAATCAACAATATGGAACTTGGGTAGGATGCTCTTATCATCCCTCCTTTTTCTGTAGAAAGAAGAGTAAACCTAGTCCAATAAAAGACGATATTATCTTTATGAATGATCTGGCCGATATCCTTTCAGTTCTCGGCGAACCCCTCCCCAAACCTTTTACTGAGGAAGGAAACTTACTCATAACAGATTTCAAAGAAGCGATGGACTATATCGAATATATTATAGACAGTGGTAAACCTACAACCCATGACTTTGAAACTAACAGTACAAGTTGCTACATAGATGATCCTAGAATATATACAGTTTCTATTTCCAATAGTATAGATGAGGCAGCCTGCATTCCTCTTGACTTTCGGAGAAATGGAGATACAATTTTTACTGAGGAACAACTAGTAAAAATAGTGTGTCGATTTAATGAATACTTAAAAAGTGATATACCAAAAATAGCTCAAAACTATTATATGGAGGAGTTGTGGGGAAGAAATGTTCTTGGACAATCTATGAACAATTTTGTTCATGATACTATGGTAGCTGCACATGTTCTTAATTGTAGAAGGTTAACGACAAATTTAGGTTTTCAGGCCTACCAATTAGCTGGGCATGATTACAAAAAAATGGTAAATACCAGTAAGCTTTCGGAAGAAACATTGGAACAGGTTGCTTGTTACAATAACTGGGACTCAAGATACACTTTGCTTTCTTACTATGATCAGAAAAGAAGATTATCTGTAGATCCAGATTTGGACAAATTTAATACTTGGCTGAACGGATGTCTACCTTCCTTAGCAAATTTAAAAGATCGGGGAATGAATATAAACCAGGAAGTTCTAGATGATTTATATGAGAAGTATGAGGGAGAAAGATCTAAAATACTTGCTGGAATACAGAAGTTGAAAAAGGTTCAAGAATTTAAATCTATTGAGGACAATAAAGATAATAAAAGATCGTTTAATCCGGATTCTAGTAAACAGCTAGGAGAGTTAATATACGATCTTTGGGGAGAACCTAAAACGAAAAAAACAAAAGGAGGAAAAGGTTCTACGGATAAGGAAGCTTTAGTTGAAATAGCTGAAAACTCAAAAAATTCTGAAGTTAAAGGTTTCGTAACATCTCTCCTTCGTGCAAGAAAATGTTCAAGTTTAACTGAACGCGTCGAGAATTATAGAAGATTTATGGATCCAAACGCAGTTGTCCACCCTACTTTCTACATGAACACTTCGGCTACGTACCGATCTTCCTGTGTTGGTCCCAATGCTCAAAATGTTTTTAACCATGACGAAGAACTTCAAGTATTTAGAAAATGTGTAGTTCCTCGGCCAGGAAATATTTTATTAGAAGCAGATTACTCTGGAATGGAAGTAGGGGGAATATGTATGATGTCTGGCGATACAGAGTTGGAACGTCAGCTTATTCTAAAGAAACAATTAACAAAAGAAAATCCAGATGTAGTAAATCCTTGGGACACACACCGAAGATGGTCAAGTAGAATATTCGAAGTGGATATTGAAAAAGTAACAAAACAACAGCGGTACGCTGGAAAGAATGGTTTTGTATTTCCAGGTTTTTATGGTTCAGAACCTAAAGCAATGGTTCGATACGAAGATTTTAGAGGAATATCAGAAAAACATTTAAGGGAAGTATACGATCAGTTTTGGGAAGAGTACAAGGACGTTAGAAAATGGCAAAAGGAACAAATAAAATATTACAATTTAAATGGGTGTTATCTTGGACCTATGGGGTGTAAGCGGCCTGGACCATTATCTTTGTTCCAACTATACAACAATAATATACAGGGTTTAGCTTTTCATTTACTTCTCGATGCTTTACAAAGAATAGATGATGAGATGATAAAGAGAGGAATGAAGTCTTGGGCCTTTTTGGAAATACATGATAGCATAACATTCGATGTAGTTCCAGAAGAGTTATTGGATGTAGTCGAACTTTCTACCGAAATAATGGAGTCAAAGAGATTCGATTGGCAAAGAAATGTGCCGTTAGAAGTAGAATGGGAAGCTTCTTGTACAAGCTGGTACGATAAGAATAAGGAAACTTTTAAGGAACTGGTGGGCATATGAAAACTGTAGAAAATATATACAAATATATAGCTACTCTTCATCTTTTTCACAGCCAAGTTTGGGAGAAGTATGTAGGATATAGTAGTCAAGGGGAGGGTATTAGTAGACCAACAAAAACCCTTTTATCTGAAATAGAACAAGAAATAAAACATGCGGAAGAAAAAGTAGCTTCTTATCCTCAAATGAAATATTGTATGTTACCTTGGATGGTAGATGTTTGTGGAAACTGTAGCGAAGTTGATACTAATACCATGGAACAGGCTCTAGAAGATTTAAATATCGAAAATTTTATATGTAAAAACGGAAGTATAGCTGAATCTGTACAATCAGCTATCAGAAGTTGGGGATTCAAAATAACTGATAGAGGAGGAGGTGTAGGAGGATGGCATATCGGAGTCCCTTGTGATGATCATTACTCCGAACAACTTTGCTGTCTTCTCCATCAAAAATTTAAATACGCTATCGAGAAAGAATACATCACAATTTATAAACGTTTCTGGGGATTCAAAATAAAAGATTTATACAACTGGACTGAAGTTGAACAGTGGGTGGACATAAATGGGTTAGACACTGAACTTTATAATAGATTAGTAGATAAATATAAAGTTGAAATAGCACGAAAGTAATTTTAAAATACTTCTTAAGAAAGAATTGGTGTAGCATGAAAAAGATAGTTGTGTGGTCTGGAGGTTTAGATTCTACATTACTTCTAAACAACTTAGCTAAAGAATCCTCAGAGGAAAATCCTGTATTCGCCTTTTCGTTCAAGCTTCACATCATACATGACATTAAAGATAAAATGGAAGTGCGAGCTAGAAAAAATTATTTGAAATATGCCAAGCAGCAGGGGTATCATATAGAGCACAATGTAATCACAATTGATGGTCCCGGGTATCCTTCAGAAACTTGGGCCCAGCAGAAAAGCTGGTTGTGTTTTATCCTACCCTATATGCCTAACAATTGTGAGATAAACTTTGGATATATTCAAAGCGACAGTATTTGGCCTGCTTTAGATAATCATCTAAAAATACTTGAAAATTTTCAATATCTCGGAGGGATTGGAGATTCTCGGCTGAGCTTTCCTTTTACCTTTAAAGAAAAATGGGAAGTTCTAAAAGAATTTCAAGAAGAGGGAATTCCAGAGAACTGTTTTTGGACATGTGAAAAACCACTAAAAAAGCCTATTACTCCATGTGGTAAATGTGAACCTTGTATCCATTTAAAAATGGCAAAACAAGAATTACAGTATAGAAAATCAATAAACAGGGTGTAGAATTAAAACAGATAAAATCTTTTGTTTTTCAGAAATAAGTTCTTAAGAAAGAATTCTAAAGTATGTATAATATAATGATCGACAAGAAAATATAATAATTTTGAAGGAGAATAAAATGTCAGAAGAAGCAACAAAAACAAGACCGGAGGATTTGAAGTTAATTGATCGAGCAGAAGTAACAAAGACTTTGGCTCCAACTGAAAATTTAGATTTTACTGATCTAAAGCCAGGAGATGATATAGATGTTCGTTTTTTCGGAACCAAGGACGAACCTCGTGTAGATCTCGGAGGTACGGAATTTCGTATTCTTCCTAAAGCACTGGAAGCAACGGCGAGATGCATAGGAATGCCGGCAAAGTATGTAAGTAGATGCCCGGCCGATCTTTTGTTTCCTCATTTAAACTATTGGTTCGGGGAAGGTATGTCGAATCCTATTCGTGCCATCTCCAGTGAAGATACATTACTGGGTATGACTGCCGATCGAGTTAAGACTCAAGTAGTTTCAAACGAGAGACTGCTTCGATTGGCCGAAGAGAAAATTGGCACCGATCACATAGTTGGATATCACCAAGTTTATTCAGATCTCAAGTATTCTTCAATGGCTCTCGTAACCGACAAGTCTTTTGAGCCAGTAAATCAGGATACACTATTCGGTGGAATTAAAATTTCTAATAGTATTTTGGGTAAAGATACAATAGAGGTTAGTCCTTATATTTTCCGCCAATGGTGTTCAAACGGAGCTATCACAGAACAGGCCCTGGGTAAGTATACCAGAAAGAAACACGATAATCTGGACGGTTGGTTACAAGAAATTATCGAAGGAGCAGATAGTCAGTTAGATCAGGAATTTGATCGTATTCGTCATCTTACTACAGTCTCAGTTAAAGGACACGTAGCAGAAACGGTAAATGGAGTTGGGGACGATAGAAACCTTCCAGGAAAAGTAGTCGAAGAGGTTTTGAACGAAGCTATTGCCAGCAAGGCGGAAACAATGTACGACATCTATAATGCCTTTACTAAAATTGCAAGTCACAGTACGGAGTTAACCCCCATGTCCGCAAATAGACTTCAGCATGCTGCCGGCGTGATTACGAAGAACCATGAAATTTGTTCACAGTGCCATCGGGTATTAAACTAAACATTATTTCCCCTCCTTCAGTAGGTCCGGTTGGTTACGGAACCATTTATCCGACACGGGAATGTGGGGACGGACCTGAAATTTTAAAAGGATATAAAAATGACTAAATATCAAACTTCAATTTCTAACTTTAAAAAAGATCTAAAAGAAATTTTAATGAATTACTTATTCTCCCCTTCTACAGAAGAGGTTAAAATCCAAATTCGAGAAGATATAGAATCAACTCTTAAAAACAATGGACTTTACCCAGGAACAATTTCCATTTCTGAAACTGAGCACAACTTAGATGTAAATGTTCACTTACACAAATCTGTAATTTGTGCTGTAGTAAGCTTAACTCCAGTTCAAATTTCAGAATTACAAAAATAAACCAGGAGCAGGTGGAATGCTTTACCAGGAAATAAGACCTAAAACATTTGATTTGGTAATTGGAAACAATACTACTATAGGTTCTCTCAGGAAGTTAGTCAAGAGAAAACCAAAAGATCGTCCCCATACTATCCTCCTCAGTGGTCCAAGAGGATGCGGCAAAACCACACTTGGTCGAATTATAGCTACGGAATTTAAAGCTGCAGGAGATAAAGCCCAAGAACTGAATGCTGCCGATGTTTGTGGAATAGACGCTGTTCGAGCCATAGCAGATCAAATATCCTTTCGCCCCATTGGCGGAGGAACAACTGTTTATATTCTAGACGAGTGTCATCGTCTCACGAAGGCTGCCCAATCTGCTTTACTAAAGATAACAGAGGATACTCCCGAACATGTGTACTTTATTTTATGCACTACAGATCCTCAACTTCTTCTCCCAACATTGAGGAATAGATGTTCGAAGTATGAAGTTGAACCTTTAAAGTCAAAAAATATATTGCAGATCCTTAAAAATGCTTGTAAGGAAAAGGATTTAGATATAGATGAAGAGATTTTGGATGTCATTTCAAAGAACTGCGATAGAACCCCTCGAACTGCTCTCGTCTTACTTGAAAAAATAATGGACTTAACTGATCCCGATGAGATAGCAGATGTTATTGTTTCTGAGATAAAAATACAGGAAAACGGAGAATTTTTTAACTTATGTAAATTGCTTTTACTTCATCCTGAGAAAAGAAAAAAGAATTGGCAAAAAATACTGAATGAGTACTATAAATTAAATTCAGAGACAGAACAGATTAGGGCCGGAATCCTAACTTTTATGAGAAAACAATTATCAAAAATTGATCCTGAAGATACTGAGTATGCACAGGATGTGGGAAGGACAATGGAAATACTTTGTACCAATACCTTTTATGGAGGAACGAATTTATTAATAGTTCTACTGTTAAAGATCTGTTTAGGGGATTGGAAAGATAAGTAGTTAATATAGAGGCAGTAAAATGAAAAAGGGTATAAAAAATTTGTTGCGTGTGTTCCTGTTCATATCATTATTATTAATAGCAGTAGTTATATTTGCAATAATTCCTATCATTTGTTTTGCCCCATTGTCCCAACACCAGACAGCTATACGAAATCCTATTTGTCCTAACTGTAAAGTGGGGACAAAAAGAGTGTATATGGGTACAAAATATATAAAAGTAGATAATCCATTCATTTACAACGAACAAGGAAATATTATTTCTGGAACGTCTTGTATAAAAATTGAAACGTGGAAATGCTTGAAATGTGGAACTGTATACATGTGGTATGAAGATTTATCTGATTTGTTAGGAGAAGGATATTACAAACCGAACATGAGTTTTGAAATTAATTTGAAAGAGTAAAATGCGATGTCCAGATTTAGAAGGCAATTGTAGTAAGTTAGAAGAGAAGCAACAAAGAATAGACGAGTTAAAGAAAACGTTAAGACGTTGTTTATCCGCGGGAAAATCTAATTTGGGCGGATTCATCTGGGATGAAATTATAGAACAACTAGAAAAATGAAATTTAATTTTCAGAAAGGAACATAATTATGGCAGTAGATCGAACAGCAGATTTGGAGAAAGAATTTAGTAAATCTTCAGGAGGAAACTATTTCAATTATGTTGATACAGCAAAATTGGAACGTTTAGGCATTACTCAATATAAACCGTCTCTTGGAGAGAATGCTATACGTATTGTTTTCCCACCAGATCGTCCTGGAGTTTATGGGCTTGAGATTTTTAAGCATTCTAATGTAGGAGTAAACCGGAAGACTTTCTTGTGTAAAAAGAGAATGTTCGACGAGCGTTGTCCTGTATGTGAATACGCGGACACCCTACGCAAAGACGATCCGCAGGATGAAAGGGCTAAGGCTCTTAATCCGAGTCGTAGATACTTATTCTTTGTTGTAGATGTGATGTCTGATGATTCAATAGACAAGGGAATTCGATGGTTTGATTGTCCAGTAGGGGTATGGAATGAGATTAAATCCCGGTCGAAGGCCAGACGACGTCGTGGAGCGAATGCAGGAGAAAAGTTTAAGAAAATTATTGATGTCAGCCATCCTTCAGAAGGGCGAGATATTTTCTTTGAGCAAGTAAAAGAAAAGGGAAATTATTCTTACGAAGGAGTAACTTTAGAGGAAACGGAACCTATTCCGGAGGATTGGTACGCTGACCTTCCTGAGTTCAATGATATCTTAAAGAATTCTACTGATGAGGAAATGGAAGAAGCATGTACTTGTGAACCTGAGGAAGATGAAAAACAAGATCCGAAAGTAAACGACGATAATTCACAAAAAGTAGAGGAGGATATTTCACAGGAAACAGAGGAGGAAGTTGAATCTGCAGCTCCCCCAGTTGAAGAAGAGGAGAAACCGGAAGCTGAAGAAGGGACTAATCGTAGAGTTTCTTCTAGACGTATGAGTAGATCTAGGGAATCGGCTCAAGAAGATGAGCAGAATATGAAGGACAAAGTTAAGAGTCGATTGGCTCGAGCTAGAGCTGCTAGATCTGGTGGGGAGGAATAATGAATTTAATCCCTCCGAGCCGAGTCCGTCTTAGACTTGCTAAAATATTTTCTGACGACATAAAAGAAATAAGATCTGGCGAGAAACTGTAAATTTTATTGCTGATAGTTACGAAGAAGATTACAACCGTTGTATGGAAACCTGTAAGGATATTTTAACTGACGAAAAGAAAATGAAAGAGAGGTAAAAAAATGAGTAAGTTAAGTATTGTATTATTAGTTATGACAATCTGTTCTATAGTTTGTACTCCAGTTCCGACTAAAGCAGGAGTTGATGACTGGGTTGTACAAGTAACCTGTGATTCTGATGATTATACAAACGCCGGGGTATATAATACAAGTGGGGAATTTACGGCCTACGCTGATGCAATAGATCAGATTATTTATGCTGGAGCTAACATAACTGCATCGTTACATAAAGACAACATACTCCCGTATGCCAGCATAAACGGATGGTCTTGGGCTCATTTGAAGTATTCTTTTTACTATACAGGAGAAGGTGACCCGACGCCGGTAAAAATAACGTTAGATTATGATGCTATAGGGTGTATGACCGGAGCAGGAGCAGGTTATCGGTCTTCAGGAAAATCAGATCAGTGCTGTATTGAAATAGAAGCCGAAGGAGTTTTTGGCGGACCCCAAATAAGTTGTTACCAAGAGTACGAAGGAGTAGGTTGTATAGGAAGTAGTCCAAGCAGCGATTTGGAAACAACTCCCTGGCCTGAGGATGATTTTAGCTTAGGCGAATTAGAAGAATACGAAATTTATGGCACAGATGTAGTTTACTTAGATTCTGAACAAGGATGGACATCTACGTGTTCGAAATCCTTTGTTGTTACTAGTTCTGGATCGTCAGTATATGTTAGTGTAGGTATGGAAGGATCTGCCGCAATGTCGAAAACGGATCCTAATCCTTGGGGTTTTGCTTTAATAGATAGTTGGTACCTCGTGGAAGTGGATTGGAGTAAATCTGAACCCGATTAATAGCTGAACTGTTAGATCAAATAGAAGTGAGTAATAAGTCTATTAAGCAGAAAAGTTGCCCGCTTGAGGGAGAAAAATTGTGAACTGATCGGCCGGTAGCTTATAGTTCATAATGCGAGACCGGGAATCCTTCTGGTATTCTGCTTATTACAGTATTGGAGAACATACATATGCATCCTGAATTTGAAACTGAATTGGAAGAGTTATCAGAAGCATTGGAGGAATGTCGTCCAATGTTAAAATTAAATCCTTCGGAATTGGATAAGGAATGTAGAGAGCAGCCTGAGAAATATGAGATGATTGGCCAATTAGCTACTAGAGCTAAATTTTTATCTCGAAAAGCTAAGGATGCTATGGAGTACGTAGAGTCCGACCTTAGAAGTAAAATCAGAAAAGATCCTGAGAAGTTTGGACTAAACGGAAAAATTACGGAGGGTACTGTTTCTGAAACAGTAGAAATTCAAGATGAATTAAGAGAAGCTAAATCTGACTATATTGAATTGTCCAGAGTAGCAGACAGTTTTTCTGTTTTAGTGTCCTCGATGGAACAAAGAAAAGCTATGCTGCGTGATTTGGTTTCCTTATTCGTTCACAAATATTATCAAGGACAATCGCTCTCCGGGGAAGAAAAAGGACTTAACGATGTTTTTGAAGAGGAATTAGCAAATCAAAGAGACGAAGATATTCACGAAGAAGATAAATAAGGTGGAAAAATTAGTATGTCAAAGAAAGATATTTCTGAACAAATAAAAGACTCGTCAAAAGAATGTCTCGACACTGTAGAACTGGCAGAAGTTAAACAGTGGATTCCTACAGGTTGTACAGTTTTAGATTCTGCAGTGTCTAATAGATATCCTGGAGGTATTCCTTTAGGTAGAGTAATTCATATCTTCGGTGGGGGTAGCACAGCAAAATCTGTTCTTGCTACGATGATTTGTGGATATGCCCAAAGAGCTGGAATCCAAACTTACTACGCCGATGTTGAACATACCTTAGATCCTCACTTTGCTAAAATTTTCGGTCTTGATACTGAAAAAGTGGAGGTAGGACATCCTGAAAGTATTGAACAGCTCTTTGATGAATATCTTGCAGACATTATTTATGAGCGAACACCTTCCGGAAGAATTAAGGGTATAAACAAAAATCCTAAATTCATAGTTGTCGATTCCGTTACTGCCCTCCCTACTGAAGTTGAACTAAAGGAGGATATGAAGGACGGAACTTATGGCACTTCCAGAGCCAAACAAATGAGTAAAGGATTTAGAAAGTATCTTTTCGCTTTAGCAGAAAGCAATACGACTCTCTTTTGCATAGATCAAACTCGAGATAATTTAGGGTCAGGTTTTGGAAACAAGGAAGTTACTTCTGGAGGGAGAGCTTTAGAATATTATAGTTCAGTTCAAATCCATTTAAAGCATGACAGTAGGATAAAAAATTCCTCCGACGTCATCACAGGTATCTGGGTGGGTTTTAAGATTGTAAAGAACAAAGTTTCTCCTCCTTTCCGAGAGGGTAGATTTAAAGTTCTATTTGATTATGGGTTAGATAACATCTCCTCCAATCTTTACTACCTTTCTCTAATTCAAAACGGTAAAGATGCTGCAAAGAAGAAAACAACTAAGATAAGTCTTTTTGGGGAGGAAAAGAAATTTGCTACTTGGGTTAAGTGCATTGAGGAAGAGGAGAAAGAAATAGAACTTCGAAAAGAAGTTTGGAAAGTATGGCAAGAAGCACATAAATCAGAACAGAGGAAACCGAGGAAATGGTAAAAATACTATTATTGATAGATAATTTACTTAACTCTGAGGAAGGATGGGTAGTGCAACACTCCTGGGAGGAAGGAAATGTATTTTATGTGCTTATAAGAAATATGGGGAAACCGAGGAAATGGTAGAGGAGAAAAAGCTTATAGTTGATAATCAAGCTCTTAAAACAAGACCTGGAGATTATAAATCTGAGAACTACTTCCGTGCTGTCGATTGTTTAGAGGATAACAGAAGAATAGTAATGAGAAGAGCGGAAGGACGTTGTGTAACAGTTAATGATACAGCTTGGATGATGAGAATCCTCCCCTACGTTGCCAACTACTTTTTTGTAGATAGAGATCTTCTCTTACAGTATTGGTCTGAGAAATATGCTGTGAAGGCAATGAATGAGATTACACAAATAAATGCCGAACTAGGAGAGTGAAATGGACAAACATTATTACATTGGAATAGATCCTGGACTATCGGGAGGAATAGCTGTTATAACCTCCGAAGGAGAAGTAATAAAAGTGTTTGATCCTCCCATAGTTGAATATAAAAAAGGTAAAAAGAAAAAACGCGAGTACAATGTTCCATATTTATCTACTCAATTCAAGGCAATAAATAAAACTTATTCTCCCTGTATTGCAGCACTCGAAAAAATGCAGTCCCTGCCCCCTGGAATTCGGATACAAGCTACATTTAGTTTAGGGTATTCCCAAGGTTTTTACGAAGGTATATTGGCTGCATTAGAAATACCGTACGAGTTAATTGTCCCAAAAACATGGCAGAAATCTTTTGAAATTACTTCTAATAAGGGAGATACCAAAGCACAATCGTATATGATAGCCAGCAAGCTATTCCCTGGAGCAGAAATTACTGGTCCTAGAGGAGGAAAGAAAGACGGACGATCTGATGCTTTACTTATAGCAGAATGGCTACGTAGGAAGAATTATGGAGGCGAAAGATAACTAAAAGAACTCCAAAACAAAAAGACACTAATATACGATATATTCCTAATCCTGAGGAAGCTGGGGACAGGATTATGAGAATGAATTGTGAGCACGATTCTAATATTGAACGAGAGAAAGTAATTAAAGCAGCTCAGAAGTATAAGAATTATTTTTTCAATACTTCGATACCAAATTTTGATTTTCCAGGTCCTGTTGTATTTATAGCGAATCCTAAGGAGGAACAGGATTTAGTTGTCCCAGAGACTATACCGGTAAAACATTTGGATAACATTATGTTTGTTAGACTGCATGTTTCTCCCACAAATCTTAGTAAAATAGTATTTATGATACAGCATTGGAGGTTTTTTTATGTTCCAATTGTCCTTACGTTCATGGCCTACTATGATCAGAATCCTCCTGGGACAATTATTCCTCCTAGAGAGAAATTACAGCATACTGCTTGGGACGAAAATATAAGGATATTGGAAGATAGATCTGAATTTGGTCGTATAGCTTACCAATGGAGGAAGCGTCACATCGACTCGTATTGGTGTCCTACAGAAGCCTTTATGTCTTATGTAACAAAGAAAATGAAAAAAGAAGGTGGAAAATTGGTTACTCGATGTGGGACTGTTGGTAGTAATCAGTGTAAAGATTGTAGAAATTGCGAAACATATTATTGGCAAACAAAAAAGCACTTAGCAGAAATCGCTTGAAATTATCAACGATAGGCGAAAAGAGGAAGAATTGTGGAGGCGAAAGGTGAATATAACAAAAGCTACAAATCGGGGAATATGGTATTTTGCTCATCCTTATAGTTGTAAAGATAAGAACGGCAATTTCATTTTGGCCGGGGAGGAAGCTAATTTTCGTTTGTGTAATTTTCGAGCAGCAGAATTATTAAAACGAGGATATAATATATACTCCCCTATTTCCCATACACACCCTATTCATTGTGCATGTGCTGAATTTTTAGCACGATCGGAACACGAATTGTGGTACCAATTAGACAATGAATTAATAGATAATGTCAACTGGTCAGGGATAATTCTAGCCCCAGGTTGGGAAAAATCCTCTGGATGTCGAGCAGAGAAAAAAAGGATAGAAGCTAAAAATCTTCCATCCTTACTTTATAAAGATATAGTAAAATGAAAAAGCAAGAAAGATCTAATAGAAAGGAACAGAATGAAATTAGTGAATATACTTACTGTGGACAACGAAGGAAATGAAAAAGAGCTTGCTATCAATCCAGATAATATAATGTTTGTGGACAAAGCCGCTATTCCTACTGGATTAAGTGGTGCTGGGAATGTCCCGCTGGTTAAGGATGGAACAGCCATTATATTTGTCGGAGGAGCGGCTCTCAGAACAAAAATGACTAAGGAAGAAGCAATTAAGCTTCTTACTGATAATGATCAAGAAACTACATCTTAAAAATTTCCAAGGACATAAAGATTCTCTTCTTGAACTGGGTCCTGGGATCAATACTATTATAGGAGAGAACGATCAGGGTAAAACCTCCGTCTTTCGTAGCGTAGATTGGGTTAGGAGAAATCGACCTCTGGGGGACGGCGTTATAAGAAAGGGGCAAGAATCTCCTGCTTCAGTCCTGCTCGAAACTAGTTCTTGTGCTATAACAAAAGAAAAAGGGACGAAAGTAAACTCATATTTACTTTCGGGAGTTGAAGAACCCTATACATCTTTTGGGCAGAATCCTCCTGAAGATATTGTTGAAGCTCTTAATTTACATGAAATTAACATCCAATCACAACTTGATCAACCATTTCTTGTTCTATCTTCGCCAGGACAGGTAGCTCAACATATCCGAAGCATCTCGGGACTAGACGTTGTTGACAAAGTTTCTTCTCTTCTTAAAAGTAAAACGTCGGAAAAGAAAAGTCTATTAAATAGTAAAAAAGAGGAACTAAAAGAAACTGAAGAAAAGCTTTCCATATTGGAAAAAGTGGATGTTGTAAAACTGGAACAGTTAATAACTGAGGCAGAGGAATTACAAGAAGAAAATCGAGAATTAGATAGCTCAGAATCTAAATTAGAATCTATCATTAGTGAGTATGTAGAATTAGAAAAAATTCAGATAAATCTTCCAGACGACGTCGATGCGAGCATAGAAAAAAGTGAATCGGTTATTTTAGATTTACAAGCGGGGGAGAGTAGTTACAATGCATTGTCAGAATTAGTAGAAGAGTTAGAAACAACGGAAAGAGAATTATCTAATCTACCTACAATAAATAAATCATTATTAGAAAAGATAGAACCTACTATAAATCAGTATAATAATATAGAGGGGAAGATAAATGTTTTAGAAGAAGTAATTTCTAATTGTCAGAATGTGGAAGAAGAAGAAAAGGGAATAGAAGAGAGAATGGAAAAAGAACTGGAAGTTTTGTTCTCTCTTCTTTCTGAACTTACAGAATGCCCATATTGTGGAAATAGATTGAATGACGACTCAAAAGAATTGTTGATAGGAAATAGTTAATGTATTTTTTTACTTCCGACGAACATTATGGCCATGCAAATATAATCAAACACTGCAATCGACCGTTTGGTTCCGTAGAACATATGAATGAAGTTTTAATTGCTCGACAGAATGAGAAGGTCGGAAAAAATGATATTGTTGTTCACGCTGGAGATTTTTGTTGGTCAAAAACACACAAAGAAGCTCAAGAAAAATATATTAGTAGATTAAATGGAAATCATATATTCATAAAAGGTTCGCACGATAAGTGGCTTCCGAGTTCCGCTAAATGTCGATGGCGAAAAACGATAGAAGGGAAGTTTATTACAGTCGATCATTATGCTGGAAGAACTTGGGAAAGAGCTTTCCATAAATCTTGGCAGTTATATGGTCATTGGCATAATTCTAATAAAAGAAATATTGGTTTACAGCATAATTTATGTGTGGACGCCAATAATTTTTATCCTCTTTCTTTTGAAGAAATTCGAGAAATAATGGAGGCCAAAGAAAGTTATTTGAATAGTTGGATTGGTGGAATTGATACTTGGTTATTAAAGAAAATGAGGATTTTATAATGGGCATAAAATGGTCTGGTATTTCGGAAGATCGGAAACATGAAATTTTCTATACTATAGATTCTAAAGAGGCTTTTATCAAAGCTGAAAAGAAAGGTTTAAAAGTCATAGTTCCTGAAGATAATCAATTGCAAATTGATATCGACGATGAAAACCAGCTAGCTGTTTTTGAGGAAAGAATAAAGAAGTTAAAAACTCATAATTTTGAAATTAAAGATGTGAAAATACAAGAATCAATCAGCGGTTCTCCCCATCGCCATATTTACATAACTTTGGAAGAACATTTTACAGATTTAGAGAGAATATTTTTACAATTATTTTTAGGTTCAGACCCAGTTCGAGAATTACTCTCTTATGAGAGAATTCGCGAAGGAGATGAGTATCCAACATTATTTTTGGAGAAAGAAGAGTGAAAAGCAGATGGACCTGTTTGGGAAGAATGTATTTTAATTATAGAAGAGATAGAAGATTAAAATGAAACTAGGTATTTTAGGCGATACACATTTTACTTCTCGCGGACCTTCGCGAAGATTGGATAACTACTTTGAGACTCAGACGGATAAACTGACTCAGGCTCTTAATATCTTCAGTCGAGAAAAATGTCAATTTGTTATTCAACCTGGGGATATGTTCGACACCCACACAGTTTCAAATGAAGTAAAAGCCAGAATTATTCGGATATTCCGAATAAATCACAATTTCCTTCCTATCTTCTGTGTTAGCGGGCAGCACGATATTAGCGGACATTCCTTATACACTTTAAAAAATAGCCCCCTAGCCGTTTTACAATCCGCCAATGTTATTAGAATACTAAATTCGAGCCCTATACATATACCCCTTCCAGGAAAAGAAAATCAATTTTTAGGATTATTTGGAGCAAGTTATGGTGAACCTGTCCCAAAACCTAAAAATGAAGATAACTTTAACATTCTTGTATTACATAAAATGATAGGGGACCGAGAATTATATCCAGGACAGGAATTGACGAAACCCAATCAGTTCTTGAGGAATAATTCCAGCTACCAACTCGTGATTGCTGGAGATTACCATTACCGTTTTAGTTCCCAGTACAAGGGAAGAACAATTATAAATGCTGGGTGTTTAGTTAGAAAGACAATAAGTAAATTTGATCTTGAACATAAACCTTCTGTAGCTATATTTGATACAGATACAAATAAAGTTCAATTTTTTGAATTAGAAGTAGAACCAATAGAAAAAGTATTCGACCTTTCTCGAGAAACAAAAAGAGATAAATTAGAAACAGAGAGATTTATTCAGTCCTTGAAGGACGGAAAATCTGGAAAAGGCGTTAACTGGAAAGATGCGTTGCTTCAAGTAATGGAAAGTAAAAAACCTTCTGAGGAAGTACGAAATATTATAGACGAATGTTTGGAGGAGGTACAATGAAAAACTTTAATTTTTATAAAGTAGAAGACCCCGAAGATTGTATTCGAATAAGAGAAATTCTTTATAAATTAGGGTACGATGTTACACTACGTGATGCTGAGGATATTTGGACTGCGTTTTCTGAGGATATGTGTGCTTGTTGGATAATTCTTCCAGAATCAGACGAAGAACTGGCTGCAAGTCTTACGGAGTATTTGAATGAAAACTTTTGAAGATTGGTTAATGGACAAAAGTCCTCAAATACGAAAAATGTCCCCTTTAGATCTGGCAAAAAAGGCCTGGAAAGAATCGAAAGAAGAAACCTTGAAATGGTTATTGTCCGAACGAGGAATGATGATGTCTGATTGGAACAAAGAGTATCTTGATACTTCTATAATTCATGAGGAGCTAAAAAATGAAAGTTAAATTTATAGGGTGTTCAGATTTACAAGTAAAGTGGGGAAAAGGTTCGGATCCTGGAAAAAATCTCATAATTGATCATGTATATGAAGTAGAAAGCATAGAAATGCATTCCTGGCATACTTTATACCAGATCAACGGCATCAACTATAATTCAGTCTGTTTTGAAGAGGTACAAGAATAATGTTTGGAAAGAATAAACTTTTAATTTTGGAAAAGGAAATAGATAAACTAAAAAAATCAATTTGCGTTCATCAGTATGTTTTTAAAAGAATTATACACTTAGAATCAGGCGAACAAGCATATATTTGGGCCGTGGGACAATCGAGGCGTAAAGTTCAAGCTTCCGATTTTGGAATTTTTGAATGCACTAAATGCGGTAAAATTTTAGAAAGAGCATTAACTGAAGAAGAAAAAGCAGCTATAAATCTTCTAAGCGGAGTACAAGATGAGTCAACTAATTAAAAAAGTAAAAGACCAACAAAGAACAATTCAAGACCTTCAAAAAGAAGCTGCTAGGAAACAGGGGAGAAAAGAACAGCTTCTTAAACAATTAAAATCTGAATTTGATGTTAATTCTCCGGAAGAAGCTGAAACACTACTTGCAGAATTTAAAGAGGTGAAAAAACAAAATGTGGAATCGCTTGAAAACATATCTAAAAAGCTGGAAAAAATCATCTCCTCCGCCCAAGCCGCAGAAGGGGCAGTTAATTAGAACTGGGCACGCTGTTATAGTAAAAGATAAATTATCTTCGGCTCCTAGATGGTTGACGTTTAACAGTGTCGGGGAGGAGGACGCTTTGCTCGATTTAAACGAACATTTGATTATACCAGCTACAGCTTTTAAAGTTGGAACAAAAGTAGAAATTTATGAGAAGGTAAGTGGTTGAAAAACATGCTCCTAAAAGAATACAAAACATTTCTATCAGATACTAAATCAAAGAAAAAGATATATTCTGAAAAGAAAGAATCTCTAACTTCTGAAATTTCAAATATAGAAATAGAAGTTGAAAATCTTCAAGAAGCTAAAGATATTGTCAGTGCTGCAGGTATTTTAGCTCAAGATAATACAAAACAACTCTTTGAATCTTTGGTTACTCAAGCACTTCAAACAGTATTCGGAGAGGAATATTCCTTTACATTAGAAAGTAGAATTTTCAGAAATCAACCTGAAATGGAAATGTTTGTTGTCGAGAACGGAGTCAAGTATTCGCCGAAGGATGAAAAAGGCGGAGCTATTATTGACATCATATCTTTCGCATCTAGAATAGTATCCTGGGCTATAATGGAGCCAAAGCTAGAAAATGTTTTGCTACTTGATGAGCCGTTTAAGTGTTTGCACAAGGACGTTCTTTCTTTTCTAGCTCAATTAATGCAAGATATTTCAGATCAATTGGGTATTCAAATTATTATGATCACACATGAAAGAGAACTTTCAAATATGTCTAATAGGCCAGATCAAGATAAAACCTTTGTTGTTAAAAAGATAGAAGCTGTAAGTATAGTGGAGAGAGTAAAATGAAGAAAGTCTTGTCAGTAGGAGGAATAAATTCAGCTATTCGTTCTATGGTCCGTCAAATAGGAACGTACCACGAAGATGTGATCACTTTTGTTATTTTACTCAAAGGCGGAATATTTGTAGGGTCGGACATACTCAAACATTTTATGGGGTGTGGGCCTATAGATTGTCGTAACAGAGATCTAGTAATAGGATTTTTAGGGCTTTCTTCATACCATAACGGGACAGAATCAAGTAGTAAGATTAAACTAACGTATCCTTTAGATCTTCCGAAAGAGTTTATCTCAGGAAAAAATATTTGGGTAATAGACGATATCTTCGACAGTGGTTTAACTTTAATGGAAGCAAAAAAGATTGTAAAAAGCATGGGAGCAAAATCTGTAAAAACAGCTGTTTTAGTTCGAAAAATGAAACCGAGAATAAAAAGTTGGAAATCTGAAGAAGATTTACCGGACGTTGTTGGATTTGAGTATCCTAGTGACGGATTTTTAGTAGGTTTCGGCATGGGTGCTGGCGAAAAATACCGGGGGCTAAATCAGCTATATGAGCTAGAACCGCATGAGATTAGGACAGAAGCTTAATCTCGAAAGAAATCGCAGTACAAGCAGACTCAGACCCCTTATTTGTGGAGATAAAGTATGAGAGTAATCGTAACTAGAAACAGTGGAAACGATATTGATATATGGGTTGGAGACGACCCTTCTCAACTGATCTGGTTTGATTATAATTATTTTCCGAAACTTTCCCCCAATGATTTTGATTATTATCAGGAGGGGAGATGGAATACAGATGTGAAACAATTCAAAAAATTCTTTGGATTTACTCCGAGAAAAAGATCGAAAAAGGTGTATGTATTAACTTTGGATGAACTTCAGAAATAGGAGAATAGAATGTTCGCTATAAAAAAGACATTTGAAGTAGCTATCTCACATAGTTTAACACTGCCATACGAAAGCAAATGCAGCTCTGACCATGGTCACAATCTTATTATTACGGTCTACGCTGCTTCCAGTGATGACTATGTAGAAAGAAACAACGGAATGGTTATTGACTTTACGGAAGTTACAAGAAAAGTGCACGATATTATTGACCACGAGTGTTTGAATAATATAGAAGGAATAGGATATGAAAAACCTTTCGAAGATCCGAATATAGATGTTAAG
>Ga0272441_10006539_pt1 | contig 19436 bp, 16 predicted proteins | sample SSMProp6N_FD_193582 | JGI IMG/M metagenome (GOLD analysis project Ga0272441, IMG submission 193582) | Marine sediment archaeal communities from Little Sippewissett salt marsh, Falmouth, MA, United States - SSM-Prop-6N | ecosystem: Environmental > Aquatic > Marine > Wetlands > Sediment ... | reverse complement strand
GCTAGCTAAAAAAGACAGATCAAGCAAAATCTCGCCACGACGAATCAGCTTCTCGTCATAATTTGTCCAATTCATGATGGGATAAAATACTGAAGACTACAAAATGGATGGGTTAATCCACAAAGCACATATAGATTCTTTTTTCGAATTCTTTTCAAAATCAACAACAGAATTCCCATTTAATGCATAAAAACCAAACGTATTAGCTTTGTATTTTGTAGAATTCTTGCACACAATTTGCTTCCCAAATGACCAGAAACGCTGGGTATTTGCTGTTGTTTGGGGTGATGCTTCATCAAAAAATCCAATTATGACGTTCCTGCCCAAATATGGCAGTTTTTTTTAAAAATTTCTTCTGCATCATGAGGCCTTCGGTAGTCATATGGATATGGTTTAGCATACTTCATTCCAAATTGATGTAAAATCACCCTTACCTGTTTCAGCGTATACTCCACATCAAAAGTTCTAAGTATTAGATCTCCAACTTCTTTAGCTGTCCAATTGTCTTTTTGATGAAGAAGGTCTTTTAGCTCATCTTTTTGATGATCTGATATCTTAGAAGGTCGCTCCACACCCCAATATCTTGGGATCAAACCATCATAACCATTTGTATTCCATTTCTCTTGCCAAAGACATCCTAAGCTTCGTGTAATTCCAACGCGTTGTGACGAGACTGCAACGCTTTCTCCTTCATAACGATATTTAACAAAATATAATCTTTTTAGAATCCTTCCATCGCGCTCAGATCGTATTTTCTTATTGAGTTCTTCAAGACTGACGTGTTTTTGAATGTGGATCTGTTCAGATTTAGGTACGATAAATCATTAACCCGATATTGTATTAATCTTTAGGTTTATGACTATAATTGATTTTCATCCATAATTCTTGCGTTTCACCTGGATGTTAGGTCCTCGAACTGTTTCTGCGCTCGCTCCAATATTTTTTCTTCACCTGGAATTATTCCATCTCTCATTAGAACTTGGCCATTGACGATGGTTGTGTCAACCCCTTCCGACATGCTGTAGACCAAGTGTGATACGGGATTGCTTAGGGGGCAGAGCCAAGGTTTCTTCAAATCGATCAACGACAGGTCTGCCAGAGTGCCAACGTGCAGTCCCATGTTCAGTTGGAATGCTTTGTAAGCGTTTTCAGTTGCCATGTTCCACACCTCTTGAGCCTTGAAAAGTTCCGGTCTAAAGTGGGCACATTTCTGGGATATGGATGTCGTTTTCATCTCTTGGAACATGTTTAGACAATTGTTGGATGATGCACCGTCGGTTCCCAGACATATGTTTGCTCCGGCATTCGTCAGTTGGTCCAAAGGTGCCGTTCCCGAAGCCAGCTTGTGATTGCTTATGGAACAATGGGCAACGTTCACGTTCCTTTTTGCCAATATTGATACGTCCCTTTGAGACAGCCAGGTGCAATGAGCGGCAACAACTTTCTCGCTCAAAAATCCTATGGAATCCAAATATTCCACCGGGCTCATGCCTTTTTCTTTGATGACGCGTTCTACTTCCCCTTTTGTTTCTGACACGTGAATATGCAACATGGTGTCGTATTTCTTGGCAAGTTCCACGGTCTTCAATAGGGTCTCTTCGGAGCAGCTGTAGATTGCATGGGGCCCTATTGTGGGGGTAATCAAGTCGTCATCTTTCCATTTGTTTATAAAAGGTTCCAACTCATCGGCGAGATCTGGCCGCGCGTCGATTAGAACTCCTGAAATGAAGGCACGTAATCCCATCTCTTTGGTCGTTTGGGCGGTTTCGTTCATGAAGTAGTACATGTCATTGTAACAGGTTATGCCCATGTGAATCTGTTCCATGCAGCCCAATTTCACCCCCCAAATGATGTCTTCAGGGGTGAGCTTTGCTTCCAGAGGCCATATTTTTTCTTTTAGCCAGGGCATGAGTTCCATGTCATCAGCGTATCCCCGAAAAAGGGTCATGGCCAGATGCGTATGAGCGTTAATCAGTCCGGGAATGGCCATCGTTCCCTTAGCGTCGATGGTTTCCTCATCTTTCTCCTTCAAATCGCGCCCTATTTTGGTTATTTGGTTCTTTTCGATCAATATGTCACGATCATGTATTAGTTCGCCTTTTTGCAGCAGGGCTGCGCCTTTGATGAGCATAAGAATATGTAATAAATGGTTGAAATTTAACTTTTGGGAATGTTAAGTGCCATATATCTACAATGGCTTAAGTCGCAATTGATTTTTAAATATTCTTCCACATCAATATAGCATTTTTACCATTACCGTAATAGTTTTTTAGAATATTTGCCTTCTGATATCCTCTTTTGTAATATAACGTCAAAGCGGCCTGGTTGCCTTCGTAAACCTCCAGCTGAGATGACTTGGCACCTTTGGATGTGAACTCCTTTTCCAGCGCTTCCATGAGTTCGTTACCGGCCCCTTTTCTGCGATGATGTGGGTGTACATCCAGGGTGGTTGTTTTTCCCCACTCTCCTTTGACGAATCCCATCGCGAAACCAATTATCTTTATTTCGTTTTGATCGCCAATTGCCTCTGCCACCAGTGTCGTGGCATGCCTCAGGTAGACGGCCAGCATTTGCTCAGGGAAGGCCATAATTGGGGAAAAACATATTTTTTCAATGGAGTGGATGGTGAGCAGATCATCCTCATCTGCCCTACGAATCTTCATTTGCTCTCGGAAACTTGTCTGACCACGTCAGAATATGCGCCAAAGACTGCGGGGATGTCGATGGTACCAATTACATCCACCACACCGATGGCTGCGACCACCAATCCCTCTTTATTTTTTATGGGTGCCACAGAGACCGGGACGTTCTTGTAAGAGCCGCTAGTTGGCACGGTTCGGAGGCTTTTCCCTGTTGTCAGAACCTCTTCCAAAATCGGTCCTGTGTATTTGTCGTCTAGAACCTTGCCCCCTTCCACTCTGATTCCAGGAACTTTTACGCTCCTTAGTGTAACTGGCAGCTGGAGGATCTCGTTTATTGCCAACGCTAAGGGCGCGAGATCCCCCGACTTCGAACTTTCTGATATAACCAGCTCAGCCATGTGGGACATATAGGATCTAATTATTGTTATAATCTGCCCTCAATCTTTTAGATCTCGTGCATGGCTGAGTTATGCGCTTTTTGCTGAACTTTTGGTATTGCTTATCAGTAACGCTTCAAGAACCTCGCCTGGAACCCGTGATACTTGCAGAAGCCCTCTGAATCTCTTTGGCTTAATGTCTCACTGTCAAAGGAAACCATATCTTGAGAGTAAAGCATATCTGGCGATTTCCTGCCCACAGATACTGCACTTCCACAATGAAGTTTCATCTTCACCACGCCGTTTACCCTTTTTTGGCTATTGTCCACGAAAGCCGAAAGGTCTGGGTATAGCGGATCGTTAACCAGCCCCATGTAGGCCAGCTCAGACCAAGCCTCATCCACCATGGTTTTGAACCTCAGTTCCGCCCTGGAAAGTACCAGCTTCTCCAAATCTTGATGAGCTGTCATAAGCACGGTGGCGGCAGGATGCTCGTAATTCTCCCTCGCCTTCAGACCCAAAACCCGGTCTTCGATCATGTCGGTCCTGCCCACACCATGCTCGCCTGCAATGTAATTAAGCTTGGATACGAGCTCCATCCCGTCCATCTTTTCTCCGTCAAGTGCGGTAGGAACTCCTTTGACGAACTCGATTTCTATGGTCTGTGGTGGAAGGCCTCGTTCCGGTGATTTGGTCCAGGAATAAATCTCTTCGGGTGGCTCGTAAAAGGGATCTTCCAGTAAGCCGCCTTCTATGCTTCGTGACCAGAGGTTTTCGTCTATGCTCCAGGGTTTTTCCTTGGACACGGGAACATCTATTCCATGTTCTCTGGCATAATCGATCTCCCACTCTCGGCTGAGGTCTAGCTCGCGCATGGGTGCTATGACCTGGAAGTCTGAGGCCCTGAAGATGGCCTCGAACCTGAGCTGATCGTTGCCTCTTCCTGTGCAGCCGTGAGCCAACGCGTGGCCACCCAACTGTTTGGCGATCTCTACGGTTTTTCTGGCAATGAGTGGTCTTGCCAGTGCGGTTCCCAGAACGTAACCTTCGAAGGAGCCATTGGCTTTGATGGAGGGAAATATGTACTCTTCAACGAACTCTTTTTTGGCATCTATTATGTAGTGTTCGTCGCTCAGCGCCTTAGCACGCTGATTTCCACGTTTTATATCTTCCTCGGGCTGTCCCACGTCGGTCAGAACGGTTATTACCTTATCGAAATCGTAATTTTCTCTAAGCAGCGGAATGCAGACAGAAGTGTCCAATCCGCCAGAGTAAGCAAGCACGACAACTTTAGACAATCTAATGCACCTGATGCCTACTTGGTGACCAGTTATTTCAATTCTGCGGCTTTACCTGGCCGATAACTCTATAACTTTGCCGTCAATATTGATGTTGATGATCCAGCTACTGAAAGCCACCGCACTTGTGGTGGACTATGACGAAGACCGAAGAGAGCTCCTGGCCAGTGGCGCTCTGGCGTCTGTGGTCCAACCGGTCCTGAACAGGATGAGCCAGAAGCTGGCAGAGGAGAAACCAGCACTGGTCAGAGACAACGATGTCGTCGCTTCTACCTGGTTGCCGCCCATTCCCGGTGGCCCTTTCAGAAGGTTGGTTCTAAGCGAGGCCAAGATTGCCATTGGCAGATTTGTTCCTCAGACGGTCAGCATAGAGGTTACCCAGGAAGGTGAATATAACCCCCAACGCAGGTTGATGGCCAGTGGTGGAAGTGAGCTGGATACGGAAACGATCAAAGGGGTCATCGATCAATCGCTGGACTTGGGCGCCTGCATAATAACTTTCACCGAGGGTGATCCCCTCCTTAGAGATGACATTTTAGAGCTTGTTCGCTACGTAGATCCTCAGAAAGCAGTGGTAAATTTGTTCACTCGCGGCCTTAACATGACTCCTGAAATGGCCCTGAAGCTGAAAGAGGCAGGCCTTCACAACCTTTTGGTGGGAATATACAGCGTGGATCCTGAACCCCATGATGCGCTTAGGGGGATGGTTGGATCTCATCAGATGGCCGTAGAGGCAATAAAAATTGGCTTGGAAGCTGGCCTTTTGGTTACAATGGCCTCTCACGTTAAGGGTGGCCAGATCTCCCAGATATCTGATCTCTATGATTACGCTGCAGAGCTAGGCGTGCAAGAGTTCTCCATTTGGGAGGACGTCGCCAAAAGGCCTGAGGACCAGTTAACTCAGATCGATCGAGAAACCATTATTCGATTTTACAAAAAAATCAATAAGACTCCTGGTGGCCCCCGGATTTTCGCCAACACTTATTTTGAGGGACAAATGTTGGGTTGCATGGCCGGGCGGAGATGGCTTCATGTGGGTGTGGATGGAAGCGTCAGACCCAGTCCTTACGTTCAAGAGACTTATGGCAATGTGAAGGACGTTTCGCTCAAGGAATCATGGAACCGCATAAGAAAATCCAAGAAATACGACCAGTTCAGGAGCATTTGCCCTGGGCAGTAACAATTTTTGAAATCGTGAAATTCAATATCGACGTTTGGCAAATGGTTGGATCATTGGCGCAATATTAGGAATGGTAGGGCACAAAAGAGATTCTAACATTCTCTTAACTCGGCCATACAATACCTTGTACATGGAACGGATTATATAATATATATCAAAAAAATAGTTTAATTGATATTGATATTCAGTTGCAAATGCAGCTGAACACTTTCTCTTCGTTCCATAGTCCTGTATCTATGGAATCAATATCGTAGCATCCTCCGATGCAACAAGTCATCCAATCAGTTTCGTCCTCCAATTCAAAATATACAGAGTTCATCTGTACCTTTCTGTTGATGTCGTAGTTGCCGTAGTACCTTTCTTGCCCGTAGTTAGGCACTGTTCCGTCAGGGTACGTCTGCAGGTATTCTAGGTCAGCAATCCCCGTGGATTGTGATTGAACATGGTAATCAATGGATCTCGTGGGCATAAAATCTGTACTAATGATGGTGTCATTTGTGGCAGTCACTGTTGTGTTCATCCTCTCCAGTTTGAGATTTGTCAATCGTTCTTTGGAAAAGTCTTGATTGTATAGGTATATGGAACCCACGTAGTCCTGGTTGTTTCCAGCAAATTCGCGATCGCTGATTCCTAGTCCGTAGTAATCGATTTCTCTTTTAGCATCGATGGTTACTGGCCAGTTTTCCACCCATTCGAAGGTCCATGTTTTGCTGTCACGGTTTTTGACTTTTGTCAAATTGACGTCGTCGACCTCGGCTCGCAGATTGATTATCTCCTCGGAGCTGTAGTTTCCTTCTTGGGCTGCAGTTCTTTCCTTGAGTCGCACGTCATTTACGTCCAGGTCCAAATAGTGAGCATGGTAAGGCGAAAGCATTCTTCCTCTCGCTGTGACGTTTATGGGTGCAATATCACCGTTTACAGATTCGGAGAAGTCGAAGACAATGGTTGCGCTTTCTCGATAAATGGACCAGGTAGACCCATCTGTGACGTTGCTCACGCTGCCCTGCCAGGAGGCAGTCGATGCTACCGATATAATTGCCAGCAACGTTATGGCATATATCATCCTCATTATACTACCTCCGCATCTGCAGTATTTTGAGTTGCCGTGGCAATTGCCGTGGTCATGGGATCGAGGCTAGCAACTATGTCGTCGGCGGTTCCGTCTCCTGACCATGCTTTTGCCAATGTCCAATCGACGCCTCTTGAATTCAGGGTGGATGTTGCCGTCTTTTTATCAACGAAAGCATTTGAATTGGAATTGGAATCTGCAGGACCGTAGTTTTCACTGCGAGTCGATATGAATCCTGGATTAAACCACCAGTTGTTATTTAGGATAACCCAATCGTAGTTTCCAGCCACAACGCCGTGCACTATTCCATTTGCATCTGCTTGGGAAGATCCCGTCAGGCTCAGAGAGTTTGAGGTTGCAGTTCCCTGCCCACTATATGTAAAGGCGCCATCGTCTATCCAAACCCAGTTATGGGCACCTCTGTGGTTGACGAAAAGGCCTCCCCACCACAACTCTGACACTGAATAACCTTCATAAGCGTTGCATGTTGACCTTTGGTTAACGTGGACTCCTTCGTTTGTACTCACTGCCTGTGTTAAATGCGCACTTCCTCTTACAATTTCGGTATGTGCACGGGCTTGATTACCATTATCTTGAATTCCGTACAAATCCGTAGCAGCATAATTGCAGTTAGTCAAAGTGGACCGTCTGGTCACTTGAGAAGAGGCCGGTTCCAACTTTGCGTTACTTCGATCATTCAGGCCCGCGGCGTTATTCGTCAGTAGCTCATTTATGATCATGTAGTCGTTTCCCCCTCCCGTTCCAAACATCTCTTGGTAGACGTGGGCGTCCCCCTGTCCAGATACTGTTTGGCTTTCGGTCATGCTGAGACCTTCTTTGAACTTGGTAGACGTGTCAGCCTTGACTCCTATGCTATCATCTGTGTCGTAGGTTTCCCAAAAGCCCACAGACCTTCCGCCGTTGCTGGCAGAAAAGGACACGTCTATGGCGTAGGCTCCTGGCAAAATCAAAATGCAGATCAACAGTATGATCTTGCTCAAATTAGAAATATTAACTCCCTCCAAAACCAATCTAATCCTAGGCCCTTATTTGGATGTCCTATCTATAGTTCTATCTAATAAACACTATTCTGGTGAGAAGCAATTAGTATCATCTAATTGGTTCTCGACTATAATCGGTTTAACAAGTTTGAACCTGGCCACGAAAATCTAAGTGGCATCGAATGAGAAAAGTATGATTGACTTACGAATGGCGCCATCCATTTGGCAGGTATCGCTAAGCACTATTCTGGCGAGAACCAATTAGATGATACTAATTGTTTTTCGCCAGAATAGTGTTTAACGATACGGATAGGCCAAATCTCTAACCCTTGCGAGTTCGAGATTTGTCTGAAAAGTATCGTTAAACACTATAGTATCATCTAACTGGTTCTCGATTATAATTGGTATCTGTGCAACAACCGCTTATTTTCTTTTTCATGGCAGGTCCTTAGTCCAATACACATTACAAAGCCTACCTGCCGAAAAGGTTAGTACGCCCACCAGGCTACTAAGGTGAGCGAGATCACTGTTGAAGATCTTGTGCGTTCCCTGCTATATTGTTGAATTGCGTTTTCTGTGAACGACAGCGATTTGATTGCACTGAAAACTCATATCGTTGTTGGCGCGTGCCATAATCCCTCACAAGCTTTGAGACGGTTGATGTAAAGTCGTGCCCAGAGGTATCCTAAGATGCCACCTAATATGTCTCCAATGACGATCCCCCACCATACGCCCACTTGACCCATACCCAAAACAATTCCCAATATGAACGCTAAGACGATTATGAATATCAACGATCTGAATACGTTGATTACCAGTGACGTCTTGCCTTTACCGGTTCCCTGGAATAAGGACGCTGAAACGATACCCGGAGGCACAAAGGGGTAGAAAACACACATGGTATGGAGAAAGGCTACCATCGTTGGGGCCAAATGAGCGCTCTCTGGGGAGTAGGTAAAGGCGGTGGTGATCATCGGTGCCAAAATCCAAGTGAGAATGCTGGTGGCAATTCCAATGGAAAGCCCCAAGCGTATGGAGTAATCGTAAATGACCTGCAAGTTTTCATAACGTCGAGCGCCAAAGGCAGCCCCTGCAACAGAGACGGTGGATGTTCCAATTGCCACCATGGGAATGATGGCAAACATAACTACTCGCCAACCTGCCGTATAAACTGCCACGGCGTCAGTCCCCGATATGGTGACCAATATTCCATTGATAATAACGGCAACGATTGATATGAGCAAAAATTCCAGCCCTGCAGGTAGCCCCACTTGAAGAACGTCTTTTATAACGGCACGGTCTAAGGTGAACGTTTTCCGGGAAAGAGAAACGTACGTATCTTTTTTGATCAATAACCAATAAAGCAGAACTGCTGATATCAGCAAAATAGATATGACTGTGGCCCATGCTGCACCCGCCACGCCCATTTTTGCGTGGTAGATTAGGATTGGGTCCAGGATCAAGTTGATTATGGCCGAGCCGCCCATGGCGTACATGGTGCGTTTTGTATCGCCTTCTCCTCTCAAAACGGAATAGGCGATGTTCGTGAAGATGATGAAGATGGTTCCAGCAAACACGATTTTTCCATATGTAGCCGCCAGGTCCCCTGCAGTACCTGCACCAAGAAGCATTACCAGTGGTTTTACGAAGAGCATCAAGGGAAAGGTCAAAGCCACAGACAGAACAATTACAAAAAGCATGGCGTGCGCTGCCGTGTTGTCTGCACCTGCTTTGTCCTGCGCACCAATCTTTCTGGCAATCGCTGAAGATACTCCGGCCCCAAGGCCGTTGCTGATTCCAATGAGAATCATGAAAACGGGCATGATAAAGCCTACGGCGGCTAGGGCGTCAGGTCCCAGGCCTGATACCCAGATGGCATCCACCAGATTGTAGATCGACAACATGAGCATGGCGACTATCATGGGGCCTGAAAGCTTCAAAATGGCTTTTTTGGGGTCTCCTGTGAGCAAGGAAACGCCTCTGGTCATCTCAAGAGGTTGTGTTGGGTCGCAGTTAAATTTTTGATAACCATTGTTTTGCATAGTCTTCGTTTCCTGCGTGATCAACGTTTTTGAGGCTGCAATATGTTACTTGGCGAAGGAGGGTTAGCAGCAGGGCTCTTTCTTCTTGAGATAAATTGCCGCATACCATCTTTTCCCAGTCCCTGTCGATTCTGATGATCTCGGGGATGATTCGCACTCCTTCATCTGTCAGAAATAGGCGAACTGCTCGGCGGTTTTTGGGGTCGGTTATACGTTGGATGTATCCAGCATCTTCCAGCTTTCGTACCGCTCTGGCGATGGCCGACTTATCTATATGAAAACGTCTCACCAAGTCGTCTTGAGTTACGTTCTGCTCCTCTGAGAGATGGATCAAAACGACGAACTGGCCCGCAGAAAGGCCGAACTGTTTCATCTCGGCATTCAGGGCCATCAAGTGGGTTCTGTGAATTATGGACAAGAGCCCAGCCATTGGGATATCGGGGTCCATTTTGCATTCTCCTAAATTTTGTGGTTGGTGAATTTACCTGGCAGGATTAAATGTTGTCGAGTCAACTGTTGCATGGTCAATAATATGGCTTATAGTCCCTGGAACTTAAATATCAACCACTTCTCATCTTCAGCAAGACGTTAAGTTAACAAGGAGCACATTACATGATAGCCAGACGAGCCCAAGAGATGACCCCATTTTTGGCGATGGACGTATTGGAGCGAGCCCGTGAGATGGAAAGCCAAGGCATAGACGTCGTACATTTGGAGGTGGGTGAACCGGACTTCGACCTTCCATGTTCTGTAAAAGAGGCTGCTTGCCAGGCTTTGGAGGATGGATATACCCACTATACCCACAGCCTGGGCGACTTGGCCCTGAGGGTTGCCATCTGCCAGTATTACGACGAAACCTATGGGGCTTCGGTTAAACCCGATCAAATAGTGGTTACTTCAGGCACTTCTCCTGCCATGATGTTGGCTGTGGCGGCGTTGCTGGAAAAGGGTGATGAAGTGATAATTTCAGACCCCGGTTACGCCTGTTATCCCAATTTCGTAAAATTTGTGGGTGGCATCCCAATTAATGTGCCCGTATACGAAGAAGACGGTTTTCAGTACAGACCCCTTTCCATCCAAGAGAAGATCAATGACCACACCAAGGCCATCGTCATCAACTCGCCTTCCAATCCCACTGGAAATCTTCTATCCGAGAGTCGCATGCAAAATATCGCTCAGCTATCTCCTTACGTAATCTCTGACGAGATATATCACGGTCTGGTCTACGAGGGGCAGGAGCATTCCGTATTGGAGTTCACCGATGACGCCTTTGTGCTGAACGGCTTTTCCAAGCTCTATGCCATGACTGGCCTTCGGCTGGGCTATCTAATAGCGCCTCCCAAGTTCGTTCGACCCATCCAGAAGATGCAGCAAAATCTGTTCATCTGCGCCAATTCAGTAGTCCAAGTGGCCGCTGTAGCCGCCTTGCAGGATGCAAAAGAGGATGTGGCCCGCATGAAAACCGTCTACGATGAACGCCGTCGATTCATGATCAAGCGTCTCAAAGAGCTTGGCTTGGGCCTAACTGTTGAGCCCACTGGCGCGTTCTACGTTTTTGTCAACGTCAAACACATATCAAGTGATTCTCATAAACTGGCCTTCGACATATTGGAAAAGGCTCACGTGGGGGTAACTCCTGGCGTGGACTTCGGGCCTAACGGCGAGGGCTATCTCAGGTTCTCTTATGCCAACTCATTAAAAAACATTAAAGAAGGCCTGAGCAGGATCGAGGGCTACTTGGAGGCCCTCTAAATATCCTAAGACCGATTGGAGTTCAATTCTCGTTCAATGATCGATAGGGAATTTTTTCTTTTCAGATCTCCAGGTTGGGCAACTCTGATAAGGACCGGTGCCCCATTCCATCTTTTTATCCGGAAGTTTGAACTTGGCGATAACCGGCGCGTGATCAGATTCTGGATAAAATATCCTGGACACGAATACTATTGATTCGTCGTGCAGAAGTTCGTTGTGTATCTCTGAACCCTTGAAGTAGGCAAGCAACGTCCTTGAAACGAGAATGTGATCCAGCATCTTGCCCCTGCCGTTGTGCAGAAAAGAGTATCGAGCAGGCTCAGGAATGTTACGCTCTGTTGGCACCATTACTCGCATGGCCAGTTCCAGATTGCCTGTGTTTTCCACATCGCCCCTTATGGCTTCCAGAGCGACCTCATCGAACTCCTCGTTGAAGTCACCACAAACGGCTATGAGGGCAAAAGGATCTTCGTCGAATAGACGGTCGATCAATATTCTGGTCTCCAAAGCTTGACCAATGCGCTTCATGGACGATATGAAAACGCCTTCGGCCCACCCGGAAGGCGTCTTCCAAGTTCTTTCGTTGATCTTGTGTCCAGGTATGTTCGTGGGCCTGCGAGACTTGAGGTGCAGGTTTATCACATCGATGATCCTATCGTCGGGAAGCTGAATTTTGGCGTGCAATATGGGGCGTTCCCAATTTACCTCCCTGGCGTCGTGTTCTTCGGGATGGGCGGTTACCTTCTGGTATTTTGGGGACGGCGCGTAATCGTGCATGTACTGAAAACTCTCGACGATATTGTAGCGGCTCAATATTACCAGATTGTGATTATTGAGGACGTTCCCCTGATCATCGGCCAACGTGGAAACTCTTTGATACCCTTCGTAAGGCGTTCCTTCGAGCAGCCTATTTAGAGCTCTTAACCTGATCTTTCCACGTGATTTCTGACCGCATACCTCCTGAAGACATAGGATGTCTGCATCCAGTCGGACCAATTGGGGCTGCATGACGGGGATTCTATCCTCCAAATTGGGCCTACGATGTTGGTTGTCGTCCAGACTCAATAGGTTGAAGGTCGCTATGCGTAGCTTGACAGACATGAACTACCTCTAGCTGTGAAAATGTGTAGCTAAGGCTTTATCTTTGCGGTTGATATGCAGCCTTGAACCTGTATGTTGGGAAGAGGTCATATAAGCGGGACGTCTTTGAAGCATGGCGCTAAAAAGTGAGAAAAGGTGTATAATTGCCAAACAGCTTGAAAGAAACATTGTTACTTCGAACAGAAATGGTTTACAACCAAGTCGGAGATCTCACTCGCAGTTTTCCCTTCATATTGATAGAGGCCATTAAGAGCTTTCGAGCTGCACGAGGCACGGAAGCTGCAGCTGGCATTGCCTACTACACCTTATTCTCCTTCTTTCCCCTGCTCATAATCGCAGTCGCTGTAGGTAGCATGTTTTTGGACACCCAACAAGTCCAAGAGCAGGTTTTATCCTTCGTCAGGCAAAGTCTTCCTCCTGCAGAAGAGCTGGTGGAGGAAAATCTTCAACAGTTGGTGCATTTGCGAAGAGCAGTGGGCATCTTGGCATCGGTGGGACTTTTATGGTCTGCAACTAGCGTTTTCACTGCCATTGCCCACAACATCGATCGAGCCTGGGATGGAGAAGGAAGTCGTAACTTCTTGCAATGGCGGCTGTTGGGCTTGTACTTAGCCGGTGCATTTCTATTTGGCATGCTTATCATCTCGCTGATCTCCATTGCCATGTTTGGACTTTTGTCCCGGTTGGAGATGCCCCTTAAAGGTTACCTGCCTTTTGGTGAGAGCTTGCTTTGGACGCCTCTTTCGGATCTGGTTCCCTGGATGTTGATGTTGTTGATAACAACGGTCCTTTATCGTTGGGCCCCCAGTGCTAAGGTGGGATGGTGGGCGGCAGGGTGGGGGGCTGTGATGGCTGCCACCTTGTGGGAGTTCAGCAAAATGGGTTTTACTTTGTATCTGGGAAGCGGGATGGCACGTTACCAGTTGGTCTATGGAACGCTGGGAACTGTTGTCGCCTTGTTGTTGTGGGTGTATCTGACCGCTTTGATCGTCCTCTTTGGAGCTCATCTAAGCGCTGCCATTGGCCATTTCAAAAAACGGGATTCAAATTGATTTTGGGCGTTTCCGAGCGGTTTGTTCATTGGGCAATATTATAGTCGAAAACCAATTGGAGGATACTATAGTGTTTAACGATATCTTTTGGATTAATCTCTAACTCTTGCGAATTCGAGATTAATCCGATAGGTATCGTTAAACACTATATTTCCACTCGCTGCTATAACTTGCATTTTTCGGTCTGACAAGTCTTATAAGCGATTTCCGTGGTTTCAATCACCAGGGATATCAGATCGTCCAGTTTGTTGATGTAGTACACAGTTCCCAGATCGCTCAAAGCACCCTCCACTTGCAAGTTCTTGTTTGCTTCGTCGATGCAAAACAACACGAACTGGCCTTTTTGTGCAGCCACTTGCATGTTTTTCCATTCACTGTAAAGGTTCTGAATGTGGGTGTCGGTAATGCACAAAATCAAACAGCCCTCTCTGGCTCGGGCCAGTTCCAGTATCTCTGCGCCAGGTATGTGGGTTCTGGAGCCCAAGTGCTTGACCATTACCTCTTCTGCTTTGTTGAGATCTCTGGTCCATTTTTGAACTATTAGCCGGTCGCTGAAGTTCAATGCGGCAAGCTCTGCACCTTGAGAGTGTGCGAACTGAGCTGCTTTGAAGGCTGCCAGGGTGGCAGAGTGGGTTTTTGTGCCGTGGCTGTGTCCTCCCATGGAACCACTGCTATCCAGAACTACCATCAAGTCGGGGACTTTCTCTCCGCCTGTTGACATATTGCAGCATTCCAATTCTCTTTTGTAGGTGGTCACTCCAGGAATTAAGACGGGGCTGAGGCTGAAGGAGTAGGGTACGTCCAGTTCGCTAGGTGGATCTGTGAACCTCCACTTAATCAGACCGGATGGATGCCAACTTTCTACCTTCTTTTTGGAAGGCTTGATAATTATGTTGTAGCTCTGGTCCCGATACCATCTTTTTAAGTTTCCTTGGAGCCCCATAACGCTTAGGACTTTTTTGTATTCAGAGGGTTCCAGTTCTGACGCTAAATTTGTGAGGGGTGCTACATGAGCGTTGCCACTTAGAAGTTCTACAGACCTGATTTCGCCTTTACCCAAAATACCTGGTTCCAGCGCCTCCAGAGTTCTGGCCATCTGTTGGCATTGTCGAAGCCACTTGGTTTTATCGTCCACGCCCCAGGAAAATATCTGGCATAACATATCCACCTGGGGCAGATCTGATCGTGGCAAATCGGCATCCCAATATCGTCCCAAAAATCCAATCACGGCTTTGTCCAGGGGGGATAAATCTTTCTCTGCCAGATGCGTCCAGCCCAAAAGCACTTTTTCTTCGTCTTCTTCGCTTCGTTCCAGCCGGAAGGTGTCCACCACGATGTCTGAGAACAGGTTGACCATCAACTTGGCTCGATGCTGTTTGTCTTTGTTTCCATTATAATCGTTCAGACCTTGCATGGCCGCCAGAACCAATTGACCTGCAACTTCCAGAGAGCGAGGACAAAAAAGATAGTGAACTATGAGGTGATCGAAGAGGTTTTCCAGATAGCGAAAACCCAATCTAGTGTCCGTCTCATCCACGGTTATGTTGTAGTTATTGAAGGGAAAACTTCCTTCATCTTTAGAAACGTCTATGATGGGGCGTGGTAACTGGGGTTTGTGCCAGTTGGCTCTAGACGTCTCCCATATTTCAATCAACCTTTCTTCGGAGAACCTTTCCACCAACTTTTTCCACTCCAACTTCAGGACCGTAATCGCTAGCCTGTATTGCCCCCCCTTTCATTCTCCAGCCCGCGCGAGTGCCTGCCGTTTTGCCGATAGATATGGTGCCGCCACTCATGATCAAGCCCAGATAGTCCTTGACCGCACCATTCACCCTAATCCGCCCTCTTTTCATCAACCAACCGGTTCTGGATCCTGCATTTCCTTTGACTAGAATTCTACCACCGGAGTTGCCCACTCCTAGGTAGTTACCGGCATTTCCTTTGATTATTGCCCATCCTCCAACCATGTTCCTGAACGCATAATCTCCACAGGTTCCAGCAATCTTGATGCCTCCTCCTTTCATGTCCTGACCTAAATGGCTGCCAGCATTTCCAGTGACCAAAATTTTGCCACCCTCCATCTTCTCCCCCATATGATGACGGGCTTCGCCCTTTAGAACAAGCACCCCCTGCTTCAGTCCCATTCCTGCAAAGTCTCCTGCAGACAGGGTTAAAGGCTCAGATGATCGTTCTGCAGCCAGGCCGGTGAGGTATCCCCAAATCTTTTGTTCTCGTTTGTCTTGTGGACTTGCTGAATTAATTAGATTTGTTAGTACCTTTGCTTCAAAAGGTGCCAGTTTTTCCACTTCGATCCTGGTCGGTCTCTTTTCCAGTCTGTTGGTGAAGTCCTCGAAGCCCAGCACGAAGTTTCCACTTCGCTTTTCTAAACGCTTCTTTTTTCGGACCTTGCCCTTGTAAGCATCATCTATGAAACCCGTTAGAGTCATGTCCTTCTCTCTAGCGCCCTTATGTAGTCCAACCTGGCAATTGGGTCGTCGTAATTGGAAAGCTCCCCTATGGCCTCTTGAACCGAAATCTCTCCGTCAACTGCTTGGGCAAAGGTCATGTTCATGTCCCTTCTTTCGTTCAGGGTCCTGTTGATGCTTCTTTCGCACAAGTCCTTTACGTATTCCAACCTTTTGGCACCGTAGTAAGGTGGCTTTTCCAGTTGGATGCGGTTGGGAGTGATCCTGTGCCAGACGACGTAAGGGGCCACAGCCCTTAGAACCTCAATCTTTTGGTCAGGGTCGGAAATGTCCAGGAGAAACGCCATGGCTCTGGTATATGATCTCATGTCCTGTCTTACGCGGTCAGACAAACCTTCGTCCACTTGCCAGCAGCATACTTCAGGATTGTTGAAATAGTGGCATCCGGCACAAAGGCCTTTGCTGGGCTTGATGTTGCCTGAAAGTTGAGTTTTATCATAGTTTGGTGCTCTTTCACATAAAGTGAAGTCCCTGAGCATGGAAATGATGGCCAGTTCTACCTGGCTGTTCAGCGAGATGTCTGCCACCAAATGAGGCAGTTTCTCAAACTCGGAAGGGGTGAACTTGGGAAGCGAGTTGGCCAGATCCCAAACTTCGTGATTTCTGCTGGCCAGAGATAAGCTGGCCAAAAAGTCTGGTTGGGTGGCGGGAACGGATATGGATATCCTGTCCAAGAGGGCTTCGTCCAGGGGATAGGTGGAGCTGAAGTCTGGATTCATGGTGGCAAAATAGCAGGTGTCGCCCAGCTCTAAGGTCTTTCCCGCATAGCTGACCTTCCTCTTTTGCAACAATTCTAAAAATAGGTTCTGTTTTCCAGAGGGAAAACGGTTGATCTCGTTTATCACCTTCCATTTGGATTGGGCCCAGGGCGTCCAGAGCACCTCGATGCCCTTTACGTCATGTGACGACTCTGAAAAAGTTGCGGAATGAGGATCAGAACGGGATTTTAAAGGTGAAGACCATTGACGAGGATCTATAAATCCCACAATTTTCTCTTCGGTTTGTTCGGGATGACCGGATATCATCACGTTCTCTATTTCGTCGAAGGACTGGCCGGTAAAGGCGCTGCCCAATAGGTTCACCAACGTTGTCTTGTTGGCGCCCATTCCTCCATAGAGAAGGGCTACTCGGTTCCTGAGGCAAGCGTTGGCCAGTGAAAAGTACAATTGAGCGTTCACCTGGTGGTCGCACACTCTTAGATCAGCGCCGCCCACGTGAAGGCGCAGCTCTTCCAGGGCCTCTGATAAGTCTTTGATCTTTTCCAGGGGATCTGGCATAGGCTGAAATAGAGGATACGCTCTTATTTAAATAAGACGAAAAGGAGGAGGGAACAGCATACGTCGCGTGTCCAACAAAATAGAATTTTGGGGATAGGGAGGTGTAGGAGGGAGGAACTACACACGTCGTATGCCGAATACTACTTAGTCATCTGCCGAATATATAGTTTTCGGTAGACTTTGTGCTGTGTCAAAACTTATTATAAATGATATGGCTGTTATCGTCATATAATGGTGGGCGTTATTCCAATTCTTAATCGTAAGAAATCAAACCTTAGCGGATTTGAGTGAAAAATTCGCTATCTGTAGAATCAGGTGCACAATTGAGGTGAACTTAAGTTTAATTTTAGACGTTCGCCACGTTCGCAGAACCGCGACATATGATTATAGTCGAAAACCAATTAGCTGATACTAATTGGTTTTCGCCAGAATAGTGTTTAACGATACGAATGGGCCAAATCTCTAACTATTGCGAGTTCGAGATTTATCCGAAAAGTATCGTTAAACACTATAGTATCATCTAATTGGTTTTCGACTATAATCTTGAACCCGCAAGAATTAGTGATTTGGCCTATTCGTATCGTTAAGCACTATATTATGCAAGACTTTATAAATTCTGTCACAAACCAAGCATTTTGGTGGGGTGAATAATATGGTTTATTCGGTGGAACTGATATCGATAGAAGAGAAGCAGGAGCTAGTGGGCCGTTATGCGTCTCAGGTTCGATACGAAGTAAAGTCTGACGTATATGGCTGCTGTATCAAACTTCTGACCGGATTGCGCGAGGTCAAGGCGCGTTGGGAAGAGAATTTCTATTACTCATCTCATAACGTTCGTTCTCACGGTCGCCTTTACGTAATTGAAGATCCCAAGGAAAATGACAATTTAGTTCGTTATGATCCTCTGTCCAAGACCGCCTTTCTTTTTAACTTCAACTATTACGGTTGGATCAAGTCTCTGGCCTTGAGCGTTGCAGGTGATTTGTTGGAGGACGATCATGGAATATACTCTGTGCATGGGGCATGTTTGGACTGGAGGGGGCGTGGCCTGTGTCTTCTGGGTGGATCTGGTGCTGGTAAGACCACTCATACCTATGGGCTGCTCAGAAACTCCGAGGTGAGGGTGGTTTCAGACGACTGGTTCTTTGCTCGGCTTTATGGAGACGACGTTTTAACTTACGGATCGGAGAAGAACTTTTACATACGTGCAGAGCTGGCCGAAATTTGGGCGGAGTATTCTGGGTTGATAGAACAAGCCCAATTTGACGAGGAAGGGCGAGCTGTGGTCGATCTCAGATGGGTTATTGGCAAGGGTCGAATTTTGCCACTGACGACGTTGGAAACTTTCATAATATTGAAACGGGATTGCGACGATCCAGAAGTGTTTCGTGAAATTGAAGAATCAGAGGCCTTGAAGATATTGGAAGATAACGAATATTTTAATCCTCATCTATTGGTGAGAAACGAGTTCAAGCGTAAGATCAGGAGCAATTTCTTTGCGGCCCTTTTACGTAGAGCTAGGATATTTCAGGTCAATACAGTCGTTTCACCTGAAGATAGTCAGGGGACAATACGAAAGCTGGCCTTCCGGTGATGTCATGCTATCGCATGCATCGCGGAAGGAGTATCTGAAGGAATCTAATGGCCTATTTTGATTAGGGGGGGCTCTATCACTCTGACTTTGGACGTTGAATGTCGAAAATCCAAGGGTATAGTCGAAAACCAATTAGATGATACTAATTGGTTTTCACCAGAATAGTGCTTAACGATACGAATATTTCAGATCTCAAACTCACGAGAGTTTGCGATTTGGCCGAAAGGTATCGTTAACCACTATAATTCGAGGGCGTTTTAAGGTCGTATGTAGGCCCATCCCTCTGTTTGTTTTCTCACCAATTCACCAGTACCAGAGGATACCACCGTCACGAAATCCGGAAAGTCCTCTTTTTTCAGGCTCATGGATCGCAGGGTATTGGAACATATGGCGAAACTAACGCCCATCTCGGCGAGCTTAATCATCTCCTCTATATAAGGGCCATTTTGAAGCAGGGCCTTAATTCCTTCGGAGTTGGCCAATAGCTCCACCACCACGTCATCTTCTAAATCTCGAAGGAGCCCCTTCACGTTCCTAAAGGTCAAATTGGCTCTGTTCTCCTCAT
>Ga0272441_10006538_pt1 | contig 19437 bp, 16 predicted proteins | sample SSMProp6N_FD_193582 | JGI IMG/M metagenome (GOLD analysis project Ga0272441, IMG submission 193582) | Marine sediment archaeal communities from Little Sippewissett salt marsh, Falmouth, MA, United States - SSM-Prop-6N | ecosystem: Environmental > Aquatic > Marine > Wetlands > Sediment ... | reverse complement strand
GTTCGCTTTTGGGGACATGACGACACGATCGAGGTTTCATTCTTTGTAGAGGCAGATGCCCTGTTTCGGCTCTGTCCCGGGATAGACAGTGCCGAAACAGGATTTCTAAAAGCTTTTGATTCAGCACTGAACCGAATTCATGAGGTTGCAATAAAAGCATATGTAAAAGGCGGTAAAGGTAAGGGCACCTATGCTTACATCCTTGCTGCTAACGATTTCTGATACGTGCACGGGGTCAGCCATTAGCAGTTCCCAGTCAATAGGCAATAGATATTTTTGGTATTGTCAACTTAACGATTTCCGACCCACGTAAGCAATCGACGGCTTCTTCCCTCAAACTATCTGGCCGTGAACTGGGCGCACGTCACCACCTGCCATTCACAGAATGCCCTCGAAGGAAACTCGCGATAGTGAATCGCTCGCGTCAAATGCCGGCCCAGTCTGTACAGATTGCCTACCACACCATAAACCGTAAGAAAGCGCCGGGCGTGCCCCATTGATTTGAACTGACGCATCTGTCGTTCACGTTGACGCGTTGGTTCATGTGATACCTCAGCTCGGTTGTTCTCGTACTGCTCAGTGCTGTGTGTGACGGAAGGAAATACCTCACGGTGCGCAGCTGAATAGCTCTTAAGTTTGTCCGTGATCATTCGCCATGGTGTCTGGCTTTGGCCCTTCAGTAGCTTACGGAAAAAGCATTTGGCTGCCGCCTTGTTACGGCGTTTCTGTACCAGAATATCAATGGTATCTCCGTCTTGGTCAACGGCCCGCCAAAGATAACGAAGCTCGCCGCAGATCTTAATGAATACCTCGTCGAGATACCAGGTGTCACCATATCGGCCTTGTCGTTTCTTAAGCTTTCGAGCGTATTCCGGCCCAAAGCGGTTACACCATTGCCGAATGGATTCATACGAGACAACAATGCCACGTTCGGCCAGAAGGTCTTCTACATCCCGAAAGCTCAAACAAAAGCGATGATACAACCAAACTGCGTGACTGATGATTGTGGGAGGAAATCGGTATCCATGGTATAACTGCTTGGCATATTTCATGCCTGTAGTCTGACCGATTTACCGTGAACTTGACAGTACCCTATTAAGTAATCACGATTAACGAAATGCTTTCTCGATCTCCCTGATATTGTTTTTCATGACTGAGATAAAGTCGCCCTCTTCCGGCGTATTGGCACACGGACTGAATACCAGGCTATTTATATCAAGCTCTTCTAAACGGGTTGCCGATTGCTTGTCAGGCTGCCCTTCCCAGATCATCCATCCAGCGCTATGAGTGGCGAGCAGTTGTTGTAATGCATCCCACTGGTTCTGTTGCGGCATTATTTCAGGCTCCCACATCACGCTTTTCATATTAATGTTATAACGCCGGGCAAGATATTGATAAACAGGGTGTGAAGCAATAAACGGCTTATTGCTATCCTGTGCCACAATGGCCGAGAGTGTCTGATCAAGACTGACGAGATCTTTTTCCAGCAAAGTATAATTTTGGATGAATGTATCAGCATGCCTGGGACGTTGGTTTTCAAGCACTGACAGAATCGCCTTCGCCTGCATGCGGGCCTGATTAAAATCCAGCCAGGTTGTAAAGGCCGTACCTGCATGTGAGTGATCACCGCCTGGACCATGCTGATGCGTGACCGTTTGCTCTACACTGATATAGTCGCGCTGAAATGCGGCAGATGTGTTGACCAGCTTGCGCCGCGGCAAACTGGCATGTTTTAACCACTTTGCATATCCGGCACCATTGAGCAGAATCAGATCAGCCTGCTGGAATTCCGCTATGACACTGGCATCCGGCTCCCAGAAAGCCGGATCGATGTCGGCGGGAACAGGCAAAACAACATTCACCGAACTGCCGCCAATGCGCTCAGCAAAATAGGCCAGTGGATAATTGACTGCATAGACTGACAATTTTTCATCAGCACTGGCGGTAAAACTGACAACCAGCAGTATGCTTACGATTATTTGCCAAAATTTTGCATTCATAACTGTTGCAGCTTCATAGCTTTCTACTAATTTAGAATGAACATTCGTACCAGTGTCTCGACATTGGCATCAACGATATAGAGCAGACCTGCGCAGATGATACCAGCGGCCAGCACAATAATGACAATCTCTGCAGCGATCAGTTTCACTGCCGTCATACGGCTGCAACCCAGCTTGAAGATGGTAGTCAGTTCACGCTGCCGCAGCCGTACTGAAAGCGAAAACACCAGTGCGATGGCCAATACCGTGGCAAGACCGACGATAGCAATCACCGCATCAATGACGCGCTTGATGCGAAAAATATTCTCCATTAAGCCTTGAATGACTTCTGTTGGACGTACGATGTGGTATTGCTGATTTTCCAGGTAACGCCCTCGCAGCAAAGTCGCAGCCTTGGCATCATCGGGAATCGCCAGCAGTGCTGTAAGCGGATAAATCGAGGCATCACCGTGAAAATGAAAACCCTCCATGTTTTCTTCAGTGATTTCCGTGTACTGAAATAATTTTGCATTGGCGGTAACGCTGTCTTCAGAGCGATTCAAGATCACGCTGCTGTCACGCGTCCTGCTTAAATCTTCGTGGCCGTGGCCCAGTCCCTCGATCACCCAGGCTGTCTTCAGATCAACGAATACGGCCTGGTCATCCGGCGTGTGACTGCGTTCCAGTATACCGGCAACCGTCATCTTCAACGGGTAAGCACCTGCCAGGTCAAACAGTGTATCCGGCGATGAAACGATGCTGTCACCGGGTGCGAGACCGTATTCTTCGGCCACACCGGCACCGATCACAGATTCACCCAGCACGGCCAGCATGCGCCCCTGTGCGATCTGCAGATTGCGAAAATCAAAATAATCGATACTGGTGCCGACGATCGGCTTGTTACGCGCCTGAAAACGTATATATAAAGGTATTACATAGGCCAGACCGGTATCTGTAATTTCATCGGCTGCCTGCATGCTGATGATTTCGGGTACTTCATCATCGAAATAGAGGCTGTTCATCACCAGGTCGAGTGCCGAGCCCCTGGCACCGAGCAGCAAGGGTGTGGAGTTAGCGCGCGATTGCAGCAGCTGCTGGCTCTCTTCCAGTATCAACTGCAGCGCCATCGGCAGAAAAGCGATCAGGGTAATACAGGCGATCAGGGTTGCACTGCGCACCTTGTTGAAGACAAGGTAGCGCCAGGCAATATAAAGACTGTTGATCAAGCTGCCGCACCGGTGCGAAATTCAAGAAAATCAATGACGCGATCGAAGCGTGGCAGCAGCTCATGGTCATGCGTTACGGCAAGCAAGGAAGCACCATGCGATTCAACATTTTCAAACAACAAGTCAAGAATCCTGCCCTTGTTACGCGGATCCAGGTTTCCCGTCGCTTCATCAGCAAGGATTATTCGAGGCTGCGGCAACAAGGCCCGGCAGATTGCAGCACGCTGCTTCTCCCCCTGCGACAGCTCGCCGCTGAAACGCTTCAGCTTGTCGCCGATCTCGAGCCCGTTTGATAAATCGATTGCACGTTGCTGTACCTGCTGAGTTAACTTGAGTGCACGGGTAATGCGATAGGGATGCAGGATGTTATCCAGCACATTCAGGTAATCGAGCAGCTCGAAATCCTGAAACACGAAGCCAAGGTTGGTGATGCGAAAATCCCGCCGCCCGGCATCGCTAAAGGAACTGACAGTCTGCCCGGCCACTTTTACCGTACCCTGCTGAGGACAACTGATCCCTGCTATCAGGTTCAGCAAGGTCGTCTTGCCGGAGCCGCTCGGGCCAATAACGGCGACTTTCTCACCCTGCGCCACAGACATGCGCGGAATCGACAGATGAAATTCACCTTGCGGGTAGTGAAACTCGAGTGCCTCGATTTCAATCACCTTAGATGCACCGCTTGTTTGTCATACTGCATTATTAATCCGTTTAATGAGAATACATCAGCTCTTATCTTCTGCCGTTGCAGTTTTTGCATAAGGATCGAGGCGCTTTTCTTCCAGTAGCTCAAGACCGGTTATTTTCCAATGGCCGTCGACGACCTGTACGTTGACCAGGGCATCATAATAGTTTTTACGGGTATGCACATGGCCCCAGTGTCCAACCGATCCCTGTGCCGTCCATGTTGCCTTCACATCAAAGCCCTTGCCTTCAGTCGATGAAGGTTCAGCCCGTGCTTCAAGTATTTCAACTTCTTTCACCCGTGCCTGGGCGCCACCCGCTTTCTTTACCGCAAAGGATTTGCGGTTCTGCAGATAGATTTCTTCCAGCAGATCCCCCTGCACACTCAACGCCAGCCTGTCATAAACATCCGATTCATCGCGAAAATCGAACGAGCGGTATACGTTTTTCAACAGGCTGTGCATGATCAGTTCAGATTCATCATTCGACAATCCGCTGATAAGCGCCGTTGGCCGATTGACCGAGAACCGTGCATAAGGGAATGCAACAACCGCTATCAGCAAACCGACAATAACCGTTAACAAGGGAAGCTGAAAGGATTGTTGATGCTGACGACGATACCACAGCCACCACAGTGCCATGAAGATTACCAGCAGCCCTGAAACGCTGCCGATCGGTATCGATAGCCTGTTCACCGTGTCCTTTAGCGCAACCTGCGCCACAGTCGGCGGCGTGTAGTTCTTGAGGAAGTTGGTCCAGGTGTGGACATTGTCATCGGGGGTCAGAAAAGTAGGCAAGGGTCCCGCCGGATCAGTCGCTGTGGCGGGCACCTGCTGTACCTGGTCGGTAAACAGTTCCCAGTCCACGCTAACCTGCTGTGGCATACCCTCGGTCAGGTAAGCAATAATCACACCGACGATGGCGGTGGATATCTCCAGTCTCTGCGGCTGCTCAAGGATCTGAATGCCGGAAATACCGACAGTCACGTAATTACTGCGATCCATGATTGGCTTGAGTGCCTCACCATCAACCTTGACGGTGTTGTTCGCAAGCAGAAACGACTCTATGCGTTGCTTGAGGGTATCCAGTTCATCAATTTCAATATATTCCTCACCACGCAACCCCAGATCCATCCACTGCTCCAGGTCCCTGATCCGGATCAAGACTTCATGGCGTACTTCATGGGGCTCGACATAGAGAAAGGTCATCATCGCTGATTTATGATGGCGTTTGAGATTCGGGTTGTCGAATTTTGAATACCAGGGATCCGACCAGTCCAGCTCCAGCTTCGCGGGTGCACCCAGGTAACGAAAGTCAATCACCGGAACAGACTTGTGATAAGCAATAAAGCCAAGCGTAACTTTGGCCCTGCCCTCATCATCCAGCGGTGGCACCATGGTGATATGCCCGGGTTTTCCTTCGAAGGGATAGATGATCTCGGCATACAGCACGCGCTTGTCGGCCGGTGCTTCCGGGACGCGCTGGCGGGTATAGGGATTGATCATGCCGGCGAACGGTGATTTCCGGTCGACGCGCATGCGGGGTTCCACCAGGATCAATTGCGCCGGTAACATTGTGCCGTGATCAGCAATAAACTTCAGCGTGTTACTGGCGAAATGTTCAATTCTTTCTGCAAGCGCCGGGCGCTTGATTTCCTTGTCCTCGATCCAGTCATCCGGTATCAGCTCTTCGAAACTTGAAAGATCACCGACATACACTTCCAGTTTGACCTTGACGTGGTCGTCCAGCACATAAATTTCGGCAATATTCGGTGCAGTTTCCGCACCGGTAAGATTTATCCAGTCGGCATGTACAGGAGTGGTTGCGACAAAGAGTACTGAAAACAACGCAAAAAGGCGAAAAAAACCATCGGATTCATAAACTGTCATGATCATCTGCCGCCTGGTTAGTGATGCTTAAGCAGGAAGAATGTAATTCAACCAGGCGCTCATGCGCAGCATGACCTTGCGAATGATATGAGACATTTGTGACGATTCTGTATAGATAGCGCCATTACCAAACGCACCGCCCGGAGTCCTGGCGATATCCAGTGGATCCAAGCCCGCTTCGTTGAATGCATCCTCCCCGAGCTTCAATACGACCGCTATCGGCTGAGGCACATCCTGCGCGCTTGGCGCCATCGGAATATTGCCGCTGGGATCAAGCTGCCCGGCCGGTGTTATCGGCGCGATGCTATCGACCGTGGCTGCAAAGACTTTTCCCGGAAGGATCTTGAAAGTCACTTCAGCCGACTGACCGGGTCTGACATGCCGTGCAAAGTTCTGGTTGATGCCCAGCACCAGCCTACTGCGATCCTGGTTGACAAATGCAATCACGCCGCTTTGACTGCTGTTACTGACGCGCTTGCCGACCGCCAGGCTGACGCCGATAGCAAAGCCATTGCCCGGCGCCGTGACCACGGTTCTGTCCAAATCATACCGGGCATCATTCAGTTCGCTTTGCAGACTGCCGATTTCCGCCGTGTACTGGTCAATCGTGGCCTGGGCTGCGAAATCACCCCGTTTAAGTTCTTGCGCGCGTTCCAGGTTGATCTGTGCCAGCTTCAATTGGGCTTCGAGGCCGGCGACCCTGTATTCATACGGGGCTGGATCGATCCTGAACAGTACATCGCCCTTGGCGACCGCCGTCAATGCCTGCACGGGCACGTCTATGACTTCGCCGGAGACTTCCGGTGTGATCTGCACCACCTCCTGGTACATATTGACCACGCCCGTCGGCGCACCCCACTGCATCGGAATAAAAAATGCAATCAGCAGGATCAGCACCCAGACAAGCGGCGAGAGCTTCCACCACAGGTTGAGCTTGATTATGTTGACTTTGACCAGGAGAAAAAGAACAACGACATAACAGAGCGTCAGGAAAACAATCATCCGGTTTCTTCCTCACCGGATTGTTCCAGTGCCGTCATTTCCGGTTGGCTGTCGCGGGGTTTTGTATAAGCCCAGATAAAGGCCAGTGGCAGCAAAATGCCCATCGTGATCACGCCCCACCAGCCGCATATGTTTATCGCCTCAGCCTGTGGGTGATTGCGCGCGTGTGCGATCTTGCCTGGCAACATGCCCAGGATGATCCACGCGCCGACAACGGCAGCCGCCAGAACAATCAGTATCACCAGTGCAAAGATATCGAGGCCCGTCATCCTTCGCTCCAGTATGTTTCTGGGGTATCACCTTCGCTGCATCCGCACAGCCCAAAACGGACGATCAATGAATCTGCCTGGCCCTCACTTATCACAGAGCGTCTTGATCTTCATTGCGGCCAGGTCAGCCTCTTCCTTCGTCTCCGCTTCGACGAGTTCCTGCTTCGCTGCAATGCACCCCTTGTTCACTTGGCCAGGCTGGTCAGCCGCAGGTGCCGCGTCCGCTGCGCTGGCCTGTGTGCAGTAATCGGTGGATACGCGGCGCAGGTTCGCCGTCTCGCCAGTCTGCTCAACCGCAACACAATCATCCACGCGGATCTCGGTCTGATCGGTAACGACCTGTACGACGCCGGCACCGGTGTTGACATCGTACAAAATGCCGGTGTCACCGCTGCTGCTGGCTGCGCCGATCGCCGCACCCGCAGCCGTGCCGACGACGACATTGCGTGTTCTGTTCTGCCTCGATGGTCCACGCCGCGTTGTCAGCAGGCCGATACCACCGCCGATCAATGCGCCTTTGGGTACAGCATTGGATGACAGATCCACTTCTTTGGATGCAGTCACCACACCGTACTGTATCTTCTTGCTCTGGCCTGCCTTTTGCGCAAGCGCAGTTTGACTGATGGATACGGTTATCAAAGCAATGAGCAGAAACTGTATATGCTTGAGACAGGTTTGCATTATATGGCTCCACTCATTCATCACGACTATTTCTACTTGGCTTTCTGATCGGCCGGATACGGGAACTCACGTCCGAGGGCTTCGCTTGCCTCTTTGTAGACGCCGCGGAGCGCCTCGTCGACTTCAGTCCACCGGCCCGCCTTGATAAAGTCGGAGTAACCCAACGATTCGACCGGAACGTCCATCTCCTTGGCGTACTTCTCCCTGTCAGGGTCTCCGCCAGGAGGCTGCGCCACACCGACCAGCGGTGGCGCCCACGTCGCTTCCTCCACGGCTGCCATACGCACCTTGATAGCGTCCTTGGTGACGTTCCAGACCATGAAGTCCTCGGCAAGGCTCAGTGGACCGTCATAGGTGGTGCGGATGCGGTCGTTTACCGCAGGGGTGGTGTCAAAATCCTTGAAGAAGTGATAGGCAACTGCCATGCGCGGCTTGATTTCCGCCATCAGCTTTCCGAAAGCCTCCGGGGCGGTGTGGATCTGGGTGCCGACCAGCAAGGCGCTCTCCGGCGTGAATCCCATCTTCTTTACCAGATCAGGAACCGCGACGAAGCACTCGTGGACAGCAAGATCCGCGTCTCTGGCGTATTCTACAAACCATTTGTTGGGGTAACTGTCTGAGCCAAACACGAATTTCAGCCCCTTCCACTCAAGGCTGAAGCTGACAGGTCCGTCAAGTGAATGGATCGCCGGAAACGAGCGAATCGTGACGCCGTTATCCTCGTAAATGACGGCATTCTCGGCCTTGTAATCGAACTCGTTGACCTCGATCGAATAACCGCGAAAGTCGACAAGACCCACGCGACCCGCAAGGTCCCAGGTATACATTTCCTTCAACTTCTGCACGGCGTACGCTGTTCCGAGCTCGGGGGTAGAACCGCTCGGCCCCCAGACACGGAGCGGTTTCTGCCGCCCCATGAGTGCCCCGCCGATGAACATCTCCCCCAGCGAACCGAAATGGTCCGCGTGCAGGTGTCCGATGAAGATCTTGTCGAGGTAATCGTACGGGATCTGCAGGGACGAGAGGCGTTCGGCCGACCCGCTGCCGATGTCGAAGATAAATTTGTCGCCGTTCCCCAGTTCGACCAGAAAGCACGCGGCCGCCTGGGCGGCGCGCGTTGTCGGCATACCCGTTCCGCAGGCGATCACGCGCATCTCGTCCGCGGCCAGATCCTCGCTGTTCGGATAGTACACATCCCTCGGACGGGCGCGGACCGGCGAGACTTCCGGTTTGTCTTGACCCGATGCTGCCACAGCCGGTGAGATCGCCTCGGCCAGGTAATTTTCAAAATAGATACCGGCAACGGCTCCCGCGGTAAAAACCATCAAGATCAACGCCTTGCGTATTCTCATATTCTTGCCTCCCCCGGTGCCGGGCAGTTACTGTACAGTTATGTACAGAGAATATATCAATTTTGTCCCGTTGCGTCTATCATCACCGCTGGCAGTCTTCAGAACATTATGAAAACCACACATTTCAAACGCGTAAGCAAGGACCAGTGGCTCGCCTGTGCCCTGGAGGCACTGGCAAACGAAGGTATCGGTGGCGTGCGTATCGACAAGCTGGCGAAACAGCTGGGAATTGCGAGAAGCGGATTCTACTGGCACTTCAAGGACCGGCAGGACTTGCTCGATCATATGCTCGAATACTGGGCGCGCGAGTACACCGAGGTCGTGACCGAAAACAAGGCGTTGACCGAAGGGCCTCCTGCGCAACTACTGGAAAATGCAATGCGCATCGTACGTGATTACGAGTTGAACCGTTTCGAGGCCGCCGTATTCATCTGGGCTCAAACCGACCCCGCTGCCAGGGAGACGTTCGAGCGCGTGTACAAAGTCCGGCTCGACTTCTTCCGCAATATATTTCGCGATCTTGGGTTCAGTGGCGATGAGCTGGAAATGCGTGCACAATTGTTCGTGGGCTACCTGGCCTGGGAATACACCGGCTTCTGTCCGCAATCCAAAGCTAAGGCGGACCGGCTGCTTAAATTACGCTTGCGATTGCTTACTCAAACATAGGCGTGTTATGTCGATCCAATGAATCATTACAGTCGACTTTGTAACCCATACGAATTGGGACGGACCTGCGTACCCCACTGATTCGCAGGAAATTTCATTGAAAACGAAACCGTATTGAAGGTTTAAAATAGCTTCTTACGACCATAGGGAGAGATTTACCAAGAGTCAGGAGATTTCTCCCTTCGGTCGAAATGACATTTCTTTTATTGGCGAACAAAACCTAGGCTGCGTGAAACCGAACGGCCACGCCTACATCAGACTGTCCCTACTAACTGAGGTTTAATGGTATTACGGGCGCTGCCATCCAGCTGTCATCATTCTTCCAGTCATAGTCCGGATCATCGACGTATAGCTCAACTTCGTTACCGTCAGGATAAGCAATGCCCAGAACTGCGTACGGTCGAGCTACCGGACCAGGGTACTGTCATCGCCTTTTCACACGTCGGTGACCTGCATCATGAGTACCGCCGCGCCGCGTCGCAACGCCACATATTCCGTGTGCCACAGCAGGCTGCAAGCTGTTGGTCTGCCGTACCTCCGGTTGTTCTCAAGGTCTCACATCCAGCACACAAGGCCATTTATTCGCTAATTTCGGTCAGCCTCATACCCTACTCGCTGACTCATATATTTTCCTAATCTACAGATCGCGCCGATCAGTTTCTCAACACTGTTATCGGATTAGGTTATTGGTAGGGACAGGGGAAAGTGATATGTGTGAGCTCATGGTCCTACAGCCTCATCCGGTGTGGCACACCCCCAAGCACCAATACCATGAACAGCGCGACACACATTGCATGGTATTGGAGCGTCGCGCTTATATCGAGTGCGGAGATACCATGATTTATACCATGGAAAAATGATAATAACTGCTTGCCGATGCCTGCCAGTGCCAGATGTTGCCAGACAGCAATGCGGGTAAGTTATTGGTTTTGTGAGCTCGCGGCGTCTTGATGCCTGTCAGTGCCAGCCAGTGCCAGACCTGCGCTACTCCCACTCGATTGTAAACGGGCATTTTTCACTCTTTAATATCAATGACTTATATGTAGGTACTAGTGAGAATACCATGAAAAATACTATGTTCAGAAAATCCTTCAAATTTTCCCGAAAAATTGCCGATTGAACGCAGCCACGGCACCTTATGCCACCTTACTGGTTTTGGCTTCCAGGATCATCCCCCACCTCGCTCCTGACAGTAGTGGATCGACTGGTCAAAAAATAATCGCTGCGTCCCCTTTAATTACGGGCGTTGGCCAGTGTCAGGCTCAAACGGTGCGCAGGTAAAAGGGAACACAGGCCGACGACAGAAGTCTAGGTCGACAGTTGGATGGATACTATTGGACCTAGTACCTATCTAAAATCAAGACTAGCTTGAACGTCGGCTTGGATGTTTTGCCTGTGCTATTTCCGTATCGGCAGATTGACGAGTGAACACAACCAGCCCAGTTCGGCTGGCGAAGAGGCGTTGAGCTTTTGCATAATTTTGCCGCGATGGGCCTTCACCGTTTTTTCACTGATACCGAGAGCGTCAGCGATCTGTTTGTTTCTGGAACCGCCAAGAATCGATAGCAGCACCTCCCTTTCACGCGGTGTCAGCTCATCAATCCGGGACTGAACACAGGCGATTCTGGACTGCTCACTTCTGACAGAGCGGCACTTGACCAGTGCACGATCAACGGCGTCCAGCAGGGATACCTCGTCCACGGGCTTGGTCAGGAAGTCGATAGCGCCGCGCTTCATGGCCTCGATGCCGACCGGCAGATCCCCGTGTCCGGTCAGGAAAATCACGGGAATGTCGTTATGCTGACTGTTCAGGTGAATTTGCAGATCGGTCCCGCTCAGGCCGGGCATGCGTATATCCAGCACGAGGCAGCCAATGCCGGCATAAGGTTCACGCTCGAGGTAGTCATCTGCCGAATGAAAGACTTCCGTCGCATAGCCCGAGGCCGACAGCAGGCGCGCCAGCGCCTTGCAGACGGAGGCGTCGTCGTCGATGATAAATACTCGGGAATCAGACCGGGTCATCGAATTCTTCAACCCGGGAACTGCCGCGTTGAGGCCCTGATCGGCAGGCTGAACGAGACAACCGTTCCGCCGGTGTCTGCATTACGCGCCCGAATGCTGCCGCCGGAGGTTTCGACGATCCGCCGGCAGATGGTCAGCCCCATGCCAAGCCCGTCCGTGCTTTTATGATAAATGGTGTTGAACAAGATTTCATCGGCATCGTCAGGCAGGCCGTTTGCATTATCCTCGATATCGACTTCGACTTCATGATTCGAGACGCGGGTGCAGATACTGACCGACCTGTCCTTTCCGCGCTTGTCCTTCATCGCTCTGACGGCATTCACGAGCAGGTTCAGTATTACCTGCTGTATTTCGATGCGGCCTGCATACACCTCTGGAACAGCGGGATCATAGGACTGCGACAGGCTGATGTTGTTGGTCCTGAACTCGCCAGCCATCATCTGAGCGGTTTCACGGACGGCCTCATTGAGATCGAACCACTCTCGAACAATCTCGTTATTCTGCATCATGGCGCGCATGCGCTGGATGATATCGCTGGCCCGCTTGTCATCACGCACGATGTCGTCGAGTATTTCTCCGATCACCTCCGGGCTCGCGCTGTTTCCTGCCAGGTGTTTTCGGGCCGCCTGCGCATTGCTGAGTATAGCTGTCAGCGGCTGGTTGAGCTCATGGGCGATGACCGTCGTACACTCGCCCAGCAGGTTCAGTCGCGCGAGCTGGTCGAGCTGCCGCCGGGTCTGCTGCAGTTCCCGCTGAACATACTGTGCACGCATCGCTTCCGAGGCCAGCTGATAACTCATCGTGGCCACGATCGCAAGAAAAGCAAAACTGATCATATAGGGCGCGTGCACGATGCCGGCATCGACCAGCGGTGTATGGATGCCAGCGTAGATGATAAAGAGCAGAATGCCACCACCGATGATCAGTGCTTCCCGTTGCTTCATCAGACGCCAGGAACGCACTGTCGCATCAGCCACGTAAACGAGGATCAGCAGCGAAGCGGTATCAGCCAACGCCTTCCACGGGTTCTCGGTGCCGGATGGCACCGTGAACTGCTCGCCCCAGAATGCGGAGAGTCGCCGGAGTTCATCGATGCTGCTGAACGTGAGGCTGTAGGGTGACAACCAGTTAATCATAATACCCAGGCACCAGAGCAGCGTGATAGTCACCGCAAGCCAGCGCCGTGTCGCATGGAAATAAACCTGCACGAACCAGACCATCGGTACCAGGATCATGAATATCATCGTGTTCTCCCAGCGTATCAACACCCGGTAGGTCTCGATCGACTGCGTGGAAAGCAAACCCAGCTCGAGCAGTGCGCTGGCGCAGGCGGCAAAGGCCATCAGCGATGACAGCAGATAAACCCTGTTCTGGCTGTATTTCAGCCACAACAGTATATGCATCAGCGCGAGCATGAGGCAGGCGGCGGCGCACATTGACCAGGCGATTGTCAGCAGGCTCATTGACATATATTATCTGGCATCTTCGTGCACCAAGCTTAAAACAGTTGTGGCCGGGCAACCTACGATCACAATCGCCGGGCACGCTATTGTCCTGCTTGCGTAAAGATTACACGATCGTTGAGCGAAGAGCACAAGTAGTGGATTCGAGTTAACGCAGCTATGGTTGATTGCAGTCAAAGTCAGTGCCGTCCCGCCAGCGTGCACTCAAAGACGCTGTGACCATTAAGCTCATACCTGATCCTTTGCGATTACACTTGTGACCACGCCAAATCGAACGAATCGAGAAATACCGGTCTGACCCCGATTTCGGACCCTGGTATTCAAGGCTCAGAACTCGAAATTGAATCGAATGCCGGCAATCCATGTTGCCGTTCGTTGCCCGTCCGGGTCGCGTCGATACCAGTATTGCAGATCCGGCATCAAGGATGCATCCTGCGTCAGCTGCAGCTTGTAACTCAGCTCGGCGCCATACTCGTCACCGCGCTCCGGGCTGGCAGGATCGCCGACAAAAAAGCCAAGGCCCATAAAGTCCTGGCTAAAGTTAAATGGTTGCAGCCACGCCATCCCGAGTGACAGCAATTCGCGGTAATCGGCGCTCAGACGATTATACGATTTGCTCCAGCGACCGAATGCCGCCCAACGGCCATCGAACCGACGTTCGGCCGAAACTATCAACGACTGTCCCGGGCCGTTTTCCGGGTTGTCCCCGTCGAGATCAAGATGACTCGCGGTAACGCGAAAGATGGTTTCATTGGGACCATCCAGATTATGTTCAAAACCGGCTTCGGCGAGGTACAGAAACTCGCCATCCAGAAAGCTGTCGAACTGCGGGTACTTGCGGTTTGCCTTGCCATCGATGGCAGCTACTGATACATAATAACCGCTGTGCCACAACACCAGGTTGGCGCCCAGGCCGATATCGTTGCTGCCCACCCATTGCGCCCCGGCTGCTGCGGCAAGTGGTCGCGCCATGAAAAACTTCCGGTCATCATCGAGGTAAACCGCGCTGCCAAAATAGCCCGCTGCGAACAACTGACCGGCCCGATAACCCCATCCCTGTTCCGGACCGGTAAAGAATTCGTGTTCCCAGGCCAGCAATCCCAGGGTTGTGAAGGTCTTGTCAGGACTCGTGTCCAGATCGTCCGGTGTCTCGACCAGCCCCTGGCGATCGGCAAACTCACGTGTGGTCAGACCACCGATGGTATGATCATGCGCCACGCCGAATACCCATCGACCGGCCACATTCGTTTGTTGCAGGGTTTCCCAGACGCCGATGAGCAAAGTTTCACTCATGCCATGCAGCGAGCTGTCTTCGCTGCCAAGCTGTGTGTTGATCGAAAAATACCCGCCATAGGCAAATCCGCGGTCAATCCATCGTTGATTCTTTGCCTCAAAGAAATCTGACCCCAGGAACAGGCGATCTGCAAGGTGGACCTGTTGATACGGACGCGAATCATAAGGTCCGCGACTATCTAGGTAGCTGCCGGTCTTTACAACAGACTCCTGCGCGAATAGTTCTCCCGCATATATCAACAGGATCACCAGCACTCCCGCACTGTTGCTGCGAACTCGCATGTCAGATAACGGTCGTCACATTCAATGTATCAGGTAAAGTACAAATTGATACAAAGGCTGCTGTGCTCGTTTTCTTAACAACTTGCCAGCCAGGTAGGAACACAGGAGACGGAGAGATGATTGCTCAAACTCTGCACAGACTTATTATCATTGCGGCGTCACGTCCTCGATGTCTTGTGATTTCTGCTTATCCAACGCATAGCGTTTGATTTCCACCCTGGGTGGTGAGAAATCAATTTTGTTAAGGTCAACCATTCTCACTGTTCGATTGTGCTGTGTGTGATAATAATATTTGAGATTTCTGGTATCAGCAGCACTCGTCCATATTGTCGAACTTCGCATTCCCTTCAAGAGCTCGGGGCGAGCACCGGGACCTTCCGCAGAACCAAGTGGCAGGTTAAAGTTATCCATAATGCGAAATACTTCATAGACCGTTTCATCCCCGTCCGGCGTTTTCCGGGCGGTCTGGCTGTAGGCTACAGCGCGGATAAAACGGGAGGGCGGGGTATAGTCGCCGGGAATGCCAAGAAAGCCGCTTCCCGCACCAATAGGTGCAAATTCAAGATTTTCTATTTTCATGGCGGGCAGTGCGACAGCCGACAGATTGATGTAATTGCGAAGGTTTGTTATATGCCAGTCAAAACCTGGCGAATTGGTTGCCACTCTGAGTGGGTTGTCAAAGATTTCCAGGTTCCCGTTCAGATATTCAACTACGATAGCTTTTCCGCTTTTGTCAATAACAGTCCAGTGCAGTGGTGGTATGCCGCCAAGTGCAGGCTCAGGAATGGGTACAACACGAATCTTTCGCAGCCCCTCACGCACCTCATCAACTGTTGCAAATTCGGTAAGAACATAATTGGCGAGTTCTGACGCGCCAATCGAAATGCCGGCTTGAGCCTCATCGTAGGGTTGGTACTCGGCAAAGCCGGGAAGATAGAGAACCCCCACCACCAGACCTTTTTCGTTCATTCCATCAGTAATGATATCCTTTTCAAGCGCATCAAGGCCTACGACGCCATACCGGGCTTTCCAGCTCAAGCCGGGCTTGCCGTCAGGCGTGTGGCCCGTAAACCTGTATCCACGAGGGACAATCACCAGACGGGAATTCAGGTCAAATGCGCCCCATTCCATAGTTCGCCCGTATACGACCGCATCATCCTCGGCCTTCAGGGCTATGCTCGTGCATGCCGATGCATTTTCATAAAGAGAAAACGGAATAAACAACGCCAACGACAGATAGCCGGCCAATGCTCGTTTTATCTGGCTCATCGCCTGTTTCTCCTTGGTTAGTTCATGTTTTAAAACGTCTCTCTCCTACTGACCCGGCGAATTGCCTAGAACAAAGGCACAAACGCAAAGCGAACAATGTTCTCCGGTGCAACGTCCTTGTCTGCGAAATTATGCTCAACATCGACGAAAAGCCGTGCGGACATCTTGCCAAGCTTCACGAGCTTTTCGACACGAACCCCCAGAGGCAAACTGGTCCATCTGCTTCTCTCAACATCGTAGTTAAAGACCATTTCCGACGTATTCAAAGACCAGCCGCCGGAAAAGCCGAATCCGCCAAAGGGCTGCAACGTCAAGCTGTTGATATCGTCCCGGTCACTTTCCCCTGCAATACTGACTAACCACTGGGTCAGAAATCCACCCTGGAAGCCGCCTATCTTGGTGATTGCGACATAGGCGGGGCCAACAGACCATTTTTCACTGCCCAGCGCCGGATCGCTCGCAGTAGGCATTACCAGGGCACCACCGAAACCCTGCCGTCCCCAGGACGTGGGAAAAACGACTACATCAACCAGCGCGGTATCTGCAAGACCCTCCTGCTCGGCGGTAGGCACGTAATTCGGCGGCAGCCCGCCGGCTGCATCTTCTGCGATCAGACCCCAGTCAGGCGCACTGGTCACATAGGGCAAGGTGATACGCGAGATATGCTGGTATTTGCCCCACTTCCAGGGAATGATAGGCTGTATGGTCAGCTGCTGTTGATCCGCATCAGGCAGGTTGTGAAAACTGGTCGTGATATCATAACGAATGGCAAATGCGGTAATCGGCGCCGTTGGATCGCGCGCTTGCGCGGCAAGGTCCTGGGGTTTTTCTTCAGCCACAGCGGTTGCGTTCATCATTAACAGCAGCGCCGCTGCCCAAAGGATTTTGAACAAATTAAATGTTTGCATCATACTTCCCATGATTGTTTTCTTATTCAAGGCCGGACCAACATATTAAAAGCGAGTGCCATCCTGCTATTCTGCAATAGCAGACCGGTTCACTGTCTCAATACCGCAGCTCTGCTTGCTCACATCAAACTCACCTGTTAACGGATTTCCTCGCTGAAATCCCCTGTACTTCGCTCAAGCCGAGGCAACCATGCCTCAATAACTCACGCGCGCGTCCAGCAATATCAGTTGCCAGGTCGGTACCAGATCGGTGACGTGTAGGCACGCTCCTGCGTGGTCATCGGGACTTCTTTCGACATCTCAATGCCAAAGCGTTTGGCGTCATATGCCGTCCAGCGTGGTGTTGGAATCTCGATGACGCGTGCGTAGTAGAAGGCCCGTTGTAAAGGATCAAAATCGGGATCCTGCCAGACGGTAATCAGCTCGGAATCGCCGATTGAATTGCTCCAGGTCGCGCTCTTCACGTCAACGGTATTGCCTACCGGCGGGAGCTTGCCGCTCTTGTCCGGCTTGCGTTTGTCGGCGTCACCCCAGGCAACGTCGTAAACTTTCTCATGCGTCTTGCCGTTTTTGTCGAGCCAGCCCTTGATGATCTGAATCCGGTCAAGATTGCCGCTGTAGGGATCCTTGAGTGCGGCAACCAGAAAAGACGGCGCCTTGCCGTCGGGACCTGGCCGCAAATCCCCTCCCATCGAAACACCTTTTGAATATCCGATACGGCCGGGTGCGCGCTTCGATGCATCTGCAGCCTCGAAACTCCAGCCGCCAAAGAACCATACGGTCATACGGGGGCCGGTTGTCGCATACACCTCCTTGCGGGCCATCGCATCGAAGATAGCTTCACGCGAGTTCTCGGTCGCCCATACCCCGGTGTATCCCGAGGCTGTCTGTTCCCAGCCCATGGTGACGATCTCGCCGAACTGGTAGACGGGTTTCTCCCAGCGGTGGGCACTGGGTTCCTTGTGCGTGGCCTTGCCAAAGAAGTTGTCTTCTTCGGCTGTCGCAAGTGATGTGTGGCTGTCGGTAGAACCTATCAGGCCAAACTTGTACGGATTGGTGCCATGCTTCGCTTCCATTCTCAGGCCATTCTTGAGCGCCTCGCGGGCGTACTCGTACTGCAGCATGCTGTTTTCCTTTTTGACAGGGCCGAGGTTGCCCCTATCCCAGGTTTCGTAGTCGGCAAACTCGTCGTTGGGCGAAAGAAAAGGATGCGTCTCGCCATCGCCTTTCATCTGCGTGACTTCGTAGAGCGGCTCCCATCGAGCACGCGTTTCAACGTAATCCCGCGTCAGCGCTTTGCCAGTTTCCGGGTTGATTTCAGGGAACATCAAACCGTTGCTCAAGTTGCCATTGTGGGCGATTGCGAGTACGCGGCCCCCGGTTCTGTTTTCGTACCTTGCCATCCACTGCCACAGGTCTTCCGGGTTGAAGCTCTCAGCGGCGGTATAGGGCAGCATCTGCCGGGCGAGATCACTGCCATCGCGATACAGCACGTTGCGGTGCAGGTTGTACCCCCCGTCCGTCGAGGTCCATTCATAGCCAATGATGGCGGAGAACACACCGGGTTCGTTAAACTGTTCCGCCGCCTTCAGATACCGCTCCCAGATATTCTGACTGAACTCTTTCTTTTTGAGCACCTCGGGCGTTTTGCCCTGTGAAAATGTCGCGATCACGTCCATAGCGGCATCGACGGCCGACTGTCCCCCCTCTGCAATCATTTCGTGCCACTTGCGCACCTTCGGGTCGCGCAGCAGCTCCGGATTGCCCGCTACGATTTCCGTCATGGCACCCATTGCATCCGAGTGGTCCGAGATCACGAGCCAGTCCAGCGGCCGTGACAGCTTCACCTTCTGCCCCGTACCCGAAACGACCTCCTCCCCGCGCGCAAAACGGTAGGCATCCTCCGGACCGGGAATAGGGCCCAGCGCCCTGGCGTCCAGGGACTGCGACGTGTGAAGATGCGTATCGCCCCATAACACCCTTGTCGGGTAGGAACGTCCCGCATTGGGCGAATAGTTTGGCTCGCGAACGGATGCCTTCACGCCTTCCTCATTGACGAAGCCGACATATTCCGCGTTGGCCACCTTTGTGAAGTCCATGGCTATCAAAGCGGCAGTACTGACCGCAAGCAGACAGGTCGTCAATGCTCCCTTGTGATAACTGATCATGCGTTCGCTCCTCTTTCAGATTCTCAGGACCCGTCAACCGCCCGGCATCGGATCAAAATCGCCGGGCCGCCAGGACCCGTCGAAGAAAGGCTCCGTCGGACTGTAAAGCCGGAACAGCACGAACCAGCCCTTGCCCGGGACGGTTCGGCGCCAGTTCGACTCCGCTACGCCCCCCGGCAGTTCGGGCCCAAAGTACAGGTCCACGGACCCGTCTTCATTGTACTTGAGATCATCGAGCGAACCGATCGACGGGAACGGCTGGCCATTCTGGAGGCCGGACGCATTGG
>Ga0272441_10006537_pt1 | contig 19437 bp, 14 predicted proteins | sample SSMProp6N_FD_193582 | JGI IMG/M metagenome (GOLD analysis project Ga0272441, IMG submission 193582) | Marine sediment archaeal communities from Little Sippewissett salt marsh, Falmouth, MA, United States - SSM-Prop-6N | ecosystem: Environmental > Aquatic > Marine > Wetlands > Sediment ... | reverse complement strand
GCTTCGCGTCGCTCCGCCTGCAATGCCTTGTCATCAGCAGCCAGTGTAATCACCGGTTGAATGGCCGTTACCAAGGCCAGCAAGGGTACCACTAGGATTCGCATTTGAGTCTCCAATAAGCGGTTGAATATTCAATACCAGCAGGGTTAATGATCACCCGTTGGCCGGCAACATTTCGCCTTCCGGTTGTCAGCGGAATCACGCATATGGCATTGTCGACGCCTTGATCGCTTTCGAGTCCAGGCCATTGATTTCGCGACTCCCGAGGTATGAACATGCAGTCTATCAGAGTATTGATTTGCCCTGCACACCTTTGGTTTTTCGGCTACTTTTTTGCCCCTCCGGCACAGCACCGCCCTGCGGATGTCAGGATACTTTACAAGATCATTCCAACCATATTTGGCCACCCAGGCTAACTGCCTGATATTTATCACACTTTTACGATCCGGCACGTGATTTGCTGGCCTACTGGACAATGGCCGCCATAGCATCAAGACTAAAAAAATGAGCAATCTCGAACGCAGATCGGCAGACGTTGCGAGTGGGACCAGCATCGCGCAACGCCGCGAGCACCAGGATCGCCGAAGTTATAGTTTGCGCACGGTAACCTACTGCGGACTGCAAGGACGCGGTCGCAGACGCGCGGCCCGTCGCAGCGATGAAGATTATTATCTCGACTGGTATGACCCGAAGCTGGTGTTCACCGGCATCGCCGTGTTGTTCATGAGCAGCCTCGATGCGCTTTTTACGCTCACACTACTCGACCGAGGTGCCTACGAGGCCAATTACTTCATGGCTCGACTGCTGGAGTCCAGCGACGGCCTATTTGTTACAGTGAAACAGTCAGTTACCGCAGTTGGTATCGTGTTCCTGCTGATGCATTCCCGTTTCCGGATCATGCGGCTGGTGAGCGGGAAACGCCTGTTACAGATGATGGTACCGGTTTATGGGATTCTGATCATTTACGAGGTAATTCTCTTGGGGGTACTGCAAGCCTAGCCCGCATCTCTCACCAGGATCACGGGAGCAGGCGCAGGCGGACTGGTGTTCGTAAGCGCCGCTCTGGAGCGAAAAGCGTAGCCATAGCGACGGTTTGAGTGAAGAGACCGTAGGGTGCGCCATGCGCACCGCGCATCTTCAGTTCGGTGGCCGGTTCTGGTGCGCACGGCGCACCCTACGATCTTGGGCAGGCGAAGAGCAGCCTGAAGCGTGATAGGCATGCTTGAAGAACACAATTTATTTGCGATCATCCGGACTTTCTCAATCGGACCAATGCATTATCAGTAAAAGACGCGGCCTGGTGAGAAATGCGGGCTAGCACGCGTTGATCGGTCCGCCGATCACCAGCACGCCAGTCAGTTATGACCGTTCACGAACCGGAGGGTTTGTCTGCGACGCGATCTGACTGCTCGGTGTCTGCCTGGTCCCCGACTTCAGTGCGGTGAGCGGATTCCGCCTGGCCCTTGGCCTCGACTACTTTCAGCATTTCGGCTTGTGGCGATTCCTCGATCACACCGGAGGGACTGGTGAATCGGTCATTCATCGTTTGGACAAATGCACTCGCATCCGCAACCACACTCGCCAGCGTCCGTTTGGCACGCGATGTCCAACCCGCGGGCGCCGGGTGGAACAGGCTGCGGAGTGTGCGCGTATTGCGCAGAAATGCTGCTCTGAGGTCGCCAGCACGTGTGTCGGTCTCTAGCTTTCTGGCCATCCACTTTGCGATGAATTTGCGAATACTGAAATGGATCATCAGGACCGCAGTCGCGATGACGACCGCCTTGATCGTCGAAACCACCGGCTGCAAAGTGAAGTCCAACGCGAACAACGCCAGCACATCGGCCCGCGCGTTCAACAGCGCTATCGCGGTTACAATCGCACCGAAAACGACAGCATCGGCTATTAGAACGATTTTGGTCCAGCGTTTCAAAGCCGCTTTCAGCTTCGGTATCACAACCTTCTCAATATCGTTCGCAATATGATCCAGTGCACCGATAATCCGGTAGGAACGTTCCACCTCAACCTGGTGTATGCGCTCGTAGATATCCGCCAGATCCACGTCGCGTTTGTCCTCAAATCGCTTGCGTACCGTTTCGTCGACGATCGGTACGGCAACCTCCTCGTTGTAAATCGCATAAAAACGACCCGCCGTCAGGCCTTTCTGCGCCAAGGCCCTTTGCCATGCAGCAACGACGGCCTCGGGATTGTCTTCTCTGGCAGCAGTATCGATCTGATTCAGGATATAGAGGAACTTTTCTGAATCGTTTCGCCGGATCGTGTCGCCGACCAGGTGGTCCAAGGTATCATGCATCGCACCGGGCTCGGGGTGCCGCGCATCGAAGAACACCAGCACCAAATCTGAAATGTCGATGATATGATTGGTCAGGCGCAGTGTTTCGTTGCGCTGATCATCAGCATCAAATCCAGGTGAATCGATAATGATCTTGCCACTGACTTTCTCGGAATCACAGGTCTTCATCTGCAAATATGCATCGATGCGACGCCCTTCGCCCAGGCTGACCTTGTCGATTTCGCTGCTCATCTGATAGAACGGAAACCGCGGATCCGAATCCAGCGCAATTCCAGGCAGCACCCTGCTCTCTCGCTGCGCCGAGTAACAAACAACGGTGAACTTGTCATCGACCGCTTGATTCCCGGTAAGCTGCAGGTCCTGGCCAAGAAAGTGATTGATGAAGGACGATTTTCCGGCCGAAAAAGTACCCAGGACAGTGATCAACGGCCACCAGGGAATGCGCGTCGCATAGCTCTCGCTATTCGGCAGCAGACCCATCCGGTACGCGACCCGATCCAGCTTCTTAAAGCGGATGACCGCATCCAGTAACAGCGGGTTCTCGTTCTCCAGATGCGACTCCAGTTTGGCGAGTCGTTCAGCAATGGATTTATCAGGTCTGGCCAGCATAGTCTAGTTTCCTGTCTTAATGATCCATCACAGTTGGACAAACATCAGTTCCCATTGGGCGCCATCTGTGGCTGGTTCTGCGATTGCGATTGTGGCGATGTAGGCACGTACGATGGCATCGGTTGAATGTAGACCGGCTGTCCTGCATTCCTTGGCAGCGGCGGCAGCGGGGCCGAATACGAATCCGAGGAGAACGGAAGCGCGTCTCTCATGAAACCAAACGGTCCGCCGGATATGGTCCGATTGAGTCCGCCCATATCCCGCTGCATGCCATAAACCGACCGGTTCAGATTGCTCATCGTATAGGTCATGTTGGCCATGTTGTTGCTCATCGGTTTCATCGCTTCCATCTGTATGGACATTGAGCGTATTTCCCCAGACATGTCGCGCATGTCCCGGGACATGTCACGCATGTCCGACGTTACCCTCGGCGTTGCATCGGACACGATCGTCGCCATGCGCGTCACGCTGTGGGATAACACCGCAATATCATGCGTCAAATGATAGATCAGGTAAAAACCGTAACCGGCAAGCAGAATGAACGCAAACATGCTGGGGTAAACCACCATCTCCCAGCGCCGTGCGCTTTTGTCGAAGGTATCGGCAAGCCGTAGCAAAGCCGTATCGGCATCAGCCACATAACCTTGACTCAGGATTCTCTCGGAAGCGGCGAGTTTCGCAGCGGACGCTTTTTGCTTGATCTCGCTGACACCCTCAGGGGTCTCAGCGGTCTTTTTCTTTATAATGTCGTCAGCGACGTGCAGTTTCTTGAGTTCATCGATCGCCTTCTTCTTGTCCGCTGCTGTCGATGCGCCGGTTATGATCTCATCGAGGGCCCTCTTCTCTTCCTCGACGCTCATGTTTTTGCTGAAAATCGTGGTCGCTGCCTGCTTTTCCTTCTCGGTCAGCACCTCGCTGGTTTTTGCCTCGGGCTTCTTGGTCGGACCCGCTTTCTGCGCGGATGAGGCCTTTTTATCAGACGCAGCTGGCTTTCCACTGGCGTCTTTGCCTGCAGATGCGTCTTTTGACTTGTCTTCAGAAGCCGATGGCTTCTTTTCGTCGACCATGCTTAAAATTCCCCGGTAGCGCCTCTATTCATGATATCAAGGATTATTTCTTTAATATTTTCGGCTTCTTGCTTTAATTCTGTGGGCAATGGTCTTCCCCCATAGATCATGCCGTCCATGTTCAACGTGTACAGCCAAAGCTTACCCTCCTTGTCTTCCATCAACGTGATACGGCACGGAAGGTAACTGGAGAATGCATCATTGTAATCCAGCATCTGTGCTGCGGTGAGTGCATTACAAAACATGAATATTTTAACATACCGATATGGCTCTCCGCTCATCGCCTCGACTTCCTTGTACAGTGGCATCTCACCGACATTTTTGAAATTGTGCTCATTCGCAACAAATTTCATCGTTTCTTCAACATCAGCGGCCGTCATACCCTCATCCACTGGCACCTTCCATATGCTCGCCTCCGCCATGTTGCCGCTTTCAATCAGCCTAACGCCCATATCGGCGAACACGCTCACCGCATTGTCTTCGAATTCATTCAGAACCACTAATGTTGGTTGTAATTTAACCATAGCATACCCTGCCCCGATGACCGCTGCCAGCCCGACAATCGCGAGAAGGTTGCGAAGTAAGTAAAACATAGCCGCTTGCCTCCAAATTTAGCTTCGGTTTGCGCTGAGTAGCCGATTTAACTCCTCGGCTTTCGCTCTGTCCAGCCGACTCAACATCGGCAGCAGACTTCTGGCACGATTGGCCTGTCCCATGTTCACCAGAATGACTGCCGCCTCAAAATATGCCTCAGCCGCCTCTTTCTGGCTACCGCGACTCAGATAGACATTGCCCAACTCACCGTAGGCATCGAAATTGTTCGGCGATGTTGCAATCACCTCTTTATAGTTGCGAATCGAGACATCGATATTGCCACGATGATACTCCTCGCGGGCGCTGATCCAAAGATCACGCGGCGTCGAAACCGGCTTCTGAATCGGTGCGCCCTGAGCATCGACTTCAGGCCGCGTTTGACTCTCAAATGACATCGGTTCACGTTCGGGCAGCATCGGCCGCGCACTCGGCCGCGGCGGTGCAGACGGCATCATAGCCTGCTCAGGGTATCGGGCTGCTGGGTCTTGTCTTACTGGTGGCTGCTGCCTCTCCCGATACTCGGGCCTGAAATATTGCGGGGACGGGGGTGATGGCCTCATCGCCTGCGGTGGCACTGGCTGCCGGATCATCGGCTGAGCGGGTTGTTGAGGCTCCACCGGCGGCTGAAACGACTGTCCGGGCGGCATCGCAACCTGCGGTACATTAACTTCGACCTCGGTTTGAGCCGATTGGTTCTCTGATACGGTCACTTCGCGACCGGAGCCGAACCCGTAATCATCCAGGAATTCGCGAACCTCGTCATATTCACTTGACAGGTAAGCGAGCAGTTTGCCAGCAGGCGTATCTTCTCCTGTCAGATTGTCCCAGTAGACGTAGGCGTAGGTCAGCGCCAACACAAATGCGATCAGGATGATGTTGGAAAACAGCCACCGGATTAACTTCATAATCATCTCCAGAATCAATCATTTATCTGTTGCAGTCCTTCTCCTTCGAGGACCCGTAATGACCCGCCTCGTCAGAATGCGGGCTAATACAGTAGTTTAGCCAGTTTCTTCATTTCACGGGCTGCTTTTCCCATTGGATCCTGCTCAAACACAGCCAATCCTTCGCTGAATGAGCGACGATAAGCCGTGCGTTGATACAATCTGGCATGCAGCGCGCGGATATTTGGCAATAGCTCAAGCGCCTCCTCGGCCTCACCTGTCTCACGAACACCAATGTGAGTATCGGCGCGATTGATAAAGCCGAGTATTTCCGGTTGCTTCTTCCTGTCGATTGCTGACAAAAGGATCTTCAGGAAACGTTGTGTCGACCAGATATCAGCCTGGCTGGGCTGCACTGGTACCAGGATGCGGTCAGCCAATGCGACAGCCCTTTCAAGACAAGGCATGTTGGTCGCACTGACGTCTGCGACCAACTCCGGCGATTTTTTCTTGCTGTTACTGTGCACGAGTCTTTCGAGTTCATCGATGTCATCGGAGACCTCCACCAACGGCTCATAACCATCCTCTTCCCGTATCTCGACAGTATCAATCAATGTCTTCTGCGGGTCCAGGTCGAACAGGCGAACTCCCGTTTGAGAATGAGCCAGCCAAACTGCCAAATTGAATGCGACGGTGCTTTTCCCGACTCCGCCTTTCAGATTACCGATTACGGTCAACATATTAATCAAGACTCCTAGTTGTCAGCCGAGTCGAAGGACAATCCCGGTGCGGCATTCAGATTGGATAGCTGGGACTCAACAGATTGATAGTCTTCCGGTATCGCGAACAGCTTCGGGTCAATCTCCTCGACCTTGATATTACGCAGCTCATCGATCGAGCCATCGTCCGTTTGTTGACGCACTACGATATTGAGTTCTTCATCATACCACTGAATACCATGAACACTGCTGCCGTCAGGCGCAATGGCTATCATGTCGATCTTGCGCACCTGTCTGCCATTGACTTCTTGATCGTCACGGATGTTTACATCGAGAATCGACCCGTCCGGATTTTCCTGGCGCACCAGGATCCGATGCTTCTGGTCTATCCATTGAAACACATGCTGGTCTCTGCCTCCAACGCTAAGCGTAATCAACCATTTGTCAGTCTGGCGACCGTTCAATTCTGTTGATTTCAGCTTGGTACATTGCGCATCTGTAAAGCTCTCGCAGGGGTCATATTTCTTTTCGGGGTCAGTAATATCCGGAACGATTTGCTGCTCAGTAAGCTCACGCTGCATGTAGACCTTATTGTTGGTGTCCAGCCAAATCACCTGCTTTTCTCTATTGTCGAAAATCTGCACGATTGGCACACCCTGATCGAGGTATTCAAAACGAACATTACCATCACTCCAGAACATTTTCGCATGACCCACCGCTTTACCTCGAAGCTGAATCGCGTCAGCAGTGAACGACACCGCGTTAGCGCCGCTGCTGAAACATAAACAAATGACCAACAATGCTGACTGGATTGTGTAATTCATCTCCGGACCCAGGTAATCAACAACCCGATACTTTAACAGGCTATCGACCAAAGGGAAGCCACCGCGTTAAATCAGCTGGGTCAGCCCAAAGCGACCGCCACGGGCGCACCCCTCGGCAACGCGGTGGCAGGACCCTGTAATCGCAATCTTTTCATGGGATTACGTCCTTTCGATCACCTGTTGTCGGTCTGCGGTATCGTTTGTTGGTACGGCGGAACGTTGCCGTAAATATTGCCGTAGGGTGTAAGCAACGGATTGCCACCAAAGCCAGTGATATTTCCCATGTAAGGCGTCGTGACTCCGGGTACTGCGCCCATCCCCGGGTATGTTGGTAACGACGGATACGTCTGGTACGACGGGACGGTTGGCAGCGTCTGGTACGCCGGCGGGTAACCATACAACATGCCTGAATACGGCGAATATAATGACGGTATCTGCGGCGACCCCATTACACCGCCGTATCCCGACTGCTGCGGCTGCTGAGTCTGCTGCTGCATTTGCTGCTGCGGCTGACCAACCAAGTTCTGCGGTGTGTCGCCCCGATTTAAGTTGGTCTCGATATCTTCCCGAGTAGGATAGCGCGGATTGGTAATGTAACCAGGCAGCTGGCCACGTTGCTGCCTCCTATCAGGGATTGCCCAGGGATTGCCACCAGAATCGGCTGTGAACATTGGGCCAGAAGATTGATATTGCCCTGGACCATCTTGGTAGATGTAATTTTCGGATATCGCATCTCCCAAGAATACTACAATAAAAAATGCAATCCCTGTGCTGACCTTTTTCATTTCGATTTCTAGCCTGCATGTGTCACGAGGATCACGAAAGCAGGCGCAGGACGATACCCGCATGCGTCACTGGATGGACGAGCCCTCACGTGATGCTTGAACCCACATGGCATTTTGCTCAGCCGGCCAAGCAAACGCCTATTCCAACCCTTCGCGAAAGCTTTTCTGACCAATCCGTCTGGAACGGATTTGGACCGCAGGACGCCCCCCAGAGGGCGAAACACAGGCATGTATCGCAAAAATCCATATCTCGGCATGATCAGCTCGCCCTCTGGTGAGACATACGGCAGGGTGCTCGCAAGCGTCGCTCTGGACCCAGGAGCGTAGCCATAGCTACGGCTTGACTGACTGGACCATAGCGTGCGGCCTGCGCACCGCGAATCGTCAGCTTGGTCCGGCTCTGGCATGCCCGCGCTCATGGCTTTGCGCAAACGAAGACCAGCCTGAACCGTGACAGGCAGGCTTGATTTACACACTTTAGTCTCTGCTATCCTGACTTCTCTCACAGGAACAATGCCTTATCATTTTTCTACGCCGCCTGGTGCGAAATGCGGCCTACTTTAGTGTTTTTGCCCTTAATTGAATGTTAGTTTAGTTTTCAACAAAAAAGGGCTGCGTTATTCGCCTCGTTAGCGATAACCAAAACCGGGTTGCCGCATCGGAGGCATCGGAGGCATCGGCGGATATCCAGGATACGGCGGATATACTGGTGGAGGCCTTAGATATCGCGGCGGCGCTTCAAGCTCGCGCATGACCTCTTCAGGAACGTAATGGTATTCACCGCTTTCCGGCATCCACACGCGCGGCTCGCCCATTTCGGGTATCTCCGGCCACGGCATATCGGCCTCGAAGTGCGGCGAGCGCATAAACTGGCCGGGAAACTCGTCATCCAATCCCCCGCTCATATCTTCAGGAAATGCGTCGATTTCTGACAATGCGGAGGACATGTACGGACCCCTCGGGGGCGGCGGCGGTATCATCGGTCTTGGCACCGGCCGCTCGGGCCACTCTGGATAAGCAGGCGGTAAGTCGCCTCGTTCAATAGATTCGGGGAAGCCGCCGGAGCCAGGAAAAGTCTGGGGCAACGAATCAACTGTCTGCTGAGCGCCGGCGCTCACCGCCAGCCACAATGATGCAAACATCATCAGCGCAGAGATCGTTTTCAAAATTCGCATGATCGGTCATTCACTCCGTATCAACTTTGAGACGTATACCCCGCCTGCCACGTGTCGATGTCTTCTTGGCTGGCGCTTTTGCTGTCTGCCCCGCAGATGCTGCCGTATCTTCTGCCTTGGCGCTTGTCTTTGGGGATGCCGCCCCAGTGCCAGTGCCCTTCGCAACTGACTCAATCTTGTTCTCGGCCTGCCCGGCTTTGGCTGTCTTCGCTTTGGTTTGAGTAGCCTTGCCGGCGGCCTTCGCCTTTTTTGCAGCCGTCTTTTTCACCGGCGCCCGTTTTGCCGGCGCTGCGGCTTGTTTGGCGGCATCAGCGACGGTCTCATCCGCCGCGCTCGCCTGCTTCGGGGCGACCTTCGTGTCCTTGCTACCGGTCTTTGCTTTCACGACCGGTTTCTTTCGCGTCGCCGGCCTCGTGTGGACATCAGATTCAGCCGTGGTTTCAGCGCGCAGCTCGTTCTCGGTTGGCTCTTCTTTTTGTGGCCGGGTATCAACGCTGGAACGCTCGGCAGCGCGAGATGCCGCTGTGGTGCCGCCACCGCTTGACCCGGGCGTGCTGGATGACGAGGGCGGGCCCGACGGTGGTGGCGGTGATGGCGGCGAGGTTGCCGGCGGCGGTGATGGCGGCTCGTCGGAGCCACCAAATTTCGACAGTAATGCACCCACAGCCATCTTCAGCATAATGAAAATCGAACGCAGGATCAGGAAAATCCAGCCGAACAGAGCGACGAGGCCGCTGTAAAGACGCATCCATAGCGGTGTCTTGTATTCCTCGGCTTTCGCTTCGACCGTTTCACCGGCTTCAATGTCCTCATCTTCGATTTCAGCATATTTCGGGCTCAGCACCATTTCGGCAGAGTCGGCGGCTTCTTCCAGATAGAAACGCCTGCGCAGACTGATACAGCCGAGTGGAATGATCAACACCGCCATCAGCGTTGCCACACCCGCACCGAACAGAAGACTGACCGCCATGCCCTGGAAGATCGGATCGAAGATGATCGCCCAGGCACCTGCCATCAACGTCAACGAGGTGATCAGAATGGGTCGCATACGGATCTCAGCACCGGCAACAGCGGCCTCCCTGACGGGACGACCCTTCGCAACCTCGATCTTGACGAATTCGACGATCAGAATCGACTGACGCACGATGATCCCACCGAGGGCAATCATTCCGATCATTGAAGTCGCGGTGAACTCCGCACCCATGATCCAGTGGCCGGGCACGATGCCGATCATGGTACACGGAATCGGCGACATGATCAGACCCGCGATCGCGAAGTCACGGAATTCCCAGACGATCAGGCCATAGATCAGCACCAGCGCAGCCATGAACGCGATACCCATATCTCGGAAAGTCTCGAAGGTCACTGTCCATTCGCCTTCCCATTCCCATCCGGAGACGTTGTCATCTTTCGGCGGACCAAGCAGGTTCATTGGCATCCCCTCCATGACGACTCCATCAGGCGTAACGTACTGATCCGTGAGCTCCTCGACGTTGAACATGCCGTAAATCGGCGCTCCCAAACGGCCTTCCATTTCACCGGTGACGTATTCGATCGCGCGCAGATCCTTGTGATAGAGAATCGGCTCCTCCTGGGCCAATACGAAATCGCCCAACTCACCCAGGGGCACCGTATTGCCGGCCGCACTCATCACCGGTAAGTTGCTCAGTTGGTTGACCTGAGAGCGCGTCGCCAGCGGTACCTGGATAACGATGAAAGTCGGCTCGATCACCGAAGCCAATTTGACATCGCCGAGGCGGAAACCACCCATGGCCATCGCCAGGGTCTGGTTGATGCTCTCCACTGAGATACCACGACGCGCCGCTTTGTCGGTGTTGATTTCGAAACGCCAGTAATTGGACGGCTCGGTCATGTAATTATCGACGTCGACAACACCTTCGGCCTGCTCGAAAAATTCGGTCATCTTCGTGGCCACTTCCCGCCGGGTCTGCTCATCCGGTCCATGCACTTCGGCGACGACGGTCTGCAACACCGGAGGGCCCGGCGGCATTTCGACGACCTGGATTTTCGCACCCAGTCTCTCGGCAATCGGGGTCAGGATCGAACGCGCCTCGACCGCGATCGCGTGACTGCCGCGCTCACGCTCGCTCTTGTCTTTCAACAGTACGAGCAAATCCCCTTCCCAGGGTCGGCCGCGTAGATAATAGTGGCGCACCAGGCCGTTGAAATTGAAGGGTTGCGCGGTACCGGCAAAGGACTGCACCGCTTTGACTTCGGGGATCTTTCGAACCGCCTCGGATAGTTCGTGCGCGACATTAGCCGTCACCGGCATCGCGGTGCCCTCGGGCATGTTGATGATTACGCTGAACTCGGGCTTGTTATCGAAAGGAAGCATTTTGACCGGCACCCACTTGGTCGGATAGAACAACAACGTGGTGGCTGCAGTTATGCCTATGACCCCGAACAGAAACAGAATGCCCAGTTTGCGGTTTTCGACCAGCGGCATGATGATCGGCCGATAGAACCTGCCAATGATCTTGTGGGTGCGCTGCTCCCGACGCTCGGCTGCTGCCAGAGCCGATAATTTAGGTCTGACCTTCAGCGCAAACCAGGGTGTGAAAACAAACGCAGCGACCAGCGAGAAGAACATCGCCGAAGACCCCAAAACCGGGATCGGACGCATGTACGGGCCCATCAGTCCGCTGACGAACCCCATCGGCAGCAGTGCGGCAATAATGGTGAAAGTCGCCAGGATCGTTGGATTGCCGACTTCACGCACCGCGTTGATCGCGTCGGCAACCGAGGTCTTGCCTTTCAACAGCCAATGTCGAAATATGTTTTCGACGACCACGGTCGCATCATCGACAAGGATCCCGATCGAGAAGATCAGTGCGAACAGGCTGACGCGGTCGATCGTATATTCGACGATCATCGCCCACCAGATCGTCAGCAGGATGACCACCGGTATAACGGTGATGACGACAAAGGCTGCGCGTGCGCCCAGCCCGATCAGACACAGGATAGAAACGATCACGGTCGCTTCGAACATCGCTTGCAGCAGTTCGTTGACCTTGTCGTTCGCGGTCTTGCCATAATCGCGGGTAATTTCAACGAAGACATTGTCCGGAATCAGGCGGCCCTTGAGTTCTTCGACTTTCTCCAGGATATCGCGCGAAACCGTCACACCGTTGGTATCTTCTTTTTTCGCAATAGCGACCGTGACGGCAGCCTCGCCCCCGGCTCTGCGTTCACCCTGATACGCTGGCCCGGTATAGAAGTAGGAGACCTGCGCAGCATCCTCAGGCCCATGATAGACATTGGCGACATCGCGCATATAGACCGGCATACCGTCGAACGTGCCCACGACCAGGCGTTTGATATCATCCGCAGTCCGCAGGAAGGTACCCGAGTAGACGTTGAACGAGGTACTACCGGCCTCGACCGCTCCGACATTGGATTCGGCATTCGCGGTCTGAACGGTGTTGGCGACCTGCTGCACACTCAGGTTATAACCCGCCAGGCGCTCGGGCAGGACCTCGATACGGATCTGGTCAGCACGACCACCGACGACGAAGCCTTTGCCGGTATTCTTTACCTGCCCCAGTTCCTGCAGCACATCGTTAGCGAGAATACGCAAGGTGCTGTCGTCGACGTCCTCGGACCACAAGGTCACGCTGACGGTGGGCACATCATCGATCGCAACCGGCTTGACCAGTGGCATGGACACATTGGGCGGAATCCTGTCGCGGTTCGAACGGATTTTATCGTGCACCTTGACGATAGACTCGCCGAGATCTTCACCCACAAAGAAACGTACCGTGACGACCGCCTGGCCACGCTGCGTCGCAGAGTAAACGTGGCGTACCCCAGGGATTTCGCTCATCAGGCGCTCGAGCGGATCCGTCACCAATGACTCGACCTGATACACCGAAGCGCCAGGATACGACACATAAAGATCGATCATCGGCACCGAGATCTTCGGATCTTCCTGTCGCGGCGTCATGATCAGCCCCATTATGCCGATCAGCAGTGATGCGATCAGCAACATCGGGGTCACCGGCGAGGTTATGAAAGCCTTGGCTATATTGCCGGCAATACCCAGGTCTTCTTCGAGACCGTTGTCTTCGGGTCGCTTGGAGCCCTTGCTGGCCTCATCATCTTCGGGGGACGATGCTTGCGCCTTTTCGCTATTTTTGTCCAGTTCGTCTGCCATTGCTCGTTCAACTCATTCTGTTTCTTGTCCGCCGTCTTGCCGACTCACTGTGCGTAACGCCGCAAACAAGGCCGGCGTAAGGCATTCCCGATTTGCCGCAACAGGCATTGTTGCTAGGGCTGATTCCAGTTTCCTTGCGGACCGCCCTCGGATGTCAGTACGCGCTCACCCGGTTCCAGACCGGACAACACGATGACATGGTTCGCATCCAGCTCGATACCGGTGCGTATCAGCCGCATTTTCGGCTTGCCTTCCTCATCCAGTACCCGCACCGAAGGCAGGCTTCCGCGTTTAATGATGGCGGACTTGGGTACCACAGGGAGCGCTCGCGTCGGAGAATTGATGTCCGGAATCATGACTTCCGCATACATGCCGGGACCGCCCGGCACACCCTCGGGCAGATCAAACTTGACGGTGATCGTGTGCTGCTTGGGGTCTGCTTTGGGTGCAATCTGGGCGACGCGGGCATTCACCTTGGTATTGTTAACATCGAGTCTGGCCGGGACAACCATATCCTTGTGCAAACCAGGGACCAGTCTCGCTGGGACCTCAGCCTGGATGCGGAGGAACTTGGAGTATGAAAATTTCAACAAGGGCACGCCGGGCTGAACCGTATCGCCGATTTCAACCAGCTTGTCGGTGATCACGCCATCGAAGGGCGCCGTCGACAGCGCGTCACGAATCTTGGCCTCGATTTCGCGCAAGCCCGATTCTGCCTGTTGAATTCTGGATTGGGCCGCCTGCACCTGGGTGCCCTGGGTCACCAGATCAGCATGGCGCTCGATACCCTTGTCACTACCACTGCCCATCGGACTGCCCCGACCCCCGTCGAAGAACGAATCGAACATCGTTGGAAAGCCCATACCGGCCATCGGCCGCGGATTGTAAACGCTCGGATTCCACAATTCCCGCGTGTACTGCACCTGTGCATTCTGCATCGCGGTGTACGCCGCGGCCAGTTGTGCTTCTGCCGCACGTTTCTTGGCCTGCAATTCGTCATCGTTGATGGTGACCAGCTCGGTGCCTGCGTTGAAGCTGTCGCCCTCTTCACCCGCAATAGTCTGTACAATCCCCGGAATTTGTGCCGCCAGGGTCACTTCTTTCAGCGGTATCACGGTGCCGCCCAAAATCACGTAGCCACCATGGGGTGCGACGCCGACCGTGACGATACTGTCTGCCTGCACCGCTGTAGCGGTCAGGCCAAGAACAAAGAGCGAAGTCCTGAGAATCTTACTGGTCATCAACATGCGTCAAGTTACCGCCATATTCATAATTTTGTTGAATGAAAGTGTATGATCGTGATGAAGCAGATTGAGCAAGATCGCTTCGTTGCGACATACTTCTGAATCAGAATGCCTGCTTTTAATAGTGATTTCAAGTACTTTTATGTGTCGAAACGTCATACAGCTCAAGTTTACTCCAAGATAAACATTGCTCGCGCATGATGAAATGGATTAAACCGATTCGAAAGAAAACGCGAGCACCTGATCGATCGACTCCGCACCTGTCAGCACCATCAGCAACCGATCGAGGCCAACTGCGACGCCGCTGCAATCGGGCAGTCCGTGCTCGAGCGCACCCAGCAAATTTTCGTCGATGACGGAGGGCTCGAGCCCGCGTCCAATCCGGGCCAGGTTTTCCCGCTCAAAACGCCGGCGTTGCTCGTTCACATCGAGTAACTCGTCGAAACCATTGGCCAATTCGACCTGGCCCGCAAACATTTCGAAGCGCGCAGCGACTAACTCACCAGCCGGAGTTCGATAACATCTTGCTAAGGCAGCCTGACTTTCCGGAAAATCGTATATGAAGGTCAGGCTGTCGTTTGGAAGAGAGGGTACGATGAGCTCAACCAACAACCAGTCGAGCCACTCGTCCACGTTTTCACCGAGCCCGACTGGCTGCCCGATGCCGTGTTCGACCGCGCAACTTCGACAAATGTCTGCGGTTGCGCTATGTGGATTAAGACCAGCCAGCTCCAGAAAAAGTTCGGCATACCGGCAACGCCTGATCGCGACAGGTCCTGGCCCGTGACCGTCGAATAGCATCAGCACCAGGTCCGCCACCTCACTCATCAGATCGTGCATGTCATAGCCGGGCTGGTACCACTCGAGCAGGGTGAATTCCGGATTATGCGTCGGGCCCAGCTCATCGGCACGAAATGACTTGCAGATCTGATAGATCGCCACCCTCTGTTCGGCCAGCATGCGCTTCATACAATACTCAGGCGACGTGTTCAGGTAGAGACTTTGTTTGCGGAAACGGGTGCTGAAGCTGGCCAGATTAGGGTCGGTCGTCGCCGCTGAAGACATCAGCGGGGTTTCCACCTCAAGCACACCGCGACGGTCAAGGAACGCCCGAATGTCCTGAAGCAGCGACGCCCTCAGACGAATAACCTCTTCGGATGCCGAAGGCCGCCAGCTAGCCCGCATTTCTCACCAGGCTCACGGCAGCAGGCGCAGGACAGGCGGGCTGGTGTTCGCAAGCGCCGCTCTGGAGCGAAAAGCGTAGCCATGGCTACGCTTTGAGTGAAGAGACCGTAGGGTGCGCCGTGCGCACCGCGCATCTTCAATTCGGTGGCCGGTTCTGGTGCGCACGGCGCACCCTACGATCTTGGGCAGGCGAAGACTAGCCTGAACCGTGATAGGCATGGCTGAATAACACAATGTACTTAAGATCATCAGAGTTACATCAAACCGGCCGTTACGTTGTCAGTATTCGACGCCGCCTGGTGAGAAATGCGGGCTGACCCGCATTTCTCACCAGGATCACGGCAGCAGGCGCAGGACAGAGCCCGCCTGCCTCAGCAGAGTTACGAGCAATCACGGACGGACTCAGGCCCTCGACACATATTCGCCGGTTCTGGTATCGATCTTCAGCACATCACCTTCATCGACGAACAACGGCACCTTAACCTCAGCTCCGGTTTCCAACGTTGCTGGTTTGGAGCCACCCTGCGCGGTGTCACCCTTCAGGCCCGGATCGGTCTGGACAACGGTGAGTTCCGCAAAATTTGGCGGCGTGATCGATAACGGCGCACCATTCCACAGAGTCATCACGCAAGCCTCCTGGCCTTTGAGCCACTTTGCGGCATCACCGACGGCGATGCTGTCGGCCGCGTGTTGCTCATAGGTTTGCGGCTCCATGAAGTGCCAATACTCACCATCCGAGTATAGATATTCAACATCGATATCCTCAACATCTGCGGCCTCGACGGATTCCGTCGCCTTGAACGTGCGCTCGAGCGTTCGCCCGGTTCTCAGGTTTTTCGCCTTGACGCGATTGAACGCCTGGCCTTTGCCCGGCTTGACAAGAATATTCTCGGTAATCGAGCACGGATCGCCGTCAAGCATGATTTTCAATCCGTTTTTGAATTCGTTTGTGTTGTATGATGCCATCTAATGAACCTGCTCTAATCAGAGCGCAATGATACCCGATTAGCGTTACGATCTCACGCCTGCGAATCACCCGATGCACGACATTCAGCCGCAGCAAATCAAGCATCGCGCCGACTGGCAACTTGAGCTGGCCGATGCGATCACTTCTGCGAGCGAGCTGCTGCATCAGCTCGGGCTCGATCACCTCGATGAGGCGGTGTCTCGGGCATCCGGCTTCCCTATGCTGGTTCCGCGTGCGTTCGTCAGCAAAATGCAAAAGGGCAACGCAGACGACCCGCTGCTGAAGCAAGTATTGCCGGTCGCGCTCGAGCATGACCCACGCGGATACACAGACCCGCTCGGCGAGCTCAACGCCATGACGGCGCCTGGCCTATTGCACAAATATCAGCGGCGCGTGTTACTGTTGACGACAGGCGCCTGTGCGGTTCACTGCAGATACTGTTTCCGCCGTCACTTTCCGTACGCAAACGCGAAGCCGCGTCGCAGCGCGTGGCAGCGGGCCGTCGAGTACCTGAGCCGACACGCAGATATCGATGAAGTCATCCTCAGTGGCGGCGATCCTCTGGTTTTAGATAACGAGAGACTCGGCCAGCTATTCGCTGCACTCGAGCCTGTTCCGCACCTCAAGTGGTTGCGCATTCATACGAGGCTGCCGGTGGTGCTGCCGTCCCGCATCGACGATGAATTGACCGCCAGTCTCAGCGAGCTGCGCTTCCGGACCATGGTCGTGATTCACGCCAATCATGCCAATGAGCTGGCAACCGCGGAGGCTGATGCCTTGCGCCGGCTGGCAACCAGAGGCATTACGCTATTGAACCAAAGCGTCCTGCTCCGCGGTATCAATGACTCTGCAGCCGCATTGACCGCGCTGAGCAAACGTCTCTACGAAAACGGGGTACTCCCTTACTACCTCCATATGCTGGATCCGGTACAAGGCGCGATGCATTTCGAGGTGCCGCAGCAGCGCGCTGTCAGAATCTTGAACGAGATGAAAGCGGCCCTGCCCGGTTATCTGGTGCCAAGACTGGTGCGTGAAGTCGAAGGCGAGACCTCGAAGACAGCAATTTTCACTATCTGAGCTACACTAGTAGTGATTCAGGTAACAACAATAAATTACGCAGCTATCCTGTTGTTTTGTATATAAGAGTAGAGGACAACACCGTGGCCGTAAAGGGCTGGGTGCTGAACTGACTGGAATGAAACTGCATATCCCCGAACAATCAAAACGCGCCAAAGACGCGACCCCAAGCCATCCGCGCAGGCTGAGAAAGTGGCTGGCTGAGCTGCCGTATTCGAACATGGGCGAAATAACGCGTCAGATCTACAGCGCGATGCGTGATCTAAACCGTCAGACCATGCCCGCCAAACATCGCCTGGAAAACATGGAGCAGCTGCGCGAGCCTTTGCGTAACATCTTCGATAACCTGGAGAAACATTTCATCAACCGGACACTGCCCTTGCCGGAAAAAAGCCAGAAAATTGTCTATCTGAATCTGTCATTACTGCAGGAAGTCTCGTACGGTTATAAGACCATCATCTACCAAGCGGCCAACGCGAGCGACAAAAAGGTCGACGTCAAGACTCAGCAGATCGCACTGTCGCGTGCGCTGCGCTATTTATCTGAGCTGCTGTTGCGGACCAGTGAAATCTACGAACCCTACCCGCCTGGGACGTGGCATGACTTACACCAGCTATACTGCTACGCCGAAAAGCTGGGCGTGCAGACCAAGCCCGTGATCGACAACGAATACGTCCACGGCAAAGCGAGTATCGAAGAATATTACAAGCAGGCGTTGCTGTTCGCGCTGGCCCGGCCTTTCGCTATGCGACAGAGTGATACCGAGCGCGTCTACAAGAGGCTTGCAGACTGGTGTAATCTGGCTAAGCTGGGTAAACGCGGCGACGAGACCCAGGTCAACCGCTTCTTCTGCGCCAGGGTCGATCAGGACCGCCCGCCCGATTACTTGTTGATGGAAGACTGTGACGGCTCTGCCGATATCCGAACGCTCGATACCTCCGAACTTGTCGAATCGATAAGAATAGAGATCAATAGCACCAAACACGACGCCGGAAAGATTACCGTCGGCGAGATGATTCCAACTGAGACTTTGCAGGTTCTAGCGCGAGCCTGGGGTGTCTGTGCGAGGCGCCGTTTCTCACGAGCCGATAGAAAAGGACGTATAAGAGCCGCGATCGGCCTGGTAAATGCCGCCCGACACATCGCCGGCAAAGTTGATCCAGACGAAGAGCAAGATGAACCCTATGTGGTCAAGACCGGCAACGATAAACCTGCCAATATCGCCCTTGAGTCGAGAGCCGAGGACTTTCAGGCCGGCAAATCAACCTATAACAGCCAGATGACGATCAACAGTAACGACGATGACGCCTGGGACCTGGTCGCAAGGGGAAAAGTACTGACGGACACTTTCGTCAGAGAAAAGGAGTTTCTTATCGACCCCGAACTCAAGCTGAAAAATGAGTATGACAAGCATTGGCAGATCATGAATATCAGCGCCGGCGGCTATTGTCTGCACTGGCATTCCGCCACAACCTCCAGAGCGCAGATCGGGGAGCCGATAGCGCTTCATGAAAAAGAGCCCGATGGTAAGGAAGTCTGGCGTGTCGGCGTAATCCGCTGGATGCAGTTCATCCGCAGGAGCGGTCTCGAAATCGGTGTTCAAGTGCTGTCGCCCAAGGTTTTTGCAGCGGCCGCTCAACGCAGCCATAGGCCGCACGAAGAGCCTTTCGAATGCCTTGTACTGCCGGGCATAAAGCCACTGAAACAGCCAGCGAGTGTGATACTGCCAGCACACGCATTCAGACCCGGCGACAAACTGAAAATTACCGTGATGGAAGAAGAGACCACTGAGATCAAGCTGAATTCCATCAGAGAGCACACC
>Ga0272441_10006536_pt1 | contig 19437 bp, 15 predicted proteins | sample SSMProp6N_FD_193582 | JGI IMG/M metagenome (GOLD analysis project Ga0272441, IMG submission 193582) | Marine sediment archaeal communities from Little Sippewissett salt marsh, Falmouth, MA, United States - SSM-Prop-6N | ecosystem: Environmental > Aquatic > Marine > Wetlands > Sediment ... | reverse complement strand
TGACAAAGAATATTTTAAAAGAATGGAAGCCATGGAATTTGCGGTAAAATATGACAGTTGTCAACGGGAATTGGATTTAAGTTTGGCAGATTTAATCATTCTTGGAGTATCAAGAACTTCAAAAACACCTCTTAGTATGTTTTTAGCGCATAAAGGCATTAAAGTAGCTAATATTATTTTAGATTTTGAAATAGAGCCTCCAAGGGAATTATTTACACTACCAAAAGAGAAGGTGGTTGGATTGAGCATAGCTCCGGAAAAACTGATTGAAATTAGGACAGCAAGATTAAAAACCTTGGGATTGTCATCTTCCAGTGTTTATGCGAATAAAGAAAGAGTGAATAAAGAACTAAATTTCGCAGAGAATATATATAATAAATTAGGATGTTCAGTTATTAATATTAACAATAAAGCGATAGAAGACATTGCTACTGAAATACTCAAAATTTTAAAAGGGGAAGAATAAAATGAAAAAATATGTTTATTTTTTTGATGAAGGCAAAGGTGAAAGTAAATCGATTTTAGGCGGTAAGGGGGCTGGTTTAGCAGCTATGACCCAAATTGGGCTTCCGGTTCCTCAGGGTTTTACAATAAGCACTGAAGCATGTATAGAATTTAATAAAAACAAGTCAAAATTTATCGAAGCTTTGAAAAAACAAATTAATACCCATTTGAATAAACTGGAAACAGTTACTAAAAAAGTATTTGGAGATGAACAAAATCCATTGTTAGTTTCAGTTCGTTCCGGTGCACCTATATCTATGCCCGGTATGATGGATACTATTTTAAATCTCGGGTTAAATGAAAATACCATTAAGGGAATTATTAAAAAAACCGATAATGAGAGATTTGCGTATGATAGTTACAGAAGATTTGTTCAAATGTTTGGTAATGTTGTACTAGGAATTGAACATGAAAATTTTGAAGAAATATTTGATGATATAAAAAAAGATAATAAAGTCACATTAGATACCGAAGTAGATATTGATGGATTAAAAAAATTAGTCATAAAGTATAAAGAAATGGTTAAAAAAGTGACCGGAAATGATTTTCCGGAAGAACCGAAAGAGCAGCTGGATATGGCAATTGATGCTGTCTTTAAATCATGGAATAATAAAAGAGCGATTACTTATAGAAAAATAAATAAAATACCGGATGATCTGGGAACCGCGGTTAATGTTCAGGAAATGGTTTTTGGCAATATGGGAGAAGATTCCGGTACAGGTGTAGGATTTACTAGAAATCCATCTACCGGTAAAAAAGAGTATTATGGTGAGTATCTTCTAAATGCTCAGGGTGAGGACGTTGTTGCCGGTATTCGGACACCTCTGGCATTGTCTCATCTTGAAAAAGACCTACCCGAAGCTTATCGGGAACTAACAAAGATAGTGGATATTTTGGAAAAAAATTACAAAGATGTACAAGATTATGAATTTACCATAGAGAAGGGAAAATTATTCCTTCTACAAACAAGAACCGGTAAAAGAACAGCACAGGCTGCAGTAAAAATTGCCGTTGATATGGTTAAGGAAGGAATTATTAATAAAGAACAGGCGATTTTAAGGGTAGAACCAAATCAATTAAACCAATTGTTACATAAAAGAATAGATCCTGAAGCTAAAATAAAAGTAATTGCAAAGGGATTACCGGCTTCTCCGGGAGCTGCCTACGGAAAAGTTGTATTTAGCGCAGATGAAGCAGAAAAGCTGGGCAAACAGGGGGAAGTGGTGATATTGGTAAGAACGGAAACAACACCTGATGACATTCATGGCATGGTAGAAGCTCAGGGAGTCTTAACCAGTAGAGGCGGTATGACCAGTCATGCTGCAGTTGTAGCTAGAGGCATGGGAAAAAGCTGTGTTGCCGGATGCAGCGAATTAAATATCAATAGTAAAAAAGGAATCATTGAAGTTAACGAAATAGTCATAAAAGAAAATGATTTTATTACCTTAGATGGAGGAACAGGTGAGGTATTTTTAGGGAAGGTGCCAACCATTGATCCTGAAATAAGTAAAGAATTCAAGACAATACTTTCCTGGGCTAATAAAGCAAAGCGGTTGGGAGTGTATGCCAATGCTGATACTCCGGAAGATGCCCAGAAAGCTCGTGAATTAGGTGCAGAAGGAATTGGGCTTTGTAGAACGGAGCATATGTTTATGGCACAGGAGCGTTTGCCAATTGTCCAGGAAATGATTATGGCAGACACTAAAGAAAAAAGAGCAGAAGCTTTGAAAAAATTATTACCAATGCAAAGAAGTGATTTTTATGGAATTTTAAAAGCCATGTCTGAACTTCCGGTCATCATTCGATTGCTTGATCCTCCACTGCATGAATTTTTACCGTCGCACGAAGAGCTTTTAGTCGAATTGACCAAATTAAAAATAAATAAACCAAATTCAAAAGAAATTGCTAAAAAGGAAAAACTATTAGAGAAAGTTGAATCCTTGAGAGAATTAAATCCAATGTTAGGCCTGCGTGGATGCCGGTTGGGAATTTTATACCCTGAGATATACAAGATGCAGGTGGAAGCGATTATTGATGCGGCAATCGAATTAACGAAGAAGAATATAAAAGTAAAACCGGAAATCATGATACCATTAGTTGGACATATTAATGAATTTTCAATTTTATATGATTTAACCCGAAAGATTGCTGAAGAAAAGATAGAAACTGCCGGTATTAAATTAAAATACAAGATTGGAACCATGATAGAACTTCCCAGAGCTGCACTTACAGCAGATATAATAGCAAAGAAAGCAGAATTTTTCTCATTTGGAACAAACGATCTGACCCAAACTACTTTTGGCATTAGTAGAGATGATGCTGAAGGTAAATTCCTACTGCGCTACGTTGATGAAAAAATATTAGAAGATAATCCTTTTGAAGTTTTAGATAGAGAAGGCGTTGGGAAGTTGGTCAAGATGGGAACAAGTTTAGGCAGAAAAACAAGACATGATTTGGAAGTCGGAATTTGTGGAGAGCATGGCGGAGAACCCAAATCAGTTGAATTCTGTCATTCTGCAGGCTTAAACTATGTCAGTTGTTCACCTTACCGGGTACCTATTGCTCGATTAGCAGCTGCCCATGCAGCCATTAAAGAGAAAAAAAATTAAAAAATAAATACTTAGTCAATACATAAAAATACTCCAAGTGTTTAGACTAGATATTAGAAAGGAAAAAATAGAATGAATATTATATCAATAATTCCAATAACAGGTGTTTTATCGCTGATATTCGCTCTTTTTCTATATAAAAAAGTTATAAAGGAAAAACCGGGAAATGAAAAAATGGTAGAAATATCCGCTATGATAGAAAAAGGAGCTATGGCATTTTTAAAAAGCGAGTATATTGTTTTAGTTGTATTTATTATTTTGGTAAGTATTATTTTAACTTATGTTAGAAGTTATATAACCGGAATAACTTTCATCGTTGGTGCTGTATGTTCCGGATTAGCAGGATTTACCGGAATGAAAATGGCGACAAAAGCAAATAGTAGAACCGCTTTTGCTGCACAAGAGGGCGGTATTACCAAAGCATTAAATATTGCATTTTCAGGTGGTGCGGTTATGGGAATGTCAGTTGCAGGATTTGGATTACTTGGCTTGGGCGTCTTGTATTATATCTTTAGGGATCCAAAAATAATTGATGGATTTGCATTGGGAGCAAGTTCAGTTGCTCTGTTTGCCAGGGTTGGTGGAGGAATATTTACCAAAGCCGCCGATGTCGGGGCTGACCTGGTTGGTAAGGTTGAAGCCGGAATTCCCGAAGATGATCCACGTAATCCTGCAGTCATTGCTGATAATGTCGGTGATAATGTCGGTGATATTGCCGGAATGGGTGCAGATCTTTTTGAATCATATGTTGGCTCAATAATTTCAAGTATGTTATTGGGAGCACTATTGTATGAAGGATCAAATGCGGCAATATTTCCACTATTACTAGCAGCCTGTGGAGCAGTTGCAGCTATTATCGGGACATTTTTTGTAAAAACAAAAAACGAAAAAAAATTGCACAGTGCATTAACCATGGGTACAATTGTCAGCGGTATTTTGGTTACAATATGTTCTGCTTTTCTTTCTAATGTTTTATTTGGAAATCTGAATGCATTTTATGCCACAACAGCAGGTTTGGTTGCCGGCATCATGATTGGATTAATTACGGAATATTATACTTCCTATGAATATGGACCGGTAAAATCGATTTCAAAATCTTCTTTAACCGGTTCAGCAACAACCATTATTACCGGTTTGGCAGTAGGCATGCAGAGTACATTTATCCCTTTAATTCTAATTGCAATAACCACATTGATTGCATTTAAATTTGCCGGTATATATGGAATCGCTATTTCTGCTGTCGGAATGTTATCTATTGTTGGAATGACCGTCTCGGTAGATTCCTACGGTCCAATTGCAGACAATTCGGGTGGCATAGCTGAAATGGCAGGACTGGATCCAAAAGTTAGAAAAATTACAGATTCACTGGATGCAGTAGGAAACACAACTGCGGCCATCGGTAAAGGTTTTGCCATAGGTTCAGCCGCATTAACTGCATTGGGTTTATTTTCAGCCTATAGCAAATCAGTAGGAATAACAAGTATAAGCATTACTGATCCGATTGTTGTAGCAGGCATGTTTATTGGTGGCGCATTACCTTACTTATTCTCTGCTTTATCGATTAATGCAGTCGGAAAGACTGCAGCCTTAATGATAGAAGAAGTAAGAAGACAATTCAGGGAAATACCCGGATTAAAAGAAGGAAATGCCAAACCTGATCCTACCAGATGTGTTGATATCAGCACAAAAGGCGCATTGAAAGAGATGATTATTCCAGGTTTACTGGCAGTTGTTTCTCCGATATTAGTCGGTGTTGTTCTTGGTCCTGAAGCTTTAGGCGGAATGTTGATTGGAGCTGTATTAGTTGGCGTTTTACTGGCTATTATGATGGCTAATTCCGGAGGAGCATGGGATAATGCAAAAAAATATATTGAACTGGGGAATTATGGCGGGAAAGGAACCGCTCCGCATGCCGCAGCAGTTATCGGTGATACTGTAGGTGATCCTCTTAAAGATACAGCAGGTCCATCAATGAATATTTTAATAAAGGTAATGTCCATAGTTGCCTTAGTCTTTGTTCCACTCTTTATTAAATAAAGTAAAAATAATATTCTAAATAAAATAGCATGCCTTACTTATTGGTAAAGCATGCTATTTTATTAAAAAAATAATACTAGTGGTATAATAAGATAAATTAAATAAATGATGTTTATAAAAAGTGAGGAGTTTAAAATATTGCGTGCGATTGATCTTATTATAAAAAAAAGAAACGGGAATATTTTAACTGAAGAGGAAATAAAATATTTTATCAAAGGATACGTTTCCGGGGAAATACCTGATTATCAAATGTCAGCCATGTTGATGGCGATTTACTTTGAAGGAATGAATATAAATGAAACAAAACACCTAACCCTAGAGATGGTTAAATCCGGCAATATTGTGGATTTAAAAAAAATTCATGGAATTAAAGTTGATAAACACAGTACCGGAGGGGTGGGAGATACCACGACACTGGCACTTGCACCAATGGTAGCGGCTTTAGGAGTCCCTGTTGCTAAAATGTCCGGAAGAGGTTTGGGACATACCGGAGGAACTATCGATAAATTAGAATCCATTGAAGGTTACAAAACAGAACTAAGCCTCGAGAGATTTATAGAAATCGTAAAAAAAATAGGGATTTCGGTTATTAATCCTACAGCTAACTTAGCACCAGCAGATAAGAAAATATATGCTTTAAGAGATGTTACCGGTACTATTGAAAGTATACCCTTGATTGTCGGCAGCATTATGAGTAAAAAGATTGCCGCCGGTGCGGATAAAATAGTGTTGGACGTAACAACCGGCAGTGGAGCTTTTATGAAAAATTTCGATAATTCATTAAGACTTGCAAAAATTATGGTAGAAATAGGCACTGAATTAGGAAAAGAGACTATTGCTGTGATATCTAACATGGAAGAACCTCTTGGATTTGCTATTGGTAACTCTCTGGAGGTGAAAGAAGCCATTGATATTTTAAGGAATAAAGGACCAGAAGATCTTAGAAGAATCTGTTTGGTTCTGGGTTCTTATATGTTGCAATTAGGAGGAGTTTGTAAAACGATTAAGGAAGGTGAAAAAAAGTTAATCTCTGTTTTGAAAAACGGATTGGCTTTTAGAAAGTTCAAGGAAATGGTCCAGGAACATGGGGGAAATGTTAAAATGGTTGAAAATACGGAATTATTGCCTGCAGCGAAACATTGCATGAAATTAAAAGGTAAGGAAAAAGGATATATTCAAAAAATAGATTCAAGATTGGTTGGGCAAAGTGCCATGATTTTGGGGGCTGGCAGGGAAGATAAAAATTCAAAAATTGACCTTTCTGTGGGCATTTTATTGAGAAAGAAGGTGGGTGATTCAATAACTACCAATGAAGTTTTGGCAGAAATATATTATAATAATGCGAAAAAGTTAGAAGAGGCTAAAAAAATATTGCTTTCATCATTTAAAATAGGCGAGAAAAAACAGGAGAAACTACCCTTGATTCTCGCAGCTGTAGATAAAGATGGGATAAAAATGTTTAATGATTGAGTAATTGACCAATTTGTCAGCTCTCTAATTCGCTGATTCATTGATGTTCAATTTTATTAATAATTTATGCTTTAGTTAGACCTCTATAGAAAGACAAAACGCCTATCCTGAGGATAATAATTAGCCAACTTCAAATTTACCAATTCACTGATTAACCAATTCATTAATTATTCTGCTAGATTGATTTTGTCCTTAGTATTTTCTTCAATCGAAAGCTATAAATAGGAATTATTGCCCGCACGAATTGCTTTTTTTACTAACGAATCAACTGTCGATTACTCCTACATTTCTATCCAATTTTTAACGAATAACTATTCACAAACGATTTTTTAAGTAACGAACTATATATTACATGCATTACCAGCCTAAGTATATTTATGTTATAATTTTAAATGAATCAACAAATGAAAGGAATGAAAAATTGGAAATCATTACAAGTCATCAAAGTGCTGATTTTGATTCACTGGCAGCCATGGTAGCTGCGAAAAAATTACATAAAAATGCAGTAATGGTATTTTCCGGCTCAGTGGAAAGAAATGTCCGAAAATATATTTCGATATATGGACATATGATAGAGATAGCACCGTTACGGAATATAAAAATACAGGATGTAAATAAATTAATCATTGTTGATACCAGAATTAAAAGGAGATTAGGACCCCTAGCAAAGTTAATTAATAAAAAAGATGTCGAAATTTATATTTACGATCACCATCCTACTTCAGAAAATGATATCGTAGGAAAATACAATCACATAGAAGAAGTAGGAGCTACTACTACAATTTTACTGAAAAAGATAAAAGAACAAAATATTGAAATTACACCCGCGGAAGCGACTCTGTTTGCGCTTGGCATTTATGAGGATACCGGTTCTCTTACTTTTTCTACTACGACCATTGATGATGTTAATAGCGTCTCTTATTTATTTAAAAAGGGAATTAAGCTAAATGTTTTAAACAATTTCATGAATATAGGATTGAATCATGAACAAAAGCAATTGATGAATCAACTGCTGTATTCTACCAAAGAAATCATCTGTAAAGGTGTGAGTGTTATCATTGCTAAGGCCACTGCGGATAAATATACGGAAGGATTGGCATTTCTAACGCATAAATTAATGGAAATACAGAATAGTGATTCATTTTTTACCCTGGTTAAGATGAATGAAAATGTTTACATTGTCGGTAGAAGCAAGGTGAATTCTGTAGATGTGGATATCATTCTAAATGAAATGGGTGGTGGCGGTCATTTCCAGGCTGCATCTGCGGTTGTAAAAAATAGAGAATTGGATGATGTGGAAAAGCAATTGATTGAAATACTGAATGAAAAGATTGTTTTAGGAGTTACTGCAAAAAATGTCATGTCTTCTCCTGTAAAAACAGTAGACGTTAATACATCCATTGAAGATACAAGAAAAATTTCCCTAAGATATGGACATAATGGCATACCGGTTATGAAACAGGAAGTTTTAAAGGGAATCATTACAATGCAAGAACTTAACCGGGCTAAGAGACATGGTTTTGGGAAAGAACCGGTTTCAAAATTTATGTCTAAACGTATTATACGCGTAAAACAGGATGAACCCGTTGCAAAAATTCAGGAATTAATGGTATCTTACGATATCGGAAGAATATTAGTTACTAATAAAGAGAATAAATTAACCGGTATTGTAACAAGAACTGATTTAATCAGAAGTATGTATGGGGAAGATAATATTCCAAAAAGATCTTTTTCCACTTATATAGAAAATTTAAATAAAAAAGAAAAAAATAATCAAATAAAAATTATCAAAGAAAATTTTCCTCTAGAAATACAAAATATTTTACATGATGCTGGAAAGATAGGTGATAGGTTAAAATATCCGGTGTTCATGGTTGGGGGGATAGTAAGAGATCTATTTTTAGGAATTAAAAATTATGACCTTGATATTGCCGTAGAAGGAAATGGTATATTATTTGCCAGGGAGTTATGCAAAGAACTAAAGGGAAGGATGAAAAGTTATAGAAAATTCAATACAGCTATCATTATTTTAGCAAACGGATTTAAGATAGATATTGCTACTGCAAGAAGAGAATTTTATGAATACCCGGCTGCACTTCCTAAAGTAGAGTTAAGTTCAATGAAAAAGGATTTATATAGACGTGATTTTACTATTAATGCTATGGCAATACAATTAAACAGAAATCATTTTGGCAAATTGATAGATTTTTTTGGGGGAAAAAAAGATTTACAATCAAGGGTGATACGAGTATTATATAATTTAAGTTTTGTTGAAGATCCAGCCAGAATTATCAGGGCTATTCGATTTGAACAGAGATATGGATTTAAAATCAATAAATCAACAGAATATTTTCTTAAAAAAGCTATTGATGATAAACTATTGGGAAAATTAAGAAGAAAGAGAATATCGGAAGAACTGATGCTAATATTGAATGAGAGTGAGCCTGAGAAATCACTGTCAAGAATGATGGAATTAGAAGTTATAAAGTTTCTTTTACCCGGAATTATCGTTGATAAAAAAATGATAAAAAAAATCAAAAAAGTAAGAAAATTTTATGCATATTGGCAAAATAATTTTAGAGATGCAAAAGTTGAAATCTGGTTGATTTATTTAATATGCTTATTGGAAGATTTAGATATAACCAAAGTACAAAGATTTTGTAAAAAACTTTTACTTAAATCTGTTTATGTTAGCATAATAAATGATATATTTTTAAACTATGATTTTAATATTCAATACCTGGTACAAAGGAAACGATTAATGCCCAGCGAAATATTTGTTCATTTAAGAAAATGTAATTATGAAATGCTTTTCATGGTCATGATGAAAAATCAACAAAAAACATTGGAAAGAAGAATTATAAATTTTATGAAAAAGACAAAACATGAAACTCTGGAAATATCCGGAAAAGATATTGAAAGCTTAGGAATAGAACCCGGACCAATTTACTCAGTTCTGCTAAACAAAACATTGTATGCGAAAATGGATGGAAAAATAAAAAATAAAGAGGAAGAAAAAATATTTGTAAGGAAAATTATATCTGATAAAGAAAGGAAAAATAAAAAATAATATCATGATGGAAAAAATATTTGAGATAATTTGGAGTATTCCGGCAGTTTTAATCGCTATTACTATACATGAATATGCACATGGAAGTATTGCTTATCGGCTTGGGGACTATACTGCTGCTCAAGCAGGCAGATTAACATTAAACCCATTAGCCCATCTCGACCCGATTGGAACATTAATGTTGTTAATATTTCGTTTTGGATGGGCAAAACCAGTCCCTGTAAATTTTGCTAATTTAAAACAACCAAAAAGAGATATGGTATTTGTATCTTTGGCGGGTCCGGTAGCCAATTTACTGACTGCTGTATTGTTTTCTATATTGCTCAGGATCAGCTTTCATTTTTTTTCACAGATAAGCATTGCCAGGGATAGCTATTTTATCGGTATTGTAACTAGTTTTATAAAAGGTTGGCTGCTTTTTTTGCAAACCGGAATTATTATTGATTTAGCCTTAGCTGTCTTTAATATGATTCCGGTACCTCCATTGGATGGGTCTAAAATATTGTTAGGATTATTACCGGCACCACTTGCCTATAAATATGCAAAAATTGAATCTTACGGACAAATCATCTTACTATTTCTAGTGCTAAGTGGTATAATTGGAAAAGTGTTATTCCCGGCAGTATTTTTTTTATATAAATACTTGATATAGATGTGATTTGCAGCATTTGTAATACTCAGAACTGCAAAGAATAGAATAAAACAAGAGACAATTGATTTTTTACGAAGGAGGATTTTTTAAGTGAAAGGTACCATATTTAGCGGGATGCGCCCAACCGGAAAATTACATTTAGGGAATTATTTGGGAGCTTTGGAAAATTGGGTGAAATTACAAAGTGAGTATCATTGTTTTTTTGGAGTTGTTGATTATCATGCCTTAACAACAGGTTATGAGAGCACTCTTGGATTAAAGGATAATATTCGAGAAATGCTGATTGATTGGTTTAGTGCGGGAATTGATCCGGAAAAAAGCACTGTTTTAATTCAATCTTATGTTCCGGAGCATACTGAATTACATTTACTCTTTTCAATGATTACTCCTCTTCCATGGTTGGAAAGGAATCCGGTTTTAAAGGAACAGGTTCGCGATTTAGATTTAAAAGAGAACATCAGCTATGGCCTTTTGGGATATCCCGTGCTTATGGCTTCAGATATACTTATATATAAATCCAATGCTGTACCTGTTGGAGAAGATCAGGTGCATCATGTTGAATTATCCCGTGAAATTGCGCGAAGATTTAATGGATTGTATAAAGAAATATTTCCCTTACCGCAGGTAAAATTAACTGAAACACCCAGAGTTCCCGGTATCGATGGAAAGAGAATGAGCAAGAGCTTAGGAAACACCATTTACATATCTGATTCTCCGGATAATATTAAAAGAAAAGTGAGGTCGATGGTTACAGATCCACAGAAGATAAAATTAAAAGACCCGGGGCATCCCGATATCTGCAGTGTTTTCAGCTACCATAAAATTTTTAATAAAATTCAGGCAGATGAGATTTTCAAAGATTGCCGAACAGGTAAGTTGGGATGTGTGAAATGTAAGGGCATGCTGGCAGAAATATTAAATGTAAAATTTGAAAAATTTCGAGAAAAAAGGATACAATTCGAAAAAAATCCTAAATTGATACAGGAAATAGTTGTTGAAGGAAGCAAAAAAGCAAGATTAATTGCGAAGCAAACCATCAATGAAGCTAAAGAAGCAATGAAAATGAAATATGAATATTAAAGAAGAACTATATACCATAAAATTTAATAAATTTGAAGGAACTTCAATTGATTTAATCAAAAATATTAAAGATGACAAGATGGACATAGATGAAGTTCCAATTAATGATATTATTCATGACTATATTAACTATTTAAACGGAAAAAAAGAATCAATTGATATAAATACCGTAAGTAAAACCATTAATCATGCTGCATTGTTGCTAAAAATGAAATCTGAAAAACTCCTTCCCAGAAATACCCTGGATGATGAGCAAAATGTAGAAAATGACGATGAGGAGAATTATTTTACCGAAATGGAAAATAATGAGAAATACCTCAGGGAATATGAAAAATATAAAAAGGTGATTCACTATCTAAAAGAAAAGGCAGAAAAACAAAGGAATGTGTTTTTTCCCGTCACTGAAATGGATACACCGGAAGATAATCTAGAAATCGAAAAAGTTGAATTATCTGATCTTTTAATTGCTTTAGAAAAAATATTATCCACCAAGAAAAATAAAGAATATGTGCCGATAAAAAAAAGATACTTTACGGTTGCAGAAAAAATGAAGATAATTAGTGATTGCTTGAGAAAGAATTCGCAAGGTCTATCGTTTAGTTTTTTTATGGAAAATGCTAAAAGTAAATTAGAAATCATCATCATCTTCTTAGCACTTTTGCAACTTATTTATTTTAAAAAAATCAGTTGTTTTCAGAAAAAAAATTATGACAATATTTTATTTAGGCTCAAGGGGGTGCATTAAGTTTAACGAAGTAAAAATTGAACAATCAGAATGGAAAAACATTTTGACCTGTTTATTATTTGTTTCAGATAATCCATTGACCATTAAAAAAATTGAAGATACAACGGGATTAGAAAAAAAGGCAATAGAAAAATTAATGGATGAACTCATAAAGGATTATGAAGATTCCGCTCAACCTTTCAAAGTGTACGAAATTGCCGGAGGATTTAAAATAGGAACAAAATCAAAATATTCCATCTGGGTAAAAAAAATGACCGAAATAAAGAAAAAAATACAGATATCAAGTGCAGCACTGGAAACTTTGGCCATCATTGCCTATAATCAACCTATTACACGTTTGGAAATAGAAAAATTTAGAGGCGTCAGCTGTTCTGGAGTTATATATAATTTATTAAAGCATCGTTTTATTAAAATAACCGGAAGAAAGAAAACACCAGGAAATCCTTTGATATATAAAATTACCGACAACTTTTTAATGCATTTTGGATTAAAAAACATCTCTGAACTTCCAAAATTACGGGAAATAGGAATTAATTGAAATGGTTGAAAGATTACAGAAATTTCTGGCAAGTGCCGGAGTGGATTCTCGTAGAAAATGTGAAGAACTTATTCTTGCCGGAGCTGTTGAAGTTAATCATGAAATCATAACCAAGCTGGGTACAAAAATTGATCCGCAAAAAGATTTGGTTAAAGTCAACGGAAAGAAAGTAAAATATAATAATTCCAAAAAATTGAAATATATTTTACTTAATAAGCCGGTAGGCTATTTAACGACTTTATCAGATCCGCAGAATAGGCCAACAATCCTGGATCTTCTTGAAAATATAGATACCAGAATTCATCCTATTGGCCGTCTAGATTATTATTCAGAAGGATTATTGCTACTTACAAATGATGGTGATTTAACCTACCACTTAACACATCCCTCAAAAAATATCGAAAAAACCTATATTGCAGAAATAAAGGGAATCCCTGATATTGAAAAACTCGATACACTAAGAAGAGGAGTTACCCTAAGAGATAATTATAAAATCATGCCATGCAAAATTATTAGATTAAAAATAAAAAATGGTAATGCAGTTTTAAAAATAAAGATAAAAGAGGGTAAGAAGAGACAAATAAGAAGAATGGGAGAATTTATCGGTCATCGGGTTTTAAAATTAAGAAGAATTCAAATGGGACCGATTATTTTGGGAAATTTAAAATCTGGAAAATATAGAAATTTAAATATAAAAGAAATTCAAAAATTAAAGATGTTGTGCAATTCTTAAAGCAGGCAGATAAAATGATGATTAAATAATAAAGGTTAGATGTAAGTGATAAAAGGATACAAAAAAACATGGAAAAAGGATTGATTATCGCTATCGATGGTCCTTCTGGCGTAGGGAAAAGTACAATCGCTAAATTAGTTGCAGAAAAACTTGAAATTTTATACATCGACACCGGTGCAATATATCGGGCAATTACCTGGAAAGCTCTTGAAAATCATGTGGATTTGGAAGATGAAAGTTCGATATTAAAAATGATTAAAGGAATAAAAATCCAATTTAAATCTATTGCACATCAAAAAAAACAATTTTGTAAATTATTTCTTGACAAAGAAGATGTGACCCAAAGAATACGCAGTCCTCGAATTGATAAACACGTTTCTGATATTGCAAAATTACCTAAAATCAGGTTAGAACTAATCACACTGCAGAGAAGATTGGCTAAAAACGGTAATATTGTCATGGAAGGTAGAGATATCGGGTCAACAATACTTAAAAATGCAGATTTAAAATTCTTTTTTATAGCTTCTGCTGAGCAAAGGGCTAATCGTAGATATAAAGAACTTAAAGATAAGGGATATAAAATCACTTATGAGGAAGTGAAGGAACAATTAGCCAATAGAGATCATATTGACAGTAAAAGAAAGTCATCGCCATTGAAAAAGGCAAAAGATGCTATTGTCATTGATTCAACGAATAAAAGTATTAAAGAAGTCATTGATGATGTATTGTATTTCGTCGATGAATATAGAAAAAAGCGGAAAATCACAAAATGAAAATATTATTGTCAAAAAAAATGGGATTTTGTTTTGGTGTAAGAAAATCAATAGATTTAGCTGATAAAACCATTGCAAAATCTGAAAAAGATGTATACATGCTTGGGCCTATTATACATAATCCCAGGGTGATCGAAGATTATCAGGATCGAGGTGTCAAGCTAGTCAATGATATAAAACAAGTGCCCGATGAAAGTACTGTCATTACCCGGGCACACGGAATTTCCCCTGCAATCAGTAAAACTGCAAAAAATAAAAAAATAACATTAATAGACACAACCTGCTCAAATGTAAAGAAATTACAGGAAATAGCGTTATTCTTAAAAAAGAATCATTACTTCTTAATTATTTACGGTGATAATAAACATCCTGAAATATTAAGTGTTTTAGAAATGGTTGATCATGATGCCATAGTGATTAATGAAATCGATGATGTAAAGGGTGTAAACCAATGTAAGAAAATTGGATTTATTTCTCAAACAACAAAAAATATTTTTGATTTTGAAAAATTAGCTTGCCAGCTTTTAGAAAAAACAAAAGAATTGAGAATATTTAATACGATTTGCCCGGCAACTATGGAAAGACAACGAAGCATATCTGAATTATCAATGCAAGTGGATATTATGTTGGTCATTGGCGGAAAGAAAAGTGCAAACACTTCCCGGCTAGCGAAGATATGCAAGAATCACGGAGTAAAGACTTATCATGTTGAAACAAAGGCTCAATTACGTAGAGAATGGTTCACTAAAGATGATAGGGTTGGTATCAGCAGTGGAGCCTCTACTCCTGATTATCTTACAAATGAAATAATACAACAGCTTAAAGATTGGTATTTTTAAACAACCTTTTTAACTTTGCCTGCTTTTAGGCATTTAGTACATATGTTTATCTTTTTCACTGTATTTTCAACAGATACTTTTACTTTTTGGATATTGGGAGACCATTTTCTCTTGGTCACTTTATGTGAATGACTGATTTGATTACCAAATTGTGGTCCCTTGCCACAAATATCGCACTTTGCCATTTTAAATCCTCCATTTTAGTTGAATCAATAACAGTAGACATTTTAACACATTGAGTGTATGTTTGGCAAGTAATTATTGAGAGTTTATCAATTCGTAAATTGTGAATAATCGATAGTTAAGGTGTGGGTGGTAATTGAGAGATTAATGGCCAGATAGTTTGCTGTTTAACTGGTTTGCTGGTTGAAAAATAAAAGGTGCAAAAATAAATCGGATTTAACGTATAGGAATAAGGGATAGTCCTAGCTGCTAGGGAAGTAATATGCATACAAGCGAATTATGTGCCGGTAAAAATGGTTGCGTACGCAAGTATTTGGGAAAGAATTGCAGAAATAAAAGTATTACATGTCGATTAAGCAAAATATGGTGAAAAGAGAAGATACAAAGAGCAAAAATTGTAATAAAATTAAAAAATATCTGGCATTTGAACTAATAAGACAGGAAATTAGCTAATTAATCTAATAATAAATAAAATTTAGATTTTATGAAGAAGTTAAGAGGATAGAATTTTGAAAATTGTTGCTGGAAAAAACAAAGGAAACAAATTAAAATATTTAAAAGATAATTCAGTTAGGGCGACTTCACATAAAGTAAGGGAGGCATTGTTTGACATTATCATGTCCAATGTTTATAAAGCGATGTTTTTAGATGTATTTGCAGGATCAGGAGCAATAGGCATAGAAGCATTAAGCAGAGGTGCAAAAAAAGTAGTATTTATTGAAAGCAATAACAGATGTGTTAAAATCATTAATAATAATTTGGAAATAACTGATAATATAGATAAAGGCACGATTCTTAAAAAAGACTATCTGGCAGGTCTAAACATACTAGAAAAAAAGAAATGCTCGTTTGATTATATATTTATGGATCCTCCGTATAATAAAGGATTTGTAAATAAAGCCCTTGTAAGCCTATCAAAATTGTCTTTATTAAAAAAAAACGGTACTGTCATTGTTCAGCACCATAAAAAAGAATCAACCGAAAATACTGTTGAAAATTTATGTCTGGTAAAACAGAAAAAATATAGTGAATCTATTTTGTCTTTTTATAAAAGTATTTCCGCCTAGATAAAATAAAGAAATGGTTAAAAGATATACCATCACAATCTAATAATTACATTCAAAAAATGTCGAAAATTAAACAGCAGAAGTCTTTTATTTTTTCTATAGATAGATTATAATCATCATATTATTTCTATAAAAATAGTTTCTTTTAAAAATTAATAAAAAATGTTAAGACAAATTATGTTTATTTAATTAAAAAAATAGAAAATCTGGAAAATTATCATACTATTCCGTAAATAAGTTATAGATTTATACTTAAAAAGAAATGCTACAGGAGGAAAAAAATGAAAATTGCGGTTTATCCCGGAACCTTTGATCCGATAACGAATGGACATCTAGACATTATTAAAAGAGCAAAAAATATCAGCGATGAATTAATCGTTGCCGTTGTGGAAGAAACAAGTAAAAAAACATTATTTAACACTAAAGAAAGAATTGAAATGATAATAGAATCTATCGATGGATTGGAAGATATAACAGTTATGTCATTTTCAGGATTACTGATAAACTTTGTTAAAAGCAAGAATGCCAGTATTATCATAAGGGGAATGAGAGCGATATCCGACTTTGAACACGAATCACAATTAGCCTTGATGAATAAAAAATTAGATCCGAGCATTGAAACCATTTTTATGGTAACCGGTTCCAGATATTCGTATCTAAATTCGAGCATTGTAAAGGAAATTGCCAGTTTAAAGGGATGTGTTAGACAATTAGTTCCGGAAATTGTCGAAAATAGATTACATAAAAAACTTTTTTCTCAGAAAAAATAGCCATATAAGATGATGGTAAATTAATTAAAAATACAAAATGAAAAACCAAAAGTTATGTTAAATAAATATTCGATAATTGCAATCATAAGCATAATCATCGTTTTAAGTATTATTCCCATGCCGTATTACCTGGTTATTCCGGGACAGGGATTGGAATTAGATAAATTCATTACTACAGAAAATGGCGAAAAAGATGCGAAAGGCTGCTTTCTTCTTACTTCAACATCATTAACCAAAGCAAACTTGCTACTTTACCTTTATAGTTTTTTAGACAAACATATTGAATTGCTAAAAATAGATGATAATATGTCTGCAAAAGTTTATCGGGAACAATATCTTATAATGATGGATAGATTGATGATAGAAAGTCAGAAGATTGCCAAAGTTGTTGCATTGGAAAAAGCTGGGTATTTTCCTGAAATAGTCATAAATGAAGGAATTCTGGTAAATAATATCTTGGATTATAGTCCTGCAATAGGAAAATTAATGCCAGGAGATGTAATTACCAAAGTCAATGAAACAATGATTAAAAGCATCGACGATCTATCTACTTTTATTGAAAAATGCCGTGTCGGAGAACTTATTAAAATATATTTTAAAAGAGATAGCACGCTTTATTCTACAAAAATTCCCATTATAGATATTTATCCGGAGAACGAAAAAGAAAAAACTATGGGAATCGGCTTGTATCTTGCCTCAGCAGAAATTCAGTATAAATTTCCCCTGGAAGTCACTATCAATTTGGATGGCATTAAAGGGCCATCTGCCGGCCTGATGATTTCTCTGGAAATATTAAATCAGTTAACGGAAAATGATTTAACTAACGGATTAAAAATAGCAGGAACAGGCATTTTAGATTTGGAAGGGAATATTATGCCCGTAGACGGCATAAGACAAAAATTATTTTCCGCAAAAAAAAACAATGCAGATGTATTCCTGGTTCCTAAGCAAAATTACCTGGAAGCAAGTGAGTATATTAAAGACATTCATATCATTTCGGTTGAAAATTTTGATGAAGTAATTATGAATCTTATAAGATTATAAAGTTGAAATATCAAATAGCTACAAGGGTATAGAAAGATTATTATTTGTTGATTATTTTACCGGAAAAATCAGTTCGAGCCAATCTTTCAGACTCTTTGGGATATCCTAAATTATACAAATCACCGGAAAGAATATCAAAATTTATCATTTTTAGTACTTTTTCATAATTAAGAGGCTTTTCAGAATGGATTTTCCTTAAAAAAGTGGATAACTTGGTGATAATCGGAATTTGAGAATTATTTTTCATCTTTTTTAGTAATTTTTTTCCTTTTTTAGAGAATCCTAATACGCGAACATACATTGATCCATATTGATTAAAATCTCTAGCATCTGCCTTTGATAAACCGGTCATGACATGGAGAAGGATTCGTTTAATTTTAGTCAAAGTATATCTTCGGGTCTTAATCTGACTTATCAGCATATCAATATTGGTTGAGTTTAAAGCAGCTTTTTTTATTCTATTCTCCAAACCCTCATTCACACCATGAATCATTGATAGATTTTTTAATGTAAGCATTCTGAGGGTTGCTAGTATGTGCTGTTCATATTGACTGAGTGAAACAGGGGTTCTGCCTTCCAATAATTCTTTTTTAAAAATATAGTAAGCGGAAGAAGGCAGGGCCAATTGAATGTTACCGGTTAATTTTGGGTTAATATGATTGGGATATTTGAAAATTCGAAATATTTCTTTTCTAATCGAAGTAGCACTTGAGATAGTCTTTCGAATGTTTTCTTCATGATAATCTGCAACTATTCTCTTAATGGGAACTGCCTGAATGCCGCTTCTGGTTTTTAATAGATGTTTGACATATTCAATAGCCAAAATATTGTTGGGAGAAGATAGATATTCCATGAATTGTTTAGTTGGTATTTTCTTGAGTTTATCTATACCGTATTTTTTATGATATTCTAATAGTGCTTGAGCCCTTGCCTTTGGAAATTCATAACCCTTTTTGCAATTTTCTTTTAAAATGGCCTTATAAGTTTTGTTTTCATTTACCAGAAAACGACCGATACTAAAAAAAGGATTAGGGTCATTGTTTTCACATCCAAAACATAAATATTCAACAGAATTAAGGGCATTTAAAAGAGATATGGCTCCGAGAGCAAATCCATTTGCGTCCTGTGTAGAAAAGACAAAGGGTATCTCTACAACCAGATCCGCACCGTTTGAAATAGCCATGTCAGTTCTTGCCCTTTTATTAATAATCGCCGGTTCACCCCTTTGGACAAAATTACCACTCATGACTACCAGGATACAATCGGCTCCGGTGATTTCTTTTGCTTTATAAAATTGATAAAGATGACCATGATGGAACGGAT
>Ga0272441_10006535_pt1 | contig 19442 bp, 15 predicted proteins | sample SSMProp6N_FD_193582 | JGI IMG/M metagenome (GOLD analysis project Ga0272441, IMG submission 193582) | Marine sediment archaeal communities from Little Sippewissett salt marsh, Falmouth, MA, United States - SSM-Prop-6N | ecosystem: Environmental > Aquatic > Marine > Wetlands > Sediment ... | reverse complement strand
CTCTTCATACTGTTCCCACATCCGATTCACATTACCCGCGTTCGCATGTTACAATCGCCAAACATATAGTTGACGACTCGACATAGCATTGCCCTTAAGGGATAGACAGCTAGTATAAAAACAGCTGTTATGAGTATTGAGAGACCTTGCCGACAGGCAAGACTCAAACCCAGCTCCACCAGTATAACCCGGCAGATGCTGCTTAAAGCCACCCCCCTCAGGAGCGGGGTGCCTGATTCGATAATCTACTTCCGAATCATTCATGTCAGGCACAATCCATCCTTGCGGTTGATGGCATATAAACCTATCGAGCACGATTCTGCCGTTTCGCTCCGATAGAGATCGCCCCTTTTGGGTTTTAGGGGCGAAAATCACAAAAACTTATCCAAAAAAGCCATTTTGGCTCGAATTTCGGCTCGAAACTACTTTTTCGGTGTTTTTTGATATCTTATGCACCCTGAAAACAGAGAATGCAAACGAGCCCAAAAAACATATTCTATTTTCTCAGAAACAGGTGATCGAGAGAAACACAAGATCGCATTGATTCGAAGGTATATTGATCATCTGCCCTTTTGTCGCCCACCTTCTTGGATCCACAGATGGAAAAAGGACGATAACCCTTTTACCCCCCTAAGTTTGCTTTAGTTCACATGGAGAGAGATGTAAAAAAGATCATTCCATGTCTTGACGTGAAGGTGATCGATGGCCAACCTTCTGTGGTCAAGGGCGTAAAGTTCGTGGACCTCAAAAGGCAAGGCGACCCGGTAGAGCTGGCCAAACGCTATGACGAACAAGGTGCTGACGAGCTGATCTTTCTGGATATCACTGCCTCTCATGAGGGGCGGACTACGATGGTCGACGTTGCCAGACGCACTGCAGAGGCGATTTCTGTTCCCTTTGCAGTAGGCGGTGGGATAAGCACCATTGAAGGAATCCGCGAAATACTCGAAGCTGGAGCCGACAAGGTCGGAATCAACACCGCCGCCTTGAAGAATCCCGATCTGATCAAAGAGGCCTCGAAAACCTTCGGGTCCGATCGAATCACCGTGGCCATCGATGCCAGGAGAAACACCAATATCAAAGAGGACGTCAACGTATTCGAGCTGGAGGACGGAACAAAGGCGTGGTTTGAAGTGGTGATCTACGGGGGTCGAAAATCCATCGGGATGGATGCCATCGACTGGGCTTGCCAAGTAGAAAGCCTGGGTGCTGGCGAGATTCTCTTGACTAGCATGGACCGTGACGGCACCAACGACGGCTACGACATCCCTCTTACACGTGCCGTCTGCAAAGCAGTAAACATCCCCGTCGTTGCAAGTGGTGGCGCAGCAAATCCCGAACACATGCTCGAAGCGTTCAAAGAAGCCGACGCAGATGCAGCCCTTGCCGCAGGGATCTTCCATCGCGGAGAATACACCGTCGGCCAGATCAAAGATTACCTCACATCTCAGGGAATCAAGTTCAACACAAAAATAGCCGAATAGACCGACGAGAGGATGCAAGCTTGCGAATTGTTGGCAAGGAAAAATGTCCTCGATTTCGGCTGGCGTTTTAGGACGAATGGGCAAAAATGCTCATCATTCTCTTTTTGGCCGTGGATGTTGGTCATTGGACAAAATCTGAAAAAACGAACATGGAAAACCCATTTTTGTGATGTAGTCCATTCGGTCGCATGTTGATGATTTTCAAGGATTCACGACAACAATTGCATTTCAGAATCCCGGCCATAAGCCGCTATTTTAGCAAATTAGCAAAGGATCTTGGAAAAATAAGTTTAATGCTCCGGTCGGGATTTGAACCCGGGTCTTCGGCTCGAAAGGCCGGAATGATTGGCCGGACTACACCACCGGAGCGCCAATTACAGGGCCACACTTTGCCAGACCCATATATGTATGTTTCTGAACCTGGCACTTTTCTGGCCTTTCGCCGAAACGGGGCTAATCGAGACTAGTAGCGCCCTTTGCGACGAATGAGCGTTGGAGATAAGCTGAATAGTCCCGGGCGGATTCGAACCGCCGTCCCAGGCTCCAAAGGCCTGCAGGATTGACCTCTACCCCACGGGACTTCCAAGTATAGTGCTTAACGATAACTTTTGGCCAAATCTCAAACTCATATTAGTTTGAGATTTGGCCTTTATTCGTGTCGTTAAGCACTATTCTGGCGAGAACAAATTAGTTTCATCTAATTTGTTCTCGACTATCGCTCTGAAACGCTCACCATTGGTGACTACTCCCTCGACTAAAGTCGGGGGCATCTAGGCTTTTGCCAGAGACTGTAGTCCCAGTCTCAAAATGTTGACCGCTGCATTCTCATCACGATCCATTACCAGCCCTCAATGAGTCCATTGTATTAAACGATGTCCTTCAAAGCCAGAAGCTGATTGTTGGCACGCATTCATCCCATGATTATAGTCCTGAACGCTATGTTTGACACTTATCCGGGGCGCAAGGTCATGTCAACGCAAGACGCTACCGGCCTTGTAGTGGATGATGTATTCAAGACGCCACATTAAGTGTCAAGTCTAAGGTTCATGACTATAAAGTCACGGGCATTCTGCTGCGTTTGTCGTAAATCTACACAAGATATATATGCGCTTCCCCGAAGTCAGCCACCTGGATGAAACTGCTCGCCAAGGCGCAGACGAGCCAACGCAGGCTCATAGAGATTCTCCGAGTGATAAAAGAGTCGGACAAGCCCATCGGTGCCAGAGCCATCTCTGACGAGTTGAGCAACAGAGGATACGACATCGGCGAACGCGCCGTCAGGTACAACCTCAAGATCTTGGACGAACTGGGATTCACAAAGAAAGAAGGTTACAGCGGTCGTTCGCTTACGCCTCTTGGCAACATGGAGCTCGGCGACGCGCTGGTGGACGATAGAATTGGCTTTGTGAACACCCGGATCGAAGAATGCATGTACCAATCAAGTTTCGACCCCAAATCTACGGAAAATTGGGTCGTCGTCAACACCAGCATTTTGGGCAAGAGCGATTACGAGAAGGCTCTTGAAATCATCAAAGAGGTATTCGATGCAGATTACACAGTCAGCAGGCGGATTCGGATCCAGGACGAGGGTGCAGAGATCGGACTTTTGACAGTCCCCAAAGGATCAATCGCCATCTCTACTGTCTGCAGCATCACCATCGACGGAATGTTGTTGAGGGCCGGAATTCCTGTGAACACCAGCTTTGCGGGGGTCGTCGAAATCAAGAACGGTGAGCCTTCGAAATTCATCGACCTGATCGCCTATGTCGGATCGTCTCTGGACCCCATGAAGGTGTTCATGTCTCGCAAGACCACACGGGTCACCGATGCCGTGAAGATGGGAAAAGGAAACATATTGGCCAACTTGAGAGAAATTCCCTTGGCGGCAACCGATCAAGCCCGGCAGCTTTTGCAAGAATGTAACGCGGTAGATATAGGCGGTTTGATAAAAATAAGCGAGCCTGGCGAGACAAACATGGCCTGTCCCGTGGGTCCGACAAAGGTTGGAATCGCGATCTGCGCAGGTGTCAACGCCTTGGTTGCAGTCGAAGAAGCTGGAATTTTCATCAAGACCATGCCCATATCCTCTCTGGAAGAATACAGCAAGATGGACAGGATCGAGTAGATCTCGACCAGAGAGTATAATAAGGTCAATTGGATAACCTTGCGCTTCGGGGATTCACATTCGCGCAGTTCGTCTGTTGGTGGCGTTGTCCATCCTATTTATATCGCTATTTGCGTCATATTTCATTGTCCTTTCAGAACCCGTTCTATGCGACTCGGATTCGGGTATCGTGGACCTGGGATCTGGATCTCGTCCGGTCTACCGGATAGGTTACTCTGGCGGAGGAGTGACCGACATCGACGAGCTGATTGACCTTGCCCACAAGAGTTCCTTTGATGAAACTCCGTTGGATGATGGAGGATCCATTGCGCAACCTGACGTTTCGGACAAAGATTCTGCAGTCAAAGATCTTGATTCACCCTCCCAAGAATACGCAGCCACAAAACCAGTTTCCGATGATGAAATACCAACTTCGCGAAATGTCGCGACCGATGGACAGGGAGGAGAAAACGCTGATCTGAAGGCGAAAGAAGAGGGATACAAGGCAGATTACGTCCAAATTCCAATAGTCTCTGAGCCACCTGGTGCGGAGGTCTATATCGATGGCATGTTTTATGGCGTAACACCCCTGATCGCGACCGTTGAATTGGATGATCATTTGATCGAGTCACATCTGGACGGCTATTGGGACTGGTTTAGCATACTGGACGCAAACGGCAGGTCCCGGACTGTACCCATAGTTTTCGTCCCCTTGCCTGCTGAAAATAGCACCACGGCAGAGGTGGAACTGCTCCCGCCAAACGATCCTCCATCAGGAGACCTTCCATCGGGAAATCTTCAGACAGATTTTTCCACATCTGAAAGCGGGCCATCGTCTCTGACTGCACCTCCAACAGAAGCCAAGAGTGCCAAGAACGAAACGGCAATCTCAGACAAAGACGACTTCTTGGATCAAAACTACAGAAAAATCCTCATGATGGTGGCACTCCTCAGTTTCCTCGTCGGCTCTGGAAGCGTTGCAACCTGGGCACGTTCGCGTCTGACAACTTCGATCAAGATCAACTTTCCACGAGATGGCGAGGATCGGTGGGCCGGGCTAATCGAGGGCCAGTCTAACAGAATATATGGGACCAAGAGGATGATTTACGTATTGGTAAGGTACGACGACGATAAACTTCAGTTGAGAAGGAAGGTAACTCCGAATCGCGACGGTCGATGGTCCACCCGGTGTGAGGTGGAAGAAGGCACTATCTACAGAATATACGCGATGGTTTCTGACGAATCGATGACTGAAGGCGAGTATATAGATGAGATCCCCTCCCATCACGACATATCTGAAGTGGGGCCGATAACCGGGAAAAAGAGGGTGGCCGATGTTCGGCCCCTCCCAGACGGAGACTCGACGGGCACCTAAAATCACCACGACTGTCAACTACCCGCCACTATTTGGAAGGGTTTGACGCGAAGGCGAGCGAAGGGTTGGGGCGGGCAAGGGCGAAGACCCTATCGAGATAATGTTTTATACGTTGAAAGGGCGTAGTTTGGCTCTGTTCAGTTGCGAGGAGAAAAAAATGGACTTTAGAGTGGTTATTTCAGATCCCCAAACAGGGAAAGCTTATCAGGTAGAGGCAAAGGATGCCGCAGCCAACAAATTCGTGGGACTCAAAATCGGCGATTCCGTCGATGGTGACTTGTTGGGCGTTTCTGGCTACAGCATGGTGATAACTGGTGGAAGCGACCGAGAAGGCTTCCCAATGCGTCGCGATCTGCCCGGCACCAAGCGCAGGAAGATCCTCATCACTAGCGGAATTGGTTATCATTCCGCAGAGAAAGGCTGCAGGCGAAGGAAGACTGTCCACGGCGGTAACATATCCCAAGATGTCAGCCAAATCAACGTTAAGATTACCGAACGTGGTGTAAAGCCCGTAGAAGAGATGCTGGGCATCGCCACACCCGAAGAGGAGTGATCCTTCGAGATATCTTTGCTGGATCTGGCATAAGTTAAGCTTATGCCGCCTTGAGATGTGATCACAGCCGTTTGCGACTCTAGTCAGGTCGTTAACCCTCACTAACTAGGGCATCGGGCCTCCTGGCCAACGCCCCAAGATTAGGTCTTCGCAAGTTCACATACCTCTTTGCATCAATCCTCATTGAAATGTTGGATAAGATATGACATGAACGAATCATCCCAAAGATTAGAACCCCCTCCCGGGTTCTTCCAAGGTGTAGTCCATGGCAGAGGTCAACTTAGTAGAGGATATGTCGCTGCTGCCCTGCACCGGGGCAGAACAATCCCTCTTTGTAGCCATGCCTGCCGATGTAAACGACCACTTCACCTCAACCTTTGGCAACGTATCTAAAATCATAAAACAGAGCTTTTTTGCACTATTCATCTGTGCGGCCGCCGACATCTTCGCGGGCTTCTCAATAGCGAAGCTATCTCATCTTTTAATAGTATATCCCGGCTTGATAATATTGATCCCCAGCGTCATAAACATGAGAGGGAACATATTCGGCTCTTTTGGGGCGAGACTTGGAACCAGCTTTCACACCGGCGAGATATCGTCACCGTTGAGCTCATCCCAAGCGCTCCGACAACAAGTGCTCGGTGCCGCAACTCAAACCTTGGTGATGTCTCTGGTCTTGGCCCTGGCGGTGAAAGGGCTCGGCCTGGCCACAGGCCTTGTGACCATATCCATCTATGACCTCATCTTAATATCAGTTATCAGCGGCGTTCTATCTGGTGCAATTCTTCTCGTCTTTACCTTATCGATGGTCACTCAAAGCTTCAAGAAAGGGTGGGATCCAGACAACATATCGGTCCCGCTCATAACGGCAGCTGGCGACATAATTACGATCCCCATCCTCTTTGGTTCGGCTATATTCGTATCGGGCCTGGATGATACCTTGACGAAAGCCATTTCGTTTCTGCTCATAATGTTCTCCACCGCAGCAACGGTTTACGGCCTGGGGTCAGGGCGCATAATTCTGACCAGGATCATAAGACAGTCGTTTCCGATTCTGGTGGTATCTGCTTTCCTGAGCACCATCGCCGGCGTTTTCATGGGGATGACAGAAGAGATGCTGGTGACCTTTTCGGCGGTTCTTTTACTCATACCAGTCTTCAACGCCGAGGGTGGCAACCTGGGCGGAATCCTCTCATCTCAGCTCACTTCAGCCTATCACCTTGGCCTGATCCAGATGGGCAGGATACCTGACAAGAGGACTAAGACCAATTTCCAATGTATTCTTCTCCTCTCGTTGCTGATATTCCCAATATTGGGACTTTTGGCTTACGCAGTCTCTAAGGCTTTTAGCATGAACTCGCTGGGATTCGATCAACTTCTGTTCATATGCCTGGTTGCGGGCCTCTTCACCACACTTCTCGCGATCCTGGTCACCTATTATTCCGCCCATTTCTTCGTCAAGATCGGAGTAGATCCCGACAATGTGACCATACCCCTAATCACAAGCGTGATGGACGTTCTGGGCACTGCGTCACTCATCCTGGTTACAATGGTAGTGGTGGCCCCCTGATCGGACCCGCCTTTTTTGCCGAAAGGCCAAAATCCTGCACCTTGACAAGTCCAGATGGTCCGTGGGCCACACGGTGCATTTATCAAGCACCTCCTTCACGAGAAGAGGGAATATCAATGGAGCAGATCGGTAGTGCACATAGTGCATATAAGGGACATAAAGTGGATTGGGCAGACAAAGGACGCCTGGCAGGATGCCCGCAAAGATGCCAAACTAGATCTTGGAAGTCAGCTGGTTTCGATCGTCGGTCTCATCTACACGACTTGGAAAACGGGATGAGGGAAACGATCCGGAAATGAGCTACATCACCGAGGGCGATCTTTTCAAGGGTCTCCTAAAGGTATCGTCTCCAATCGTTGCCAACAACCTTCTCCAGAGCGTCCTTGAGATGGTTGACCTCTATTTCGTAGGTAGGCTGGGATCTGGTGCCATTGCGGGCGTTGCTATGGGCGTCATGATCGTGATGGTTTTGGGAAGCATCATCGTCGGACTTGCAACTGCAAATACCGCTTTTGTCTCCAGGTTTTATGGCGGAAAAGATATGCAGAACGCGGGAAGGACGGTCATCAACGCCCTCTGTCTGGGCATCATATTCTCCCTCGTCATGGCAGTCGTTGGCGCCACCTTTGCAGAAGATATGTTGCACTTTCTCGGCGCAGAAGAAGAGGTTGCCCTCATTGGTGCAGCCTACCTGAAAGTGCTCTTTGCAGGTGCTTTCACCATGATCCTCCTCTGGATTGTAGTCTCATCGCTCCAGAGCTGTGGCGATTCCTTGACGCCTCTTTGGATCATGGCGATCGCGAACATTATCAACATCGTCTTGGATCCACTTTTCATCTTTGGGCACGGTTTTGTTCCGGCGATGGGCGCAGAAGGGGCCGCGTTGGCCACAGTCGCCTCGCGAGGTGTTGGCTTGGCGATTGGAATTGCGATATTGCTCAGCGGAAGGAGTCTGATCGAGTTTCCCCGCGAAAGGAGGATTGACCCTGGCCTCATGTGGAGGCTCGTCAAGGTTGGAGTCCCCACAACGGTCCAAGCAGGGATGCGGAGCGTCTCGTTCCTCGCGATAATGGCGATAGTGGCCCTTTATGGAACGTCTGCGGCGTCAGCCTACGGGATTGCGACGAGGATGGAGCTTGCAGTCTTGATGCCGGGTTTTGGGATCGCGACAGGAACTGCCATCGTGGTTGGCCAAAACCTTGGCGCAAAGCAGCCGGATCGCGCCGAAAGGGGCGTTTTGCTCTCGCTCCTCCTCTATGGCGTTTTCATGGCGGCGGTCTCTATCGCGTACTATTTCCTCGGCCCTGCGATCATGGAGTTTTTCGACCCTTCGGGCGCGAGCACTCCCGTAGGCGCATCTTACTTTCACTTCCTTGCGCCATTCTATCTTCTGATCGCGGCGGTCATCGTTCTTTCGTTTGCCCTGAACGGGGCCGGTGACACCAAGATGCCGATGTACTCGACCTTCGTCTCCATGGTCCTGCTCCAGATACCCTTGGCGTATTATCTCCCCGGGTTTTTGGGCATCGGGGTTGAAGGGATCTGGGTCGCGATGGCGGCAGGGCTCGTGGCCCAGGCCATTCTTCTATCTGGAATCTATCGGAGCGGCAGGTGGAAACAGACCGCGATATGAGAATAAGAAAATGTGAAAAGGATTAAAAATATTTTATTATATAAAAAGTTTAAATCATAAAAACAACATGCCCGCTTTGTGGCGGGCGTCTACTTACTGAAATATTCTTTCATGCCCAAAAGCATAAATGCCCTTGTGATCGATGCAAAGAAGACGCTGTAGGCGATAAGTAAAATAACATCGCCAATTATTCTTATAGGATTCCCACCCCAAATCTCCATTGGGGCATAAACGACGACATATATTCCATGATATATTACTAAGTATAATATCAAGATTGAAAACCCAAAAACGAATGAGATCCAAGCTTGTTTTGTCAAGTTCAGCCCCTTCTTACTCTCTATTTCGTGACGCTGGCCAAACGTCCAGAGTATCACAAACAATGTGATAATTGTAGCTACTGTCGTAATCAAATCAATAGAGAGGTATTCTAACGCACCGGGCGGGTCGTCACTTATGTATCCTAAAGGGATGGCATCTGCCATAACACTCGAAATAGGAAAAAGGATTGATATGCCTGCCAGAATGCCCCAAAGACTTTGAAGAAATACGATGAAATCTCTAAATTCACTCAAGAACGTTGTACCTTTGTTCGTGGAAGACATGTTTGCCACCCGTTTATGTGTCTTAATTATTCTCCCTTTGCCATCCATTTACATACTTATTAATATTTTGGATATTTCTCGATTGTGAAAGATGCCTAGTAACTACTTAGGTACTCTCAAGTTGATTGAGGTCGAAATTATTACGCGAAAATAGCGCAAGAGCCCGATCACACTAGCTCGAATACGAAAATCGATACAATAGAACGTTTTTTATTGGCCGTTACAGGTTCGCGACGAGATCACAAAACCTGCTCAAGGCCTCTGGAACCTGGCCTCTTTGGGTTGCCTTCATCTGATCGGACGGAAGCATGGCGAAGAGCGCGTCCATCAGCCTATCGCTTCGCATTACCTTTTCCACGAGATACTTTATCCTGACCGAGTTTTCTAGCTCTTTTCCCATCGCTTTTTCGATTTCGGCCTGGTACACATCGAGGCTCTGCCCCTTCGCGACGTATGCTGCCGCCGCATTGCCTGCAGCACTTCCCGCCACCATCGCGAGGGGAATTCCGCCGCCAGAAGTTGCCATCACCTGGCCTGCGGCATCTCCTGCGAGGATTACGTTTCCCCTCAAAACCCGAGGCGTCATCCCGCTTGCTGGAACGAGGCCTCGCATCACCGCGACCACTTCGCCCTTGTGCAACATATCTCCTGCGATCGGGTGGCCTTCGATGAACCGATCCAGGATCCGTCGCAAGTTTTCGCCTTGATCTAGGTACGAGTTTCTCACGCCCACGCCAACGTTTGCGGCATCGTTTCCCAAGGGAATGATCCAGGCGTAACCTCCTGGCGCGGATTTCGTCCCAAAATACATCTCTGCAGCATTGGGATCGATCTCGACGTCCACCATCTCGTACTCAATGCAGATCCCCATGTCCGAGCCAAGCTCGATCCCGGCTGATCTTGCAATTCCCGAAGCTGGGCCGTCTGCCCCCACGATCACATTTGCTTCGAGACGGCCTGAGTGGTGGCCCGAAAGTTCGAGGCACGATTTTCTAGATCCTTCGAGCCGGGCTCTTGTGGCGGTCATGATCTCGGCTCCGGCTCTCGCTGCCAGTTTTGCCAGATGGCGATCAAAACCCCTTCGATCGATCACCCTTCCGTCGACATGAAACTCCTTGGACTTTCCAGAAGGGCCGTACATCCTCTGGATCGAGGTCCTGTGAATAATATGCCTTTTGGGAACCTCGATCAGGGTTTCAGGAAGGTGCGCTCTTGGGAGGAGCGCTCTTAGCTCGTGGGCTTCGGGCAGGAATCCGCCACACTGCACAGGCGAACCTATCTCTGCCTTTCTGTCGATCAAGACCACTTCTGCGCCAGCTTTGGCAGCGGCTTTGGCGGCGACGGATCCTGCAGGACCTGCGCCCACCACCGCGATCTCTGTGATTTTCGTCATATATCGCCTCAGGGAATGGCCGTTGTGGTCATCGCAATCATCGCAGACATCATGATCGTCGCGATCTTCTATTTTTCTCAAGTCTCTGTGGCCATCTCAATCGCTTGCGATTATCGGCTGAGGGAAGAGGTCAGCCCAAGGTCCATCAAGGTACTTTCGATCTCTTCGCATGAGACGTAGATCTCGTCTCGTTGCCTTTCGATCAAATCCCGCTTCGGCTCGGCCGAAAGCCAGATCTGGAGCAGATCGCCGCGGACTATCTTGACCGAGGCGAGCATGTCGGATTGAGACAACCTGTAGACAGTATCGTTTCCTGTGAGCGCAAACCAGCTAGAATGATCTTTCGTGAGCGCCTTTACGAACCGGCCCCATTCGAGTTTCTCTTCGATCCTGCCGCCGTCAGTCATGATCGGCACAACGTTCAGGTAGAGGTGAAGATGAGCCCGATCACCTATCAGCTTCTCTTCGATCATGGCAGCAACGTCTCTGTAACGCGCATCGTTCCTGTCTGCGCGAAGGGCACCAGACCCGAAAATATCTCGCCCCACATCTGGGAAGAAGGGTGCAAGCCTCGTCAGCTCAGGTTTTGGCGTTGCAAGAGATATCCCAACGAAGAAGAGGGCGCTCAAAGACAGGCCTACCAGAACGCCGTGTTCTGTGAGGTAGGGCGAGAGCGTGTCCAAGGGCGCTTTTAGCCAGAACTTTTCGTAAGATATGAGCGCAATCTGGGTTCCGCCGCCCATGATCACTGCCGCAAGAGCCCCCCATTTGGTGGCCCGTTTCCAGAAGAGGCCGCCGATTATGGGGAAGAAATAGGACGTCGTCCCGATCACTGTTGCTATGATCACGGCCTCGACGATGCTTTCGATCTTTAGAGCTATCGCGGCCGAGATTGCGATCATGACGACGACCAAAACCCGGTTTATGACCAGCATCTCCTTCATGGTGGCCTGGGGTCTGATGTACCTTTGGACGATGTCTCTTGATATGCAAGACGCCCCAGAGGTCGCGAATGTGTCTGCACAGGACATGGACGCTGCGGCAAACCCTATCGCGAGAACCGCGATGAACGCCTCAGGAACGCTATCTTGTATGAACTGAAGGTATAACATTTCAGCTTCAAGCTCGCCTCCTGGAAGGGGGTACAGGGCGCGAAGCCCTATCGAGGTCAAAAAACAGGCAAGGTAGATCACACCCAGAAGCACTGACCCCAGGATCAAACCATTCCTTGCGGACTTATCGTCGCGGGCAGCCCAGATCTTTTGCCAGGGGTCCTGCTCTGCGACCCATCCAGGAAGCAGGGCGAGCTGGAGAACAAGCGCCCCTGCAACGCCGCCGAGGATGAATACGTTCCACCACTCCGGGCCCAGAGAACTTGCAGTAGCTCCTAAAGAGATGCCGCTTTCAATCGGGACTTTAAATGCCAGGAACGCTACCACCAAGGCGACGCCTGCAAGGAAGACGAACTGGATCATGTCGGTCCAGATCACGGCCTTGAAGCCTCCAAGGCTCACGTAGATGGAGACTGCAACCGCCATTATCAAGACGGCGTAGAGAGGCGGAACCCCAAAAAAAGATCCCAAGACGAGCTTGAACCCGATGAAGTCGGTCACGGCAAAGAGGGTCATGGTTATCGTTATGGCAAGAGCCACCGGCGCTCTGACCAAGGGGGCGTACCTGATCTCAAGAAGTTCGGGCTGGGTCATGGCAGGAACGCGTCTTAGCTTTTTGACCAGGAATGCCAGTATCAGCAATCCTGCAACATTTGGAAATACCCATATCCAGATCGAGCCTACGCCTATGAAGAGGAATAGGCCCGTTGCGAGAAGCAGGGCGCTTGCCGTAAGCCAGGATGCGGCCGCAGAAAACCCGATGTTTGCTGCGCCCACTTCCCGGCCCGCCAGCCAAAAGTCGGTCACGGATCGCTGCCCTTTCGAGGATCGTATGCCTATGCCGATCAGCATGGCGATGTACAGGCCCAAAAGCAAGAGGAAGAGATGATAGGAATCCATTCGGTCACCTCCGGTATCGAGGGGGTCGCGAATATATAAGGGCTGAGATATGCGATTTTTTGAGGGGAATCAGCGCCAGGCCTAAATGGCGAAAATATGTTAATGTTTGCTTGATACGACGCCCTAACTGGGGAAACACGGTGATGGGATGAAAACAATTAAAGATGTATTCAATGAATTCTTGGCAGAGCAGAAGGTTCGACTGAAACCTCGGACATATAAAGGATACCACGAGGCGATAGGCCTATTCGAAGATTGCCTGAACGGTTATGGTTACAATCGTCTGAGTACTGAAGAATCAGAGCGCTTTGATGAGCTTTACGACGAAGGAAAGGAGTTCTGTGAGGTATTCGGGCCGGACAAGATCACATCTTCCGAGATCGCAGAATTCCTCGACTATTTCATGATCAAGAAGGTTATAGCCAGCAGTACATTCATGAAAACCGTGGGGACCGTTACGCGAAAATTCGTAAGGTGGCTGGGCGAGAAAGGTTACACAGTCAAGAAAGATTGCAAGAACATGGTAGATACTGTCGATGATCTGAAAGCCGATATGCCTGCGGTGGCAGACCTGGCAGATTTGATATACGATTACATCCAAGAAAACTTTTACGAAAACGTTGAAGAGACAAAAGATGGATACTTCTCTGTGGCAGATACCAAGCCGGGCGAGCTGTGGCTTGAGGACTATATGCGCTCCGGAAAGGTAATAGGGCCGGTCATCGTCTCTGATGAGATAAGCTCGATCTGCAAAAAGGGTTGGGTGATCTGCCTTGAGCTTGGCAGGGTCAAAAAAGACTGGTGGATGCTCGGTGTCGGAAACGTCTATCAAAGTTGATATAATTCAACCATTTTTTATACAATTGGCACGAGTTACCGACTACTTTTAAGTATCTCACTATCCATCCTACCATGAGGTTGTTCTCATGAGAAGCGATATCACCAAGGTCGGCCCGGAAAGAGCGCCACATCGGGCCCTCCTCAAAGGCACGGGCCTCATCGACGAGGAGATGGACCGCCCCTTCGTGGGCGTGGTAAACTCCTGGAACGAGTTCATACCAGGTCACATCCATCTAGACAAGGTTGCCAAGGCGGTCAAGGCCGGAATCAGGATGGCAGGCGGAGTACCATTCGAGTTCCATACCATTGGCCTTTGCGACGGGATCGCGATGGGTCACAAGGGGATGAAGTACTCTCTTCCGAGCAGAGAGATCATCGAAGACACAATCGAGGTGATGATGCAAGCTCATCAGCTCGATGGAATGGTCCTGGTATCTTCTTGTGACAAAATCGTTCCAGGCCACTTGATGGCTGCAGGGAGGCTAGACCTTCCCGCGATCGCAGTAACCGGCGGCCCCATGCTTCCAGGATTTGCCTGCGACCAAGAAATAGACCTAATAGACGTCTTCGAAGGATGGCAGAAAGGCGGCGAAACGCTTGAGGCTCTGGAGAACCTGGCCTGTCCAGGAGCTGGATCATGCGCGGGCCTCTTTACCGCGAACACCATGGCTTGCGTCACTGAGACCCTCGGCATGAGCCTTCCTGGTTGCGCCACCGCTCATGCAGTGGACGCAAAGAAGATCCGAGTTGCCAAGAAGTCTGGGATGAAGATCGTGGAATTGATCGAGAAGAACATCACGGCAAGGCAGATCGTCACCCCAAAGTCGATCGAGAACGCCATCAGGATGGACATGGCCATCGGCGGCAGCACCAACACCGCACTTCACATACCGGCGATCGCGTCCGAGTTTGGAATAGACCTGGAGCTAGACAAGTTCGACGAATTGAGCCGCGATACGCCTCATTTGGTCAACCTGAGGCCGGGCGGCCCCTATCACATAATCGACCTAGACCGAGCAGGAGGCATTCCGGCCGTGATGAAGAGGCTTGGGTCCAAGCTCAACCTGGACGTTCTCACCGTGACCGGCCGGACCTTGGGCGAAGAGATTGCCGATTTCAAGCCCGCAAACCCCGAGACTTACGATAAAGTGGTGACCACTCTTGCCAATCCCGTTCATCCCGAAGGCGGAATCGCGATCCTGAAAGGAACTTTGGCACCCGAAGGCAGCGTCATCAAACAGATCGCAGTCTCTGAAGGGATGCGCAAACACAAAGGTCCTGCCAAGGTATACAACTCCGAAGAAGAGTCTCTGGCAGGTATCGTTGGCGGCGAAGTCAAGGCAGGCAACGTCGTGGTGATAAGGTACGAGGGGCCAAAAGGTGGGCCCGGCATGAGAGAGACGCTTTCTCCGACCTCTGCCATAGTGGGCGCAGGACTTGGAGATTCGGTGGCTTTGATAACCGATGGCCGATTCTCCGGCGGGACCCGCGGTCCTTGCATAGGCCACATCTGTCCTGAAGCTGCGGTAGGCGGTCCAATCGCTTTGATCGAGGATGGAGACGAAATCAGCATAGACATCGATGCCAGAAAGATTGACCTTCTCGTCGACCCAAAGGTTCTGGAAAAGCGCCGAGCCGCTTGGGTGCCGCCAGAGCCAAAGATCAAGACTGGGATGCTGGCGAGATACAGCAAGTCCGTGACCTCTGCCAGCAAAGGCGGCGTTCTCAGGTAAGTTAAAAAAATAGCGCAAGGTAGGCGAAAATGGCTCAGAGTGGTATCAGGTGTTTCGTGGCGATCGATCTTCCAGGAGAGATGCGAGAAGAGATCGCGGCTGTGCAAAATGACATCGACGTTGCTGGGGTGAAGTTAGTCAACTCTGACCTCATCCACCTCACCCTAAAGTTCTTGGGTGACGTTCCCCTACCCAAACTGAACAAGGTAAAAGCGGCACTGCGCGACGTCGCTCACCCTGCCTTCAAGGCAAAAGTGATGGGATTGGGCGCGTTTCCCGGCAAATCGATCAGAGTCATCTGGATCGGGGCCGAAGGCGATTTTGCAGAGCTTCACAGGAAGGTCGATTTGGCACTTGATCCTTTGGGGTTCGATAGAGACGGACGAGCCTATAGCCCCCATGCTACCATCGCCCGGGTGAAACAACCAAGCCCCAGGATAAGTCAGAACTTGCTAAAACGGCTCAATCCCCACAAGGAGATCGACCTGGGCGAGTTTTTGGTGGACAAATTCGTCCTGAAGAAGAGCACTCTAACCCGGGGAGGCCCCATCTACGAAGACCTCGAAGAGTTCCATCTTGCCACTCCTTGAAGAAGTCCTCCAGAAAATCAAGCCTTCATCTGAAGAGCGGCGCGATCTGGACAGAATCGCAAAAGAGGTCGTCTCCAAAATCCAGCGTCTGGCCCAGTCAAGGGAATTAGAGTGCGAGGTTTTGATAGTGGGCTCTGCGGCCAGAAAAACTTGGCTTTCTGGAGATCATGACCTTGACGTCTTCATCGGCGTTCCGGAGGCAGGCTCGTTAGAAGGCGCCCTGGATATTGCAAGAGATGTCGCGTCCCAGCACGAGGAGCGTTACGCAGAACACGCTTATGTCCATGCCATCTTTCGAGGGTTCGAGCTGGACCTGGTCCCTTGTTACTTAGTGAAAGACGCGTCCTGCATACTTTCTGCCGTGGACAGAACTCCTTTTCACTCTAGATACATATCTGGCAGGATTCAAGGGGCTGAAGACGACGTCCTCCTTTTGAAGCAGTTCATGAAAGGGGCACGAGTTTACGGATCTGAGCTTCGGGTAGGCGGGTTTTCTGGCTACCTTGCAGAGCTTTTAGTGATCCGTTATGGTTCGTTTCAGGAGGTTCTGGAAGGCGCAAGCCTCTGGCGACCTGGTGAGACGATCGATCTTGAATCTCACTCGGTCCTATCCCATGAAGACCCTCTGATTGTTGTGGATCCGGTCGATCCCAAGAGGAACGTGGCCGCGGCCCTGACCCTTGACAAGATGTTCCAGTTCGCAGCGACATCTCGCTGTTTCCTGAAACACCCCAAGATCGAATTTTTCTTTCCGCCAGCGCCTTGCCCTCTGGCCGACAAAGAGTTACTCGAATCGATCGCGAAGAGGGAAAGTTTCCTCGTCCTCATAGAATTTTCAGCGCCACCACTCGTGGAAGACGTCGTATTTCCCCAGATGAGAAAGGCCGAGCAATCGATTCGCGCACTCCTGGAACGAGGCGGTTTTGCAGTCCTCAGATCAGAAGTGGATTTGCACCCAGAAGTGGACCTGCATCAACCCATGCCGTCCGACGGCGGTATTGTTGTGGATCTTAGTGTGGATCTCGGCGAGACGAACTTGAAAAGCGATTCAGAATCTCATAAGAACGTTGCAAGGTTGCTTTTTGAGCTGGAGACGGAATCGCTCCCCGTGGTCCAAAAGCGGATGGGCCCTCCTATCTGGGAAGGCGATCACGTGGAACGGTTCCTTTCCAGTCACAGCGAAATCTTGTCAGGCCCTTATGTAGAAAACGGAAAGGTCGTAGTGGAGACGGAACGAAAGCACACTTCCCCTGTCGAGTTGATCCGATCTGGGATCCTCAACTTGTCCTTGGGAAAACACGTCGGGCCCCAGGTTAGACGAGGATACAAAATATGTGTGGACCAGGAACTTCTGACCGTCAAAGATCGCGATTTCAGAGTGTTCATGGCCCGGTACCTATCGGCGCGACATAACATTTGTTGACATTACGATTCGGTCGAACTGTGTTAGAAACATTTCCAGTAAGCTTTCTGCGCGTTTTTCACCTCTTCTATCCTTTCGGCCACGCGCGCGTCGTCGCCTGCAGAGATGTCGATCTTTTCGCCTTTGAAGGCCCGCAAGACCGAGACGATCGACTCGGATAGAGTATTCAGGTTGTATCCACCTTCTAGGGCTGCAACCAACCTTCCTTCACAACAGTTGTCTGCAATCTCCTTCACAATTCCTGCCATCGCAGCGTAGGCTTCAGTGGATAGTTCCATCCCGCCGAGAGGATCTTTCTGATGAGCATCTTGGCCTGCTGAGACCAGAACGATATCGGGATCGAACTCCAACGCGATCGGCTTTAGGATCTCTTCAAAGACCATGAGATAACCCGCGTCACCAGTCCCCTTAAGCAGGGGTACGTTTACTGTGAATCCTTCGGCACCGTCCATCCCCACGTCTTTGACCCTGCCGGTCCCGGGATAGTGAGGTGATTGATGACAAGAGAAATAGAGGACTGATCTGTCGTCATAGAACTCGGCACTGGTCCCATTGCCGTGATGTACGTCCCAATCCACGATCAAAACCTTTTTTAGGCCCTTTTCTTGGGCATATTTGGCACCGATAGCCACGTTGTTGAAGATGCAAAAGCCCATTCCCCTGTTGGGAAGCGCGTGGTGCCCAGGTGGCCTGACCAGGGCGAAGGCGTTGTCCAGTTCCCCCAAAACCGCGTCAATGCCCGTTATCACCCCTCCTGCCGCCATGAGGGCTGCATTGTAAGAGTCCTGGGATACGACAGTATCGAGGTCGAGATAGCCCCCGCCCTTTTCGCACATGGCCCTGACCTGTTCGATGTAACCTCGGGAATGTATCGTCGCCACCTGTTCGAGGGTGACAGGTCTTGGTGTTATGAATTCGAGGTCGAGGTTTGAGGACTCTATAGCCGCGAGTATGGCAGATAGCCGCTCTCTCCTTTCGGGATGTTCGTTAGTGTAATGCTCCATGTAGATGGGGTGGTATATCACACCAGTTCGCGCCATATGGGCAAACTTCTTGTCTCCTGCCTAGAAACAACTTTCCCTGCCAAGCCTTTTTAGGAGTTGTCTTCCGGCTTCGTTGAGCTGTTTTTGGGACGGAATTTGGGAGGGGATCTGGCGGGGGATTTGGTTGTGGATTTGGCTGTGGACTGGAGTTGTCTTGGGACACGTGAGTTCTCTTGAGATCAGGGACGACTTTCGATGTGATGTGCTTTTGAGTCGGAAATGGGCCGGAAAAATCGATAGTAGGTGTGAGATATTTGAGTTCACACCCCCTAACATCCAAGGTATCTTTATTTTATTTATGTCCCATCCATAAACCCTTGTGCAATCATCCATTTACCATTGGATTTTGGCATTTCCGTCTCTTGAATATCGAGAGACGGAGTACGAACAGGGACCACAAAAGATATATGCGGAAATTCTCTACCATATCCCCATAGACCCAACGGGATTAGGAGGGTGATGTAGCAATATACAGTGCCACACCGATGCCGAGAAACGTCTGCCTGTACCCCTTCTGGCGGGGACGGAATGCGTTTAGATGCTCTATGGCAGGCAATAGTTTTGAAGGTAATCAGACTGTATGCTGCACAACCAACCCAGCAGGGGATTAGTAGGAGGTTAATGAAATTATGAAGAGAATGACTGCGATCACGCTTACAGCTCTAATGGTGCTACTCGCATCTGCGATGGCAGTAGGCGCAGTCGAGATTCGCGGTCCTGTGGCCACTGTGGAAGACGGTGCTAACTATAGCTGGGGTCCACAGGAGTTTGCAGGATTTTACTACGACATCGATGACGACATCGGCACAGAGACTATCACCTTGACCATCACAGGTGAAGCTCTCGATGAGCCCTCAGGCGTCAATTACAAGACTACTGCCCAGAACGATGACTTCGAATTCGAAGAGTGGGGCAGCTTCAAAACCATCGGATTCTTTGCTGACGAGTACTTCGCAGCATACATAACGGGTGGATATCTCTTTGACGATTCTGAGGACCGCAACCTGATGGTCGATGAGCAGCTCTCTCGCGTCCTCTACAACGACGACGAGGAGTACACCTTCACCACCGGCACACCTCTGAA
>Ga0272441_10006533_pt1 | contig 19444 bp, 14 predicted proteins | sample SSMProp6N_FD_193582 | JGI IMG/M metagenome (GOLD analysis project Ga0272441, IMG submission 193582) | Marine sediment archaeal communities from Little Sippewissett salt marsh, Falmouth, MA, United States - SSM-Prop-6N | ecosystem: Environmental > Aquatic > Marine > Wetlands > Sediment ... | reverse complement strand
GCCCGCGCCTTGTCGGTCGTGTCGAACTCGGCCAGGGCCTGCTTGCCTTCCAGTTCCGCCTTGCCGACGCCGAGGATGACCATCAGCTCGCGCGACTCGCCCGGGGCGAGGTCGAGGTCGGTTTGCATCGTCCCGCAGGCGTTGTCCCCGACGGCCAGCGAGTTCGTGCACGCCCCGCGCTCGACCGCCACCGGATTGGCGTAGGTCCGGTACGGCCCGAGGAACGCCTCGCGGTCGGTCTCATAGCCGGTCACTTCGGCGCCGACGAGGCCCATGTAGGACCACCGCCCCTGCCCCTTGCGGCCGAAATCGTCCGGGAAGTAGTCCAGATGGTCGTTCACCGCGTGCCGCAGCATCCCGTCCACCACGTCCATCCGGGAGATGTACTGGCTGTATTGCAGGTTCACCTGGTCCTGCTCCAGTTCCCAGGCGCTGGCGAACTCGAGATACGTGAACAGCCGGAGCTTCCGCGGGCGCCGGCCGCAGTTCTCCAACCGGAGCACCCACAGCTCGAAGTTGCGCCCGAGCGGCACGAAGTACGTGCTCTGCGAACGGACGTCGCGGTACGTCGATTCGATGATGGCGTAGCCGGTGCCGAAGCGGCAGGTCGAGGCGTACGCGTCGAGCGGCTTGCCGACGGGCTGCCACGTGGCGGACCAGTACTCCCCGTCGTCCCTGTCGCGAAGGTAGAAGTAGCGCCCGGGCTGGTCCGGCGGCACGCTGTTCGCCCGATAGCGCATGAATCGCCCCCGCCCCGCGGAGCGATAGAAGCTGTAGCCGCCGGCGTTGTTCGTGATGATGGCCCCGTACGTCCGCGAGCCGAGGTAGTTGCTCCACGGCCGCGGCGTATCCGGCCGCTCGATCACATATTCCCGTCCGAAATCGTCAAATCGTCCGAAACGCAATGGCTGAATCCTTCTGCCCGGCAAGCCCAACGCACGCTCGCCACACGAGCGGCGCGTCGGCGCGACACGGTAAACGAAGGAGAGCGGAAAGGCAACGGCCCGGCCGTGCCCTGTGGCCTCGAGGCCGCAGAAAGCTCCGCTCGCCGGCGATGACTGCCTGAGACCACGAGAGACGGGAGTATATTAAACGTTTAATTCCTTTAATGAAACCTTTGATATAACTTCCCCTTTTGGTGGACAACGCGCTTGACAGATGCCCCGTGGGCTGATATATTAAGGCGTTAATAGAGCAACGATGTGCCGGTGTTTGTGCGCTGGCGCTTTCGGAGGGCTCTACGACTTAGAAGCTATGACGCCATCGGCGCCGAGGGCAAGCGTGGCCAAGAACGTCCTGTCTGTGACCAAGGCCCGTCCCAGGAAGCGTGCGACGCTGCGCGATGTGGCGCGCGTCGCGGGCTGCTCCACCGCCGTCGTCTCTACGGTGGTCAACCGGGCCAACGGCAGCTCCGGCGCCGGCGAGGATCTCACCCGACGCATCCGCGAGGCCGCCCGCGACCTCGGCTACCGCCCCCACTTCGCCAGCCGCGTTCTGCTGCGGAACACCGCCGAGACCATCGGCATCTACCTGCCCCCCGGGCCCGGAGCCAACCTCGGCTATGCCTACAACGCCGAACTGCTCGTCGGCATCGAGGCGGCCTGCCAGGAACGCAGCTATGACCTGCTGAATATCAACTTCGCCGGCGGGGGCGACCCGAGATCCTGCGGCCGCAAGTTCGCCGAAGGACGAATCGACGGGCTGATCCTGCTCCAGGTGCCCCACGACGCCGACTGGGTCGCGGAACTCGCCGAGGAGCAGCCGAACGTTGTGGCCATCAACTACTACGCGGACCCCAGCCCCATCTCGACGGTGAACTTCCACGACCCCGCGGCGCTTCGGATGGCCGTCGAGCACCTCGCCGAGCTGGGGCATCGCCGAATCGGCTACATCGGCAACGACCACGACGAGGGTCCCGGGGCGACCCTCCGCTATCGCGGCTATCGCGAGGCGATGGACGACCTGGGCCTGCCGGTTCGCCCGGAATGGTCCCTCGCCTACGAAGCGGACCAGTTGAGTTCGCTGCGGGGCGGCACGGAGCCACAGAAGCATCAGACGGCCGAGGCCCTCGCGCCCTGCGGGGAGTTCGCCGCCTTCGCCGCCGAGCGCATCGCCGCCATGGGCGACGAACGCCCGACGGGCCTGGTGACCTACGGCGACGGGCAGGCGGTCGGCGTCCTCTTGCGGCTGACCGAACTGGGCGTGGCCGTCCCGGGCGAGGTGAGCATCGTCGGCACGGGCGACTCCCGGATGTGCGAGATCGTCCGCCCCACCCTGACGAGCGTCCGCCAGCCGCTCGAGACGATGGGGCGGCGGGCGGCGGAACTGGTCCTCGACGCGGCGGCCGGAGAAGACGAGCCGGCCGGCGAAATCACCCACGAACTGCAAGCGCCGACGTTGACCCGACGCGACTCGACGGCGGCGCCGAGGACGTAAGGAAACAACAGGAACGTATGGACACATGGATGAGGAGAACAGATTCGGACTTCGAGGCGCCCGGCCGGTCCGGGCAGGAAGTGAGGCGACGCATCGAATGAGAGAGTGCCGTACAGAGCTCATGTCATGTTGGACACGTGTAGGAAGCGAAAGGAACAGAGCTGCACAGAGAGCAAGGAGAAAGAAGATGAGTAACGCATTGAAGATGTTCGCAGTAGTGGCTGCCGTTCTGGTTGGGTCGGCAATGACGACGCAGGCGGCGACCTGGAGCGCCGGCGCGGACGGCAACTGGAACGTCGCCGGGAGCTGGGACACGGGGAACGTCCCGAACGTCGCCGGTGAGACGGCGACGGTGAACGATGGGTCCATCGTGACCTTCAACCTGACCGCGGCAACGGTTCCCGCCGGGCCGGCAAGCATCGACGACCTGTCGGTCAGCGGCGGCTCGACTGTGCTGGTCAACGGCGCCAGCGTCCTGGACCTCGGCGTCACGAACAACCTGACGAACTCGGCGACGATTCAGTTGCTGAACACCAACCAGAGCGGCCATCGGACGATGACCTATACGGGCACGAGCCTCAACAACACCGGTGGGCTAGTCCAGCTGCTGGTCAGCGCCGGGTCGAATGGCCGGGGCGCGATCTTCAACATCGAGTCCAACAACACCAACGCCGGGACGATCGAGGTCCTGACCGGCACGCTGATTCCCGCCGGTGGAGCCGAAGGCAACATGCGTGACACGGGCGGGCAGGTTCGCCTGACCGGCAGCAGCACGTTCACGAACACCGGTACGATGCGCGCCAAGTGGGGCCGCAATCACGCCATCATCAGCGGCGTTGTGTGGGACGATGACAACAACGATGGCGCCGGCGGCTTCACGTATTCGGCCGGCTACCAGCAGACGGCGGCGTCGGCGGTGACCGATGTTGGTTCGATCTGGTACCTGGGCTACGATGAAGGGCTGTACGACGATTCGCCTACGCAGGGCGACAACGACGGCGTGGGCGTCGAGAAGTACGCACTGATGGGTCGGCTTGAGGCCGACACGGTTGATTTCGACGCCGGCACAGTCAAGAGCAGCGGCAGCCACGGCGGCCTGATCGTGGAGACGGGTGACGACCAGACGGTCGAGCTGGGCGACGGCTCCGGTGACGACACCACCATCGATGTCGGCGACAGCGTCGGCATCCTGCACTTCGGGACGCCGGAGATCCTGTACCATCGTGGTGACCAGGCCAATACCGTCTACCTGCCCGTTACGTCGACTGGCATCAGCCTGAACTCGGACGCGACGTACGAGGTCGAGATCGACGACGACGAGGCCGACCTGATCGTCGTCTATGGCGACGTCAGCCTCAACGGCGGCGAGATCAGCGTCGAGCACCTGAGCGCCCCTTCGCTCAGCGAGTACATGATCATCGACGTGGTCGAAGAGGTGAACGAGGAAGCCACCGGCTTCACCATCTCCGGCGCGCTGCCCACGCTCGTCGGCCCCAACGCGGGAAGCTGGTCGCTGGAGGTGCGCGAGAGCAACACGCAGTTGTGGCTGGTTCCCGAGCCGGCGACGATGGTGTTGCTGGGCCTCGGCGGCGCGGGCCTGCTGCTGAAGCGCCGCAGGTCCTGAGCTTGCTTGCCCTGAGGCCCTCGAACGGGTCGAACGGGAAGCGAAGCCAGAGGAATCGCTGCGGCGACAGAGATCGTTACGACTGAGACGCGGCCAATGGCCGCGTGGACAAGAGCAAAGGTGCCGGGCCGAGGGACCGTGTCCCTCGGCGCGGCGCCTCGGATGGGGGGCATCAGGACGCGAACTTCCGCCTCGAGGAGAAATGTGCTTGCCACACTGTGGGCCGTCCCTTATATTAACGCCTTAATATGACCAATAGAGCGGATTCTTCGCGGGTCATGCCCCGCTGGCGCCCGCTAAGATTCTGAGGGGGCCAGTTCCGCAGGCGGAGATGAGATGTGGTCTGAACGAACAGCACTGGCCGTGCTGGCCTGGGGGCTGGCGACGGGCCTGGCGGCCGTCGCGGCCTCCGGTGATGAGGCCGCCGCGACACGCCCCGCCGACCCGATCGACTACGCCGGGGCGGCCGCCCACGAGCCGCACTACGACAACGGCGCGCTCTGGTCCGCCGAGCAAAGAAAAGCCGCGTTCGTGGAGCAGGAATGGCCGAAGGCTCGGTTGCTGGTCTGGGCGACCCCCGGCAAGACGGTCCGCAGCCGGGCGTTTGCGGACCCGGAAAACTGGCTGGAAGACGGCAAGCCGGCCACCGAGCCGATCGACGGGAACACGGACCTCGTGTTCCCGGACGCCGACCAGGAGTATCGCGTATCGCCGAGCCGCGAGCGGGTGCTCGTGCCCGTCCGGCATCTGACGATCGGCCGAAACGCGAAGATGGCACTTGAGCCCGGCGGGTTCGACGTGTACGGCAACATCTGGATCCGGCGCGGCGGATCCATCCGCGGGTTCCGCTTCCTCAAGGGCACCACGCACACGTTCGTTCGGAGCGACAACCCCGCTTCGCTGTACCTCTCGCTCCATCTGCACGTCCGCAAGCCCCCGGAGGCGTCGGTCGAGTTCCTCGGGAACTTCGAGACGGGCGACGATTTCAACATGAACTCCGGCACGACGATCATCGGGCCCGACAGCCGGTTCTGTCCGGGCGACCGGTCGATCCAGGGCATCTACCCCGACGCCCGGCTGGTCCTGATGAGCGGCGCCCGGTTCCACAAGCGAGGCAACCAGCACTACGGGAACGACGTGGTGGTGGCCGGGGCGATTCTGGCCGGCACGCCCGAGCGCCCGCTGACGCGGGACTGCTTCCTCGGCCTGAGCTACAAGGACAAGGCAGCCAGGTTCCCCGACCCGGGCCACAAACGGTTCCCCCCGGGCAAACCCGAGCACCGCGGGCTGGTCGTGCTGAAGGAAGGGCAACTCGCCGTGCATAGCGCCGACCCGGCCCGGGCGCGGCTTGTCGTCGGCTGGCACGGGCGGGAGATCGTCAGTCGCAGCCGCACGATCAAACAGGCGGACTGGATGGCCGCCGCCCAGGAGATTCCGCACAGAATCGACCTGGTCCTGCTCGGCGACGTTCAGCTCAAAGGTGTGGTCTTCAGGGACCTGCATGACGGCGGGATCCAGATGGCGGACCCGGAGATGCATCTGGAATGGAAGCATGTGACGTTCGGCACGGGCAACGCCGCCGAGCCGAAGGGCCTCTATCGCAAGTACACCGGTACCACCGAGTTCAAGCTGAGGGGCTGATCGCCCGGATCGCCCCGAAACCGATGCCGGCGATGAGTGATGATCGCCGTGAGGTAGACCGGCCCCGACGGGCCGGCCCGGTCCGAAAGGCAGGTAAGATATGTACGTCAGGAACCGCTCAGGTCGTCCGCTGATGCAACCGCCCTTCGCCAACCCCCGCCGGGGAACAGTCGCGGCCGCAAGGCAACGCAAACGCCGTGGGTTCACATTGATCGAGCTGCTGGTCGTCATCGCGATCATCGCGCTGCTGGTGACGATCCTGATGCCCTCGCTGGAGCAGGCCAAGACGATCGCGCGCAGCGTGATCTGCATGACCCGCCAGCAGACGATCCACCGGGGCATGCTGTTCTACGCCGAGGACTACGACGGCCGGCTGTGTCAAGTGTCGCGGCGCTATGACGCCCCGGACGGCATCACCTGGCGAGGCGAGACGCGGTACGGCGTGTGGGTGATGTGGAACTCGGAGCCGCTGATCGGCGGATACTTCGGCAACAAGGCCATCACGTGCAGCGCCATCTGGCCGCCGCCGGAATGGGTCTCGGACGTGATCTACTGCACCGAGGTGACCGACGAGGAGAAGAGCTTCAAGGGCAACTACAAGTCGATGCCGTGGCGAAGCGGCCTCGGGATGAACAACAGCTACTTCGGGCCGAGCCTGCCGGACGGCTCGCGGAGCCGGTGCATTCCGCTGTCGGAGCTGGAGCGGCCGATGTGCTTCGGCCTGGTGGCGTGTTCCATCGGCTCGGTCCATCCCTCGGCCGGATGGCAGTACGCCACGACGGACTTCGATGGCGTGGCCCTCGACGAGCGGGACCGCGACCGTTCGACCAGCGCCCACAACATGTACCGCCACAACGGCGCGACGAACATCGTGTTCGCCGACGGGCACGTGCTGTCCACGACGGACGCGGCCGGGTTGGCCCGAGGCGGTCAACTGATTCTGGACGAATGATAATGATGCGCCGCTGTCGCGAGCGCCCCTCTTTCGGCGCGCCCCGCAATGAAGCAGATGCAAGTGGTGCAAAGAGCGAACGAAAACAAGCGGTGCGGATTCACGTTGATCGAGTTGCTCGTGGTGATCGCAATCATCGCGCTGTTGGTGAGCATCCTTGCGCCGTCGCTTCAGCAGGCCAAGGACCTGGCCAAGCGCGTGATCTGCCTGACCCGCATGCAAACCATCTTCAAGGGAATGGTCTTCTACGCCGAGGACCACGACGGCAGGCTCAGCGGCCCGAGCGAGAGGTTCGGCGTGTACACCTGGCTGGGGCGAACCCACTACAATCCGGCGCTGCCATGGCACAGCGGTGATGTGATGGGGCGCTACTTCGGCAACGAGGGCTGCACGCATTCGGCCTACTGGCCGCCGCCGGAGATGGTGTCGGACGTGATCTACTGCACCGAGGTCACGTACCAGGAAATGAGCCTGGCGCCGGGCGTTCCGGAACACAAGCGCGTGTACAAGGGCATGCCCTGGCGAAGCGGTATCGGCATGAACTCCAGCTACTTCGGCCCGCCGCCCCCGGGCGAATCCATCGACCGGCGCATCCCGCTGCAGCGCCTGGAGGCGCCGGGGCGATTCGGCCTGCTTACGTGCACGTACGCGCTGAACATGCCCTCGTCTTTCTGGCAGAGCCCGACCACGGACGTCAACGGCGTCCCCATCGACCACAGGAATCGGGACTGCTCGACCACAGGGCACAACATGTACCGGCACCTGGACACGACGAACATCCAGTTTGCCGATGGGCACGCGATCTCGGCGATCGACGCGGCGGGGATGGCCAGGGAAGGGCAGTTGAATCTGGATGAATGATGCGGTGCTGCCGCGCGCTGGCACGCTGTGTTGGCCGGCCGAGCATGAGGAAACGTACGCAGGTGATACGACAGAGAGGCAGACCGAAGCATCGCGGATTCACCTTGATCGAACTGCTCGTGGTGATTGCGATCATCGCGCTGCTGGTGACGATTCTCATGCCCTCCCTGGCGCGGGCCCGCGAACTGGCGCGGGGGGCGGTCTGTTTGGTTAACGCGCGAGGCATCGGGCAGGCCGTCATGCTCTATGCTCATGAGCAGGACGAGTACGTTCCGCGAGGCGAAGGGCCTGAGGATCAGTGGTACTGGTTCGAGCTGCTCATGCCGTACGTGGGGTGCGACTTCGGCACAGATAAGTACGAACGGGCCCGGATCTACCGCTGCCCGGCCTATCCCGATCCCGACCAGGCGATCTGCTACGTGATCAACGCGTGGGGCTTTTACGGCCCGGACGATGAGACCGGCCACCAGGTGATGGTGCCCACGAAGCTGAGTGTGTTCGATCGCCCAAGCGAGACGGTCTATATCGCGGACAGTGAGGACGGCCCTTGGCGGCCGATCGTCAGAAGCCCGGACAGCCCGGGGGACATCGGGCTCCAGGACGTCTGGTGCGCTTCGCACCTGCCGAATTCCGACAACGAGACGGTTTCGATGGGCCGACGGGTCGCGCGGCACCGGCACGTGGGGAATACGAGCTGCACCTTCTCAGACGGTCACGCTGAGTTGGTGGTGTCAGAGCAAGTGGTTGTGCGAATGTGGCGGGACCGGCGGAACTGACCGTCTGGGTAGAGAGATGAGATCGCGAAGCAAACATGGTTTCACCCTAATCGAACTGCTGGTGGTGGTCGCGATCATCGCGCTACTGGTGACGATCCTGATGCCCTCGCTGCAGCGGGTCAAGTCGATCGCCCGCCAGGTCATGTGCCTGACCAACCAGCGGCAGTTGCCGACGATCACCGCGATGTACGCGATGGACAACAACGACGGCATGCCGACCCCTCGCGAGCCGGGGGTCGTGGACCCTCCGTTCTCCGGGCCGAGCAACATCGTCAAGCTCAAGGAGGCCGGGGTCGGGCGCTTCAAGAACACCGGGCACTTGTGGCTCGCGGGGTACATCGAGGACCCGAGGGTTCTGTACTGCGCCGCCCAGGAATACAGGAACGTGCTGTGGTCGCGGAACAAGCCGTACTTCGAGACGCTGCGAAGCCTCGGGGACAACGCCGACGTGCCGAACATCTGGATCGCGTTTCAGTACATGCCGCACGCCAATCCCGACCGGTCGATGAAATACCCGAAGTACGACATGATCCCCGCCGGGGCGCTGCTTTCGGTGGATTACATCCACAGCCTGGGGCGGCAGTCGCACAAGGACCTGGCGGAGGGGTGGAACCTGGTGCGGGCCGACAGCAGCGGCGAGTGGGTCGCCGATGAACTGGCCTGGGAGATGATGGTCGCGACCGACCTGAACACGCCGTCGTCCTGGCCGATCTTCACGCAGATCATCGAGATTCTGGAGGGGAAGTGAAGCGATATGATTCCAGTCCGCCGGCCGCGGGGAAAAACGCGCGGGGGCGACTCCGCGCCGCCTTTACGCTGATCGAGCTATTGGTCGTCGTGGCGATCATCGCGCTGCTGGTGACGATCCTGATGCCGTCACTGAAGCAGGCGAAAGAGATGGCAAGACGAGTGATCTGCGCGACGAACCTGCACGGGTGCGGTCGAACGCTCATGCTGTACGCTACCGAGAATCGGGGCGTCCTGCCGGCCGCGATCGGCGAAAACCCCGATGGCTCGGACTTCTACACGCAGCCGCTGTCGAGCAACCGGTACGTCGTGCGCGGCTGGGGCGACCGCATGGATTACGATCTCCGCGAGCGTCTCCTGCCCTATCTCGGCAACGCGTTCCGGATGTGGATGTGCCCCAGCCTCGACGTTCCCCCCATCGACGACCCGGGCAACACGCGCGGCATCTGCTACGGGCCGTACCTGTACTTCGGCGGCGACGTGGACCATGGCGCCGCCGGCAGCCCGGACTTCGGTCTGGGGACCCAGATTCCGCAGCGCCTGGACGGCGCGCCGCCGAGCCTGCCATTGATGCAGGACCGTGCGTCCGATCGCCGGAACTGGAACGGGGCCTGGGCGGGCAACCACGTCGTCAGCGGCTGGTACGACCCTCCGCTGGACGAGAACCCCTCCAACCCCCGCCTGTATGTGGACAGCGCCGACGACATCCTTGGGGCGAATATCACGCTGTACGACGGTTCCGTCTCATGGCACGACATGGGCAGTCTGGTGGACGTCGGCGACGACGAATGGCATGCGAATAACTTCGTCTATTCGGTACTTCCATAGCGAGGCTGAAGACCAATGCACCGCAAGACACGTGGCGCGTTTACGCTGGTCGAACTGCTTGTGGTGATCGCGATCATCGCCCTGCTGCTCAGCATTCTGTCGCCGACGTTCAAGACGGCGAAGGAGCTGGCCAAGCGGGCCCTCTGCGCGAGCAATCAGTATGCCTGCGCCCGGGCGCTGATCGGCTACGCCTCCGCCAACCAGGGCGTGCTTCCGGCGGCCATCGGCGAGAACCCCGACGGCTCGGACTTCTACACGCAGCCGCTGGGCAGCAACCGGTACGTCGTGCGCGGCTGGCCGGGGAACCCGATGGACTATGACCTGCGCGAGCGACTCGAACCGTACCTGGAGAACGTGTTCCGAACCTGGATGTGCCCGTGCCTTGACGTTCCGCCCATCGACGATCCCGGCAACACGCGGAGCATCTGCTACGGGCCCTTCCTGTACTTCGGCGGCGACGTGGACCATGGCGCCGCCGGCAGCCCGGACTTCGGCCTGGGCACACAACTGCCCCAGCGGATGGCGGCCGCCCCGCCGGGCCTGCCGCTGATGCAGGACCGCGCGTCCGATCGCCTCAACTGGAACGGGGCCTGGGCGGGCAACCACGTCGTCAGCGGCTGGTATGACCCTCCGCTGGACGAGAACCCCTCCAACCCCCGCTTGTATGTGGACAGCGCCGACGACATCCTTGGGGCGAACATCACGCTGTACGACGGCTCGGTCGCCTGGCACGACATGAACAGTCTGGTGGACGTGGGTGACGATGAGCACCGAGGGAACAACCTAGTGTACTCGCTGATGCCTTAGATAGACGAACGGGCGGGAGTCGCGCGTGCGGACCCGTACGCCGCGGGGACCCCCGCAGAGCAATCGCACGGGACCCCAGAGGAGACAAGCTGTGGAAAGACACGCGAAACACCTCGGCCTTGCGGCCTTGATCCTCCTTGCCGCCGGAGCTTCCGTTCCCGCGGCCGCCGAGGAAGCCAAGCAGGTGATCGATCTGTCCAAACCCGAGACCTACAAGCAGGCGCTGGTTCGTGAAGCCACCGCCGAACTCGTCGCGGCCGAAGATGGCAGGAAGTCCCTCAAGGTGACCTGTCCCGCCATCCAGGGCTACCCCGGCGTGACGCTGCGGCCGGCCAAGGGTGCGTGGGATTTATCCTCCGGCTCGTACCTGGTGGCGCGGGTGCGCAATGCGGGCGCCGGCAAGATCCGCATACACGTGCGGGTGGACAATGCGGGCAACTGGCGGAACAGCCCGTGGAGCATCAACGCGGGCGTCATCCCGCCGGGCGAGACCAAAGAGATCCAGGTGCGCTTCGGGTACTCCTACAACAGCGAGACCTTCGCGCTCGACCCGTCCAAGGTCGTCCGCATCCTCGTGTTCCTGCAGCACCCGAAACAAGAGTGCGTTTTCCATGTCCACGAGATCACAGCCGGGGGCGAGCCCGCCCGCCCGGCGGCGCAGGCCACGGCCGAGCCGGTCAAGCTCGCCACCGAGCCCAAGACATTCATCGACCCGGCCAAGGCCGACGCCTTCAAGCAGCAGATGGACCGCGGCGCCACGGCCGAGATCGTCACGGGCGAAGGCGGCGGGAAGGCCCTGCGCGTGACGTGTCCCGGCGTGAAAGGCTATCCGGGCGTCAAGCTGGCGCCCGCGGAAGGCGCGTGGGACCTGTCCGGCTACACGCACGCTGTTGCGACGGTCCGCAATCTCAGCGACGGCCGCGTCCGGCTGCACATGCGGGTGGACAACGAAGGGGATTGGCGCAAGAACCCGTGGAGCCTCGGCGCGGGCCGGATTGACGCCGGAAAGACCGGCGAGGTCAAGATTCGCTTCGGGTACTCGTACAACGGCCCGGCGTTCGCGTTGGACCCGTCCAAGGTAGTCAGGGTCCTCTTGTACCTACAGCACCCGAAGTCCGAGACCAAGTTCGAGATCCTGAAGGTCGAAGCCGTGGCCGAGGGCTCCGCACAGGAAGCTGGCGGCAAACGCACCGATTACCGGGCGGCGCAGCCGCCGGTCCCCAAGGAGTCGGCCGACCTGGGCACGCTGAAGAAGGCGCCGGACATGCCGGCCCTGCCGGGCAAGTGGACGGCGACCTTCGAGGACAACTTCGACGGCGAGATCCTCGACAGCACCAAGTGGAAGGTCGCCCAACACTGGGGCAGGATCAACGGCGCCGCCCAGCCCCATCAGGACAACATGGCCGTGGACCGCGGCGTCCTGTGGCTGACGTGGGACAAGAAGGACGAACCGTTCGCGTACGGCGCGGCGAAGACGTGCAGCTACGGCACGAGCGAAGTCACCACCTACAAGCGGTTCCATCAGAAGTACGGGTACTGGGAATGCCGGCTGAAGTACGACGTACAGCGGGGCTGCTGGCCCGCCTGGTGGCTGTTCCCGGCGAACCGCCCCACCGACAAGGTCAACGAGGTCCGGTGGGCCTACGTCAAGTTCGACCTCGCCGACGCGCCCAGGAACGCAAAGAAGGCCACGCTGCACGTCAAGGTCAAGGCCGCTCCCGAAGACAGGCACTGGTTCGATGTCTATCGCGGCCTCGACGATTCGTGGAGCGAGAAGACGCTGACCTGGAAGAACAAGCCGAAGTTCGACGCGGCGTTCCTGGATCACGTCCACCCCGCCCCGGCCGCCGGCGAGTGGGCGGAAGTCGATGTGACCGGGTTCGTCAACCGCGAGTTGGCCGGCGACCGCAAGGCGACGTTCGTGCTGGCGGAGATCCTCCAGCAGAAGTGGGAGGTCTCGTTCTTCAGTTCGGAGGCGGAAGAGGCCGACCGGCCGTATTTGTCGATCGACGGCAAGAAGGTCCCGGCCACCGAGGACGCGACGGTGTATGCCGCCAAACCGGACGGCAACTACGGAGACGCCGCCACGCTCGACATCGCGGACTTCTACAGCTACCTCTGCTCGACGAAGGGCGGCGGGATGGAGATCGACATCTTCGAGCACCTGGGCTTGTGGGGGCCGCATAGGACATCACACGCCGTGCACTGGGACGGTTACGGAAAGGACCACAAGCGCGACGGCCACCTCGTGGAGGAACTCGGGGGGCTTGACGCGAGGAACTGGACGACGTGCGGGCTCTACTGGGAAGAGGGCAAGCTGGAGTTCTACGTCAACGGCACCAAAACATGGACGTACGCCAATGAACGCGTCGGCTCCGTACCGGCGTGGATCCTGCTGTCGGCGCAGGTCGGCGGCTGGGGCGGGAACTACTCGAAGGACCCGGCCGAGCGGGCGCGCTTCCTCGATCCGTCGCTCCCGCGGCACCTGTACGTGGACTACGTCAAGGTATGGGCCGGCAGAAAGACCGAGTAACGCGACGGGCGCAGGGCCCACAAGACACAACAGGCAGGCCAACCTGGTTGGGGCGTCCGGAGTGGAATCGACCACCGGGCGGAGCGAATTCGGCCCGCCGCACAACAGGGAACAGGAAGGGCCATGTATCAGCAAGTGACGTACGGCCGGCTCTTCGCCGTGGTTGCCTCGTGCGCGCTCCTCGCCGTAGGCTTGGTGTCGTCGGTCGCGGCGGACAAGCCGAAGGAGGAGAAACCACCGACACACAACATCCCGGCCGACAAAGGCCTGTCTGCCGACTGGATCCAGGGGCTCTACGAAGGCCGGCAGCGGCAGGTGTGGAGCGCGAGGGAGGCCGAAGCGCTCGGCATGCCCGTCGGCGGCATCGGGGCGGGGCAGCTTTACCTCCTCAGCGACGGGACGCTTGCGAAGTGGCGAATCTTCAACACGTACATCTTCACGGGCTACGGCGACCAGTCCTACGAGATGGAGCGCCCCGAATCGCCGGTCGCGTCGGGCTTCGCCGTCGCCGTCGAGGCAGGCGGCGAGACGCAGGTCCGCCGGCTGAGTCGCGAAGGGTTCGGCTCCTGCGAGTTCGCGGGCGAGTACCCGATCGGCCTGGTCCGCTACGCCGACCAGGACTGCCCGGTGCGCGTCGAACTGGAGGCGTTCTCGCCCTTCATCCCGGGCCGTGCGCATGATTCGGCCCTGCCGGCGACGTGCTTTGACATCACCGTGGTCAACACCTCCGCCGAGCCGGTCACCGCAAGTGTGCTCGGCTGGCTCGAGAATGCCGTCTGCCGCAACGAGGTCATCAACCTCGGCGATGTCGGCTGGCGCGGGCAGCACACCTCGCAATGCCGCAATCCGGAGGCCCCCTTGCAGGCCCGGCGTCGTAGCCGGGTTGTCGCCGAGAACGAGAGAACCATGCTCGTCCACAGTATCGAGCGGACGAAGCCGCACCCGGACCGCCCGGCCATCCTGTACGAGGACTTCGAGGGCGAGGACTTTGGCGAGTGGGAAGTCGAGGGCAACGCCTTCAGCGAGGGCCCGACGTGTGGAGCCGTCCTGTGGCAGCGCCGGCTCAATGGCTGGATCGGAAAAGGGCTGGCGAATTCCTACCTCGTGGTGCACGACGAGGACGGCCTGCTGGACCGCAAGAAGAGCATGAGTGGAAGTGCAACCGGCAGCCTGACCTCGCCCGAGTTCACCATCGAACGCGACTACATCACCTTCTACATCGGTAAGGGAGACGTGCCCGGCGAGACGTGCATGAACCTGCTGATCGATGGCGACGTCGTCCGCACGGCCACCGGCAGCCCGAACGATCGGTGGGCCATCATGCTCCACGAGTCGCTGGGCTGGTATTTCTGGGACGTCTCCGAGTTCGCCGGGAAGACCGCGCGACTCCAGATCGTGGACGCCTGCAGGAAGCGCGCGAAGGGGCACCAGAAGGCGGAGATCTGCGTCGATCACATCGTGTTCTGCGATCTCGGCGGGCTGCGAAGCGCCGGCACCATGGCGCTGGCCCTGGCCGGCCGCGCCGGAGACGCCGAAGCGCTCTTGAGGGCAGCCAAAGGCCTGCCGGAGAACCTCCACGCCGAGCCGGACGTGGCCTACCCGGCCGAACAGCGCCGCTGCGGCGCCCTCGCGACCGAAGGCGCGAAGCTGGCCCCGGGCGAGAAACACACCTTCAGCGTGGTGCTCTCCTGGTACTTCCCGAACCATCCGCACGGCCGTGAGTACGCCAATCGCTTTGGGAGCGCCCCCGAAGTCGCCGCGCACATCCTCGACCGCCGCGACCGCCTGGCCGGCAAGACACGCCTGTGGCATAAGACGTTTTACGAAGACAGCACGCTGCCGCGATGGTTGCTGTTTCGTCTGCACGCGCCGGTATCCAATCTGGCGACCAACACAGTGCAGTGGCGGGGCAACCGTAGGCTATGGGGCTGGGAGGGCGCCGGCTGCTGTCGCGGAACCTGCACGCACGTGTACAACTACGCCCACGCGCACGCCTTCCTGTTTCCGGAACTGGCCCGAAGCGTTCGCGAGATGCAGGATTTCGGCGCGGGGTTCCACAAGGAGACCGGGCTTGTCGGCTACCGCGCCGAGTGCTCGGGATACGCCGCGGACGGGCAGTGCGGGGCGGCGCTCAAAGCCTACCGCGAGCATCGCATGTCGGCCGACGACACGTTCCTGAAACGCAACTGGCCGAGAATCAAGAAGGCCCTGGAGTACTCGATCGGGCGAGACGGCAACGAAGACGGCCTGATCGAAGACGACCAGCACAACACCTACGACATGCGGTTCTACGGCCCGAACACCTTCGTCGGCTCGCTGTACCTCGCGGCGCTGCGCGCGGGCGAGGAGATGGCCGAGCGGATGGGCGAGGAGGAATTCGCCCAACGCTGCGCCCGTATCCACGAGAGCGGACGCCGCCTGACGATGGAGCGCCTCTGGGACGGGCGGTACTTCATCCAGCGTGCAGAGCTGCAGAAAGACAACAAGACGCAGTACGGCAAGGGATGCCTGTCCGATCAGCTTTTCGGGCAGAGCTGGGCTCACTTGCTGGGCCTCGGGCACCTCTATCCCCCCGACGCGGTGGCGAAGACCTATCGGTCGATCTGGACATACAACTGGGCCCCGAGCGTGGGCCCCTACCAGCGGACCCACGGCAAAGGGCGCGTGTACGCCGAGGACAACGACGCCGGGCTGTTCACGTGCACCTGGCCCGTCTCGGATTACATCAAGCGAGGCGTCAATTACCAGAACGAGGTCTGGACCGGTATCGAATACCAGGTCGCCGGCGGGATGATCTGGGAAGGCATGGTGGAGGAAGGCCTGGCGATCTGCCGCGGCATCCACGACCGCTACGACCCGGCGAAGCGGAACCCGTTCAACGAGGTCGAGTGCGGCGACCACTACGCGCGGGCCCTGGCGAGCTGGGGGGTCTACCACGCCCTGCTCGGCTACGAGCACGACGGGCCGGCGCACTACATCGGCTTCGCGCCGCGGCTCTCGCCGGAGGATTTCGCGGCGGCTTTCACGGCGGCCGAGGGCTGGGGGCTGTTCCGTCAAATCCGCAGGGATGGACGACAAGAGAACAAAATCGAAGTGCGGTGCGGCGAGCTGCCGATTCGGACCCTCGCGCTGGACGTGCCGAAGGGGACGGGAACCGACGGAATCGCCGCGACGGTCGCTGGCAAACCCGTTGCCGTCAAGGCACGCATTCAGGACAGCCGTCTGGTTCTGACGTTCCCGGCCACCACGCTCGCCGAGGGCCAACTCCTGAAGATCGTGATCGAACAGGAGCCATGATGGCGACGCCTGATGTGCGGCTGTGCATCATCGGTGCGGGCGGGCACGCTCGCCGGAACATCTACCCGAGTTTGTATCGCCTCGAGGGCGCGGCCGTCGTCGCGAACTGCGATCTGGACGGTCAATTGGCGGCAGGAGTGGCCTCGCGGCACGGCATCGACCGTTCGTACACGGACTACCCGCGGATGCTCGACGAGCAGCGGCCGGACGGTGTCATCGTCTGCATCAATCCGGAGATGCACGCCAGGCTGGCCGTCGAACTGCTTGACCGCGGACTGCACGTCTACACCGAGAAACCCAACGCCCCCGGCCTCGCCGAATCGCAGGCCGTCGTCCGCGCCCAGGAGCGATCGGGCAAGGTCTGCATGGTGGGCTACAAAAAACGCTTCGCCCCGGCGTACCGAAAGGCCAAGGAGGTTATCGACAGCGGGGGGTTTGGCAGGCCGGCCGCGATGTCCGTCGTCCGCACCTGCGGCGGCCCTCCGGTCCCCGCGGATCGCTTCCGCGCGCAACTGCTGGACTGGACATGCCATACACTGGACCTCGCCACGTTCCTGTTCGGCCCGGTCACCGCCGTGCAGGCGTTCGCCCGGCCCGGGGAGCGGTACGCTCTGACCGTCAACCTGAGCCACGCCAACGGCGCGGCCTCGCAGCAGCTCTTCACCAATGCCACCGGCCACGCCATCGAGCAGGTATTCCTCTGCGGCGACGGGGGCGTCGAGGTGACCGTCGAGAACTCGATCAATCTGCAGGCCGCCCGGTTCGGCCGGCCGTTCGCGCTGCACCGCCCTTCGTTCACCACCGGCGGGGGGTTCTCGGACATCGAGCAGGGCTTCGCCGGCGAACTCGCCGCCTTCGTCGAGGCGATCCGGACGGGGCGGGCGAACGAGGCCACCATTCAGCAGGCGACGCACACGCTGGCTGTGTTCGAGGCGATGATGCGGTCCGTCGGGTCAGGCGATCACGCGCCGATGGAGGTCATCGAATGAAGGCCGGGATTTCGAGATCCACGCAGGGGCCGGCGCAGGCGGCGGAGTTGGTTCGCGCGGCGCGGCGAACGGGGTTCGCGGGGATTCAGTTCAAGACGCGGCAGCTCGAGGCGTGGGGCTTCGACGTGCAGAAGCTCAGCGCCTTCGATGCGAGAGCCGCCGACCTCGGGCGAGCCGGGGTCGTGTTCCACCCGGGCACGGATTTCGACGCGTGGCCGGACATCACAGATCGCGTCCTGCGTTTCGCGCGCGATATCGGCGGCGAGCATGTCTGCTACTGCTGCGGGCCGAGGCGGGAGGCCGGGTTCACCGTAGGCGCCGTAGCCCAGGCCCTCACCCGAACCGGCCGACAGTACGCGGAGCACGGGATCGGGTTTTCCTTCCACAACCACACCCATTCACTCTTTGATTCCCTCGACGCGATCGCGGCGATGTGCCAAGCCGTGGATTCAGGAGTCTGTGGGCTGACGTTCGATACGGCCCACGCCGCGGCCTGCGGGATCGACGATCTTCCGCGGGCGATCGACCGGTTGGCGGACCACGTGTGGAACGTCCACGTGAAGGATCTGAGCGAAGCCGGGCAGTTCTGCCCGGTCGGCCGGGGGACCCTTGACCTGACCGGAGCCCTCGAAGCGCTCCAGCGGATCGGCTTCGACGAGTGGCTCATCGTCGATGAGGAATCGGCCGATTTCGACACGCCGGAATCGCTGAGGATCTCCGCCGACTTCCTGGCCGTACACGGGCTCATGCAGCCGACGACGACGCCCTGAGCGGCCACCGCGCGGGCGGCGGACTCACACTTCCGACTCGGCCCGGATATGGTTCAGCAGTTCATCCACCTGAGTGAAACACAGACCGGTGCTCGTGTCGGCCGCTCCGTAGTAGACCGCGATGCGCCCGGTCTCGGCATCAACGAGCGCCGCGCAGGGGAAGACCACGTTCGGCACGTCTCCCATGCATTCATACGGCGTCTCCGGGCACATCAGGTACTCCCGGCAGCGCGCGATTACCTTCCACGGCCGCTCGAGGTCCAGCAGCGCCGCCCCCATGGCGTAGCTGAACCCGTTGCAGGTCGTCAGGACGCCATGGTAGATCAGCAGCCAACCTTCGGTGGTTTCGATCGGCACGGGGCCGGCGCCGATCTTGGTGCACTCCCACGGCTGCTTCGGCCCCATCACGTGCCGGTGGCAGCCCCAGTACGTCAGGTCCGGGCTGGAACTGATGAAGATGTGGCCGAACGGCGTGTGCCCGGGGTCACTGGGCCGACTGAGCATACAGTACTTCCCGTTGATCATGCGAGGGAAGAGCACACCGTTGCGGTTGAACGGGAGGAATGCGTTCTCCAACTGCGTGAATGACTTGAAGTCGTCCGTGACGGCCAGCCCGATCGTCGGCATGCCTCGATAGCCGTTGCACCACATGACGTAATACCTGTCGTCAATGCGGCAGACGCGCGGGTCGTAGCCGTATTCGAAACGGCTGATCTCCGGGTCCGCGCCGGCGAGCGTCAGCGGCTTGTCCTCAATCCGCCAGTGGACGCCGTCTTCGCTGAAGCCGGCGCACAGCACCTGCCGGCGCGTCTTCTCGTCCACGCGGAAGACCCCGGCGAAGCCGTCCCTGAACGGCACGACGGCGCTGTTGAAGACGCTGTTGGACCACGGAAGCGCGTCTCTCGGGATGATCGGGTTCGCGCTGTGTCGCCACACGACTGTGCCGCAGTCGGCCGGTCGCTCCTGCCACGGGATGTTCGGCAGGTCTTCGCCTACTACCATTGGCGTCATCTTGAGTTACCTCGCAATCCGGTTCCGTTTCTGGTCTTCGCCGCCGGAAGCGACGGTCAACCGCCCCGTCGCTTCCCTTCGGACGAGGCGTATCTTAGCATGGGCTGGAGGGGCGGGACAGGAGATCGGTATGAGACTGGGCGGACCGACACATGAGAAGCATGACGGGCCC
>Ga0272441_10006532_pt1 | contig 19445 bp, 17 predicted proteins | sample SSMProp6N_FD_193582 | JGI IMG/M metagenome (GOLD analysis project Ga0272441, IMG submission 193582) | Marine sediment archaeal communities from Little Sippewissett salt marsh, Falmouth, MA, United States - SSM-Prop-6N | ecosystem: Environmental > Aquatic > Marine > Wetlands > Sediment ... | reverse complement strand
ATTCGCCGGCGCATATCGAGATATGTGCCGGTGGAGGGAACGCAGGTGACGGTCCTACAGGCAAGAAAGATGTGGAATTATTTATTTCCGGGGCCCTTAATCATGTAATTAAACGCCAAGGTATTTCAAGTCACGCGTGTCTTTCCAGACAGCCCAGCACCGATTGGCAATTGCCGGAGGCGGTCACCAGCAGATGCTCTTCGATCCTTGCTCCGTTCAGGTAATCGTTGAGGTAGAATTTTTCGCCGCTGGCTTTAAACAGCTGCCCGCCGGCTGCCTCCACAATCATTCGCGCGGCTGCCAGATCCTGAAAGGATTCGTTGGCGGTAATGGCCACATCTGCGCGCCCCATGGCCACGTAGCACAGGTGAGCACCGGTGCAGCCCAGGTTTCTGATCTTTCCGGGAAACCGGGAAACATAGTACCGGTGGAATCTTGAAAAGGTGAACATCAGGCTTTCGTCGTCGATGGTGCGATCGTCGGTCATCCGGATGGGTTTTTCTCCCCAAAAGGCCTGCCCGCCTGCCCGGGCATGAAACAGGTCACCGGTGGCCGGCATATAGAAGGCACCGAATACCGGCCAGAAATTTTCCAGCAGCGCCAGGGACATGCCCCAGATGGGAATACCCGCCTGGTAATTGTCGACGCCGTCAATGGGGTCGAAGATCCACAGGTATCGCCGGTTGTCATGGGTATAGGTTGTATCCAACACGTTGCTGGTGAACATCCGGTGATCGGGATAGTGGCTGTCCAACGCTTGCTGGAAGCACGTGCTGATCTGTAACTCTGCCCGGGTGACCAGCCCTTGATCAAATTTGGTCGCTCCCCTGCCCTTGCCGAAACTGTCCAATGCCCGTTGACCGGAACTTCGAATGGCGTCAATGGCAAAGGCTGTCAAGGCCTCGATCCCATGGATTAGCTCCTGTGTCATGTCACCCCCTGGTGGTTTAAGGTACGGTTTCGCGAAGACATATACAGCAGAATAAATTAAAAAAACCGACAAACCTCCGAAAAAGAGGGCCGGTTTTATCGCTCAGGGCATACCGGGTAGAATCATCCGGCAACAACACGACCGGAACAACTGCTGCCGGTGGTGGCAAGCAAACGCTCATATGCGAGTGATCGGACAATGAAAGATTGAGCAGGCGGGTTTTGATTGATCATATCGCCGATGCTTCGCCAGGAAGATCTTGGCTTGCCGGCTATTTTTTCGACGAGGCATATCCATCGGCATACCATCCGCCGCCTTTCAGTTCGAAGCTGCAAGCGGAAAGTATTTTCTTGGCCTTGTCGTGGCATTTGGGGCACTCGACCACTTGGGTATCCATCCGCACCAGTTCTTCGGTAATATGGCCACATTTGCACTTGAATTCGTAAACCGGCATCACGCTTTCCTTTCTGTGTCGGGCAGCGCGTGCAGACAGCTCAATTGCTCGCAATTGCCCGTTTTTGTGCCAACTTAGTTCCGTTTTGCTATCGTGTCAAGCCCCTATCGCAACTGTTTCCAATGCCGAAAAGAGCCTAAAAAATCGGCGGACCCGAAGCGTTAACCGGAATCCGCCGATGGCATCACTGAACTGACAATGGTTATTTACGTTCTATTTTTACCACCAGGTACCCTGCGTTGCGCCGCTTGACCAGCAGTTGAATGGTTTCGCTCTTCTCGTTCTTTTTCATCAATTGGACAAAGTCTTTGCGGTCTTTCACGACGGTGCGATTGATTTCTTTGATGATATCACCGGGTCGCACATCGGCCTCCCGGGCCAAGCTGTCATCTTTCACATCCGTGACCAACACACCGTTTTCCTTGCTCTCGATACCGAAACGGCGTGCGATATCTGAATCCAGGTCCGTGACCTCGATGCCCAGTTCGTCATTGTCCCGACTCTGGGTGGCCAGCGTCTTCTCATCATCGTCCCGTTTGGCCAAGGTTACCGTCAGGGTTTTTGGTTTGCCTTCCCGAATCAGGTCGACAGTTGTCTGGCTCCCCACCGGCGTGTTTGCAATCATGGCAGACAGTTCCCGGCCTGTTGTCACCTTTTGGCCGTCCACGGACAAAATAATGTCATTGACTTTGATTCCGGCTTTGTCCGCCGGATCCCCTTCGAATACCTGGGTAACCAGTACGCCCTTTTGCGCCTTCAAACCGTAATAGTCGGCCAGTTCCGGGGTAAGGTCTTGAATTCCCACGCCCAGCCAACCGCGGGTGACCTCTCCCTTGTCCTTGAGTTGATCGATGATGCCTTTGGCCATGTCGATTGGGATGGCAAAACCAATGCCCTGGCCACTGGCGATGATGGCCGTGTTGATGCCCACCACCTCACCATCCATATTTAGCAGCGGCCCACCGCTGTTGCCCGGATTGATTGAGGCGTCGGTCTGGATAAAATCGTCATAGGGTCCCGAGCCGATGATTCGCCCCTTGGCACTCACGATGCCAGCGGTGACCGTCTGCTCCAATCCGAAGGGGCTGCCGATGGCCACCACCCAAGTACCCACCTTCAGTTTTTCTGAGTTGCCAAGTTCAAGGGGGTTAAGATTTTTGGCCCCTTCGATGCGAATCAGGGCAAGGTCAGTCTTCGGATCCCGTCCCACCAATTCTGCGTCAAATTCCCGATCGTCGGCCAGGATCACCTTGATCTGATCGGCGTCCTCGATCACATGGTTGTTGGTAACGATAAAACCGTCGCCATCGATAAGAAATCCCGAACCCAGGCTGCGCTGTTTGAAGTCGCGCTGTTGGCCATCTCCTTGAAACGGGCCGAAAAATTCGTCAAATGGATTCCGGTTGCCCCCATGGGGGTTCCCAAAAAAATGACGGAAGACCGGACTTCCACCCTTGATGATTTTTACGGTACGGATGTTAACCACACCGGGCTTGGCTGCTTCGGCAAGCTCGCTGAAACTTTCCGGAGCCGAGAATGCGTGCACGGTGTTGACCGCTGGAGTGACTCCCCATAGGAAAGCGGCCGCGCCGAATAACAGAAAAAAGATAAAAAACGGTTGAACTGCCTGTCTGGATTTGACCATGACCAACCTCCTGAAGTATCTCAAGTTAAACGCGTATAGCACATCAAAATCAACAATCAAACTTTCACTGCACGTGAATGTAACCTTCAAGGATTACGGCAAGATGACTGAAAGATTACCAAATGGTAATTTTAGAGCGGGTGGCAGGGAGTGAGGGTAATCATAAACCGGATTAGTCGTGGAACGAGGAATCAGGCGGGTCATCGGTCGGCGATGCGACCAGTTGTTCCCGCAAAGCCATGCCGATCTGTTCCATGCGGTAGGGCTTTTTGATATAAGGACCGGCACCTAAACGCTGGGCTTCCAGTACACGCTCAGACTCGGAAAAGCCGCTGGCGATAACCGCTTTCTGGCCCGGAGAGATAGCCAGAATCTGACGATAGGTATCAAGGCCATCCATATCCGGGTCCATGATCATATCCAGGACCAGAATGTCCACCGGGGTCTTGCGGATGTATTGAACCGCTTCCTCGCCGCTGGCAACCGCATCTACCTGGTAGCCCATGCGTTTCAGCATGAAGGTAGCCAGATCACGCTGCTCCTTGATGTCATCCACGACGAGGACAGACTCACCGGCACTGAGGTAGCGATCGATGGAGAGGTCCTCAGCCTCCATTTTGGCAACCTGTCGGGTAATGGGAAGATAAAGGTCAAATACCGTCCCCTGGTCTTCGACGCTATGGGCGTCGATAAAACCGCCATGATCTTTCACAGTACCCCACACCACCGCCATGCCCAAACCGGTGCCGCTGCGGCCCATTTTCTTCTTGGTGTAAAAAGGCTCGAAGATCCGTTCCAGGTCCTGAGCCGAGATCCCGATACCGGTGTCGGCCACCCGCAGCAGCACATATTCACCTTCCAAAACCGTTTCGAATCCGTGCACCGGCTGGTCCACATAACAGTTCTGGGTGCTTAAGGTGATCTGCCCCCCGTCAGGCATCGCCTCGGCGGCGTTGGTGACGAGGTTCATAATGGTTTTTCCCAGATGTACCGAGGAGCCGACAATGTTGAACAGCGTTGGCGTCAGATCCGAATGAATCGTCACGCGAGGATGGAAAGATTTGAGCCGTGCCAGTTCAGGACTGCCTAAATAGTCCTGAACCACCTGGTTCAATTCAACCACGTCGGTAACGGCCACCCCCCGCCGTGCCAGGGTCAGCATATCCTGAACAATGGCTGCTGCTTTTTCGCCGGATTGTTTGATCGTTTCAACGATGATGCGTGTTTCGCTGCCCGCGGGAATGTCCATGAGGAGCAGTTCCGGATAGCCGACCAAACCCGAAAGGATGTTGTTCAGATCGTGGGCCACACCGCCGGCCAGCGTACCGATGGCCTCCATTTTCTGCGCCCGCTGCAGTCGCGCTTCAATCTCCTTCATCGCATTGATATCCGTGGCCACGGTGAGCTGGACCAGACGGCCGTCCTCCCACACAATCGCACGGGCAGAGATAATGTACCAGCGGCCGTTGACCGGATTTTTATCTTCCCAGGAAAAGCTCTCACCAGGTCGGCCGTTTTCGTTCAGCAAAAGGTGGGTCTTGCACTGGTGGCAGGGTGAATCCAATCCATGAGTCGCTTGGTAGCATACTTGACCGACGATGTCGTCGCCGTAAGTCTTTTTCATGTGGCGGTTGGCCAGCAGAATGATGTGCGTTTCCATATCCGCCACATGGATATCCGCATCGATGCTGTCGAGGATCGATGCGAGTTGTTCGTGACTGGCCCGCACCCGTCCCTCGGCCTGTTTTCTCTCGAGGATCTCTTTATTCAAATCTCGGTTGATCCGCTGCAGCGCGGCGGTGCGTTCTTCCACCCGCTGTTCCAACGTCCGGTTGATATTGTCTGTTTTCTCCTTCTCTTTTTCCAACATGAAATTCAGGAAGAAATTTTTACGATGCTGGGTTTCGATGGAGTAGCAGATGAGCATTCCCAATAGATTGATCCCCATAAAATGGGCACCAAAAATCAACTGGATGACCCCGGTGGCGTCCATCATCCACATCATCGCCGCCTGGTAGCCGCCGATCACCAATAGACCGGCAATGGAGGCGGTAATGAACCGGGCATGGATAAACGTGTATCCGAAGAAAACACAAAAAATGGTGCCTACCCCATAAAAATAGGACTCGGGGGAAGGTGTGATCACCACCATGGCCACATAAGCAAACCCGGTGACCAAAATATAAAACCCATTGACGAACTGCCATAACCGGCGGTAGGCATCGGTATAGGAGAAGATAAGACCCAGCAGAAACACGGGGCACACCAGCGCATACCGGATAAACCACAACTGGAATTTCTGTTCCGGAAACACATAGGCATCAAGAATACCGAATACGCTGAAAAATAGTATTGCATAGAGCTTGCAGCGTCGCACATGTTCGATAGAGTTTGAATAGTATGCCTGTTTAAAAGGTTGTTCCAAGGATTGGTGAATGCCCGTAAAGACAAGGGTCAACGGGTGGAGGCTGACGCGAAGCATGCTGTAGGAAATGGCGACGTCAACTTTTTCCAGGGCTAAATTCATGAATCACCATTGGTTTTCGCCGAACAAAAGCAGTGTCGCGATGAAAGGAAAGGTGCAGATACAATGCATGGAATCGAGGCAGTGCCACTTCTCAACTGGATTGCGACCGAGGTAAGCAAAAAGTGAAGACGCTTCCATTCCCAAGTGAACTTTCGACATTGATTTCGCCGCCATGGACATGGGCAATGGCCCTTGCCAAGCTCAACCCCAGACCGAAGCCGCCGGTTGCCCGACTCTGGTCACATCGAAAAAACCGGGTGAATATTTTCGGCAGATCTTCAGTGTCGATGCCGATGCCACTGTCTGTTATGGAAACGTTAATCATTTCAACATCCTTATCACGAAACCCACGAATGTCAATATTACCCGGCGACGGTGTATATTTGATCGCATTGTCCACGATGTTGGTCACTGCCCGCTGAAGCATTTTCAGATCCCCTTTCACCATCAGCACATCAGGTATGTCGCCGGTCAGGGTAAGTCCCTTGTCTTCGGCCAGGGGGGCAAAAAGCGCTATCGCACCACGGACCACTTCGGCCATGTTCACGGGTTCGAGGGTCACGTCTCCGGCACCGGCATCGGATTTGGAGATCATCAGCATGGTGTTGATCATATCCAGCAATCGGTCGCACTCCTCGATGGTGCTGCCGGCCAGGGTCAGGTCATCGCCACCGGAGGATGCGCCGGAAAGGCTGATTTCCGCCATGCCACGAATCCGCGCAACAGGACTTTTCAAATCATGGGCGATATTATCGCCCATCTCACGCATACCGACAACCAGCCTTTCGATGCGGTCCAGCATTTGGTTGAAGGTCACCGCCAGGCGGTCGATCTCTTCATGACGGGCCATGATTGGCACCCGGCGGCTGAGGTCAGATTCGGAAATCTGCCGGGCCGTGCGGGTGACCGCCTCAACACCGGAAAGGGCCCGCCTGGCCATGAACCATCCCACCAGGACTGCGGTCAGTATCAGCGCCAACATGGTGATGAGAAAAATCTTCTTGAAAACAGCGATAAAGGCCGTATCGTTCTCCATGGAATAGCCCAGCTGCGCGACGACCCCCTTGCCGATGATCCCGTAGGCAATACGAACCCGATCCGGCCGACCGGCAATGGTCAGCGTTTCATAGACACGTGAACGGCCCTCTACCAGCTGGCCGACGGCATTCCGGTTGATCCCGATCTCCTGCCAGTAAGTCATGTTGGATGAAGAAAAAGCCACACCACTAGCATACAGCAGGCGGAAAAAGATCTTTTTCTCACCGGCCGCCTGGGATTCGATCAGTGCCGCGGATTTGACATCCTCAAGCCCCTGAAGGTTGTAAATGGCTTCGAATTCGGAGATTTTATCGGAAAGTCGGCTGTCCAGGCGTTGCCTCAGGTTGGTGGTAATCAAGACATAGAAAAAAAGAAAGGCCAAGCAGGAGGACAATGAGAAAATGATCCCGTACCATAAGGTCAGCCTGAACGAGAGGGATCGATGCAGTTTAATCGTTCTGGCGAAGGGCATACCCCACCCCGCGAACCGTGTGGATCAGTTTGTCTTCGAAACCCTTATCCACCTTTTCGCGGAGCCGGCAGATTCGAGCCTCTACCACGTTGGTCTGGGGATCGAAATGGTAATCCCAGACGTGTTCCATGATCATGGTTTTGGACACCACTCGGCCGGCATTTCTCATCAAATATTCCAGAAGAGAGTACTCCAGTGGCTGCAAATCAATTTTTTCCCCCCCGCGGAAGACTTCCCGCGTCAGCATATCGATCGACAGCTCACCGCATGACAATCGGGTGGGTTCTTTGGCTCCGCTGGCCCGCCTGATCAGCGCCTGCACCCGGGCCAGCAATTCCGAGAAGGCAAATGGTTTGCTCAGATAGTCGTCACCACCAATTTGAAGGCCCCTGACCCGGTCATCGATGGAACTTTTAGCGCTGAGGATGATCACCGGCGTCATCACCTTTTCGCGGCGCATTCGCCCAATCAAGGACAGACCATCCAATCCAGGCAGCATGATGTCCACAACCGCGGCGTCGTACGGTTCGCTGAGGGCCAAGTCCAACCCTACCGTTCCATCCACGGCATGATCCACCGCGAACCCTTCCGCCTTGAATCCCTTGCTAACGAAGGAGGCGATTTTTTGATCGTCCTCAACCAATAAGAGCCGCATTTTTTCTTCCCGTTTAACTGGATCGCAATTATCTTGACAAATTTGGTGGTCGCTGAAACATTGAGCCCATCTTAAATAGTAGTTGAAACTGGAAAAAAAATGAAGAAAAAAAAGATGATGTCCAGTTTAACTTTGGAGAAATGACGTACCTGAGACCTCAATTCTTCGGAAAGGATCATTTCAATGACGCTTCAAGATAAACTGAAAGACGATCTGAAATCAGCCATGAAGGCCCGGGACGAGGTTCAAAAAAATGCAATCCGGGTCGTCATGGGAGAAATGGCCCGTTCGGACAAAAAACAATTACCGGATGAAGAGATCATCAGAATACTCAAAAAACTGATTAAATCGGAGAAGGAAATGCTGGAAAAGAGCGGTCAGGGGTCGACATCTCCCTTTATCGCCATCATCGAGGCCTACCTGCCCAAAATGGCCACACAAGATGAGATTGGCCAGTGGATCGCCGCCAATATCGATTTTTCAGTCTACAAGAATAAAATGCAGGCCATGGGCACCATAATGGCCCACTTCGGTGCTTCCGCCGATGGTAATACCGTTAAGCAGGTGCTTCAGAATTTTTCCGCATGAAAGCAGTTTCAAAACAATCAATTCAGGATCCCCACCACCGCACCCGTCATGCAAGTGGCCAGTGTACCGGCCACCACTGAGCGTAAACCCAAGCCAACGATCTCGCTGCGCCGGCCCGGGGCCATGGTTCCCAAGCCCCCGATCATGATCCCCAAACTGCCGGGGTTGGCAAACCCGCACATGGCATAGGTCATGATGAGCATGCTGCGGTCACTCAGGGTACCCGGGGCCAGGCGGCTGAGTTCCAGGTAGGCCAGAAATTCATTCAAAATGGTTTTAACACCCATGAGGCTACCGGCCACCTGCGTCTCCTGCAAGGGCACACCCATGAACCAGACGATCGGCGCCATCACGCCCCCCAACACCCGCTGAAGGGTAAGCGGCTGCCCTCCCACGTCCGGAAATACCCCCAACATCGTATTGACAAGGTGAACCAGCGCCACCAGCACCACCAGCATGGCGACGATATTGATCAACAATTCAACACCTTGAATCGTTCCCCGGGTGACAGCATCCATACTGCCGGCATCCGGATCCACCACCACCAGTTGCCCACCGGTGGGTGATTCCGTTTCAGGGACCATAACCTTTGCGACGGTGACGGCAGCCGGAACGCTGATGATGGAGGCGGTGAGGATATGGCCCATGACACCGGGAATGGCATCACCCAGAATACTGGCGTATAAAACCATCACCGTTCCGGCAATGGTGGCCATCCCTGCCGTCATCAGGGTGAACAACTCACTGCGGGTCATCTTTTCCAGATAAGGCCTCACAAACAGCGGAGACTCGACCATGCCAACAAATACGTTGGCCGACACACCCAATCCTTCGGCACCACCCAGGCCCATGGTCTTTCGCAAGCACCAGGAAAAGCCCCTGACCACGAGTGGAAGGATGTGCCAATGAAACAGCAGGGCCGACAGGGCGCTGATTACCAGGACCAGCGGAAGCGCCCTGAACGCAAGCACGAAGGCAGCACCGGGATAGGTCTCTGCAAAGGGCAATGGGGCGCCGCCGAGGTAGCCGAAAACAAATGCGGTGCCGGCCGTGGTGGCCGCCTCCAGTGCCATGACCCCGTCGTTCAGCACCAGGAAAACTTGTCTGAAAACCGGCGCCTTCAGCAGAATCAGGCCGGTGATCACCTGGGCACCGATGCCCACGACCACCATTTTCAACGACACCTGTTTTCGATTTTCGCCCATCAGCCAGGCCAGAAGAAGAAAAACTACCAGCCCGGCCGATCCCTGAAATACCATGGATGTTGTCCCTGTCTTCCGCTAGCGTTGCCGAAACCCATATATCGCGGATCCGCTTTAGGGTCACGGAAATAAATAATTCCACAATATGGCGCCAACTGTGGGTTCGCCATCAAGGCGCATCCGCCGGCGCATATCGAGATATGTGCCGGCGGATGGAACGCAGGTGACGGGCCAACAGGCAAGCAAGATGTGGAATTATTTTTTTCTGGGGCCCTTATCCGCCGTCCCGGATCAATACTTTCGCAATCTGGATATCGTACGCCCGATTCGGATCGAACTGACCGCGTTTCTCATACAGCACCTGGGCCTGTTGAATGGCATCATAGGGGACCCAGCCGTGATCATTCCAGACGCTGGCATCGTCTTCATTTTTCATTCTGAATTCAACATCCTTGTTTTTCTCGCGAACATACATGCGCACCCGCTTGTTCTCAGGAATGGGGTAGTAGTAGATACCGATTTTGTCTTTCATGCCGCTATTGGTCCTCCGATGATAGGGTCATGACCGTTTCCTACAATAGGCCCCTTTCCTTTAACACCAATGCGGCTTGCCCACCAAGGCGGGTAACCCGGGTCAGGGCCTGCGTCAGATGAAAGGCGGTCTCTTGGGGAACGCCGGAGTTGATCATCACCAGCGCCATATTGATCTTCTTTCCAATCTCATGCCAGCATCTGTCACCGGTAATCCTGCCGGCCAGATCCGATTCATCGGCAACCATATGGGCGAGCGTTTTAAGTAGGTTCAGTCCCTGCCGCCTTCCCGAACCGTCCATGGCTGCCACCTGGTCGGAGACCTGGCAGATCCAGATTAATCCCGACTTGACTTTCTCGCTTTGGGCGTAAGCCAAGATGGCCTGCTTGACGCTGATCCGTCGATCGTCATTTGTTTCCAGCGGTTCATCATCAGTCACGTTGGGTCCACCTTTTTACCAAATGGTATCGTGTTCTAACGAATATTTCACCTTTTTCAAAGTTTTTTCTTTTCAGAGATAGGGTTCTGAGATAACTTTTCAGCAGTCATATCATTAATCGACCCTCAACCACCCACAGGAGTCGTCCGGATGAGCGCGTGCAGCCGATTGAAGCACCTTTCCATGCCTGCAAAGGAATTACAGTCTGGTGGAACACCCGGTGTTGCCAGCGAAACCCCTTTTGCCGAGCATCGTTCTGCCCAGGAAGTACTGAAGGAAAGGGATCTTCAGTTGTCCGCCATTATTCAGGCGTTTGATGGATTCGTGTATGTTTGTACCAAGGACTATCGCATCGAGTTCATGAACGAGCGATTGATCAAACGCACGGGATTTGACGGTACCGGGCAACTTTGCCACAAGGTCTTGCATCACCTGGACAAGGTTTGCCCCTGGTGCCGCAACGGCCTTGTATTCAAAGGGGAAACCGTTCGCTGGGAAGTGAAGAGCCCCAAAGATGGGCGCTGGTATTACGTAATCGACACCCCCCTGGTGCATCCGGGCGGATCCATTTCCAAATTCGGTATGATTATCGACATTCACCAGCGGAAGGAAGCCGAGGAGGAACTGGAAAGGCACCGGCGCAATCTGGAAGAACGGGTACACGCTCGGACCCGAGACCTGACGCTGATCAATGAACACCTGCTCAACGAGATTGAGGACCGAAAAAAGATCGAAAAAACGTTGAGAGAGAGCCAGGAGCGGCACCGCATCATTTTCGACGGCTCCCAGGATGCCATTTTCATCAGCGGCGCCGACGGCACCATCCTGATTTTCAACCGCAGCGCCACCCAGTTGACCGGATACCGACCGGATGAACTCAAAAAACTCAAAATTTTCGATCTTTACGCCAAAGTTGACCCCGAACGGCACAATGATTTCTTTAAACGCATCTGGGCCGGTCAATCCATCTCCGGTGAGGCAAGAATCGCCAGGAAAGACGGCCGCACCATCTATACGGAATTCAGCAGCCGCAAAATTGTTATTGCCGGCAACGCCTGTGCCCATACCATTGCCAGGGATGTAACTGCCCGTAAGAAATCCGAAGCCGCCCTTCGCCGCAGCGAGGCAAAATACCGGGTACTGGTCCAGAACACCAACAGCATCATCGTACGCTATGACCCCTTGGGGAGCATCACTTTTTTCAATGAATATGCCCGGAAATTTTTCGGGTTTCCCGAAGAGGAGGTCATCGGACGGAATATATTGGGAAGCATCATTCCGTGGCGGTCCTCCGAGGGGCGGGACTACCGTTCCCTGATGATGGACTTTTTGAAGCATCCGGAACGATACCCCACCAATGAAATCGAAAATATCCGTCGAGACGGTCGACGCGCCTGGATTGCCTGGACCAACAAAGTCGTGCGGGATAAAACCGACCGGATCGTTGAAATCCTGAGCGTTGGCGTCGATGTCACCCAGCGAAAACAGGCCCAGGATCAGGTGCAGTTTCTCACTCATCAATTGATTAAAGCGCAAGAGAATGAACGTCTTAAAATATCCCGGGATTTGCACGACCACATTGCCCAGGACCTGTCGACACTGAAAATCAGCTTGGAGACCCTGTTCAAAGACCAGTCGACCGAAACCAGTAATAAAGTTTCGCAATTGTCCGATATCCTGCAGCGGTCGATTGCCGCTGTCAGGGACATGGCCTACGATCTGCGTCCCCCCGGTCTGGACCAGTTGGGCTTAGTCAAAACCCTGTACCTGTATTGTGAGGATTTTTCCAAATCCACCACAGCGGAAATCGATTTCGCTGCCGCCGGCGTGGACGAACTCGACCTGGAATATGAAACGGAAATCAATATCTACCGGTTGATCCAGGAAGCCTTGAACAACATCAAACGGCACGCCGACGCCAATCGGGTAACGATCCGGTTGGTCGCCTCCTCTCCGGACATCGTAATACGTATCAAAGACAATGGTAAAGGCTTTGACGTAAACGACCGCCGGAAACGGGGCCTGAAGGAAAAGCGCATGGGTTTGCAAAGCATGGTAGAGCGGGTTCGTCTGCTGCAAGGAAAAATCAACATCCTATCCAAACCCAACAAAGGCACCTATATTTTCATTGCCATCCCTCTGAAGGAGAAAACCAGTGTCTTCCAGGAAGCGTATTCTGATTATTGACGACCACCCGCTGTTCAGAGAGGGCCTAAAATCCATTATTGCCGGGGACCGTCATTTCACGGTCGAAGGCGAGGCCGGAGATTCACGCAATGGTTTTGCCATGGCCAAAAAGATCAAACCTGATGTCGCCCTGGTGGACATTTCACTGCCTGATGAGAGCGGCATGCAGTTGACCCGACGAATAAGGGAGGCCCTGCCTGACACCCGGGTGATGATTGTCAGCATGCACTCGAAGATCGATTACATCGTGGAAGCCTTCCAGGCCGGTGCAACCGGCTATGTGGTCAAGGAATCCGCCGCTGGCCGACTGGTTCAAGGACTCCATGCTGTTATTCAAGGTGAGTATTTTCTGGACAGTTCCATCTCCCACGAGGTCGTGGAGCGGCTGATGAAATCACCGGTCCGCGAGGCACGGGTGAGTGATACGGACTATGGCCGTCTCACTCCCAGGGAACAGGAAATAATGCGCATGCTGGCCGAAGGGCTCCCGAAATCGGAAATTGCCGACCGGCTTTGCATCAGTATTAAAACCGTCGAGAATCACCGGTCCAACATCATGAAAAAACTCGATCTGCACAGCGCCATGGATCTCGTGCGATACGCGGCCAAGCTGGGACTCATCGATATCGACCTGTGGAAAGAGTGAGCCCGAATGCTGCAAAACAACATGAACAGACTGCTTACTATTTTGATCTGACAAACAAATTATCGTTTTGACGCAATTTCCCGCCAGTGACGAACAAAGGATTGTTTAATATTGGCATGAAGCCATCTCAACATCTTGTATTTAAATCTTCTCTTACCCACAAGATTTCTCACTACTCGGGATTTTCTCCCGGGATATAGTAAAAAACCCTAAAAAAATGAGTCGAATGCCCTATAGACTTTTTTTTATCTGCCGATAGTATGTGTACAGCAGAGAAAAGTTGATTGTCTAAAAGGGGTGGAGAATCGACTGACTCTGCCGGCGTTTTCCATTTATGGAACATATCGTAAGGTTAACGGGTACCATGTTCTTTTAACAGCCAGTGATGGTGTGGCGCATGCTACGAAAGGAGAACAAAATGATATCTTCTCCATGCAAAACCTGCGAAAGAAGGAACGACCCGAAGGATGAGTGCCTGAAAGACTGTAAAATTTTGCATGACGTTCAGGAATTCCATCTAATAACCGCAAAAAGCATCTGTTACAGCGCCATTGACTGCACCGAGGAAAGCCGCTATCACATCAAATCACCATCTGCGGCCATGATGAGCACGTATTAGCGTTCTTGCTGGCCGGTTTACGATAATCGGGCCCTGTCCGTGGCTTCCGTCTGCACCGGTTCACGGCGCTCCGTCCGAATTCGGCTGCACCAGCGACAGCGGAAAAAACGCCTGCGACAAGTGATTCTGGGCTGCTGATCTGCTTTTCAGGCAATCCGGAGCCTATATCCACCGGCGTATTTGTGCCCATCGAAACAAACCGGGCCGTCGTTTTCTGATCAGCGGTACCGTCTTGACACCCCCTGACCTTTGACCAACATCAAAAGAGCTAACGATGATGGATCAACATCGATCTTCCGTTCCAGAAAACCAGAAACCGTTCCGTTCCAGCAGCCAATCCAACCAAACCGCAAAGGATGACATCGAAAAAAAGATTTGTCCCGCCGGACAAGTTGACATTATCGCCATGGTCCGGAGTCTGCAACGAACGGCAGGGATGACGGACTGTTTCAGAATGGGTAATGCAGACTGCGACATTATCGACTGCGACTGGCGCACCTATTGTCTGGGCGCGACGGCAGATCCCAAGAAAAAAAGAAAGCCGACCATACTGAAATAGACCGGTTTGAAGCCTTTTTTACCGGCATCTATCCAAGTTGGCACGGTGCAGGACGCCCTTTTGGAGGGGCTGGCTGTCAATTTCCGGATGACCAGAATCGCTTCAGCTGGTTTTCCATTTGCCCTTCCGATCCGGCCATCGCCATTGCCCACTGGTCGGGCAGCAGTCCCTGGTAAGTGGAGCGGCCAAAACGCTGGTCCACGAGCAACAACGCGCCGCGATCCTGATCGGTGCGGATCACCCGACCAGCCGCCTGCAGCACCCGGTTGATCCCCGGAAAACGGTAAGCGAAATCAAATCCCGCCCCCCGCCTATCGAAATAGCCGCGAATCAGATCTCTTTCCGGGCAGATGGCCGGCAAGCCCACACCCACAATGACGGCACCACTGAGCCGCTCACCCACCAGGTCGATACCCTCGCCAAAAATCCCCCCCATCACGGCAAATCCGACCATCGTTTGATCGTTCTGGGTTGAAAAACGGTCGAGAAACCGGGCCCGCCCGGCTTCGTCCATCTCGCGCACCTGCACCAGGACCTGGACATCACCCTCCTGTTTTTCAAATCGATCGACCACCATGGTCATGTATTCATACGAAGGGAAAAAGCACAGGTAGTTGCCCTTTTTGGGGTGGATGAAGCTTCGGACCAGGGCCACAATGCGATCGACGCTCTCTTCCCGCTGGGCATAATAGGTGGATATGCCGCTGGCAATGAGCACCTTCAGGTTTTTTCGGGGAAAGGGGGACGGGATAGCCAGCATGGCCGCGGTCGGTTCGCATCCCAGAATATCCCGGAAATAGGGTGCCGGCGTCATGGTGGCGGAAAAAAAAATAACCGACCGGGAACGCCGCAGGGCCAATCTCAGGTGGTTGGACGGATCCAGGCAAAACAATTTGACCTGCAGGTCCTTGCCGGTCGCCTGACGGCAGGTCACATAGCTGTCGTCAAACTGATCCCACACCCGCAAAAACCCACTGGTCTCGAAGTAGCGCTCCATGACGATTTCCCGGAAGGGCGTCGATTGATTCTTGGCCAGCCACCGCTCCGACACCCGCAGAAAAGCACGCAACAAGGGTTCCAATCCTTCGGGCAATAGGTTCTCGGATTGAAAGCCGCCGGTTTCCTGAATCCTTTTTCGGGCATCGCGCATCCAGGTGTTGATCTTTCCCGCCGCCCGATAAACCGCTGGCAGGTGATTTTTCACCGCCCGCCTGAGCTCGAGGAAATCGCTTTTGCTCAGCTTGGCGGAAAACATGTCGCGGGAGCGGTCCACCAGATTGTGGGCTTCGTCTACCAGAAAGGCATAGGCGCCGTTTTCCTCATCGAAGAAGCGCTTCAGGTACACGCGGGGATCGAAGGCGTAGTTATAATCGCAGACAATGCAATCCGCCCAGCGGGCGAGCTCCAGGGAAAGCTCAAAAGGGCAGACCCGATGGGAGTGGGCCACCGCCTCGATGGCGCTGCGATCCAGATTGTCCCGTACGAATGCATCATCCAGAGCTTCCGGCAGTCGATCGAAATGACCTTTGGCATACGCGCATTCATCCGGATTGCAGGTGGCATCGGGACAAAAGCAGATCTGGTCCTTGGCAGTCAGGGAGACCCGCTTCATTCGAAGTCCCGCCTCCTGCAGGACGTTCAGGGCACTGATGGCTGAGGCCTTGCCGGTATTTCGGGCGGTAAGAAAAAAAATCCGGTCGATATGGCCCTCGGCGAGCGTCTTGATTGTCGGGAATAGCGCTGCCATGGTTTTGCCGATGCCTGTGGCCGCCTGGATGATTGCCTGGCCGCCATCCCGGATGGTTCGATAGACGGCGACGGCCATGGTGCGTTGGCCGGCCCGATAGGGCATAAACGGAAAGCCGGCTGAAAGCATGGCGGCATTACGAAGATGCCGCCACCGGACGAGGGTCGTGGCCCACTTCAGATAGCGATCGATCAGTTCCTGAAAAAAAGTTTCCAGACCATCACGGGTCCACGCCTCGATCAGTTCCAGGGTGTCGCCGGTATCCAGATGGTAGTATGTCAACCGGATGGATACCGCCCCAAGGTCCTGTGCGCTGGCCAACAGGTACGCATAAACCTTGGCCTGGCCCCAATGGCAGTGATCCGGCGCCGTTTCAATGGTTTTCAGATCGTTGGTGGTGGATTTGATCTCTTCGACGATGATCGTTCCATCGGATTCGATGACCCCATCGATGCGGCCGGAAACGACCAGGATCAGATCCGCCGTTTCCACTTCCATGGAAACCGGCACCTCCGAGCGATACCCCTCAGGCCGCTGTCGCTGGATTTTCTGATGGGCACGAATCCCTTCGAGGGGTCGCCCGGATAGGGCAAATCGCATGTCCAGGTCACCGGCTCGGAGCACGACGTCTACCAGTGTTCTGACGGCGATTTGATGTCGTTCCTTCACGCGTGTACGCCCCTTCTGACCGCTTCTTCTTGCCATTGACGAAAACGGGCACTACTGTAGATATCGAAACACTTTTGGTCAAGCCGGCAAATCGTCACGGCCGTATCCAGTGGCTGGACAAACAAGCAATGGGATCGCAAAGGGAGGGAAAATGGAATCAAGCGTGCTGGGAAATACGGACATCCGCCTGTCCCCGATAATCATGGGCACCTGGCAAACCGGCAAATCCATGTGGACGGGCATCGACGACGCGCAAAGCGAAAAGGCCGTCCAGGCGGCCATGGATGCAGGCATCACCACTTTCGATACGGCCGAAGTTTACGGCAACGGGCACTCGGAAAAAGTGTTGGGCAAGGCCATCGGCAGCCACCGGCATAAGGTGGTGCTTCTGTCCAAGGTGTTCTCCAACCATCTCAAATACGACCAGGTGATCGGTGCCTGCAACCGCTCTCTGAAAAACCTGGGAACCGACTACCTGGACCTTTACCAGATCCACTGGCCCCCGGGCGCCTTCGGTGCCAAGCCGGTGCCCATGGAGGAAACCATGAAGGCCCTGGCGGATCTCAAGGATCAAGGAAAGATTCGCGCCATCGGCGTGTCCAATTTCTCCCTCGATCAACTCAAATCCATATGTGAAATCGGGCCTATCGAGAGTCTCCAGCCGCCCTATTCTCTTTTTTGGCGTCATGTGGAAACCGAGGCCCTGGCCTGGTGCCGTGAAAACCGGGTGACCATTCTGGCATACTCTCCCTTGGCCCAGGGACTGCTCACCGGCAAATTTGGTCCGGACCACCAATTTGAAAAAGGGGACCACCGCAGCAGCAACCGCCTTTTCCAACCGGATGTCTACCCGCATGTGCAAAAGGCCCTGGTCGCCCTTGGCCCCATTGCCGAAAAAAAAGGCATCACCATGGCCCAACTGGCCCTGGCCTGGGTGATTGCCAGGCCAGGTGTATGTGCCATTGCCGGTGCCCGGAATGCCCGGCAGACGGCCGACAACGCCAAAGCGGCCGACGTCACCCTGACCGAGTCCGAACTGGATGAAATGGACCGTATCAGCCGTCCGGTCACCGAACTGATCGACGATAATCCGGTTCAGTGGAAATGGTAGAGAAAAGGTTCCGGGTTCACGGTTTAGGGTTGATCGTTTCGCATTTTTCCCCTTCCCTTTGGTTTGACAGGGTCATGTGACGGGAAAAAACACCTCTGAGCCGTTGAACGGTGAACGGTTTAACCACGCGGTACGGAAAGGATGTCCATGGTGAACGGGAACGACTCCCGAAAAAGCGCCCTGCTCTGCCCCGGCTGTCGTAAACTGGTCAGCGCCGATGAGCGCAAATGCCCCTATTGCGGCCTGCCGGCACCGGGATCCAGGTGGAAAAACAGCTTTCTCACCAGGGGGTTCAGCAGTGACGAACGGCTCATCAACACCATCATTGCCGTCAACGCCGCCATGTACCTGCTCTCCCTGTTGATGAGCGGTCGCGGGTTGAACCTGTCGGCAAACCCGATGAATTTTCTCTCCCCGGACAGCCAGGGGCTGCTCCTGCTGGGCGCCACCGGCGCCATCCCCATTGACCGCTTCCATCACTGGTGGACCTTGGTATCGGCATCCTATCTTCACGGCGGGATTCTTCACATCGCCTTCAATATGCTGGCCCTTCGCCAGATTTCCCCCCTGGTAATCGGTGAGTACGGCACCCATCGCATGATCGTCATCTACACGCTGAGCGGTGTGGGCGGTTTTATGGTCTCCTATCTGGCCGGTGTCAGCTTCACCATCGGTGCATCCGCTGCTGTCTGCGGCCTCATCGGGGCGTCGCTTTATTACGGCAAAAGCCGTGGCGGCATCTACGGTCAGACCGTCTACCGCCAGGTGGGTGGCTGGGCGCTGGGCATCGCCCTGTTCGGGTTGGTGATACCGGGTATCAATAATTGGGCCCACGGAGGCGGCATGGCTGTCGGCATCCTGATGGGACTGCTCATGGGATATCAAGAACGCAAAAAAGAAAACATGCGCCATCGCCTCCTGGGAGGTCTGTGCATGTCCGGCACGGCCGCCGTTTTGTTGTGGGCGGTGTTCACTGGCCTGTTTCACCAATTATAAAAATTCTGGAATGCCTTGCCTATGCCGCCTGCACAGCATCCATCACCGGCAGCGGAATCGACATCGTGGAAGACGCAGAGGCGTTTTCTCGCCAGTTTCCCCTCGATGCCGGCTGACCAGATTACCGGGTCAAGCGCCAACGAATAGTGTCAACATGGCACCCAGCATGACAACAATGATCATCCAACAGCAGTCCACAACCCCGTATGCGATCTGTCTCATCTCCCTGTCCTTTCACCGTTGAGAAAAAGCAACCGCCTCACCAACGGTTGATCATGGTCGAGAGTTTATCGTATGGGTGTGACAGATCCGGTCACAGGGGTGGTGTTTTATTTGGATTGAAGATTCCCCGCGGCAAGCCGCGGAAAATCTTCACCGTAAGGATGAATGTCTATTTTAAGTTCGCTCGCTAACTCCGCCGCAAGCGG
>Ga0272441_10006531_pt1 | contig 19446 bp, 19 predicted proteins | sample SSMProp6N_FD_193582 | JGI IMG/M metagenome (GOLD analysis project Ga0272441, IMG submission 193582) | Marine sediment archaeal communities from Little Sippewissett salt marsh, Falmouth, MA, United States - SSM-Prop-6N | ecosystem: Environmental > Aquatic > Marine > Wetlands > Sediment ... | reverse complement strand
AGGAGCCTCCAGATTGGTCACGATATAAAGCATGGAACCTACATTCTCTATAATGTAGCTGTCTGAATCCTCATGGTCCAGGATGGTCATGATAGGGGCTTGTGGACGGCTCAGATCCTGCAGGAACAGCTTGTTTCCCGAAGTGGTGTTGGAGGCAGAGAGCACCAGGTATTTGTCGTCTTCGGTAACACTGGCTGAAATATAACGGTGTTTCTTCTCAGGGGTGCCGCCAAAGACCAGTTTGTCCTCGTCTTGAGGCGTCCCTAACTTGTGGTAATAAACTTTGTGCTGATCTGTTTTTGCGGAGAGCTCACTGCCCTCAGGCTTGTCATAGCTGGAGTAGTAGAAACCCTCATTTCCCTTCCAGGAAATGCCGCTGAATTTGATCTCAGCCAGGGTGTCTTCCACGATCTCCCGTTTCAGGGCATCCATGACCAGGATCTTCCTCCAGTCGCTGCCTCCTTCGGAAATGGAATATGCGGCCAGGGAGCCGTCCTTTGAGAAGCTAAGCCCGGCCAGGGAGGTGGTCCCGTCCTCGGAGAATTTGTTAGGGTCCAGGAATACTTCAGCGTCCATATCACCTTTTTTCCTGTAGACCACAGACTGATCCTGCAGACCATCATTCTTGAAGTAGTAGGTGTAATCGCCTTCCCTGAATGGGGTTCCCAGTTTTTCGTAATCCCATAGCTTTTCAAGGCGTTTTTTAAGCTGATCTCGGAAGGGGATTTGTTCCAGATACGAAAATGTCAGCTCGTTCTGCCGGGTAACCCAATCTTCCGTTTCGGCGCTTCGGTCATCTTCCAGCCAGCGATAGGGATCAGGGACTTCCGTTCCAAAATACGTGTCCACAGTATCTACTTTGGAGGTTTCGGGATAATTCAGCGCCATGGAGGTTTCACTTTTGGTTTGGCATCCTATCACTAGCAGGCCAAAAAGGGTAAGCAAGATGGTTTTTTTCATGTCTACAAGGTTCAGAAGAACCCAAAAATACCATAAAAATGGAGAGTAGGCCTTATGTAAAGGAGCCCGTTTAACAGTTTTTAAGGAATTTTACAACAGCTCGTTTTCCAGTAGGTATTCGGCAATTTGAACGGCATTCGTGGCGGCACCCTTGCGGAGGTTGTCTGCAACGATCCACAGGTTCAGGGTGTTGGGCTGGCTCTCATCCCTTCGGATACGGCCCACAAACACTTCGTCCCGTTGGTGCGCTGTTATGGGCATGGGATAGCGATTCTCCTCGGGCACATCTTCAAGGACCACCCCCGGCGTGGAGGCCAGGATTCCCCGGATCTCTTTTAGGTCAAAATCCCGCCTGAATTCAATATTCACGGCTTCGGAATGCCCTCCTGAAGTGGGGATGCGCACGGCCGTTGCGGTCAGGGAGAAAGTCCGGTCATCCAGGATCTTCTGTGGTTCTCGGGCCAGCTTCATCTCTTCCTTGGTATATCCGTTCTCCATGAAGATATCGCAATGCGGCAGGGCATTTCTATGGATGGGATGCGGGTAGGCCTTCTCTCCGTCTACACCTGCCATTTCATCTTCCAGCTGCCTCACGGCTTTAATCCCGGTTCCGGAGACGGATTGGTAGGTTGAGACCACTACCCGCTTCATTTGGTAAGTCCTGTGCAGAGGGGCAAGGACCATGACCAGCTGAATGGTGGAACAATTCGGGTTGGCAATGATCTTGTCCTCCCGGCTGAGCACGGACGCATTGATTTCCGGGACAATGAGCTTTTTGGTGGGATCCATTCTCCAGGCCGATGAATTGTCGATTACGGTGGTGCCTGCTTCCGCAAACCGTGGCGCCCATTCCAGTGAGGTATCTCCCCCGGCCGAGAATATGGCGATGTCGGGTTTTGCTGAAAGGGCTTCAGGCAGTCCGATTACGGTTAATTCCCGATCCTTAAACTTCATTTTTCTGCCCACAGAACGGGGGGAAGCCACCAGGAGCAACTCATCTGAGGGGAAGGCCCGCTCCTCAAGCACCTGGAGCATGACTTCTCCGACCATTCCCGTAGCCCCTACCACAGCGATTTTCATGAGTTCAGGTTTTTGAGCCAAAGGTATGCATGCAGGCCTTTACCTCAAAAGGTCCCTAGGGGCATTTCTCTAAATTGCCACAGAACGTTATAAATAAAACAGTTTAAGCCAAAGAAAAACCGCTGTGGGGTCCACAACGGCTTTTGGTTTAAACAAATGGTGCAGCGGTTTCGCGACAGGCGCGAAGGGAATTTTAATCTTTTTTCAGCAGGTCCCGGATCTCAGTCAGCAACTCTTCCTGGGTAGGACCTTTAGGGGCCGGGGCGGGTTCTTCTTTTTTGACCCGAACCTTGTTGTAGGATTTCACGATCAGGAACAGTACGAAGCCTACGATGATCAGGTTTATGATCGAATTGATCCATGCGCCGTATCGAATGGCATTTTCCGGGGTAACCACTTTGCCTTCAGCATCTGTTACGGCTTCTGTGAGTACATATTTAAATGCTGCAAAATCCAAACCTCCCGTGAAGTAGCCCACAAAAGGCATCATGATGTCATTTACAAAGCCATTGACGACCAGCCCTACGGCTCCTGCCAGCAAAACTGCAACAGCCAGGTCGATGACATTGCCGGTCATAATAAAATCCCTGAATTCCTTTAACATGGTATATGGTGTTTAATGGTTATAGGGGCAAAATACGATTTTTCAGGAAGATATTTACCTGACCCTTATCCTATTATGACCCGGGGGACCCGCTGGGAGATTCCGGCCAGCAGTTCGTAGGAAATGGTGCCAGCCTTGTCCGCCAGTTCTTCTGCGGAATACCCCCCTCCGAAAAAGACCACCTGATCTCCTTCCCTGCAGTTGAGTCCGGTAACGTCCACCATGGTCATATCCATACAGACATTTCCGATGATCGGGGCACGGTTCCCCCCAATAAACACACATCCAATTCCCCTGCCGTATTGACGGCCTATTCCGTCGGCATGGCCTATAGGGAGGGTCGCCGTGGTCCGGGCGTCCGGGGCTTGAAAGCCTTTGTTGTATCCCACCCATTGCCCAGGGGCTACCTGATGGATCTGTGAGATTCGGGTGCAGAGCCTTGCAACAGGCTTCAGCAATGCGTCAGATCCGGGATGGTTGGAATACCCGTAAAGGCCAATCCCGGTGCGTACCATATCCCACTGGGCCTCCGGATAGTTAAACACCCCTGAAGTGTTTAGCAGGTGCTTAAAGAGGTGGCCTGGAAAAAGGTCCTCAGCCTCCTTCACAATTTTCTGGAAGGCCCGGATTTGGGATTGTGTAAATTCGGATTCCTCCAGGTCATCGGAGGCGGCCAGATGTGAGAAAATCGAACGTGCTGACACGGATTGCTGCTCCTTCAGGTGCTGGCTGATCCATCCCAGGTCTTCCCATTTGAACCCCAACCGGTTCAGCCCGGTGTTGAATTTCAGATGGACCGGGTAGTCTTTTTGACGGAGTTCTTTAGCGGTTTCCAGAAAATGCTCCAGGATGCGCCGGTTGTACAGACAGGGCTCCAGGCAGTGGGCAATGAGGTCTTCCAGGCTTTCAGGCTGGGGGTGTAGGACCATGATGGGAAGCCGGACCCCCTCTTCTCTCAGCCGGACCCCCTCCCGAATAAAAGCCACCGCCAGGTAGTCCGCGCCAAGGGTTTCAAGCTTCCGTGCGATGGCCTGGGATTCGCTGCCATAGGCAAAGGCTTTGACCACCCCCATCAGGCGGGTTTCTGGCCTGAGCCTGGAACGGATCACACGGTAGTTGTGAGCCAGGGCCTCCAGGTCGATCTCAAGGAAGGTGTCAGGATTTTCTGGCATCCCCGGGGGTTTTGGAGGTCAGTATTTCCGGGTCCCTCACTTCCAGCTTGCTGATCTTCTCCCGCAGCATGGCTTTATAGAATGCAGCGCGACTCAAGGGTTCATACTCTTCTGTTTCTCCCAGCAATACCAATTTGTCGTTTTCGGATTTTCTAAAGCTGTAGTTGGCCAGGTTCCCCGTTCTGGGGCAAATGGCATGTACCTTGGTTACATATTCGGCGGTGGCCATCAGAGCGGGCATCGGGCCAAAAGGGTTGCCCTTGAAGTCCATATCCAGTCCGGCCACGACCACCCGCACCCCGCTATTGGCCAGGTCGTTGCATACCGTTACGATCTCATCGTCAAAAAACTGGGCCTCATCAATCCCTACCACATGGCAATCGGTAGCCAAAAGGCGGATGTTGGCTGCTGCGGGGACAGGGGTTGACCTGATCTCATTTTCATCGTGTGAAACGACCAGGTCTTCGTGATACCGGTTATCGACGATTGGCTTGAAGATCTCCACCTTCTGCCTGGCGAATTGTGCGCGCCTCAAACGCCGGATCAGCTCTTCTGTTTTGCCCGAAAACATGCTGCCGCAAATCACTTCGATCCAGCCGAATTGTTCTTCGTGGTTAACGGTGTTTTCGAGAAACATTTTGTAATTTTAGACGAAAATGAAGCCAGGTTCCGTTTATCAATCGGATGGCGATATAAAAGTATGAAAAATACGGACCTTCATTTGAGGTTCTCAAGAAAATGCTATGAAACGTAAATTGAAAGCAGAGCTGGTCGGACTCGCCAGCAGAATAATATCCAGCGACGGCCTTACGGAAGTCCCTCAGCTGTATGAGCAGGCCCGCAGGCTTTATGAAAAGCTTGCGGTGCTGAACTTTATTGAAGAGAAATTACAGGACGTTCAGGTAGACGTAAATAAAAGCGAGGTGGCATCAAAATTTGAAACCATAGCCTCTGCAGTCCTGAATGAGAATAAACTGGTCCCGGAGAACAATCCCCATGAGGAAGACATTATCATCCCGGGAATTGACACCATCAAGCACATGGTCTCAGAGATGCCGGGGGGGGAAGAGCTGGAAGAAGTTTTAGCCCGGTTTATGCAAGGCAGTGAATTTGTCAAAAGCGACAAAGATATTGTTACGCCAACGCCCTCAGATCTGGCCGGGGTGTCCCCCGGGAAATCCCTGAACGAAACCCTCACGGCCAAAGAGATTTCGGTTGGGCTGAATGATCGTCTGGCCTTCGTAAAGCATTTGTTCGGGGACTCAACGGAAGATTTTAACCGTATTCTTTCCCAGCTCAATACCATGGAATCCCAGGAGCGTTCTGTCACCTTTGTGGAAAAGATGGTTAAGCCGGAATACAATAACTGGAAAGGGAAGGAAGAATACGAGGCGAGGTTTATGGCATTGATCGACCGGCGTTTCTCCTGAGACAGCACGATTGAATTTAGAAGGCCGAAGGGGGATTCCATTTTCGGCCTTATTTATTTTAAACCTGTATGGAAGCTTCCCTGTACATCGTCCCTACCCCAATTGGAAACCTGAAAGACATTACCCTGAGGGCACTGGAGGTATTGCAATCTGTAGACACGGTTTTGGCCGAGGATACCCGTACCAGCGGAAATCTGCTGGCCCATTACGAGATCGAAACCCCGATCAGGTCCTATCACATGCACAATGAGCACCGCATTTTGCAGCAACTGGTTTCCCGTCTGGCGGCAGGAGAGACCATGGCCCTGATTTCCGATGCAGGGACACCCGGGATTTCAGATCCAGGATTCCTGTTGGTACGGGAATGCATCAATGCAGGGATCCGGGTGGAATGCCTGCCCGGGGCAACAGCCCTGATACCGGCCCTGGTAAATAGCGGTTTCCCCACCGACCGATTCGTATTCGAGGGATTTCTTCCTCCGAAGAAAGGGCGGCATACCCGCTTGCAGGAACTCAGTGCCGAATCCCGCACACTGGTCTTTTATGAAAGCCCGCACAAACTGATCAGAACGCTGAAGCAGTTCGCGGAGTATTTTGGAGGGGAACGCCCCATATCGGTTTCCCGTGAGCTTACCAAGGTCTATGAGGAAACGGTTCGGGGATCTCTCTTAGAGGTTTTGAGGCATTTTGAGGAGCATCCGCCCCGGGGCGAATTCGTGATTGTAGTCAAAGGAAGTCATTCCTGAACCCTCCTGCTCAGGGTTTGCCGTGCTTCCCCTTTTCCCATCCGTATTTTGAAAGGTACTTCTCTCCACTTTCCACTGCCCCGGGCTCAATCGAGGTTCCCATGGAATCGTTCCAGCGGTTGAGGTATCCAAAAAGGGCTATCACGCCAAGCATTTCAACAATTTCCCCATTATCCCAATGGGCGTGTAGACGCTTTTTGATGTCTTCATCAACGGTGTTTGGGATTTGGGAACCGGCAAGAGCAAAATCCAGGGCTGCCCGTTCGGCTTGGGAGAAGGCGGGGTGCGTTCGGTATTGCCAGATATTGTCGAGCTTTTCCTTTTCAGCCCCGTATCGTTCAGCTGCCCGGATGGCATGTGCCTGACAGTACCTGCACCCTGAGGCGTTGCTGCTTACCCAGGCAATCATCCTTTTCAGGGCAGAAGTTACCCTCCCCTCGTTGGCCATTACCGCCATATTCAGGTTGATAAAGGCCTTGGAAATGGCAGGGCGATGTTGCATGGTTAGCACTGAATTGGGGCAAAATCCGAGGGTTTCATTAAAAAAAGCTGCGAGCTCGGCAGTTTCAGGATCTGTGTTCGGATCCAGCGGTTCAACCAATGGCATAAGCGGAGGATTTTATTGTAATTTTGATCTTTACAAGAAACAAAAAAAATATGGCTTCCACCAATCATATCACTACCCGCTGGAAGGGAGGTATGTCATTCGAAACCAACAACCCTTCAGGGAGGACCTTTGAAATTGATGCCAGCCCCGATGAAGGAGGTCAGGGAGGTGGTGTTCGTCCTAAAGCGCTTATGTTGAGCTCACTTGCCGGTTGTTCAGGTCTGGATGTGGCCTTTATTATTCGGAAAATGAAACTTGAAGTATCGGACTTCCACATCGACATCAATGCCCGGCTGAGTGAGGCCCAGCCGCAAACCTACGAGCAGGTGGAGATGCAATTCCATTTCTATGGCGATCAGCTGAATGAATCAAAATTAAAGCGGGCCGTGGATTTATCGGTAGACAAATACTGCGGGGTAATGAAGATGTTCCGAAGCTTCGCTGAAGTGGAGGTAAGCACTTATTTTCATCAGGGATAGCCTCCAAACCCTTTTCTCATTTTTGTGAAGCTGCAAAGATTTTGCACTCCTTGGATTTAGACTTAAACCCGTGTACATGCGCTGGATTCATAAACCAAAACCCGATCCTGAGAAAACTGCACTGCTCGCCAGAGCCCTTCAGGTAGATCCCCTGGTGGCAGGGCTTTTGGTACAGCGCAACATTTTCGGCTTTGAAGAAGCCCGGTTGTTTTTTCGCCCGGAGCTCGCGCATCTTCACGATCCATTCCTGATGCAGGACATGGAGCTGGCCGTTGTCAGGATCGAAAGGGCCATTGAACACGGAGAGCGTATTTTGGTCTACGGCGATTACGATGTGGACGGGACCACCGCAGTAGCACTTTTAACGGCTTATTTGCGGGAAACATACCCCAATGTGGCTTCATATATCCCGGACCGCTATACGGAGGGATACGGGGTTTCCATCACCGGGATTGACTTTGCAGCGGACAATGATATTTCCCTGATCATCGCCCTGGACTGCGGGATCAAAGCCATAGACCAGGTGTCCTATGCCGCCGATCGCGGGATCGATTTCATCATATGCGACCACCACCGTCCTGGAGAGGTGCTCCCGGAGGCTGTTGCCGTCCTGGATCCGAAGCGGTCGGATTGTGCTTACCCGTACAAGGAGCTATGTGGTTGCGGGGTAGGCTTTAAATTGATCCAGGCGCTACACCAGCGCAAAGGATATGGGGTAGTGTCCCTAATGCCGTACCTGGACCTGGTTGCCACTGCCGTGGCAGCGGACCTTGTGCCGATTACTGGCGAGAACCGGATTCTGGTGCACCATGGGCTCCTTGTGGTGAATTCAAGTCCCCGGCCCGGCCTTAAAGCCCTGATGCAGGGGGTCCGGCGAGATCACTACAAGGTTTCTGACCTGGTATTTCAATTGGCTCCCCGTCTCAATGCGGCAGGAAGGATGCAGCACGGACAACAGGCAGTGGATTTGTTGATCGAAACCGACATGACCAGGGCCCTTGAACTGGCGGCACGTATCGAATTCCTGAATCAGGAGCGTCGGGGGATGGACCAGCGCATTACCGACGAAGCCCTGGCCATGATCCGGGAGCAACGGGAGGAAGAACGCATGAGCACGGTCGTGTATAAGGAGGACTGGCATAAAGGGGTTATCGGGATCGTGGCCTCCCGGCTGACGGAGACCTACTATCGACCGACCCTTGTGTTTACCCGGAGCGGGGACAGGTTGGCTGCCTCTGCCCGTTCCGTACGGGGGTTTGATGTATATCAGGCGCTGCAGTCCTGCTCGGATTGTATTGAACAATTCGGGGGGCACACCTATGCGGCAGGGCTCACCCTGGAGGTCTCCAGGTTTGAGGAATTCAAGCACCGGTTTGAAAAAGTGGTTGCAGCTTCTATACTGCCTGAGCAATTGCAGCCGCAGATCCAGGTAGATCTCAGGGTACACCTCAGGGAAATTACCCCCAAGCTCGTACGTATTTTAAAACAGTTTGCCCCTTTCGGGCCGGGCAACCCCAATCCGGTTTTTGAGGCGGGCCCAATTTCGGATACCGGGTTTGCAAGAACCGTAGGGTCCGAGGGAGCCCATTTAAAGCTGTCCGTGACCCAGGATGAAACTGGTCCGATAGGAGGGATTGGGTTTGGGCTGGGAGACCGGCTGACGGAGCTTAAGGGAGGCAATCCCTTCAATGCTGTATTCTCGGTAGAGGAGAATCACTGGCAGGGTCAGAAAAGCCTGCAGCTAAAAATAAAGGATCTTAAGGGATAGAGTCCCGTTCAAAGTACTTCAGAAGGAGTTGGTCTTCTTCAAACACCCCATAGCTGTAATACCGTATCCAGTCCCCCAGGTTTATATACTGGGAAGTTGCCGAAAGGGATATCTCCAGCGGTAAATGGCGATGGCCAAACACGAAGTAGTCATAGTGTTGCTGTTCCAGTTTCCGTTTGGCATATTGCACCAGCCATTCGTTTTCCTCCCCCTGGAAATGCACATCGTCTTCTCCGGAGATGAGGCGGTTCTTAACGGAAAAATACTGTGCGATCCTGACGCCAAGATCGGGATGCAACCAACGGAACATCCATTTGGCTACGGGGTTGGTAAAGACTTTTTTCATTCGTTTGAACCCCTTGTCCCCGGGTCCCAGCCCGTCTCCGTGGCCGATCAGAAATTTCTTTCCTCCAATTCCGAACTGTTGGGGGGAGTGGAAAACCGGAATATGGAGTTCTTCCTCAAAATATCCCTGCATCCACAGGTCGTGGTTTCCGACAAAATAGTACACCGGGATTCCGCTGTCCGTGATCTCTGCAAGCTTCCCCAGGGTTCGTGTAAATCCCTTGGGCACCACGGACTTGTATTCAAACCAGAAATCGAACAGATCTCCCAGGAGGAATATGGCTGCGGCATCTTTGCGGGAATCTTCGAGCCAACGGACGAACTTCTTTTCCCTGGGCAGGCTTTCTGCGCTGCTCGGAGCCCCCAGGTGATTATCACTGGCGAAGTAGACTCTTTTCCCGGACGGTACCTCAATGGATTTCATCAGGGGTAAAAATACGGAACTCCACCGGATTTAGTCCATGGTGCTGCATTGGGCTGCCCTAGGGATTGTCTGAAGCGTGCCATTCGGCGTAGGCTGTTCCGGTTTCCCGCAGTTTCAGGGAGTGAAGTTCCAGCGATTCGGGAAGGCGGGCACGTATTTTATGGGCGAAGTCGATCACCATATTTTCCGAGGTGGGCTGGTAATCTGCCAGGATGACCTTATGCCCGCTTTTTTCGAGCGTCTCGGCCAATTCCACATGGGGGGTATTCCTGTTGAAAACCGTAGCGTGGTCAAAAGGATCCACAACCTCTTGTTTTACAATCTCCTTGAGGTCTCCAAAATCAATGACCATTCCGAGTTTTATATGACCCTCCTCCTGTATTGGGGTCCCGATAACCGTCACCGATAGCTTGTAGCTGTGCCCGTGGACATTACGGCATTTTCCGTCATATCCGTATAAGGCATGCCCGGTTTCAAAAGTAAACTCCTTGGTAATGCGGATGCGCTGCATGCTAGTGATTTTGAGCACACAAAATTAACAAATATGTAGCATGGAATTCGTTAAAACGAGGGGAGATTATGAATTTGCACCGCCGGACCCGGCCTTTTGACGGAAAGCCCCCCGGAGGCATGCTCAGATGTTCAATGGGCAGGGAGGGATTGGGGTGCTGTGGAAAGAGTTCTGTAACTTGCAATAAAAGTAATTGTGAGGCGCAGACTCCGATCCATAACCGATCAGCAGCGAATTTCCCTGAAGGAATCCTTCAAAGGCTGGCGTTCCATCCCCCGGTTTTTTAAGGAAATATATCAGGCTGGCCCCGGCTTGTTTGCAGGAAACATCCTGGCGCGGATCATCAAAGCCTTCAGCCCGGTGGTCCTGCTTTGGGTGGGCAAATTGATCATCGATGAGATAGTACACTTGTTGCAGGAAGATGCCCCGGACCTTGAAAGGCTATGGCAGTACGTGGGGATCGAATTAGGCGTTGCCCTCCTGTCAGACCTGTTGGGGCGGGTGGTGAATCTGACCGATGGACTTCTTGGGGATCTGTATTCCAACAATTCCTCAGAACGGATTATTCGCAAGGCCCAGGAACTTTCCCTGGAGCAGTTGGAGGACCCGCAGTTTTACGATAAGCTGGAGCGCGCCCGAACCCAGACCAGCAGCAGGGTAAACCTTATGAGTAATGTGCTGGGGCAGGCGGAAAGCCTGTTGTCCGTCGGGTCCCTGATCGCAGGTCTGATCTACTTTGAACCCTGGCTGATCCTGCTCTTGATCCTGAGTGTGGTGCCTTCCTTCATCAATGAGATCAAGTATTCCTCTGACCGCTATTCCCTGGCGCGAAGCTGGACGAGCGAAAGGCGTGAACTGGATTACCTCAGGTATGTGGGAGCCAATGATCGCACGGCAAAGGAAGTGAAGCTCTTCGGGCTGACCAATTTCATAGCGACCCGGTTCGGCAAGCTCGCCCACCGCTATTATTTGCTCAATCGCAAGCTGGCGATCCGGCAGAGCATTTTCGGGGGCCTTTTTAATGTGCTGGGGATTCTCTCTTACTATGGGGCGTATGTCCTGATCATTTACCGTACTCTCGGAGGGGTTCTGAGCCTGGGGGAACTGACGTTCCTCTCGGGCTCCTTCAACCGCCTTCAGGGCAACTTGCAGGCCTTTTTCGCACGGTTCACACGTATTTCGGAAAGCGCCCTCTACCTGAAGGATTACTTCGACTTTATCGATCTTCAGATCCCCATTCCCGAGCGGGAACCTATCCCCTTGCCCGAAACCATCCGGGAGGGTTTTGAGTTCAGGGATGTGCATTTTACCTATCCGGGCAGCCAGACTCCTATCCTAAAAGGTATCTCATTTAAGCTTTTTGCAGGTGAAAAGATGGCCTTCGTGGGCCAGAATGGCGCGGGTAAAACCACCTTGATCAAGCTTATCCTGCGCTTTTACGAGCCGACCAGCGGGCAGATCCTGCTGGATGGCATCGATATTTCCCTTTTTGACATTACTGCCTACCGGGAGCGGTTTGGGGTCATATTTCAGGATTTCTTCAAATATGAATTCACCGTACGGGAGAATATAGCGGTGGGGAATATTGAATCCCTGGAGGATACCGGGAGAATTGAGGATGCTGCCCGAAAAAGCCTGGCCAGCCAGGTCATCCGGGAATTGGAAGGTGGACTGGAACAACAGCTGGGACGACGATTTAACAAAGGTCAGGACCTGAGCGGAGGCCAATGGCAAAAGGTCGCATTGGCCAGGGCGTATATGAAGGATGCGGAGATCATGGTATTGGATGAACCCACGGCATCCCTTGACGCACGGGCGGAGTACGAGGTGTTCAAGCGCTTTATCGGGCTCACCAAAGGCCGTACCAGCATCATTATATCCCACCGGTTTAGTACGGTGCGAATGGCTGACCGGATCCTCGTCCTGGAGGAAGGCAGGATTGTGGAGCTGGGCACGCATGAGGAACTGCTGGAGCGGGAGGGTTTGTATGCAGAGTTGTTCAACCTGCAGGCCGCGGGGTATCAATAGGTTGATAATTGGGTGTTATGCGGGAATTCGTGATGTGTGGCAGTCAATTATATTGACTATCTTAGATTAGGGGATGGAATGTTGAAGACTTCAGATATAACCAGCAAAAAAAACACTCTGGTATCTTGGGAAATAGCAAGGGTTATGACAAGGGCAAAGTGAGATTATATCTCACTTCTCAACCACTATGGATCATCTTGCTCCTAATCATCTGCGTGGCCCCTGCAGGTTTTGTGTACGGACAGGATTCCAGCAGCCAGGACAGTATAACCACTCCTTTCCGGAAGGGTCGGTGGTTGAGTGGCTTAAGTGGCTCCCTCAGCTCAAATACGCTCAAACTGTCTTCCAATGATGAACTTTTTTCATCGAATTCCTACGGACTGGAGATCTTTACCGGCATTTTCTTCAAGGATCGCTGGTTTTCCGGCGTAAACATTCTTGTCCTAAACACTAGCGGAGCTGGGTTAGTTGAGCGAGAATCGGAAAGCCTGATCATCGGTCCATCGGTGGGGTATTATTTCCTAAAGGAGTCGTATGGATCTCTTTATGCCAGGGTTTTGCCTGGATATATCCGCATTCGGGAAGAGAGTTTCCTGGAGGTGGACGATCAAAATTTCAGACAGCTTGCCGAAGGCCCCGGGTTTGTAACACGGATCCGTCTGGGGTATTCCTATGTGATTTCCCGGCAGATCGTCCTGGATGTTGGGGTGGGGACCAATTTCGCCTGGCTGGATGTTTCTTACCAATCCGATACCCTGGAGGTTGAAAGGCGGGAATTCGTATTTTCAAATGCCACTTTCTTTTCTTTTGGATTTAATGTTTTGTTAGACGAATTCTTCTTTTGATGCGGCGTCTGCTTCCATACCTGATGCTTTTGTGTTGTGCGTCCGCTGCCATGGCCCAACGTGATGACCAGGCCATTGTTCGTAGCGACACCCTTAACAAAGGGAGGAAATTAAAACTGATCGGAATCCCGGTTATATTCAGCACGCCGGAAACCGGCTTCGGCTTCGGGGGTGGCGGGCAGCTGTTTCTGACTGCAGAAAGGAATATTTTCGGGGCACGCAAATCCAATATACTCTTTACCGGAATTTATACCGCCAATTCACAGATTGTCATTACCGCAAAGCCCCAGGTGTATTTTGAAAAAGGAGACTACTATCTCGACGGCTCCTATGAATTCCGCATTTATCCCAACAAATTCTGGGGGATTGGCAATGATACCCCGGAATCGAATGAAGAGGACTACAACATGACCAGTCATAAATTCAGGGTGGATTTTCTCAAACGCCTTCCTCCTTCCCTGAATTTTGGCCTTCGCTTCCATTTCGAGAACCATGAGGTGACCGAAGTCCAGGAAGGAGGAATTCTTGCTTCGGGTACTGTTCTCGGAAGTGACCGGGCGGTGATCGTGGGATTGGGGGCGATCTTTAACCTGGATACGCGCGACCAGGTGGAAGACCCGCGTGGCGGCTATTTTGTCAATTTAAATGCCCAGTTCTCCAGTGAGAATTTCGGGGCCACCCATGGGTTTAATCGTTTTATCACGGATCTGAGGGCCTATCGTACCCTGGGTGAGAAAAGCCTCCTGGCAGCGCGCCTTTATGTGGAGAATAATTTCGGAGATGTCCCCTTTCAGGCAAAGGCACAATTTGGAGGAGGAGACATGGCCAGAGGGTATTTCAAGGGCCGCTTTATCGACGACAACATGTATGTGCTCACCGCGGAGTATCGCTGGTATTTTTTGCCGAGATGGAGCCTGGCCGCTTTTGGCCTGGTGGGCGAGGTTTCGGACATCACTCAGGAATTCTTTAAGAATCCCAAATTCAGTGCGGGAGGAGGGATTCGTTTCAAGGTCCTCAAGTCACAAAACACCCTGGTCCGTTTGGATGTAGGATTAGGGGAAGATGGCAATAGTGGGTTCTACTTTGGGGTGAATCAGGCTTTTTAGAAGTTGGCAGTTGGCAGTGTAAGTAGGCAGCTCCGCTGCGTTCATGGTTCAAAGTTCAAGGTTCAAGCCTGCCCGACGCAAGAGGGATAAGTTGGCAGTAGGTAGCAGCGGTTCGCAGTCTCCGTTATAAGATTCCACAGCAGTAAATCCTGAATACCTGGCTTTTATAAAAGACTTAGCACTTCATGAGCATTCGTATTTTAACTGTTGACTGCTACTGCCAACTGCTAACTTCTCTCCTTGAACTTTCGGAGGGTTTCCTGGGTGATTTTCGAAAGGGCTAATTTGCCCGTAAGTGCAGCTCTTTCCGGCAGGAGGGTTTCCCAGTGATCAGTGCCTTCCCAGAGTGCCTTTTTCATCTGGGCGAGTGCTTCAGGTGCGTAAGAGGCGAGTTGTGAAGCAAAGAATTCAGCCTCGCTGTCGAGTTCTGAGCGTGTTTCAAATACTTTGTTGAAAAGGCCGTGTTCCTTGGCCCAATACGCGCTTTTCCACTCTTTTGGAGATAGCGAGAGAGCGGATAATCCGCCTGTTCCTGTCTTGCGCGTTACCGCGGGGGCTATTACAAGGGGAGCAATGCCGATGCTGAGCTCAGATAGCCTGATGGAAGCAGATTCGCTGGCCAGGGCATAATCGCATGCCGCGATCAGCCCCACACCCCCACCAACAGCCTTCCCATGGATCCGGCCAACGATAGGCTTCGGGCAGGTGCGCATGGCATTGATCAGGTTGGCAAAACCGCTGAAGAATGCAGCGCAGTCTTCCGGGGTCTTTACCTGCAACAGCTCGTCGAAGGATGCTCCGGCACAAAAGGCACGGTCACCTTCTGACTGGATAAGGATAACGGCTACTTCCTCCTTGGATCCAAGGGTGTCAAATTCAGCACAAAGGCGATCCAAAAGGACACTATTCAGTGAATTGCTGGCCGGATGGCCGAATTCCACAATGGCCAGCGGTCCGGATACCCGGGTATACAAGCTTCCTTCCTTTCGGTTTGTTCCCATGATTTTTGATCAAAGTTAGATGTTTTGTAAAAGGGGGCGAAATTCCCGGCGGAACTTCCACACCAAAGCACCTCCCCGGATCAGCATCCAGCAGGTAAAGGCGGCCCATATACCGTATAACCCCCACCCCATGAAATTTCCCACATAAAGTACAGGGATGAAAACAAGGAAGGTCGCGGCGAGTAATACATTCCTTAAATACTTCATCTTGCCCAACCCCTTAAAAATCCCATCATAGACAAAAGCCAGGGTGTTAATAGGCAATCCAAGGATCACGATGAAGAATACACTCTTAAAAACTGAAAGAACGGTAGGGTCTGCAGAAAAAACACGGCCAATTTGCTGGTAAAAGATCGCCCCCAGTACCATAAGACCCAGGGAGACCCAGAGCCCGTAACGAAGGGTTCTTCTGGCCAGCAGCCAGAGGCTGTCATAATCCCTGGCCCCCAGAAACCGCCCTCCGAGGATCTTTCCGGCTGCCGAGTAACCGTCGACAAAGAAGGCGGCAAACAGCCAAAGGTTCACCGCTATGGTATGTGCCCCGATGTACTGATCCCCTAAGGCAGTAGCCTCCCGGACGGCAAAGAGCAGGGCAGCATTCAGGGAAAGCGTCCGGACAAAAAGGTTGAGCGCCATCCCTATCAATCGCTTTAGTTCCGGATGCAATGGCCATTTGGGCAGTAGCCTGACCGAGGTCTGGGTGACCAGCAGCCACAGTGCCATAACGGCCATTAGGGCCTGGGAGGCCAAACTTGCCCAGGCGGCACCTTCGAGGTACATGGGGTTAATCCAACCCTCAATGCCATACACCAGGATGAAGTCCAAAACGATGTTGGCGCTCGCACCAGTAATGGCGATTACCATAGGCCAGATGGTATTCTGCAAGCCCTGAAAAATCCCCATGATCGCAAAAACCAGCAGGGTAAGCGGAAACCCCCAAACGCGTATGCCATAGTAGGAAACACAGTATTCCAGGATTTTTCCCGAAGCGTTCAGCAGCTCGAAGATCTCATTGCTGAAAGGAAGGGAAAGGAGCAGGATCAGAATGCTGATCCCAACATTCAGGGTAATGGCCTGAGCGGGGAGGGAGGTGATGTCCTGAATCCTCCCCGCCCCATAGTACTGTGCAATTATTGCGGAAATGGCTGAACGGGTCTGGCCGAGGATCCAGATGAGCATACTCAAAAAAGAACCTACGATCCCCACGGCAGCAAGGGATTCCAGCCCGTTTTCAGGAATATTCCCAACGATGGCCGTGTCCGTGATGCTCAATACCGGTTCGGCTATCCCCGCCACTACGGCAGGAATGGCCAGGCGGTTGATGTTCTTTCGGCTAAGGGCTGGATTCACCTGGCGAAGATAAGAGGAGCTCATAACAATAAAAAGGATGCGAGCTCTGCTGTGGAAAGTAAACGGAGCCTAACCGGGTATATCCCCGATTTTGGTAAAAGCGCTGGTTCCGCTCGTTTTGGCTGAAGGTATCCAGGCGGATGGAGGCAGCGCCTTCCACCCGGGCTTTGGATTCCGCAAAATCCATCAGTTTGCGGGCAATACCCTTGCCCTGGCTGGTAGGGTGAACCGCCAATCGGTGCACATACCTGTTATTGTGATCAGGACTCAACCACTGTATGGATTTGTATTCCTCGTCTATGTGACTGGACAACACTACAGTTGCCACGGGACCCTGGGCTGAATCCAAAACCCATAACTCTTTACGTTCGATATCCAGGAGAAAGGCCTCCCGTGACGGATATTTCTCGTTCCACTGAAAGATCCCCTGTTGACATAGATGTGCTGCACAGGCCCTGGCAAGCCCCATTATTTGCGGCAGATCTGTTAATTTCGCAAGGCGGATCACGATTCTGGTTTTTATCGTAAATTTAGAATATTAAACCTAACACGGTTCTCATGAAAAACATATTGGTCCCGATAGGGAATTCTCCTGACTGCCATGAAACACTGCAATACGCTGTGCACTTTGCAGCCAAATTCGACGCCGGGCTATATGTCATGGAAGTATTGAATGTAAGTTCGAGGGCGGGAGACCTGGCAAACATCAAGGAAAAATCCGTTGAAAGCAGCAAAGAACGCATCCGGGAGTTGATCGAAAAGATTGATCAGGGGTCGGTAAGTATTAAGGCAGCCACGTATTCAGGGGACCTGATTGATGGGTTGAAGGAACTTGATCGGGAGTTGGGGATCGATTTGATCATTATTTCGCCCAGGAGCGTGGAAGTCGATGACGAGCTCTATCTGGGCAGTACCTCTGGGCGCATTATCAAGCGGACGGACATCCCGACCCTGATCGTACCGAGGGGGATACAGTTCAATGCCTATAAAAATATCCTGACCGCGTTTAAATCAGGGGTGTTAAAGCGAAAGCGCATCCTGAACCCATTGATGGCTATTCAGAGCATGTTTAAATCAAAAATCAGCCTGCTATTGGTCAAAACCCCGGGCTATACGGATGATGACCTAAAGATTAATACAGCCCTGATGGATATCAGCAGCCAGGTAACCATGGTTGAACACGCGAGCACCTATCTGGGCGTGCTGGAACAGCTGCAGGCGCACCAGCCGGATCTTCTTTGTGTATTCCGTAGGAAGCGTGGATTCTTTTCAACCCTCTGGGAAAAGAACCGTATTCTCAAAAGCGAATTCTCGGTCAGGATCCCGGTTCTTGTGCTCAGTGTTAAGAAGTACTAGGGAAAGGACTGGGTTTTTTGGAGTTTTTTGGGTGCTGGGTTTGTGCAGGATGCAAGAATATCTTTATAATGGGGGGGGCGGGCCCCCGTAGTTGAATATTTGCATTCTAACATATCCAGGGCCGAACGACCAAAATAGCTCCGGTGGAGCTATTTTAGTGAGGAGCCAGCCGGTGCGCTGGAGGAAGTCCTGCAATTACAGTTCGCTTCGCCTAACGGCTCAGGTGTTTAAAAACAAAAAATCTGCTCAAGTATCGATTTAATAGGTAATTTGAAACCGGAGTAGCTTCGCTGCTCCGGGGTAACTCCAGTCCTGCAATTACAGTTCGCTTCGCCTGATGACTTATGGGTAAAGGATAGTGTTTTCAAGTAAATGAAGAAGACGAGTTAAGACCGGAGTAGCTTCGCTGCTCCGGTGAACTCCAGTCCTGCAAATGCAATTTTATGTTGCTACTAGCATTGCTGATCGCAATGCTAGTCTTAGAAAACAAAAAACCGCTCGAACAAGATTCGGCGGTTTTTCTGTTTCCTAATCCTTGCAACATAAAATTGCGAGTGATCGTGGAGAATACCGGAGTCGAACCGGTGACCTCTTGCATGCCATGCAAGCGCTCTAGCCAGCTGAGCTAATCCCCCAGGAATAGACCGCAAAAAAAAGACATTTTCGGGAAGATTCAAAATACATTGGGTAAATTGTAAGCCCTGTCATTGGAATACAGGCTCATAAAAGTTGAAACAAGGAAAGAAAAACAATGAAAGACCTAAAGGGAAAAGTAGCCTACATCACCGGGGGCTCAAAGGGAATAGGATATGGGATTGCAAGAAGCTTGCTTGAGGCGGGGATGAAAGTGGCGATTAGCGGAAGAAACAAGGAGGCCCTGGAGCAGGCAGCGGCAGCTTTGGGAGTTGAAAACGTTATGGTAATAGTCTCCGATGTGTCTCAGATGGATCAGGAGAAAAAAGCCCTGGAAAGGATCACAAAGGACTGGGGACAGGTCGACGTGGTCATCGCCAATGCCGGAGTCGGGCGTTTTGCGCCCATCGATCAGCTGGATGAAGAAGCCTGGCACCAAATGGTCGATATCAACCTTACAGGGCCTTATAACACCTTAAAAGCGGCCTTGCCAGCCCTTAAGGAATCCGAAGGATACTACATAACTATTGCCAGCCTCGCCGGGACCAATTTTTTCCAGAGTGGTGCCGGGTACAATGCCACCAAATTCGGGCTGGTGGGCTTTACCCAGGCCGTGATGCTCGATTTAAGGCCTTATGGCATCAAGGTTTCAACCATAATGCCAGGTTCAGTGGCCACCTATTTTAATAACCACACCCCTTCCGAAAAGGATGCCTGGAAGATTCAGCCTGAAGACGTGGGAGAGCTGGTCCTGGACCTTCTTAAAATGCACCCGAGGACCCTGCCGAGCAAGATCGAGGTAAGACCTTCACGTCCCGATTTGAAATGATCAGGACCCTTCTACCGGTGCAAAAGGGATATCCGGGTTAAAGATTTCCTGGATCAGCGATTGCAGGGTGCTGCCAAATTCCGACAAAACCGCCCTGGAGATGGATTCTTCATAATCCCTGCCGGCCGTATGGAGTCCATACCACTGGAATCCGGCATTTATATTTTTAAAG
>Ga0272441_10006530_pt1 | contig 19448 bp, 21 predicted proteins | sample SSMProp6N_FD_193582 | JGI IMG/M metagenome (GOLD analysis project Ga0272441, IMG submission 193582) | Marine sediment archaeal communities from Little Sippewissett salt marsh, Falmouth, MA, United States - SSM-Prop-6N | ecosystem: Environmental > Aquatic > Marine > Wetlands > Sediment ... | reverse complement strand
ATCGTTGGTGAGAGAACTCGATTTTATACCGCTGACAGAAAGCAACCGCCATTTCCGCTGAACGATCCGCGTGTTCCGGATCGATGCCGTCATTGATGCGGCCGCAATCATGAAGCAGGGCCGCGACGATGAGCAATCCGTAATCGATCTTCCGGCAGCGGGGTTGATTTTCCAGGATCGCCGCGATCAATTGACTGAAAAGCAGTACGCGCCTGGCATGACCATGACCATGAATGCCGTTTCCCAATCGGGTGAATGGGGGCTCGGCACGAATCAGGGCGATGAGGGCATCCGCGTCTTTGCCCGGTTCCTGACCTGAGTATACCTGATCCGTGTCAGAAGAATACCGGCGGAACCTCATGGCATGGATTATAGATCCCGCCGGAATTCCGATCAACCCGGGCTGGAACGGATTCGTCTGATCTCAGGGTCTGGGGATGGACAGGTCCCGTTGCAGGGTTCCGCGTATTTCCAGCTTGATCACCTGAAGGTTCGCGGAACTGGCGTAGAAGAGCAGGCGGAACGGCATAGCGGTCTGCATACGGTTGCGGGACCACTCGAATGGGGTCAGGGACGGCAGCATGAGATACCGCTCGTCGATCATATTCAGAGCTGCGTTCCAGTTTACGGTACGCTCGAGATTCTCGGTCACTTCCATGCCGGCGATCAGGAAGATGGGAGCGTTCAGCAGGCTCAATCCCATTTCATAGTTTCCCGGTTTCAAGCGGGATACACTTCGACTGTTCATCAATATGCGCTTCAGGTCCTGGATGTCCACCTGAAGACCGCTTACCGATTCATGAAACCGCAGTACCCGGCTGCCTGGCTTGAGTGCGTCCGCTGCCGGCAGGTGAGAAAATACCAATAAAACCAGGGCAATTAAGGGAATTGCTTTTCTTATCGTTTTCATTTCAACCTCCATTTAATAGGCGACTTTTTGATAGCAATTTCAATGCCGCCAAATGAAAGTTGATTTGTTTCGAATGAGGACAAGGAAACCCCGGCCCACCGTTTCCGGTGAGCCGGGGCACGGGAGGACAATATGCCTAAATGTCGGCGCTTTTCTTTTTCTTGGTCAAAATGTCTATTTTCTTTTCGTTCTCATCATCGGGTTCAACGCGGATCAGTCCCCGGTGTTTCCCCGGGGGATTGAAGAACTCAACCCCTTTTCCCTCGCCGTCTTTTGGGAAAAAATGAAACTTCAGGTCTTCCATCCATTGTTTCTTGCCGATGGTGACCCTGATGATGGCGGATTTCCCATGACGGATCACACGAATCGGGACTTCCTGGTCGCATTTCAATTGCCTGACGATTCTCCGTGCGTCAAGAGGACGCACAACCCGTTCCCCGTCCAACTGGTGGATGACGTCACCGGCGCGAATACCGCCTTGATCCGCGGGGCTGTCTCTCTCGACTTCCAGAACCAGTACGCCGTCCCGGGGCTTCACTTTGAAATAGGTTGCCAGATCGCTATTTAATTCCAGGAGCTGGACTCCAAGCCATGGACGCGATCCGGATATGACTTTCCCTTTTCCCCATTTTCCGAAAGATTTTTTCCCATCCATATTGCGCCAGGAAGATAACTGGATTTTCAATTGTTTTTCCTTAGCGTCTCGAAGAATGGTCACGGTTACCCGATCCCCCGGTTTTCGGGCCTTTACGGATGAAATCAAGTCTTCGGGAGTAAGGATCTCCAACTCATCCAGACGCAGGATGACGTCTTGTTCCCGGATACCCGCCTTTTCCGCTGGAGAGCCCTTGGCCACGCTGGCCACGCGCACACCATGACTGGTTCCCAATTCCTTTTTGTCCATATGATCAATGGAAAGAATGGTGACACCCAGAAAAGCCGGCTCTTCCTGGTCGGCTATTCCCGCCTGGCTTCCGGCGATCATGAGTATGACTCCCAGTATCAATGGCATGACCATGCCGGAAATACTTTTTTTTCCATACGACTGTTTCATTTTACCTCCTCTTACAAATGTGTCGGCAGCGGCTGCTACTTCTGGGACAACCGGTAATGTCCCGGGGATTCATCCGCTTGAAATTCCTTATGCCCCATGGGCGCATGTGATAGAATATCTCCAGAATGCGAGTTACGTATGGATTGTCTATTGATGAACGCCGCCTTCAGGAACATTTCATCCGTTCTTCCGGACCCGGCGGCCAGAATGTCAATCGCGTGGCGACCGCCGTACAATTGCGTTTCGATCTCGAAGGCTGTACCGATTTGGACAAAGACGTGAAGGCACGTTTGCGCAGTCTCGCGGGCGGCAGGACTTCCCGGGATGGTTCAATTTTGATTGACGCGAGACGTTTCCGCACGCAGCAGGCCAATCGCCGGGACGCCCGCAGGCGTTTGCGGGAACTCATCCTTCAGGCTTTGGAAAAACCGTTGATCCGAACGCCTACTCGCCCCTCGGAAAGCGCCAAACGGCGGCGCCTGGATGAAAAGAAACATCGCAAGGAAACAAAGCGGTCGCGAAGGCGGGTTTCCATGAACGATTGGGATTAGTCGCCAACAGGGATTGTCAGGATTCCATTTCCCGGCGTTTGGCCTCAAGCTTTTCTTCCAGAACCTTCAGCCAGGCGCGCATGCGTTGGATCCTTCTGGATACGGTTGCGATCACGGCCTCATCCGAAGACTTCTGTTCATCTTCCAGGGTATGAATACGTTCGCGCAAGGCCTCAATCCCTTCTACCAGGGTTTCAAGTTTATGTGCCGCTTCCGCCTTGGCGAAAATTACAGTCTCCGGATCAGGATCTCCCTCATCCCGGTGCAGGCTTTCCCCGGGCCTGGCGGGGATAATGCGCGCCCGGGGATCCAGGACCCGTTGATTCATAAAGGCCGGAGAAACAATTTCCATACCGGATTCATGCAGTGCGTCCAGGACATTGGCGTGCAGCCTGGATCGGGATGACACAATGGTTTTAACCTCTTTCAGAAATCCGGATATCCTGTAGGTTACTGAAAAATCGCCGAGGCTGGTAATGTGTACGAACGCACCTTCCAGCCCGGATCTATGCGCCGCGGCAACCAGCTCCGCTTCCACCTTCAGCCGGTGCAGATCGTAACCCAGGGAAACCGAGCATGATACAAGGGTTCCCCGGGAATCCATTACGTGTACCGGTTTGGAGGCGGCAAAAAGGTTGGGAAGCGCCACCAGTTGGCTTTCCTGGGTCTGGATCTCCACGTGAAAGATCCCCAGTTCGGTGACGCGTCCGAAATTTTCATCCACCCGAATGAAATCCCCTACTGAGAAGTTTCCAATGGTTTTCAACATGAAACCGGCCAGCAGGTTGCCCAAAAACGTGGTTGCGGACAAAGCCAGGGCGGCACTGATCAAAATGCCCCAGAAACTCAGGAGCTGGCCGCGAATTTCGCCGTTTACGGGCAGGGTGGCGATTACTCCGGTTACCACCGCGATCGTCATGAAAACCTGGATCAATTGCCGGGAAAAAGAGGCTTGACGTCCGAATTTTCTTTCCTTGCGTCGGAACCATTCTTTCAGGAGTTTCCAGGCCAAAGCGGCCGCCGCCAGAATAACCACCAATGGGATCGATCCCCGTAACAATACAATCAAGTCTCTACTCATACTGTTCTCCCGGAATATGGCTGGTTATTCTCCCGTTCCACCGCTCCATATCCCCTTATCCTCCAAAGATCTGCTCACCTGGCCCTGCCAATCGCGGTTGGCCGCCGGGCTGGCGGGGCTGGGGTGCAACACACCGGTAACCTTTACCACCGTGTTTTTCAGGGTCACTTCCGCCCGGTGGGTGGCGAACTTTCCGATCCCCACCACCCATTGGGGTTTCAATATCTCCACCAATCGGATCATGTGGGCGTCACAAACGGGGAAAAGCGATTTCCTGTCCTTGACGCACAAACGGTCGGGTGTAAGGTTCCGGCCCTCTTTGTCAAAAAACATCAAGGGGCAGTAATTGGCGACGAAATGATGATCGAAGAACCTGGATGCGGTGGCAAACCGTTGACTGAATAAATCCCAGAGGCGGCGGCCGCTCACTTCCGAACGGGTGGTGTGGAAACCCGTTATCGGCCTGCGGGGATGGATCGTTCGCGGCTCGGATACCTTTCCGGTAATACCCAGCCAACGGGTAACCCGGGTGATCTCTCCGAAGGGGATCCCGGTTTGTCCCATTCCCCAGGGGCCTGGATTCATGCCAAAGAACAGGACCCGCTTGGATCCTCCGCCATAGAGTTCCAGGTATTGTTTGAAGGGTTCCCAGGCGTATTCCAATGGGTTGTATGTAAGAGATACCGGTGAGTGAAGGGTCAGTTCACCAATGGATTTCCTCAACGCAACGGCGGCGGAGATCAGATCATTGATTCCACTTTTCGAATCCGTATTTTTCATCATGACGAATTGATTTTAGAGGATCCCGACAGGGCGTGCAATGCCCGGCATCTCGATTTCATGCCATTACGTTGCATTGGGGTTTGTGATGGAGTAGAATGATTCGAATCGGGGCGGATACCTGACCCGGAGATAGAAGGGACCTTTCGGGACCGAGTATCCGGAGACATTGCCATGAAAAGCACAAGATATTGGACACGGCTATTGATACTGTTCCTCTCCTTTTTTTTCCTGAGCCCCTTTGCCGCAGGCGAAAAGGTTGCCGACACTCCGACCGACATAGACAGCCTAAAATCGGGATTGGAATCCGCTGCCGGCCGGCAAAAAGTTGACATTTTGCTTGAATTGGCGGAATACTACGTCGCACGTAATCCCGGAATGGTGATCAAGTATGCCGAGATGGCGATAAATGCGTCCAAAAACCTTGATTCCAGGGTTCTACTCGGGAGAGCGTATGTAAGCCGTGGAGTCGGTCTGCTGCACTCAGGTAGACTGGATGAGTCCGAAAGGGATTACCGGGAAGGTCTGCGTATCGGTAGAGAAGAAGATGATCACGCCATCATGGGCGCGGCTCTCAATGGAGTGGCCGCGGTAGCATTGAGCAGAGGGGATTCCACCAATGCCCTGGCCAATTTCCAGCGGGCCATCCATCACGTCCGGCGCAAGGGGGACCGGCGCCGTCTGGCGGGAATTTTCAACAATATGTCCCTGATCCATTACAGGGCCGGAGAATTGCGCAAGGCCCTGGATTTCATGTTGAAAGCACTGCGAATTTACGAAGAACTGACTTATCGTCCCGGTATCGGTGTGGTTTTGAACAGTATCGGCAACGTATACAACCGTTTGAACAATCCCGATCAGGCAATGTCCCATTTTCAGCGGGCCCTCGATATCGCCGTTGAAACCGATAATCGGCAACTGGCTGTCGTTTGCCGGGTGAATATCGGGGAAATTCTGAAGGTCCGGGGCCAGTATACCCAGGCCCTGGAACGGTTCAGCCGGGCATACGTGGACTCGGAAACCCTCGGGAGCCGAGATTATATGGCCGTATGCCTGAACAATATGGGCGACGTATATCATAGTCAGGGAAACAACACGGATGCCCTGAAGAGTTACCAATCTTCACTTGAACTTTTCCGCAGCATGAATGCCAAGCCGCGCATGGTGGCGTCCCATTTGAATCTGGGAAATGTCTACCTGGACATGAAAAAGATAAATCTGGCGGAGACTCATCTGAAACAGGCGGTCAAACTGGCGGTTGAGACTGAATCCCGTTCACTGCACAAGGATGCCGTATGGAGTTTGATCCGTTTGTATGAAGTGAAAAAAGATTTTGTCAGGGCCCTGCAGCACTACCGGGAATACACGACCCTTCAGGAACAGCTTTTTTCCAGGGAAAATTACGCCAAACTATCGGCGCTACAGGCGAAATATGAATCGGAACAAAAACGAAGTTCCGAAGACGCCCGGAAAAGTGTCGCCAGAATTGAGAAGCTTGAAGGGAACCGCAGGACATTAATACTGCTTTTCCTCTTGACCATGCTGATCCTTGGGGCCATGATCCTTTTTTTCCTTTTTCGCCGTTATCGACTGCGTACCCGCACCGAGATGGAATTGCGTGAGGCCTATGCCCGCATGGAGCAAATGGCGCGTTTCGATAACCTCACCCGCCTGTACAATCGTCATACCATTCTGGAACGAATTGAAATCGAGATTGTCAGGCTGGGACGCACCTGGCGCCCTTTCTGTCTGATCATGCTGGACGTTGATGATTTTAAACGCGTCAACGACACATACGGACATGATTGCGGTGACCGGATGCTGCGTCATCTCTCTTCAATGGTTCGAGGCAATCTACGTAAGGCTGATGTGGCCGCCCGCTGGGGGGGAGATGAAATCCTGATCATGTTGCCGGAAACCGATATGGAAGGTGGATCGATTCTGGCCGGAAAACTGAGAGCCGTGGTGGAATCAACACCCCTGGTTTATCAGGACCGTCAGGTTTTCCTGACGGTTACCATGGGCATCAACGTGTTTAACCGTCCCGGTCCCATCAGTGAATGTATCCGCGGAGCGGACCGGGCCATGTACGCCGGAAAGAAAATGGGCAAAAACACGGTGGTGCGCCTGGATGAAGCCGAAATTTTGGAATCATCCCCTCATCAGGGCGTCTGAGCCCTACCCCGCCAGGATCCCCGCCAATCGCAACGGCTCCGGCTGCCGGTATCCCTGCAGACAGGCCATTACCAATTCCACCGCCTGGATCAGATCGATGCCGTGGCCCGGTGAAACAAAAACCGGAGCCACCCTGCGCCGGGTGCGCAGAACGGCGCCTATGCGTTGTCCCTGGTCTTCCAGCCACGACCGGTCCCCGGGAATACTCCCGGGTTTCGCGTGGACTCCCCAGAGGTGTTTGCGGGCAACTCCCACGGTAGGAATATCCAACAGGATCCCCAAATGGCATGCCATGCCGAAACGGCGCGGATGGGCGGTGCCGTGTCCGTCGGCCAGGAGAACCTCCGGGGGTTTTTCAAGACGTTCCACAAGAGACAGAAGGATCGGGACTTCTCGGAACGCCAGCAGGCCGGATATATATGGATAATCCGCCCGGGCCTCCATGCGCCGGGTCTCGGTAACCTTCAGATCCGGCAATGAGAGCGTGACCGCCGCGGCGAACGCCGAATCACCCTGGTAATGGATATCCAGGCCGGTGACGCTATGGAAATCCGGGTTCCCCAATGGTTCCAGGTTTACCCGAACGCTCCATTCCCGCTGGATTTTCCTGGCCTCCATGGGAGTCACGTTCCAGGCGTGTGGCTGGGGAATCCGGCTTTCCCGGTCTATCGCGGATTCATCGATCATCTGAAACTCCGCCGCGGAGAACGACATTTCAATGATAACGCAGTTTTTCCATTCTGTCCGCTGATGGGCATTACGGGAAAGAATGAACGGGATTTTTTCTGTTCAGGCGACCAGGACCAGAACGGAACCGCCGAAGGCCAGGATCGTGGCGGCCAGGCGGCGCAGGGTGAACCTCTCTTTCAGGAAAATCGCGGCCAGGATCACGATGAATATGGTGCTGGTCTGGTTCAGGATGGCCGCGGAAGTCACGTCGGTGAATTTAAAGGCCGCCACCCACAACGTCATGGCGATAACATTGCCGACAAAGGCGCCGGGGAAAGCGTGACGCCAGCGTTTCCCGTCCATGACTTCGGTAAGTATTTCACGTCGCCGCCGGTGCAGCGCGACCTGAAGCACCAGGAACAACAGGGCGGTGACGAGCCGGAGTTCCGTCACCCAGAGAAAGGAAGTCCGGTCCAGAATCGGTTTCATCAAGACGATGCTCAACGCCATGAGGGCCATGGCTCCGGCTCCGGCCAGAATTCCCCAGGTCAAACGGCGCCATCCCATTGCCGTTCTCGGCCGGGGACCGGCGGACGCGACCATCACCGCCGAGATTACCAGAACCGCTCCGGCGATTTTTGCCGGGCCCGGGGCCTCACTCAGGACCCACCAGGAAAAAAGGAGTACCATCGGACTGTACAGGCTGTCGACAATGGCGGCCATGCCGGCGCCGATCAGGTTCAGGCAGGCAAAGAACAGTGAGTCGGCCACGGTGATACCCAGGAATCCGGTAAGGGCCACAATTCCCCAATCGGACAAGCTGATACCCGGAGGAGCGAAGGGAATGTCCCATATCATCATGGCGGCCAGAAGAAAAAAAGCTGTGACCGCTGTTTTGAACAGGTTGAGCGCCACCGGACGCATCTGTTTGCCCGCGTGGCTGAAAAGGATGACCGCGAATCCCCATGATAAAGCGCAAAGCAGCGCGAAGCTTTTTCCCAAAAGATCCAGAAGGTCCTACTGAAGATTTGTCCACTATTCTATCATAGAAAACACCGGCACCGCAGGTTTGACCGGTATTGATCTTTGGCCTAGAATGGTGAAGCATGGATTATCGCCAATCCGCCATCAAATTTGTTTGCCCGGCATGCCTGATCCTGTTACTCGTTGTGTCCGTTTTCGCGGATACGGTTGAACGGTATCGCTTCACCTGTGAACTGGAGGGGGCGGCCCGGGGGCGCATCCTGTTGATCTTTCCTTACAGGGCATTCTATCGGTCCAGGGTGTCGGCGATTTTCAGAGCATTACCTATTCCGGATGGGCGGAGGGAATTCAGCCTTGAATCAGTGGATCGTACGGGTATCATGACCCGGACATCGGGTTTTTCCGGTCGAACCCTGGTGATCCTGACCTTGGATGGGGATATGGAACTGGGCATCCGGAACGGCAGAACTTTCTGGAACGAAGTACGAGAAAATGTAAGTTATTTTCCCAGATTTATTCAACAAGTGAAGGATTTTCAATTCCGTTTTTTTTCGTCCGCCCTGGGCTCTATTGTGTTCTATCGGTTTCCCGGAGGTATCCAGAGACTGGAGTATTGCAATCCCGATGTACGGTATCGGTACTATCCCGAGGAATTGCGCATCAACTTCAATCTCTACCGGATCATGGCCGAAATGACCCGCCTGTATAATCACGATTTCCGTCCGCCTTCCGGCACTTGGGACTTCATGAACCGCCGGATCGCTCCGGGGCTGTGGGTTTCAGATGCACTGGATTTCTCTATATCCATCAACTCCATCGCTTCCCTGGCTTCCCGGTTCGTCGCGGGTTTGAGAGATTTCCACCAGGAGGGCCGGTTCCGGCTTCTATACTCCCCCATGCCCCTTGAGGCCGGAACAATCCGCATTCTTGGGTGCGCGGAACCGGATGTGCGTATTTGGGGAAGCTTCCGGATTAAACGGCTGGTCCGACGCATTGTTCTGGATCTGAACTCGGGAAGACTGCTGAAAGATGAGTTGGAAGCCCGGATCTCCAAGGGGACGAAAGGGGGAATGACCGTTCTGGCGAAATTGGAATCAGCCGGATCCCATCCGGAGCAATCCGTACGAATTCAAAATCACTGAATCCGGTCTTCAAGGACACGTTCATGCCATTTATTCTTACTTTACACAGAATGCATGAAGTGGTAAGGTGCATTCCCGGAATGAAAAATCCTTGAAGGAGACTGTCATGCCGCACTTTTTCGGGATTGATCCCGTTATCTGGACCTGGGTCGTGCTTCCCCTGTTGATCTTTCTTGCCCGGGTCGCTGATGTCACTCTGGGCACCATGCGCATCGTGTTCGTTACCCGCGGAAGTCGTTTGTGGTCGCCGATTCTGGGTTTTTTCGAAGTAATGATCTGGTTGCTGGCCATGCAGCAGATTTTTCGAAACCTTGACAATTGGGTCTGTTACGTAGCCTATGCGGCCGGATTCGCCACGGGTAACCTGGTGGGCCTGATATTGGAAAATCATATCGCCATAGGCAGGGTTGCGGTACGTATCATTACGAGGCGGGATTCACGGCGCCTGGTCCGCTGGTTCAGGGAGAACGGATTCGGCTTGACCCAGGTGGATGCCCGCGGAACCAAAGGTTTTGTGAAAATCATATTCATGATCATCAACCGCAAAGACCTCTCCCGGGTGACCGAAATGGTGACCCATTACAATCCCCGGGCGTTCTATACCATTGAGAATGTACAAAGGGCCAGGGAAGGTGTTTTTCCCGTTCCTTTGCGAACCCGGAAAAACGGCAAACGCCTCGGTGCCGCCCTGCGCAAGGGAAAGTAAATGCCGGCAATGCGCCGTGTAGTGTTCGATCTGGACGGGACCCTGCTGGATACCCTTCAGGATATTGCGGACACCGCCAACATGGCCCTGGAAGAAGCGGGATTTCCGGTTCACCCAAAGGAAAAATACGCGACATTCGTGGGAAACGGTGTCCGCACCCTGATCGAACGGATTCTTCCGGATTCCATTGAAGCCGGAGATGAATGGGTTACCCGGCTCATGATCCGGGTAAAGCAGTTGTATGCAACGGACTGGTTCCGAAATACCCGCCCCTACCCCGGCATCATTCCCATGTTAATAAAGCTGACTGAAAAGGGCGTTCCCATGGCCATATTGTCAAATAAGCCACGGGAATCCCTGGTGCCTCAAGTGAAAAAATTTTTTTCACAAATACCCTTTGCTTTTGTCGCCGGAGCGTGCCCAGGCGTTCCTCTCAAGCCGGATCCCCGGGCTCTCATAGTTAATCTTGAGCAGTGTGGCTGGTCTCCCGCCGAAGTCATGATGGTGGGTGATACGGGGATCGACGTGAAAACCGCTCAAATGGCCGGCGCAACCGGGGTGGGCGTTCTCTGGGGATTTCGTGACCGCGGGGAACTCGAGGCCGCCGGAGCCCGATTTGTGCTGAACGATCCCGGTGAAATTTTCGGGTTGCTCGATTAGGACGCATTGCATTCCAGTGCGTCAAGAGATACTCTTGATGGCGGAGGTGATTCATGGAAATCGGAACCCCGGCTGAAAATTTCACCCTTTCGGACGATATGGGCCAGGAATTGAGCCTTTCAGAACTGCGCGGACAATGGGTAGTGGTTTATTTTTATCCCCGGGACAATACTTCCGGATGTACTACGGAAGCACTCGAATTCACGGCATTGCAGCCGGAATTTGCCGCTCTGGGGGCGGTTATCGTCGGCATCAGCCCGGATTCCTGTGAATCGCACCGGAAATTCAAGATCAAACATGATCTGGGAATCCGCTTGTTGTCCGATCCCGGTCACCTGGTGATGTCGGTTTATGGCGCCTGGGGGGAGAAAAAAATGTACGGACGGATTTCACAGGGAGTGATACGCAGTACGATTCTGATCGATCCTGATGGGAACATCGCCTGCCATTGGCCGCGGGTGCGGGCCCGGGGGCATGCGGAAAAAGTATTGGCCGCGCTGCGGGAACGCCGGGAAATTGAGGGAGAATGAACTCTTCCTGGAGTCTACGTCCATGAATATCTTCCTTCTGATTGTGGCTGTGCTGGCGTTGTTGTTGCTCGGGGTTCAGGTATGGGCTCGTATCAAGGCCGGCAGAATGCGTGGCTCCCTGGTTCCCCGGCTTGAGGGAAAGCTTGGTCGGGTATTGGAATCGGGAAAGCCGGCGCTGATCTACTTCCATTCCCCCGGATGCCGGGCCTGCAGCGCCATGACCCCCATGGTCCGTGACCTTCAGAAAGAACGGGATGATGTTTTCGAGATCAACGCCGCGGCGGAAATGGAAACGGCCCGGGCTTTCGGAATCATGGCCACGCCGACAACCGTAAGCGTGTCGGGAGGCCGGGTTGTGGACGTGGTATTGGGACCCCGGCCCCGGGAGGCCTTTCTGGCACTATTTGGGCCGGAATCTACCTGAGCCGGATGCCCTGGAAACATCAACATTTATTTCCGCGCATGAAATCAAGCCATACCTGGGGAATACGTTTTACCCTTCCGTTTCGATCCAGGCTGATATGGCTGGTGCTTCCCGTGGCCAGCAGTTGGCGGGTGTCCGCGTCAACCACTTCATAGCTGACATCCATTCCCCGACTGCGAAAAACATCCATGCGGGTACGAACGGTCACCCGGCGTCCATAACGGGCCGGTCGGCGATAGCGAATCTCCAGCTTTGTGACCGCCAGGTTGATTCCCTGCGCCTCGAATTCGGCATAATCCCTTCCCCGTGACCGCATCCACTGGGACCGGCCTTCCTCGAACCACACCGCATACACGGCATGGTGGACCACGCCCATCTGGTCGGTTTCCGCGAACCGGACATGAAAAGTGGTTTCCGAATAGTCATCCATAAGGGGCATTGGGTTTCTCCGATTGAGAGTTGAGGGCGGTCCGGCGAAGCGGCAGAAATCGGGCAAGCAGAGGGAAATAGACGACCCGGTATGTCGGCTGATAAACAAAGGAATACGTCCGTGAATGGCTGATCGGCGGGTATCCGTGACTTTCCATGGTTTTTCGCCAGGTGTCCAGGGATTCTCCCGGAACAGCGATCTGTTCCCGGGAAAGGAAGGCCTCCATCCATTGTAACCTTGTCGGAAAACCCGCCGGGTCTCGCGGTGTGACAGCGGCGCTTGCAGTGAATACGCCGGCAAGGACGTCAAAGCTGCCTACCCGCCGCTTCCAGCCCGTCAGGCTTACCCGTACCCACCCGGTTGCCGGTTCCGAAGATACGGGTTCGATCAGGATATTCGGAAGCCCCGCCGGGGTTTGGCTTTTTATCTCATCTCGGATCTTTTCCAGGGCATCCTCTTTTCCTGACTGAAAATGCCGGTTGCCGAATACGTCCTGATACGCCAGCTTTACCAGGTCGCGGGTTTCCAGCCGGGGGTAGTGTTTGATGTGCCAGCGGATGATCCGTTCTCTTGCATCATCGCGGGTATAACGGTTCATCGCTTGGTTGAAGGCGGCCGGGTGACATTGAAGGTGCCCAGGAACCTGGTACGCCCGCTGTATTCCCCGGTGACCGGATTCTTGGCGTCGAGATCCATATCCAAGCTGACCGGGCTTTGAAAATACACATTGCCTTCGTGAATCAATTCAATGTAGATGTCAGGACGTTTCTCTCCGGGGGAATCAAATGAACCGGCGGCGGAAAGCGGAAATATCCATTCCGCCTGCCCTTCTTGCGTGAGCCTGGTCTCTCCCAGGAAATCATCATTTACCGGATCCTTGTCGTACAGGCGGACACGGGTTTCGCTATCCTTCAGGGGCAGACCGGTCCCGGCATCAACAAAACGAGCGAATATTTTTACCATCATGAACCAACTCCTGTACCGATTATCCTTGATTATCTCATTCGTTTCAAATCACTCCCGCTGACTACCGGGGGTACACACTTTCCTTGCGTCTATCCAGTAATCGGGATTCGCGGCAAACCGGGAGTGTTTTTCCCCTCAAATCGCTCCCCGCCACGTACATGGCGGTTGACAGCAGGCCCGGAGCGGGTGTGAAAATCTGGGCGTCCACCCGATCAACTCCCAGATTCCGCAACGTCGCTTTCATACCGCGGACATGGTGGTCGCTTTCCCCTGGGTGGCCGATAACCACATAGGCGGCAAGTTCAACCCGACGTTTCAGGCCGCGGTTGATTTGGGAAAAAAGTCTGCAGAATTCCCGGAATCTGCTCAGGGAAGGTTTGCCCATGATCGAGAGAACTTCATCATGGGTGTGCTCGGGAGCCACCCGCAGGAAGCGTCCGCTGTGGTGCCGCATGATTTCCTCCAGCAGTTCCGGATACTTGAGCATCAAGTCGAAACGAACTCCAGAGGATACGAAGACCTTCCGGATATCTTCGCGGTTACGCAGACGGCGCAGCAATTCGAGGTATGGCGGGTGAACCGGATTCGCGTCTTCATCCATCCCGTACATTTCGGCGGTGGCTCCGCCCAGATCGGTGACGATCCCCCGCCAACGGGCATGGCGCTGCATTTCCACGACTTCCCGGATGATGGATTCACTTGAGCGGGAGACGACATGCCCACCCTGGTGACCCCTGACCGCGCAGAAAGCGCAACGTCCGAGGCAGCCGCGATGAGATGTAATGGAAAAGAGGTTCATGGTTAAAGCCGGAGACATGGATATTGAGGAAAGATGGGTTCGGGAGTATTCCAGATTGTAAATTCTGTCCAGATCCCGCGATGTATAGGGAGGATCCGGGTATTTGACGATCCAGCGGTCGCCGTGGCGTTGCCTGGTACCTTTTCCCTGCATTCCGGCCCGCATTCGTTCCCGGTAGGACTGCAGCAGAAGATCCGGAGAGTTCAGAATGTCTTCATGGCCGGGAAGCTCGATCCACTCCGCGTCGCCCGGCGGGTCGGGCAGATTCACCGCGGTTCCGGGGATTTTCATTTCCCGCAAAGGAGTTCCGGAAGCAGCGGCGCGGGCGATCTCAACAATTTGAATTTCCCCCATCCCGGAAACGGCCAGATCCAGACGCGCGTCAAGCAGGATGGAACGGCGGATCCTTTGTTGCTGATAATCGAAATGCGCGGCAATGCGCTGACTGGTTTCCATGCCGCCGGCAACAATCTCTATGTCCTTCCAGGCTTTCCGGATCTGGTTCGCCAGGGTGATCACGCTGCGGTCGGGCCTGACCCGGGCGCCGACTCCCGGTGGTAAACCGGCGAAGTATGCGTTTCCATCCATTTGATAGAGATCTTCCCGGCGCCGTTTCCCGGTGGGAGTGAAGTTCATGATAATGGAGTCCACCGGACCCGGAACAATGGCGAAAAACAATTGCGGGCGTCCGAGCCGGGTGAATTCCCGGGGATCCTGCCAGTGAGGAGAATCGATGACGCCGACACGAAAACCTTCGGCTTTCAATACATTCGCCAGTATTCCTTCGGGAAAAGACGGATGATCCGTGAAAGGGTACGGCATTACGAGGATAATATCGAAAGCTTTTTTCATTATCCCCTCGGCTTCTTAGACAGGGGGCAGATCCATTCAGCGTAACCTGGCGGCCATGGCTCTGCCCAGTTCCCGGCAGGCATCAAGATCGGACTCTCCCGGCGCGTGTTTTGCTTCGACAACGGGCTCGAGAAGTTCATTGCCCGATTTCTTTGCATATTCGCGGATCGCCGAGACTCCGCCGCCGCTCCAGCTGAATGTACCGAATATACCGATTACCCGATTCTTCAGCTGGTCATTCTGCAGGGTCGACAACAGGGTCTCCATGAATGGGAATGGTTTCATGTTGTAGGTACTGCTGGCAAGCAGCAAACCCTTGTAACGCCAGATGTCCCGCAACACGAAGGAAAGATGGGACCTTGACAGGTTGTGCAGGCGGATACGTTCGATTCCCTGTCTGGCGAGAGCCCTGGCCGCGGCTTCGGCCATGGTCTGCGTGTGCCCGTACATGGAAGCATACGCGATAACGACTCCGGGTTCCGTTTCCTGAAGGCTCCAGCGGTTGTAACGTTCGATGATATAGCCGGGATTGGAACGGAATACCGGGCCATGGGTCGGTGCCACCGCACGTATTTCCAGGCCTTCAAGTTTTTTTAGAGCTCTCTGCACCATGGGACTGTACTTGGCTACAATATTCGCATAATAGCGTAATATCTCGTTTTCAGCGCTTACAAGGTCGACCTCATCGTCAAAGATGCCTCCACTGAGAGCTCCGAATCCACCGAACGCATCCATGGAGAATAACGTTCCGGTTTTCTTTTCCAGAGTCATCATGGTTTCCGGCCAGTGAACCATGGGTGTCAGATGGAATTGCAGGGTATGCGTGCCCAGGTCAAGCTCTTCGCCATCTCCCATGATCTTCAGCCCGGAATCGATGCCGTAGAATCCCTTGAGGAAATCAACGGTGCGGGCGTTGCAAACGATCTGCATCTCCGGATACAGATCCCGTAACACTTTCAACGCTCCGGAATGATCGGGTTCCATATGATTCACCACGAGATAATCTATTTTTTCTCCGGCTGGGAGAGCGGACTGAATTTTTTCAAGAAACTGGGGCATGAATCCCTTTTTTACCGTATCCAGGATCGTATTTTTTTTATCGCGGATCAGGTATGAGTTGTAGCTGACTCCTTCCGGGAGCGGCCAGATGGATTCAAACAAATCGGTTTCGAAATCGTTGACGCCGATCCAGTATATACCATCCACCATTTCAACGGCTTTCTTCATAGTATTGTCCTCCAGGCTATCAAACGCTTGATATCAATAATTCTACATGGAATCAACCGCCAACTCAAGCGGAGGTTGCAGAGATATCGGGGTATGCTATAATTGTCTTTTCCAAGCCGATCATTCGGAAAAAGAGGAGGAATCCATGAAATTGAGCCCCTATCCCGGTAGAACGGTTATACTGATTGTATCTTTTTTGATCATGACATTTTCAGCCGGAGCCGCAGTTCAGGCGGTTCCCATGGCGGAAGACTTAATAAAAAAAGCCGGACCAGATGGTATGGTTCCGGTCATCGTGCAACTGAAAGTTCCGCAGATTCAATATCTTACCGCTGATTGTATCCGGAACACGAGCCTTTTCATGGAGCACAGGGAAAATCAGGCATCCATTGATGCCGACTTACGACTCGAATCGGCTATCCGGGCCGTGAGTGATGAAGTCCTCTTTGAATTGAGAGAAAGCGGGTTTGTTTTGAACCACACTTTTTCGACCCTGCCCGTTCTGGCCTTGAAGGCCAACGCCGAAACCATGGCCGCATTGCGTAAACTTCCTCAGGTGCTGGGCATAACGGAAGACCGCCTGATCCGAATTCCCGAGTACCGGAAAGTAGACGTTGACGGCGAAGAAGCCGATTCGCCCATGATGGCGGATGCGGTGAGACTTGTCCGGGCGGACAGTGCGTGGGCCGCGGGATACACCGGAGATGGACAGTTTGTCGCTGTCCTGGATTCCGGAATTCTCCGTTCCCATGAGGCTTTCACCGGAAAGACCATCATCGAGCAATGTTATTCCCTCAGGGCTGATTGCGCCAATGGTCAGGTCTCCATGTCGGGGCCGGGTTCAGCGGGTTTGTATGATTCCCGGTATTACGGACATGATCACGGCACGCATGTTTCCGGAATCGCCATTGGCAATAACGGTGGTTCCTTTCGCGGGATCGCTCCGGATGCCAACCTGATCTTCATCAAGGTTTTTTCCCGCTTCTCCGCGGAGGAATGCGGCTCGAATGAGCCCTGCGTAATGTCCTACAACTCGGATCAATTAAAGGGACTGGAGTTCGTGTTTTCCAAGCGGAACCAACTGAGGATCTCTTCGGTCAACCTGAGTCTGGGCGGCGGAGAATACTCCAGCGCCGCCGCCTGCGATCAGGACAATGCTTTTATGAAAACCGCCATAGACAATCTCAAGGCGGCGGGAATCGCTACGGTCATTTCAGCCGGGAATGAAGCGTTATGCAATGGAATCAGCGCTCCCGCATGTATTTCCTCAGCCATATCCGTAGGCGCCACCTCCAAACAGGATACCGAAGCCAGTTTCAGCAATTTCCATCACGAGCTGCTGGATCTGTTCGCTCCGGGTCAGAGTATCCGTTCCGCCACGGGCGATAGCAACTCCAGTTATCAGAATTGGGGTGGGACCTCCATGGCGGCCCCGATGCTGGCGGGAGCATTCGCCATTTTCCGTCAGTTTTCCCGGGATGTATTTATGGAAGACCTGATGACGGCTCTGGAATACTCAGGGAAACCGATAGCCACCAAATGCAATACCGGGGTGGAAAAGCCGCGGATCAACGTGGGTGATGCCCTGATGAGTCTGATGAAGATCGCCCCTCCGGTGAATATCCAGGGAGTTCAAGCCAGTAATCAGTCGATGTTCCAGCGGGAATATATCAACACCCTGACCTGGGAAGCGAATCCTCTTAACGCCGAAAAGAACGTGGTCTTTTACAGAATATACCTGATGGACGGCGATGTCATGACACGCATCGGAGAAGTCGATGCCGCGACATTCACTTACAACCACCGCCGGGTAGGCAAAAGGGTAGCCATGACATATGCCTTGACCAGCGTCGATGGCGAAGGCGAAGAAAGCGGACCATCGTTGTTCGACCTTGCATTCGGAGTAGAGCAATAGCCGTCGTTCATCTTTCCCGGAAATAGAGATGCAGTCTCATATTCGTGGATTTAAAGGCAGAAAAATCGCCGTCTGGGGCGATCATATCCTCGATGAATACATATTCACCAAGGCGGCCCGGGTCTCACGGGAAGCCCCGGTCCTGATCACCGAGCACGAAAGTGAAGCCTTCCGACTGGGAGGAGCGGGGAACGTGGCCGCCAACATCAGGGCTTTGGGCGGAATTCCCGTGCCGGTGGGTTTTGTCGGCGCCGATCAGACCGGAGATGTAATGCGCCGTGTATTATCGGATTCCGGGATTTCCGAAGAGGGCTTGATTCAGATTGACGGTTTCGTGACCCCACGGAAAACCCGTATCCTCTCGGGAGACAGCCATACCCGGCGCCAGCAGGTGTTGCGCATTGACCGCTTGAATCGACGGGAAGCCTCCGAAGCGGAACGATCCGCTTTGCTGGAAAAACTGGAAGAAATCGCGGAATCATGTGATTTTCTGGTTGTATCCGATTATCTCCGCTGTTCCGTTCGGGGAGAAGACCTGGAAAGAATCCGCAACCGGGTGGAACTTCCACCGGCGGCCATAGATTCACGCCACCACTTGAGGTCATTCTCGGGCATGCGGGTGGCTACTCCCAACCTTCCTGAACTTCAGCGTCTTTTCCCGGGCAGCGATCTGGGAATAGAGTCGCATTTCATTGGAGCCGGGAAAGAATTGCTACGGGAACTCGATGCCCGCGGACTACTGCTGAAACGCGGCGATGAAGGCATGGTGTTGCTTGAAGAAGGCGGTAAACCCCAAAAAATCGGTATATATGGTTCCCGGGAGATCGTGGATGTAACCGGTGCAGGTGACACGGTCATCGCACTCCTGGCACTGGGCCTGGCTTCGGGAACCGATCTGTATTCCAGCGCGCGGATGGCCGCGGTGGCGGCGGGACTGACTGTAATGAAAGCCGGAGCGGCGACCGTGACCCCCCGGGAGTTGAATGATGCCATGAAATCGGGGAACCTGCCGTGAACAGGGAAAATCGTCCGGGGAAAGCAAGCAACCTTACAAAACTCACGGCAAGCATAACTGCATTGAAAAAAAAGGGCAAAACGATTGCACTGGCAAACGGCGGTTTTGATCTTTTTCATGTCGGTCATGCCCGTTACCTGCTGGCGGCGGCTTCCCAGGCCGATATTCTGGTGGTGGCGGTGAACTCCGACGCCTCCCTCAAGCGCTTGAAGGGGCCGAATCGGCCCATTCTCGAGCAGAAAGAGAGGATCGCCATCCTGCAATCCGTGGAGGGCGTTGATTTCGTGGTGCCTTTTGGTGAACAAACGGTAGCGGGGATTATCCGCGCCATCAAACCCAATGTCCATTGCAAGGGTTCGGACTACACTCCGGAAACCGTGCCGGAAGCCGATGTGGTGCGAAGCATTGGCGGGCGCGTGGCCATAGTGGGCGGAGACAAGGTGCGTTCCACCTCATGGTTGATGAATGACCCGGAATCCTCCGGTCTGTAAGTGAAGAGTTGGAATTCCCCATGTCCGGAAAGAGAATAGACAGTTTATCCGCCGATGCCAGGGTCGCCATTGTTCGTCTCTCGGCTT
>Ga0272441_10006529_pt1 | contig 19453 bp, 17 predicted proteins | sample SSMProp6N_FD_193582 | JGI IMG/M metagenome (GOLD analysis project Ga0272441, IMG submission 193582) | Marine sediment archaeal communities from Little Sippewissett salt marsh, Falmouth, MA, United States - SSM-Prop-6N | ecosystem: Environmental > Aquatic > Marine > Wetlands > Sediment ... | reverse complement strand
CCTCCTTCGCTTCCACTTCCCGGGCGGGCAGGTCGACGGGTTTACGGGCCCGCGCCAGCTTATAGGCGGCTCGTCCGCCAATCTTGATGGCCGAAAAGGCCGGCGGTTTTTGTAGGAGGGTGCCGCGAAAACGCAGCAGGGCGTCGCGCACTTGCTGACAGGAGGGGGGCTGCGAGAAGCTTACGGGCTCTATTTCGCCCTCGCGGTCGTCGGTGTTGCTGCGGGCTCCCAGCTTGACGCGTGTGACGTATTCCTTTTCCTGTCCGGCCACCTGGCCCAGCTTACGGGTGGCGGGCCGGCCGACGCCGATAACGAGCACGCCTGTGGCGCAGGGATCGAGCGTGCCGGCGTGTCCCACTTTCTTACGGCCCGTGCACCTTCGCACGGCATCGACGACGTCGTGCGAGGTCATCCCCGCTTCCTTGTAGACCGCAAATATGCCCTCAACCGGAGTTTTGTCTGTCATATACGTGATGCCTCGATATTCCCGGGACGGATGCCGCCGCATGGGCAGCGGGCCCGTCCGTAATCTGCCGCGTACGTTTCGGGCGGAGATTGTACGGGAAGTCCCGCAACGCGTCAACGATTGCGCGTCGGTTGTCGCGGGAGGAATCTGGACAGAGCATGGGGCGATGTGGTACAATCTCTTGTGATGAACGGTACCATAACAAAGGCAGGAGGGCTGTGTGTGTTGTGCCGGCCCGTCAGGGAGGCGGTTTTCGTCTACCATGACTGACGGGCACTGTGCTTACGCGGCGCTACGCTCCGCCCCTGCCGCATTTTGAGGGAGGATCGAAATGGCTTCCATACGGAGATTGCACTTGCACCGCAGCGCTGTTTGGCAGCGAAATGGCCGCCATATTCTGGCTTGCGCGATTGTCTTGACGATCTTGTGTTCTGCGGCGTCCGCGAAGTACGGCGGCGGCAGCGGAACCGCGGACGACCCGTATCAACTCCACACCGCCGAACACCTGGCGATGATAGGCCAGACGCCGGCGGATTGGGGCAAAGATTTCATCGTTATCGCGGACATTGATCTGGCTGGGTACGACCAGACCAACTTTCATCTCATTGGCAACTACGCGGGGGCCGGCCATTCGGACAACGAACCGTATACCGGGACCTTCGACGGCAACGACAAGACCATCTCGAATTTCAGCTATCGGGAGGCCGGCGACGGTTACGTGGGGCTCTTTCGGTACGTCCAGATAGGCAAGATCAAGAATGTGCGGCTTCACAATCCCAGGGTGACCAGCAGTGGATTGCGTATCGGTTCGCTGGCGGGGTACGTCGACGGTGCGTCGGTGAGCGATTGCCAGGTCACGGGAGCGAGCATCTCGGGCGATACCCGCGTGGGAGGACTGGTCGGAGAGCTGGAGGGGGGCATGACGCAGTGTTCCTCGCGCGGCCGGGTCTCAGGCGTGAGATACGTGGGAGGGCTGGTTGGCTATGCGGGCAACGCCAACGTGATGCGATGTTACTCAAAAGCCACGGTTCAGGGCGACGAGCAGGTCGGAGGTTTTGCTGGAGGGCTCGCCCATGAACACGGCGTCATCAACTCCTGTTACGCTACCGGTGACGCTAACGGCAACATGTACGTCGGCGGCTTGGTGGGATCCGTCATCAACGGCAGGGTGTACAAGTGCTACTGTGCAGGAGCGGTCACCGGCAGCCAGCAGGTGGGCGGGATGACCGGCGGCACGTGGGCGCTCGGCGAGGTGATCAAATCGTTCTGGGACATCGAAACGAGTCGCCAGGCCACCAGCGGCGGGGGAACCGGTAAGACCACTGCGGAAATGTATCAGGGAGAGACCTACTTTGGCTTTAATCAAGGGGGGTGGGACAGTGGTCTCTGGTTCATCTGTGAAGGAATCAACTACCCTGTGTTTCGCTGGCAGGTGCCGGTTGGTGATTTCAGATGTCCTGATGGCGTCGAGCTGATCGATTTCGCCTTGTTTGCCCGGGAGTGGCGGCGCCGGAACTGCAATCTGGTGGACTTCTGCAACGGGGCGGACTTCGACGGATCGGGGGCGGTGGGATTCCCGGATCTGGCCATTCTGGCGGCAAACTGGCTGGTGGGGACCGACTGAACCCTCGGGAAATCCACCTATTTGCATCGCCAGGACCCGGGATTCGGCGGCGCCGCGTCCCGGCCGACCAAGGACGGTATCCAGGATTCGCACAAATCGCACCCACACCCGGCGAGCGAGGCCGCGTTGTGCGACGGGTGGCAGCGTCAAGCGTCAGCTTGGCGATGGGGGGCTTGCGAAAGATTGCACAGACACCCTGGCGGGTGAGGCCGTGTTGCGTGGTTGCACTTCGAACGGTTCGTGATAGAATGACGCGGGTGGGAATTTCTCGTTGGGTCGAGTGATGGAACGTTCAAAGATGTTCATGAAAGGCCAAACCGCCCTGGTCACGGGAGCGGCGAAGCGTTTGGGCAGGGCGGTTGCCCTGGCCCTGGCGCGGCACGGTGCAAATATCGTGGCTCATTACCACCGCTCCGAGGCCGACGCGCAGACGTTGTGCGACGAGGTCCGCCGCGCGGGCGCCTCGGCCTGGCCGATCCGGGCCGACCTCATGAACCCCACGCAAACCCGGGAGATGTTCGGCGCGGCACTCTCGCAGGCGGGCGCCATCGACATCGTGATCAACAACGCTTCGATCTATGACAAGGATACGGTTCATGACGCCACGGACGAATCCGTATGCCGGAACATGCGCATTCACGCGCTGGCTCCCTTGATTCTGGCGCGGCAAGCCGCTCGACAGGACAGGCCGGGACATGTTGTGAACCTGCTGGACACCCGGGTGACCGTGTACGACCGCGAGCACGCCTCGTATCACATCAGCAAGCGAACGCTCCTGACGCTGACGCGGATGCTGGCGCTCGAGTTGGCTCCCAATGTTGCGGTCAACGCCATCGCGCCGGGGCTGATTCTGCCGCCGGCGGGCGAAGACGAAAGTTATTTGAAGCGATTGGCGCACACGAATCCGCTGGGTCGTTGCGGCCGGACCGCCGACGTTACCGACGCCGTTTTGTTTCTTCTTTCCAGCCGCTTCATCACGGGGCAGGTGATCTACGTGGACGGTGGATATCACATGAAAGGGCACATGTATGACTGACGCGGTACGGAGACCGGCTCTCGATCAGATCACCATCCGCGATTTGCAGTTTCGCTGCGTGATCGGGGTGGGCACGGAGGAGCGGCGCGAGAAGCAGGATGTGCTGGCCCAGATCACGCTGGATATAGATTTGCGCGAGGCTGGCAGAACCGATGCGATTGAAGACACGCTTGATTACAAGGGTCTCAAGAAAGAGATCCTGGCCATGGCGGAGGTCTCACGGTTCCATCTGATCGAGGCTCTGGCCCAGCGTATGGCCGACATTTGTCTCGCGCACGAGCAGGTCGAGCGGGTCGAGATCGTCGTGGAGAAGCCGGGGGCGCTGCGTTTTGCCCGTACGGTCAGCGTGGGGATCGTTCGCGGCCGGGAGGACGGCGGTGCGTGAATCGCTCGCGTTCATTTCGGTCGGAGCCAACATCGAACCGCAGCACAACATTCGGACGGCTCTGGCGCTGCTCCAGAAGCGCGCGCCGGTTGTTGCCTCTTCCACATTTTACCGCACGGAGCCTCTGGGTCGCCCGGGTCAGCCGCTTTTTCTCAACGGCGTGTGGCTGATTCGTTCGCAAAGCGGCCCCCGGGAGGTGCGAGACGGGATCCTGCACCCGATCGAGCGTCAGCTTGGCCGGCGGCGAACGGCGGACAGATTCGCTCCGCGCACGATCGACCTGGATTTGATTCTATATGACGACCTTGTCGTCTCGGACGGGGACCTCACACTTCCGCACGGTGATCTGAGGAGACCGTTCGTTTATGTGCCCGTTCTCGAGCTGCTCGCCGATTCCTCGCTCGCTGCGGACGAGCCGTTGCGGGACAGAATCGCCGCGCTGCTTCCGGAAGCGGCGCCTGCGGTCGAGCCCGGAGAGAAGCTGGACGCGTTCACAGAGGAATTACGGGCCATGCTTGGGCGATGACGGTCAGGTCGTGCAGGACTCGAGCAGGTTGTCTTTCACGTACCGCACCGCGTTGCGGAAAATCTTGATACCGTCGGGGTCGAGGTCCTCTCCCAGGCGAGACCAGTGCGGGTGCTGTGTCCGCCGGACGAATCTCTCTGGGTGCGGCATGAGGCCCAGGACGCGCCCCGTGCTGTCGGTCAGGGCGGCGATGGAATCCGTCGAACCGTTGGGATTGATTGGGTAAGACCCTTCCCGGCCCTCGGCGTCCACGTATTTGAACGCGATGTGATCTTGCGACCGCAATCGATCCAGCGCCTGCGGGTCTTTGGCCACGACTTTGCCCTCTCCGTGCGCAATCGGCAGGTAGATTTGCCGCTCGGGCTCGATGAAGACGCACCGACTGGTTTGCGGAGCGAGGTACGCCCAGCGGTCCTCGAATTTGCCGCTGTCATTGTACGTGATGGTGACGTCCTGTTGCTGGAAGGATCCGTCGCCGGGCAGAATGCCGGTCTTGACGAGGACCTGGAACCCGTTGCAGATGCCCAGCACGAGCTTGCCGTCGTCGATGAACTTGCGGATCTGATCCGAAAGGTGGTGCGTTACCTGGTTGGCGAGGATCTTGCCGGCGGCCACGTCGTCGCCATAGCTAAAGCCGCCCGGGAACACAAGGATCTGGTGCTGGTCCAGCAATTCCTTTTCTGCAATCACGCGATTGATGTGGACGCGCTCGACCTTCGCGCCGGCCAGTTCCAACGCGTGGTCGGTTTCCATATCGCAGTTGATCCCTGCGGCCCGCACTACAATCGCTCGTACTTCTGTCATGCTTAAACCTCACGTAGGGTGAGTGATCTCACCAGTCAAAAGTCTTTTGCCATGCCTCTTTCAAGGCGTCCAGGTCCGCGTCGATGACGTTTTCTCCCTCCTCGCTTCGGATCGTCAGGTGCGGCTCGGCGACCACCTTTCCGAGCTGGCCGAAGGGCAGATTCAGCATCGTTTTGGCGAAGGCATCGTAGTGCTCGGGCTCGATTTCCACGATGTATCGGCTGTTCGATTCGCTGAACAACTGCGCATCGATGCGGGAGCAGTCCCGGCTTTTAGGCAATCCGCGTAGATCGGCTTCGATCCCGAGTTCGCCGGCAAACGCCATTTCAGCAAGGGCCACCGCCAGGCCGCCTTCGGAACAATCGTGGCAGCTTGTGACGAGCCCCTCGGCGAGAGCTTCGGAGATTTTCTGGGCGAGGCGAGGCGCCATATCGAGATCGAGTTTCGGCACGTTGGCTCCCACATGCCCGGCGATCTTGTAGTAGTGCGAGCCTCCGAGCTCGTTGTCCGTCAGACCCGCGACGAAAAGGAGATTGCCCGGCTTTTTGAGATCCATCGTCACGCATCGGTCCACATCGTCGACCATCGACATGGCGCTGATCAGCAGCGTAGCGGGGATGCCGATGACGGAGCCGTCTTCGCAGGCGAACTCGTTGTTCAGCGAGTCCTTGCCGGAGATGAAGGGGGCTTGATAGGCCATCGCGCCGTCGTAGCAGGCCTGGGCGGCCCGCACGAGAGACCCGAAGACCTCGGACTTGTTGCAGTTGCCCCAGCAGAAGTTGTCCAGCAGGGCGATGCGATCGGCCCGGGCGCCAACGCAGATCAGGTTGCGAATGGCTTCATCGATTCCCGCCAGCGCCATCCAGTAGGGGTCGATATCGCCGTACAGGGGGTTCATGCCGCAACTGATGGCAAGGCCCCGCTGCGAGTTGAGTTTGGGTTGCACGACTGCCGCGTCGCTGGGGCCGTCGTTGGCTGCGCCCGTGAGCGGTTTGACCACGGAGCCGCCCTGAACCTCGTGGTCGTATTGCCGAATTACCCATTCCTTGCTGGCCACGTTATACGAGGACAGGACTTGCAGGAGGTCGTTGTTGTAGTTGCTCTTCTCGGGCAACGCGGGCTCGCTGAGCTTCGGGCGCGTCCACGCGGCCTGGCGGCTGTACTTCGGGACGCCGTGATGCAGAAAGTCCATGTCCAGTTCACCGACCTGCTGATCGAGGTAGCGCAGACGCAGCTTTTTGTCGTTCGTGAACCGGCCGATGACCGTGGATTCCACGTTTTCACTGTCGAAGATCTTCTGGATGGCTTCCAGATTCTCCGGCTTGACGGCGATGACCATCCGCTCCTGGGCCTCGCTGATCCAGATCTCGGTGTATCCGAGCCCCGTGTACTTCAGCGGGATTTTTTCGAGATCGACCTCGGCTCCCAGGTCTTGGCCCATCTCTCCCACGGCGCTGCTGAGCCCTCCGGCGCCGCAGTCGGTGATCGCTTCGTAGAGGCCGGCCTCGTTGGCTCTGAGCAGCACATCGAGCATCTTCTTTTCCGTGATGGGATTGCCGATCTGGACGGCGTGGGAGAAGATCGTCTCGTGCTCGTGCGTCATCTGTCCGCTGGAGAACGTGGCTCCGTGGATGCCGTCCCGTCCCGTTCGCCCGCCGACGACCACGATCAAATTGCCGCTCTGGGGGTGCTTGAAGGCTTTGGTCTTGTCCATGATTCCGACGTTGCCGCAGTAGACCAGCGGATTTCCGATGTAGCGGTCGTCGAAATAGATCGCTCCGTTTACGGTGGGAATCCCCATGCGGTTGCCGTAGTCTCGGACGCCGGCGACGACGCCCTTCATGATTCGGCGGGGGTGCAGAATGCCTTTCGGGATCTCGTCAAGGCGTTTGTCGGGTTCGCCGAAGCAGAAGATATCGGTGTTGGCGATCGGCCGGGCGCCCATGCCCGTACCCATTGGGTCGCGGATCACTCCGCCGATGCCCGTGGCGGCCCCGCCGTAGGGGTCGAGGGCGGACGGATGGTTGTGCGTTTCGACCTTGAAGCAGACGGCCGAGTCCTCGTCGAACTCGACGACGCCCGCGTTGTCGGCGAAGACGGAAATACACCAGTCTTTCTGGAGGTCCTCGGTGGCCTTGAAAACGGTTTCTTTCAGCAGATTATCGAAATGGACCTGCTCGCCGTCCAGCGTCATGTCCACGGCGCTCTTGAGCGTCTTGTGGACGCAGTGCTCGCTCCAGGTCTGGGCCAGGGTTTCCAGCTCCACGTCTGTGGGCTCGCGGCCGAGCTGCCTGTAGTACTCCTGAATCGCCTTCATCTCGACGACGTCCAGGAACAAATCCTTCCGCCTGCTGAGTTCGGTCAGGCCGTCGTCGTCCAGTTCCGTGATGGGCCAGGGAGTGATTTCGAGCTCGTACGGCTTGAGGTGCGGGCTCGGCGGTTCGGTCTCGTCGCCGATCACGACGTCCTCGATGCAATCGTTTGCCAGCGCCCTCTTGGCAACGGTATCGATTTCGGCGGGCTTGATCTCGCCGAGCAGAACGTACTTCCGCGCCGTGCGCACGTGGGCGGGTGCGGTCCCCATGTCGCTGAGGGCCGTCATGACCGATTGGGCCACGGGGTCGGTAACGCCGCTCTTGAGGTGAACCTCAAGCAAGGTCGCGCGGGCCAGCCCCGTCGGCGGACCGCTTCGTCCGATGTAGTATTCCTCGCAAACCGGGTCGGTCAGAAGCTCCCGGGCCACACGTTCGGCAAAGGCCTTGTCAAAGTCGGCCTCGATCAGGAACACTTTTGCAGACTGAACCGCTTCAATCGAGCGGATGCCCAACTCGCGGATATCCTCCAGCACGCCGTTGCCGTGCACATCGACAAAGCCGGACCGGCTGAAAACCTCAAAACGCCACTGCTTCACTACAGAAGCTCCTTCTTCCTGATTTTGTATTCGATGAGCGCCGCTCGCTTCTTACGAGCGGTCTCGAGCAATTCTTTGACGCTGTCCTTCTCGCCCTTCTTGATGGCGGTCCGGAGCTTGGACAGCTCGGCGATCACGCGGTCGAGCCCGGCGGCGATGTTCGGCCCGTTGCCCAGAAGCACATCGGTCCAGACCGTAGAGGGCCCCGAGGCAATCCTCGTGCTGTCGAGGAATCCCTTGCCTGCGAACTTCATGTCCGCGTGGTCGCTGGCATTGACAAGTCCGGCGGCCATCACGTGGGGCAGGTGGCTGATGTTGGCAAAGACCCGGTCGTGTTCGGGCGGACTCATCACCTCCACGAAGCACCCGAGGCCCGACCAGAATCTCTCCAGTAATTTCAGCGCGTCGCCGTCGGTCGTTTCCGTTCGGGTCAGGATGCAGCGCGTTCTGTCGAAAAGATCGTCTCTGGCGAATTCGACGCCTCGCTGCTCCGAGCCCGCTACAGGATGCGAGCCGACGTAACGGGCACGCTCGTCCAGACGCGACTCGGCCCACTGGTGCGGCAGAACTTTCGTGGAACCCACGTCAGTGATGAGGCAGCCGTCCGGCACGGAACTCGTCAGCTCGGCGAAATAGCGCTCGAACGTGAAGATGGGCGTGGCCAGAATGACCAGGTCCGCCTCGCGGACGCCCGAGCGCAGATCGTCGGCGATCTCCGCGGCGACCCCGAGGTCTCGAGCCTTTGCTCGCGTGGCGGCCCGATGGCTGTAACCGACCGCCCGGGCTCCCGGTAAACGTTGCTGTACCGCCAACGTAATCGAACCGCCAAGAAGACCCAATCCTACAACCGAGATGTTATGTAAATCCTTCATGTGAAAGGTCTTACGGGAAATCAATGCCGAGACTCCAATGCCAGAGGGTATAGCTACCGCCCTCACCTGTCAATTTTTTTCTTTATTTTGGAACGGCAAAATGCTAACATTCTTCCCTTAAAGAAAACTCGCCTGATATGGCGAAATAGATTATAAGGCCCGCCTTTCGCGTGGGCGATTTTTTTGTGTGCATGTTGCGGTTCGCAGGCGGGATCGTGACCGTGCCGATGGCGGGAAGGTCTGTGGGCAATATGGCGGTTGAGAAGACCAGAGCCAACAACGGTGGACATCTGGATTTTGAGCAGAGGGTTGCCGACCTCGAGCGGCAAGTGGACGAGCTGCGCAAGATCAGCGCCCAGAAGGGCATTAATTACTCCGTGGAGATTCGGCGCATCGAGAGGGAGAGAATCAGCGAGCTCAAGCGCATCTACGCCAGTCTGACGCCCTGGCAAACCGTACAGGTCGCGCGTCATCCGCACCGGCCGATCCTGACGGACTATCTCAAGCTGATGGTGAAGGATTTCCGCGAATTGCACGGGGACAGGTGTTTCGGCGACGATCGGGCGATTGTCACCGGGATCGGCCAGATTGCCCGAAGAAAAGTGCTCCTCGTCGGCCAGAACAAGGGCAAAAACACCAAGGAGAAGATCGCCTGCAATTTCGGCTGTCCCAATCCGGAGGGTTATCGCAAGGCGCTGGCCAAGATGAAGTTCGCCGAGAAGTACGGTCTGCCGATCGTCACTTTGATCGATACACCCGGCGCCTATCCCGGCGTGGGCGCCGAAGAACGCGGCCAGGCCCAGGCGATCGCGCTGAATCTGACGGAAATGTCGCGTCTTCGGGTGCCGATCATCTCGATTTGTATCGGCGAAGGCGGCTCCGGCGGGGCGCTGGGTATTGCGGTGGGGGACCGGCTGGCCATGCTGGAATTCGCCTATTACTCGGTGATATCGCCCGAGGGGTGTGCGGCGATTCTCTGGCGTGACGGCTCGCAGGCCCCGGCGGCGGCGCAAGCCTTGAAGCTCACCAGCAAGGACCTCTGCAAGCTGGGCCTTGTCGATGCGGCTATTGCCGAGCCCGTGGGCGGCGCCCATCGCAACGTGCATGATACCGTCCATAATGTCGAGACGTACATCGCCAGGACGCTGGCCGAGTTGAAGCGTATGAGCACCGACGCTCTTCTCGAAGCCCGGTACCGAAAATGGCGTTCGGTTGGAACGTCTTCGGTGGTGCAGAGCCGTGCGTCGGGGCGTCAGCCGATCGCAGTTACCGCTGGATCCCGGTCTCGCCGGCTTCGCTCCGCTGCGGCCAAAGTATAGCCTACCCCATCTCTTCACAGGTGCTCCCCATTTCCCTTCTCCAGGAGCCGTCGTGGCGTCTGAAACGCGATACAAGGCGTCAAACGGGTGTTTTGCGTGCAGTTTTCGTCTCTGCGATCTGGCGTGAAGGAGCCCGTCGGCATTTCCGGACTCCTGCTGAGGCGCTTCCGTACCGTTTCGCGAGCGGGTGGGCCGAGGCCCTCGTGGTCTGTGCGAGAAGCAGGCAGATTGCCGCGACACCGGGGCAGCAGGGAAAAAGCTTGACGCGCGGGGAGTCTTGGTATATCCTAATTTGTCAGTTGCATGGTAATATAGGTAAAATGGACTCGGGCATGTCGGCCCGACGGGGGTGAGTAAGTAAACAAATCTCCGGTTTGGCTTGGCCAAACGGGAAAGGAGGAGCGGAATGACGAATAGCAGGTACGCGGTTGTCTGGGCACTCGCCATCGCTGGCACGCTGGCCCTCGGGGGCTGCAACCAGTCGGCGACCGAGACCGCCGAATTGCAGAAGCAGGTGGAACAGCTCAAGACCAGCCTCGATAAGACGCGCCAGGAACGGGACAGCCTTCAGAAAGATGTAAAGGCGTTCGAGAGAGAACTCGATGAGGCGGATTCCGCGCTGGCGGCGGAAAAGCAGGAGAAAGGCCAACTGGCCGGTCAGGTCAAGAGCCTTGCCAAGCTGCGCGATGAGCTTGAGGCTAAGGTAGGGGTCCTCAGCACAAACGGCACCCAGCTTGAGACTAAGGTCAGTGAGCTCGGAGCGGCGCGTACGCAACTGAGTCAGAGAGTGGATGAGCTGGGCACGGCCAAGAGCCAGCTTCAGCAAAGGGTCAATGAACTGACGAAGTCGCGAGATGAGCTGCAGACGATGGTCAAGAATCTCGTGGATACGCGCGGATTGCTGGAAAAACAGGTTGCCACCCTCACGAAGTCCCGGGATGCGGCGCTGGCGGATGCGAAGCTGGCCCAGAGCAAGATGGAACAGCTCAACAGCAAGCTTCAGGTCCAGACCGAGCAAATGATGGGGCTCCAGGGCCAGATCAAGGCCATCCGTTCCGTGCTCCAGCAGCTTCAGCAAAAGCTCGAATAGCGGTGGCCGCTTACGCGGCGATCTGTGGCGTGCGAGTGTGAGTCGTGCGTAAGGGAGCGGATCACACAGGTTCTGCGCTGCTGGGACGAGAGCTCGGCACGGTAGTAGCGCATTTCGCGAGTTTCGCGACGATGCGGGAGGAGATTGCTTTCCCGGCGCGCCGGAGCTTCTCGCAATGACGTATACGGATTCTCCCTGTCATTGCGAGCGAAGCGAAGCAATCTACAGTCGCACGATTTGTGCAATGCGGTAGTAGCTTCGGTGTGATTGGCGGATTCGACCGGTCTCGCCGGGTCAGTCGTTCTTTGCCTCACGCGGGTCTCGGCCTTCTTCGATCGCCGTGATTTTGTTCACGCGCCTCTGATGACGCCCGCCACTGAATTCCGTACCGATCCAGACTTCCACGATCTTGCGGAGCAGCACCTGTCCGATCTGGTCGCCGGAGAGGCACAACACGTTGGTGTCGTTGTGGTCGCGCGAGATCTGGGCGCTCAACTCGTCATGACAGAGAGCCGCCCGAATGCCGCGGACTTTGTTGGCGGCGATACTCATTCCCAACCCGGTGGCGCAAATGAGGATGGCCCGTTCGGCCTGGGCCTGCGAAACCGCTGTAGCCACGGTATAGGCCAGATCAGGATAGTCGACGGGTGTGGTTCCATCCGTCCCGAAATCAATGCATTCATGTCCCATCTGGGCGATCATGGCCTTGACGACCTGTTTGGCCTCATAGCCTCGATGGTCACTTCCCACTGCGATTTTCATATTCTAAGCTCGCGCACTCTGGCTTTTACAGCCGCTTCTATGATATTGGCACAGTTATCGAAGTACTCCTGAGGTCGGCCGATTGGATCGGGTATTTCTCTGTCCCCGGCCAGCAGTGAACACTTGCTCCCGGCGTCCGGGGAAGAAAAAGTGACTTGCTCCACGTGGGAGCGCGTCATGCCGAAGATGAAGTCGCTCGCCTCAACGAGTAACGGCGTCAAACGCTGGCTTGCATGGTCTCTTATGTCGACTCCCTTTCGCTGGCAGGCCGCAACAGCTTCTGTGCTGGCCGGCATGCCAGACATCTGCATTGTACCTGCGGAAAGCACCTTGTACCCCATTTTCGCCAGCTCGTCAACGCTGCAACCGACTTTTTCCGCCAAATGCTTTCGCAAAAGGCCCTCCGCCATCGGACTTCGGCACGTGTTGCCGGTACACAGGAGCAGGAACGTCACCGGCGACATCTCCTGCAACTGGGCTTGCGAATAGATCCCTTCCCGCAGGACCTCCACGCCTCGTTGCCCGATCCGGGCGACGGTGCTGTTCGTTCCGTATTTGCAGGGTCCTGCGTCGAGGACCAGATCGACGCTGTCGGACAACTGGGAAAGCACCTGGTCTGCATCAGTGGCAGGTTCCCGTCCGGCCAGATTGGCGCTCGGGGCGACCACGGGGCCGTCGGCGCTGCCCAGCAGCAGCGAAGCAGCGGGGTGGTCGGGGCAGCGAATGCCGATGGTGTGATCTTTGTAGAGGGCCTCGAATGCCTGTCGGTCGAACTGCCGCTTCTTTTCGCGGAGAGCCGCCGAACCGAGCTCGAAGACCAGCGTCAGAGGTCCCGGCCAGGCGTGGCGGATGAGTTTCTCGGCCCGCAGGCCGACGGGTGGTACGTAGCGGTGGTATTCGTCGATCTGCGCCAAATGCAGCGTGTAGTGTTTATGGGCCGCTCGGCCTTTCACTCGATCCAGTCGGGATAGAGGCGCCCGCTGGGCCCGACACGCGATGCCGTACACCGTCTCCGTTGGAAAAGCCACCAGGCCGCCGGCATTGAGGACGTCGGCTGCTTCCCTGACGAACTCGGCGTCTTCCTTTTGACCACTGAGTTTGAGCACCTTTGCCACCATATTGGCAACAGTACACGAAATCGAAGATTGTGGCAAGCGGATTGAGGAAACCGGCTCGCTTGGGGTCGTCAGCGTTGCCCTCCGGGCTTCGAAAGCGGCGGGGCAATGCCTCGCGCATGCCCGATAAAAGAAGCAACATCCGGCCTGGCCGTGGGGGCTTTGAAAAAAACACGAAAAAGCAAAATATTTCGCCTAAATATACTAAGCCTCCCATGTTTACCCTGCCGATACGAATGTTTACTGGAGAAGATCGGTAGAAGGAGATCAGACGATGGATACGTTGGTGGAACAACGCAGGGAGAAGCGGACGAATCTCACCTGGCCGGTAAGTGTCTGGCTGCCTGAGGCCAACCGTTTCTTCAATGGCCGCAGCGCAAATATCAGCAAGGTAGGAGCCTTCGTCTCGGTTCCCATGACCACACCGGCGCGTCCGGGCAGCGAGGTCGAGCTGAACTTCCCGAGGACGGAACGGCTGGCCGAAGAGAAGGGCCAGTACGCTCGCGTCAAGAAGGGACGAGTGGTGAGGGTGGACCGACGCAGTACCCTGGACGACGCGACGATCGGACTGGGTATCGCATTCGAATAACGCCGGCCATGAGGGCTGGTGTGACTATGCGTTGGACAAGGACGACGTTTTTGCTCACGGGGCAATGGAAAAGGCACAAGGCTGACGGTTCGAAGGGACCGCCGGCCTTTGTCGTAGGCACCTGGGGCCCGTCAAAGAACCGTTCCGAGAAACAGCAAAAGGGCTCCGAGAGCTCCGCCGGCGGTTGTCAGTTGCAGCCACTTCGTATACCGGGCGTACTCGGGATGCTGATCCTCGAATTCGTAGTAATAGTCGTCGAGATCGGAGTCGGCGCCCGGGCGCAAACGTATCCGCGCATAAAAATGCCCCGCCAGCGACAGCAGGAACAACAAGCCACCGAAGATGTAGAATAATCCGTCGATCATGCTCTTGATCCCTATGATACGCCGGAAGGCTTTGTTGCCAAGGGCAAAATCTCTGCCATCTCGCCGCCGGCGGTCCACAAGGCCGCTGCCTTGACGGAGACCGCTGGGGTGGTTATTCTCGGCGTGCGGCGTCGGAGGTGTCCGTCCGCACAAGTTTCGAGCACTTTTATGGGAGACAGGCATGAATGCTGTTGACCTGCGCAGCGACACGGTTACGCTGCCGTCGCAGGAGATGCGTGAGGCCATCTACCGGACCGAGCTGGGGGACGACGTCTTTGGTGAGGATCCGACCGTCAATCGACTGGAGCGGATGGCGGCGCAGCGCGTCGGCAAAGAGTCGGCTTTGTTTGTGGTCAGCGGGACCATGGGCAATCTGGTTTCGATTCTGGCGCGTTGCGGGCGCGGGGAAGAGATCATCCTCGGGGACGTGTCTCACACCTTTTTGTACGAGGCGGGGGGCATCTCGGCTTTGGGGGGCATCCATCCGCACACGGTTCCGAATCAGCCGGACGGGACGCTGGCGCTGGCGGACATCGAGGCCGCCATTCGCCCGGACAACGTTCATTTCCCCCGTACCCGCCTGATCTGCCTGGAGAACACGCACAACCGGTGCGGTGGGGCGGCTCTCAGCGCCGAGTATATGGAGGCGGTTGCTGGTCTGGCTCGGCGCCATCATCTCGGAGTCCATCTCGACGCAGCGCGCGTTTTCAACGCCGCGGTGGCATTGGGCGTGGACGTCAAGGAACTGACGCAGCACGTCGAGACGCTGACGTTCTGCCTGTCGAAGGGGCTGGCCGCCCCGGTCGGCTCGGTCATCTGCGGCAGCGAGGAGTTTATTGCCGAGGCGCGTCGAATCCGCAAGGTCGTGGGCGGGGGCATGCGCCAGGCAGGGGTTATCGCGGCCGCCGGGATCGTCGCGATGGACGAGATGATCGACAGGATTCAGGAAGATCACGAGAACGCCGCCCGGCTGGCCCGGGGTATTGATGAAATCGATGGTCTCTCCATCGACCTTGCGCGCGTCCAGACGAACCTCGTCTATTTCGACGTTGCTGGCGAGCAGACGCCTGCCGAAGAGATCCTGACGAGACTGGCTTCCAAAGGCGTCAAGGTCTTGCAGTTGGGTCCCAGGCGTTTTCGAGCGGTGACGCACTATGGCATTAGCAGTGCCGATATCGACCGGGCCGTTTCCTCCCTGGCTGAGGTGATGAAGTCCTTTTGACGAGGCCTCCTTCGGGGCGTGCGGCCGCAAAGCGGAAAGATGGCAAGCCAAATACCGGGAAGGAGCACAGAGATGAAGACTCTCCATTGGATCTGTCTGCTGTTTTTTGCAGGGACTCTCGTGACCGTGGGCCGGGTCTATGTGGTTGCGAGCCATGCTGACACCGCCGTGGGAAATACGCGATTGCCCGGCGCCGGCGCGGTGATCGAGGCGGCTGCGTATCCGAGCCTTCAGGCGGCCTTCGATGCGCTGCCTGCCGCCGGCGGGGTGGTGCGCTTGCCGCCCGGCACGTTTGAGATTGCCGAGCCTCTTCGAGTCGCCGTTTCGGACGCGCTCATCGAGGGGGCGGGCAGTGCCACGCACATCAAGAACGTCAACACTGAGGGCAAGAGCGCCTTGATTCTGCAACATGCCAGCGGCCGGGACGACCGCAAGGGCGAGCTGTGGCGGATTCGCTTGGCCGACTTTCGGCTCACGGGCAACGACAAGAGCGGCCACGGCATCGAGGCACGCCGCATCAACGAGATTTTCATCGAGGGAGTCACCGTCAGCAATCACGGCGGCGACGGCGTCCATCTGTACTTCTGCTATGAAGACCCGCGCATCTGCGATTCGCTTATCACGTACAACAAGAAGACGGGGCTGAACCTCATCGGCTGTCACGACATCGTCGTTTCGTCGAATCAGTTCGAGGAGAACCGGGACGCGGTCCGCTGTGTCGATGGGTTCAACCTGTGCATGACGGGCAACAACCTGGACGACCATCTCGGCGACGGCGTCGTCATCGAGAACACGTACGGATCGGTCGTCTCGGGCAATATGATTGAGGAATGCAACGGCACCGCGATCGTTCTCGACCGGGACTGCTACGGCATTACGCTCAGTGCGAACGTGATCGCGCACAACGTCGCCGGCGGGGTCGATTTGCGGGATGCGCACGGCTGCGCCGTCAGCGCCAATACATTTACCATCGTGAAAAAGCACGCCCTGCGAATCGGTCCCGACAGCGGGCGCATCACCGTCTGCGGCAACAACTTCTCCGACAGCTACATCGGCCGGGACAAGGTCAAGCGCCAACCCAATGACACCGCCGCGGCCGGCCTCACGCTGGAAGGAGCGGCCGACGTCGCCGTGGTGGGCAATCTGTTCGCTTCGGTGGCGCCGAAAGCCTTGGCCACCGAGGGCAAGCCCAGCGTCCGCGTACTGTTTAGCAACAACGTTCTCAGAGACACCACCAGCGACGCCGAGAAATGTGAGAACTCGCTGGTGGAAATGAACTTAGAGGAATAACCGCGTAGTACTGCACTTCGCAAGTTGCGCGACTACGCGAGGGGAGATTGCTTCGCTTCGCTCGCAATGACATGGAAACGTCGTGCATGTCATTGCGAGGAGCGTAGCGACGAAGCAATCTACGTCGCACGGTCTGTGAAGCGCGGTGTCAGTTGTCCTGGGCTTGGTAGACGACCGTGCCGCCCACGATGGTGGCATGGACCGACCAATCTTTGTTGAGCAGGACGAGGTCGGCGTCTTTGCCGGTCTCGATGGTGCCCTTGGCGTCCTGGAGGCCCAAGACGGCGGCGGCGTTTCGCGTGGCGGTGTTCACCGCCTCGATTCGCGAACAGCCCGTGAAATCCGTCAGCCGAGCGAGCATGTGGTTTAGCCCCAGGGCGGTGCCGATGAGAGTGCCGTCTGCGTATCGAGCCGCTCCGTCTCTGGCTTCGTACTCGACGCCGTTGTAGACGTATTTGCCGTCCGGCAGGCCCAGGGCCTGGATGCCGTCGGTGATCGTGACAAAGCGGTCCGCCCCCAGCGCCGCGTAGGCCAGGCGAACGATCGAGGGGTGGATGTGAACGCCGTCGGTGATGACTTGACAGGTGATGCTGTCGGTTTCGAATATCGCGCCCAGCGGTCCCGGCGCGCGATGGTGCAGGGAGGGCATGGCGTTGAAGAGATGGGTGATGTGCGAGATTCCTGCTTCGAAACCACGCCGGGCGTCGTCATAGGCTGCCGCCGAGTGGCCCAGACATGCGACGGTGCCTCGGTCCGTCAGGGTCTTGATGATCTCGATGCTGCCGGGCAGTTCCGGGGCGATCACCATCATCTTCAAGGTCTCGCCTGTGAGCTTGTAGATTTCTTCCAGTATGGCCGGCGAAGGCGATGTAATGCACTCCGGCTGGATCATGCCCCGTTTCTCCGGCGAGATGAAGGGGCTTTCCAGATGAATGCCGAGGAGTCGGGCGCCGCCCAGATCGCGGTCCACGCAATCGGCCGCCACCGTGAGGTGGCGGTTCTCCTGTCCCGGCATGTATACGGTCGTTGCCAGAAACCCCGTCACGCCGAACCGCGCGCACGTCTTCGATATGGCCTCCAGCGCTTCGGGGGTGGCGTCGAGCGTATCGGCTCCGCCGGCGCCCTGGATGTGGACGTCGATCAGTCCGGGAGCCAGGATGTGCCCCTTCGCGTCGAGCACCCGGTCGGCGCATACCGAAGGGGACATCTCGCCGATCTGCTCGATGGTGCCGTCGGTGACGAGGACGTCGCAGGGACTGTCCGTCCCGGCGCCGTCATACAGCGTAGCGTTTGTGATAAGCAGAGATGCCATATTCAAGCCTTACAAGTACATTCCGGTCCCAGTTCCTAAACAGACGATTGCCGGCAGCGCGACAACGCTCGCTGGATGCTCGCACAATACGGCATCCCGGGGCACATTGCAAGCGACGCGCAGAGACCTTGTGTGTGTGAGAACATCCTCGTATGCGGGTGGCAGCGTCAAGCGCCAGCTTGGCGATGGTGGACTTGTCTGTTGCGTGTGGTGCTACACGAGCCCCGGGCCTTGAGCCATCGCCAAGTCCTTCGGACTTGACGCTGCCACCCGTAGTTGTCCAGAGTCCCAAACAATGATGCCCTAAAGCCGGAACAGACATGAGACCTCGCGGCGGGCACTTTTGATTGACGCTCGGGGTCGGGTAGGCTATCGTACGGCTTTTGGCTGGCTTACGCCTGCGAGTCGAGCGTTGGGCCGACAAACGACTATGCTGTACAAGAGGAGAGATAGCACCGTGGAATGTGGGATACCCCTCGTCGAGAACGTCTACTGGGTGGGAGTCAACGACCGCCGGACGGCCCTGTTTGAGGCCATCTGGCCCATCCCCAGGGGCGTTTCGTATAATTCGTATCTGATCCGGGACGAGAAAATCGCTCTCATCGATACCGTAAAGGACTTGTCCGTGGGCAAGTACCTGCAGAAGCTGAGGCATCTGACCGGGGCGGACCGCCGGATCGACTACCTCGTGATCAACCATCTGGAGCCCGACCACTCCGGCGCGGTGCCCATCCTGAAGCAGATCTTCCCGCAGATGAAGATCGTCGGCAACAAGAAGACCGCTGAGTTCCTGGAGAGTCTCTACGGCATCAGCGACATCCACGTCGTCCAGGACGGCGACGAGCTCAAGCTCGGCAAGCGAACTCTCCAGTTTCATCTGACCCCGATGGTGCACTGGCCCGAGACGATGATGACGTACGAAGCCTCGGCGGGAATCCTCTTTTCCGGCGACGCCTTCGGCGGATTCGGCACGCTCGACGGCGGCATCTTCGACGATGAGGTGGACATCCACTACTTCGAAGACGAGATTCTGCGGTACTTCTCCAACATCGTGGGCAAGTACGCCCCCATGGTTCAGAAGGCCATCAAGAAGCTCGGCGCCCTGGAGATCAAGATCGTCGCCTCGACGCACGGGCCGATCTGGCGCAGCGATCCGGGCCGCATCATCGACCTGTACGACCGCTGGAGCCGGTACGAGGTCGAGCCGGGCGCGGTGGTGGCGTTTGCCTCGATGTACGGCAACACCGAAAAGATGGTCGAGGCCGTCGCGCGTGGGCTCGCCGAAGGCGGGGTCACGACCATTCGCGCCCACGACGTCTCAACCAGCCACGTTTCGTACGTGATCCGGGACGTCTGGCGGCATAAGGGTCTCGTGTTAGGCAGCCCGACGTACGATGCCGGCGTTTTTCCGTGGATGGAGATGCTGCTGAAACTGCTCGCCGGCAAGCGGATCGGCAATCGCGTGGTCGGCATCTTCGGCAGTCACGGCTGGGCCGGCGGGGCGGTCAAGGTCATGCGGAAGTTCGTCGAAGACGCATCGCTGGAGTTGGTAGAGCCCGTTGTGGATGCCCGGTTCGCCGCGACGCCCGAACAGCTCGATCAATGTCGCGACCTGGGCCGGACGCTGGCCGGACGGGTATGCCCCCAAGCGAAGTAATCGCCGCGAGTTTGATACGCTCGTGGTTTCGGAGTGCAAGGAATGGCTGAGAAACAGAGAAGCTGGGAAAAACGGCTCGCGTCGAAACCGGATGAATTGACGGTCGAT
>Ga0272441_10006528_pt1 | contig 19455 bp, 12 predicted proteins | sample SSMProp6N_FD_193582 | JGI IMG/M metagenome (GOLD analysis project Ga0272441, IMG submission 193582) | Marine sediment archaeal communities from Little Sippewissett salt marsh, Falmouth, MA, United States - SSM-Prop-6N | ecosystem: Environmental > Aquatic > Marine > Wetlands > Sediment ... | reverse complement strand
GGCTACCCCTTGACGCTGGAGGTTCCTTATTGGCGCATCGTCTCGCCGCTTCGGTTCTTCAATCGGCAGACTTTCGACTGTCGGCTTTCGGTTTTCGGCGTTTCGGTTTTCGGCTTTCGGCGTTTCCTACTTCCGCTTCTTCCGTTGCTTGAATCCGCTCTTGCGGCTCTGGGTTTTCGTCGAGCCGCGGCCGCCGAGGGTGGGCATGCCTTTCAGGCCGGGCATCATGTCCCCGCCGGACTTGCTCAGCTCGCGCATCGCCTTCATCTTGCCCATCGCCCCCATGCCCGACATCTGCCGGGTCATCTTCTGAATCAGGTCGAACTGCTTGGTGAGCTTGTTCACCTCGGCCGGGCTCGTGCCCGATCCCTTGCTGACGCGCTTCACGCGCGACTTGTTGAGCACCTTGATGTCATCGCGCTCGGCGGGCGTCATCGAGTGCACGATCCCCTCCAGCCGATCGAGCTGGTTGTCATCGACCTCGACGTTCTTCAGGGCCGCCCCGACGCCGGGCAGCATCCCCAGCAGTTGCTTCATCGGCCCCATCCGCCGGATCGACCGCAACTGCTTGAGGAAGTCATCCATGGTCAGCTTGCCCTCGGCCATCTTGTCCGCGAGTTTCTGCGCCTCTTCTTCGCTGACCTCCTCCTGCGCCTTTTCCACGAGCGAGACGACATCGCCCATGCCGAGGATGCGCCCGGCCATGCGCTCGGGGAAGAACTCCTCCAGGGCATCGAACTTCTCGCCCACGCCGATGAACTTGATCGGCGCGCCGGTGACTTCCTTGACCGACAGCGCCGCCCCGCCGCGCGTGTCGGAATCGAACTTCGTCAGGATCACGCCGTCGATGGCGAGCCGCTCGTGGAACGCCTTGGCGCTGTTGACCGCGTCCTGGCCGATCATCGCGTCGACGATGAGGTAGATCTGGTGCGGGTTGAGCGAGCGGTTGACGGCCTCCAGCTCGCCCATGAGCTCATCGTTGATGTGCAGACGGCCGGCGGTGTCGAGGATCAGGGCATCCGTCTTCGCCTCGCGCGCCGCCTTCAGCGCCCGCTGGCAGACGCCGACCGCCACGCCCACCGCCTTGCCGTACTCGGCGCACTTGTCCGGCTCGGCATAGAACGTCACCGCCGCGTTGCCCCTGGAATGCTCGGCGACCTGCTCGGTGACGATGCGAAGCTGCTCGACCGCGGCAGGTCGCTGGAGATCCGCCGCCGCAACCATCACGCTCTTCCCGCGCGCCTTGAGATAGGCCGCGAGCTTGCCGCAGGTCGTCGTCTTCCCCGAGCCCTGGAGCCCGCACATCATGATGATCGTCGGCGGCGGCTCGACCATCATCACCGATGCATCGACCGGCCCCATCAGCTCCACGAGCCGATCGTGGACGATGCCGATCATCTCCTGGCCGGGCTTGAGGCTCTTGGTGACCTCCTTGCCCACGGCGTCGGTGACGACCTCATCGCAGAACTTCTTGACGACATCGAGATGGACATCCGCCTCCAGCAGGGCGGTGCGCACCTCGCGCATGGCTTCGCCGACGTTCTCTTCGGTGATGCGCCCCCGGCCGGAGAGATTGCGGAAGACGTTGTTGAATCGCTCGGAAAGTGTTTCGAACATGGGTGACCTTCATGTGACCGGGGCTCGCCTTTGCGGACCATTTCCGGGGGCCGGGGCCCGGGGGCCCGGGGGCCCGGGGGTGAAGGTCAGGCGCTGTGACCGCAGCGGGGGGATGATAGGGCGAAACTCGCCAGATGGCAGGTTGCAGGGCGGGTGCACGGGAAACCAGGCCTAACGCATCCGCCCACGCCGGGTCTGACGAGTCCGCGAGGAAGACCCGGGTACCCCCGGACTCTCCCCGCATGCGAGCCCCCCCGATCCGCCGCAATCCCCCCTCTCCCGACGCGTTGGGCCCCTGTCACCCCGTTGTGCCGATAACAGTCTTCAGCTTCCCCTCGTTTCCTTCCTAAGAAGGCCCGGCCTCGATCGTCTGACCTGTCGGACGGACCTTCCCCGGTTGCGACCTGATCGAGGCCTGCATGCTGATGGACGCCAAACGCACCGTCGATCGCCAGTGGATTCAAGGGGCTCTTGAGCAGTACGAGGGCCCGCTGACGATCTACGCCGCCCGCCTGCTGGGCGATGTGGATCGGGCGCGCGACGTGGTGCAGGACACGTTCCTCAAGCTCTGGCAGGCCGATCGGGCCACGGTGGACGGCTACCTGGCCAAGTGGCTCTACACCGTCTGCCGCAACCGGGCGCTGGATGTCCGCAGGAAGGAGCATCGCATGACGACGCTCGGCGAACGATCAGTGGAAACGGCCGCGGCCGATGAGGCCAGGCGCGAGGCGGACGGCGGGGGCGTGGTCGCCCTCGTCGCGGACCTTCCGCAGCGCCAGCAGGAGGCCGTGCGTTTGAAGTTTCAGGGCGGCCTGAGCTATCGCGAGATCGCCGAGGTGATGGACACGACGGCCAACAACGTCGGCGTCCTGCTGCACACGGCGATACGAACGATCCGCGAAAAGCTCGCCGCCGCCGGAACCGCCCCCGCCCCCGGAAAGGGCGCCGCGGCGCTGACCGACCGCCCGGGCGAAAGCACAACGAGGTGAACACATGACCAGCACACACGATCAATTCGACAACGAGGCGAAACTCACCGCCTATGTGCTGGGTGAGTTGGAAGAGGAAGAAGCGGCGGCCATCGAGCGACAGGCCGCCGAGGATGAGGCGCTGCGCGCCGAGATCGAGGCGATCCGACAGACCACGCGCATCCTCGAGAACGAACTGAAGGCCGAGCCCGCACCCGGGCTGACCGAGAGGCAGCGCGAGGCGATCGCCACCGGTCCGCAGCGCGAAGGGCCGGTGATCTTCACGATCCGCCGCGTCTGGGCGGGCGTGGCGGTGGCCGCCGCCGCGTGCATCATCCTCGCCCTCTGGCTGCCGACACTGTCATCGGCACGGCGGTCCGCTGACACGATGGCGATGGGCCGCGCCGACGGGAAGGACGAGAAACGCGCCGCCGCAGCCCCTGCGGACATGGACAGGGCCAAAGAGGGGCGCGAGGTGAGCGAGCCTGCGCCTGCTGAAAGCAACTCCTATCTTTGGGGCGAGGCTGCGACCACCGAGGCAATCGCGGCAGATGCGCTGCAACCCGATCGCCTGGACATCCCGGCTTCGACGGAGGCCGAGCCGATGGGGAAGCAGGCGGCCAAGGGTGCCGGCTCGCCCGTCGAACAGCCTCCGGCAGCCGTGTACTTCCGATCCGCCCCGGCAACTCCGCCAGCCCCTCCCCCTGCCGGTCGCAAGCCGCCCGGCTCCTCCGGAGGAGCGGGCCTCGGCGGCGGGCTGGGAGGAGGCGGCGGCGGCATGCCCGGCACACGCGGCTCGGGCCCGGGCGGCGCAGGCGCGGCAGGCGGAGACGAAGCACGGCGCATGCCGCCCGCTCCGCAGGAAGCGCCGGCCCGCTTCGGCGAACCTCGCGACAGGGGCGAGCGCCTGGACCGTGGCGAAGAGCGCTTCCAGCCCGGTCGGTCCGGCGGCGCCTGGAACCGCGAGGCCTATGGCCGGCTGGTGGACAATCCCTTCATCCGCCCGGCCGGCATCAAGGCCCTGTCCACCTTCTCCATCGATGTGGACACCGCCTCCTACTCCAACATGCGCCGGTGGATCAACGGCGGGTCTCTGCCGCCGCCCGATGCGGTGCGCATCGAAGAGATGATCAACTACTTCGACTACTCCTACGAGCCGGCCAGCGGCGATCATCCCTTCTCCGTCAACGTCGAGGTGAACGCGTGCCCGTGGAAGGCCGAGCATCGCCTGGTGCGCATCGGCCTGAAGGGGCGCGAGGTCGAGGCCGACATGCGCCCGGCGACGAACCTCATCTTCCTGCTGGATGTGTCCGGCTCGATGAACCAGCCGAACAAGCTGCCGCTGGTCAGGGAGTCGATGAAGATGCTGGTGGAGCATCTGCTGCCCGACGATCGGCTGTCGATCGTGGTCTATGCCGGGGCTTCGGGCCTGGTGCTGCCGCCCACGTATTGCGATGAGAAGGCGACGATCATCGCCGCCCTCGATCACCTGCGCGCCGGCGGGTCCACGCACGGCTCGGCCGGCATCCAACTGGCCTATGAGACCGCCGAAGAAAGCTTCATCAAGGGCGGCGTCAATCGCGTCATCCTCTGCACGGACGGCGACTTCAACGTCGGCGTCAGCGATGAGGGCGGACTGGTGCGCCTCATCGAAGAAAAGCGCAAGACCGGCGTCTTCCTCAGCGTCCTCGGTTTCGGCACCGGAAACTGGCAGGATGAGAAGATGGAGCAGCTTTCCAACGCCGGCAACGGAAACAGCGCCTACATCGACTCGCTGGACGAGGCCAGGAAGGTGCTCATCGAGGAGATGACCGGCACGCTCGTCACGATCGCCAAGGATGTCAAGATCCAGGTCGAGTTCAACCCCGCCAAGGTGGGGGCGTACCGCCTGATCGGGTATGCCAACCGCCTGCTGGAGGCCGAGGACTTCAACGACGATGCCAAAGATGCCGGCGAGATCGGAGCCGGGCACACCGTCACCGCCATTTATGAGATCGTTCCGCCCGGCGTGGAGATCCCCGAAGGCGGGATCGACGATCTCAAGTACCAGCAGCCGGAAACGGAGACCGAGCAGGCCGACAGCGATGAGCTGCTGACGGTGAAGCTGCGCTACAAGGAGCCGGACGGCGAGGTGAGCACCAAGATCGAGCAGCCGGTGATTGACAGCGGCGCGTTGCTTGCCGATGCCTCGGGCGACTTCCAGTTCGCGGCCGCGGTGGCCTCCTTCGGCATGGTCCTGCGCGACTCGGAATACAGGGGCGACGCGACGTATGCGACCGTTCTGGATCTGGCCTCCACCGGCTCGGACGCCGACAAGAAGGGCCGGCGCGCCGAGTTCATGAAGCTCGTGGAGAAGGCGCGGACGATCGCGGAAAAGTGATCCGACCGTCCGGATGATGAAGCCGCCGCAGTGCTTCGCCTGCCCACAGACGAAGCGCTGCTTTTGATGAGGGGCGATTCGCCACCGTCCTGCATAGATGCGTTCACTCGCACGCTTTGCGTCTTCGCATTCGCGCCAGAGGCGTTATAATGACCGGCGATGTGCGGCCGCTATGCGTTGATGAGCGATCCGGAGTTGCTGGTGGAGCTGTTCGCCCTGGCCGGCCTGCCGCGGTTGAAGCCGCGTTATAACATCGCTCCCACGCAACAGGTTCCTGTGGTTCGCGCCCCCGGAACCGCCGGCGAGGGCGACGCCGGCGATGAGAGCCGGCGTCGGCTCGATTTCCTCCACTGGGGGTTGATCCCATCCTGGGCGAAGGATCCGGCGATCGGGGCGCGCATGATCAACGCGCGCAGCGAAACGGCCGCGGAGAAGCCCGCCTTCCGTTCCGCCCTCCGCCGCCGCAGGTGTCTCGTGCCCGCCGATGCGTTTTACGAATGGCAGAAGCGGGCGGGCGGCAAACAGCCGTACTGCATTCGCATGCGTGATGGCCGGCCGTTCGCGTTTGCGGGCCTGTGGGAACGGTGGGTGCCTCGCGGCGAGAAAGATGAAGAGATCGAGCCGATCGAGTCGTTCACGATCCTCACGACGACGCCCAACGCGCTGATGAAATCGATTCACGATCGGATGCCGGTCATTATCCCGCGCGAGGCCTACGATCGCTGGCTTGATGAAGAGATCCAGGATCCGGCGAAGCTGAGGGATCTGCTCAAGCCCATTTCCGGGGGCCTGATGGAGGCCTTTCCCATCAGCAGGCGCATCAACAGCCCGCGCAACGATGATGCCGCCTGTCTGGAGCCGGCGGAAGAGGTCGCAGACGACGACGCGGACGACCCGGACAGCGCGAGCCTCTTCACCTGACGATCGAGCGGCCACCCGCCCCCGGAGGCCCCGGAAGCCGGATCTGACGAGCGATAGCGAGGAAGATCCGGGTGTCCTCCGTAATCCGTGGATATGCTCCATGACAGGAATGATGGGAAGCTCCCCCTGACGTTCGCCGGAAGACATGACAAAGTCCGTTCACAGAACTCGGCGCTTTGCCATCACGCTTCGGCTGATCTGGCTGCTGGCGATGTTCTTGATCTGGCTCGTGCCATCGCGGATCCTGACCCTGCATTCCACCGGTGGGTATCCCGAAGGGACGTATCGGATCTGGTGCCTGGGCGGCGCGGCGATATCACCGGCCATTGAGCTGTGGGAGCGGCTGCCCGCCACATCCAGCCAACTCGGTCCTGCCTGGTCAATCGAAGTTCGGCCGGGTTGGATTGGGCATTGCCATCGTGCTCACGCTGGGCGTAAGTGCGTGGCTGTGGCGATGTGATCGCCTGGGGGCCTGGACGGTGCGAGGGAGCAGGCGCCGTCGCGGGTGCTGCCCACGGTGCGGCTACGACCTCCGTGGGGCCGCTCACACGCACTGCCCGGAGTGCGGCGAGGCTGTCGATCGGCCCTCTTCCCCAAGTGAAGGGCCATCACGGGCAGAATGATCCCTCGACCGACCTGCGGACAGGATTATCGCCCCAAAAGTACCCGGGCAAATCCCCAAAATTAGCCTTGCTGCTACCCTAACAAACTGCTATCATTTGAGTATGCGGCGAGAGAAGGATTCCAACGCGATCCGCAGACGGCTCCAGCGGCTGGCCGAGATGGTCCAGGCCGTTGAGGACCGGGGCGCCGGGGGTGCCGGGGGCGCCGGGGGCGCCGGCGATCGAGGATTCCGGGGGCCTGCGGGGCGTGGGGCTGTCGCCACGGGCTGGCCGGAGGTCGATGATGCCCTGGTTTCGCCGCAGTACGGCGAAAAACCGCCGACAGGGGCGGGGCGACGCCCCCCGCTGCGGGGGCTCCTGCGCGGGACCGTCCACGAATGGTTCGGCCTGCCCGAGGCAAACGTCCAAACGTCGAAACGTCAAAACGTCGAAACGTCAAAAGGCGGAAGGGGCAGTTGCGGAGCGCCGGCTCCAGTTCGCTCGCGCGCGAGAGGGATCCCCACTTCCGGGGGCGGGAGCCGGGGGTGGGTGCCGCCGGTGTGCATTCTCACGCACCTGGCCTGGCAGGCCCTGACCCAGGCCGGCGACGAAACGGAGGGGAGAAAGATGCCGGGGGCCGCCCCCGGAAGTTCCCCCGGAAGTTGCGCCTCTGAAATTTCCGAGCATTCCGTAGGCATTGAGGCTCCGGGGGTGCCGGGGGCGGGCTACGTGGTCTGGATCGGGCAGTGCATCCGGCCCTACCCGCATCTGCTGCTCCGCGGCTGCGCTCCCGTCGGCCGATTCGCCTCATTTCGCCAATCTACGGCGAATGCACGCGATCGGCTCCTTCTGGAGCGATCGCTGTTCATCGACCCGCCGGACGATGGAACGCGGCTGTGGGCGATCGACCTGGCCCTGCGCTGCGATGCGGTCACCGCGGTCATCGCCGATGGCCGCGGCCTGAGCATGCCCCAGACGCGGCGTCTTCAGCTCGCCGCCGAAGCCAGCGGGGCGCTGGTGCTGCTGGCCCGGCCCCCGGAAGAGGAGGCGGAACTGTCGGCGGCGATGACCCGATGGCGCATCACGCCGGCTCCATCTTCCACCGACCGGCCGCGCTGGATCATCGAGCTTCTTCGCCGCAAGGGCGCCCGGGGCGGTTTGAACGTGACGGCGGCGGGCCGGGCACGCGCCACGCGCCCGCCCACCATCGTCGAGGAGCCCATCACGGACGGATTTGTTCACTTCCGGGGGCCGGGGGCGGGAACCGAGGCAGGGATGCGTCGTTGGTTGCTGGAGTGGAATCATGTCCAGGGCGTTGTCGCTGTACCTGCCGATGTGGTCGATCGATCTCGTGAGGCGCCGCCGCCGCTTGATGCGGACGAGTGCCGAAAGGCCGCCGAACCGGACGCCGGCGCGCGAAAGACCGCGTGATGCGCACGCCACCGATGAAGGGCGCGTTTCGCGTGCTTCGTCATCATCGCCATCGCCGGCGATCCTGCTCGTGCAGACCATCGCCGGCGCGCAGCGCATCGTCCATCGATGCGAACGCGCCGCCGCGGCCGGTGTGCGATCGGGAATGACCCTTGCCCATGCCCGCGCGCTGCTGGTCGAGAGTGCCGCTCACGTCGAGCCGTTCGATGATCCGCGCGATCGAAAAGCGCTGGCGGCGCTGGCCGCGTGGGCGGTTCGATTTTCGCCGATTGTCGCGGCCGATCCCTCTTCCATACCGGACGGCCTGTTCATCGACATCACCGGCTGCCAGCGGCTGTTTCACGGCGAGCGCCGCCTCGTCAACGTGATTGCCAACACCGTGCAGTGGCTGGGATTTCACGCGCGCATCGCCTCGGCACAGACCTACGGCTGCGCCTGGGCCGTCGCGCGCTTCGGCGGGCGGGAACGAACCGTCATCCCGCCAGGAATGGAGCGCGAAGCGCTGGCCCCGCTGCCGATCGAGGCGCTGCGCCTCGAGGAGGATATGATCGACGCCCTGCACGAGGTGGGGATCGAATGCATCGGCCACGTCCTGGAACTGCCCCGCCTGGAGCTGGTGACACGCTTCGGCTCGGACCTGCTGCGCAGGCTCGACCAGGCCACGGGCGAGGCGGACGAAACGATCGAGCCGATCCGGCCGCGGGAAGTGCCGCATGTCGAACGCGTCTTCAATGGACCCGTCAAGCAGCTCGAAGCGATCCTGCTCACCGTGCGTCAATTGATCGGCGAACTGGCTGAGAAACTGCAACAGCTTGAAGGCGGCGTGCGCACGCTCGATCTGGAACTGGAACGATCCGATGCGCCTCCGGTCCATGAAACGATCGAGCTGAGCCGGCCCAATCGCAACGGCCAACATCTCTGGTCGCTGCTGCGGCCCAGGGTGGAGGTGATCAATCTCGGGTTCGGCATCGAGCGCATCGCGCTCATCGCCACGCGGATCGGCCGGCTTCGCCACAGGCAGGCATCATCATGGCGCGACGGCGCGCGGGGAGATGACGACGGTTCGCCCATCGATGAATCGCTGGGTGAGCTCGTCGACACGCTGGCGGGCCGGCTGGGCCCGCAACGAACCGTGCGCATCCGGCCGGTCGAGTCGCACATTCCCGAGCGCGCGTTCCGGCAACAACCCGTGCTGGGACCGCGCGCTTCCGCTGATGGCGTAGCGGCGGTGACGGCATCGGAGCGCCCATCGATCCTGCTGCAGCGCCCGGAGCCGATCGACGTGATGGCCGCGACGCCGGACGGCCCGCCATCGTGGCTGCGCTGGCGCGGCGTGGGCCGGCGCATCGTGGCCGGCTTCGGGCCGGAGCGCATCGCCGGCGAGTGGTGGGAGGAGGAGGAGAACGCGCGCGGACCCGATGATACGCAACGACATAAGAATGGGGAAAACGATGCGCCTTCGCGATCCGCATCCCCGCTCGCCGCATGTCTTTCCGCGCGCGATTACTTCAAGATCCAGGATGAGACGGGACGGTGGTTGTGGGTGTGCCGCGATCTGGCCAGCAACCGCTGGTTCGTGCACGGCCAGTGGGCGTGAGGCGAGACAATAAGCCATGCCCGAAGCACCAGATCCCAAACCGAGACCGCATCCGTGGCAGAAGAAGGGCGACATCGCATCCCCTTCGTCGCTTCGTCTCCCCGTCGCTTCGTCGCGCTCCCCTTCCTACGCCGAACTGCACGTCACGAGCAACTTCACGTTTCTCACCGGCGCCAGCCCCCCGGAAGAGTTCATCGAGCAGGCGGCCGCGCTCGGCCACACTGCTGTCGCCATCACCGATCGCAACAGCCTTGCGGGCATCGTCCGCGCGCACGTTGCCGCCAAAGAGGTCGGCATCCCGCTCGTGGTCGGCTGCCGGCTGGAAATGGGAAGGGAGGGACTAAGGGACCAAGGGACGAAGGGACCAGGGGAAGAAGAAGCAGATCGCCTGCACACCCCCTCAGTCCCTCAGTCCCTTGGTCCCTCAGTCCCTCTTCTCTCCATCCTCATCTATCCCACCGATCGCGCTTCCTACGGCCGTCTCTGCCGGCTGCTTACGCTCGGCAAGCGGCGCGCGCCGAAGGGCGAGTGCCATCTGGTGCTGCACGATCTGATCGAACACCAGGAAGGACTGCTTGCGGTGGCGATCCCGCCGGCGGTGATCGACCAGTCCTTTCTCGAAGTCCTGCAAGGGTTGAAGAGCATCTTCGATGATGATCGCCTCTCCCTGGCTGTATCACGTCCTTATGGCCCGGACGATCACGGCCGGCTCGCGCAGCTTGCCGCGCTTTCGGAGCACATGCGCGTGCCGATGGCGGCGACGAACGATGTGCTCTATCACGTTCCGCAACGGCGGGCGCTGCAGGACGTGCTGACATGCATTCGCGAAGGCTGCACGATTGACACGGCGGGCTTTCGCCTCATGCCGCACGCCGAGCGCTGCCTCAAGCCGCCGGAGGAGATGGCGCGCCTGCTGGCCGAATACCCTGCGGCCATCGCCCGCAGCGCCGAGATCGCCCGGCGCGCCTCGGCCTTCAGCCTCGATGAGCTGCGTTACGAATACCCGCACGAGGTGTGCCCGCCGGGCCGCACGCCGATGCAGTATCTGCGCGACCTCACCCGGCGCGGCGCCGATGAGCGTTACCCGCACGGCGTCCCCGGCAAGGTGCGTGAACAGCTTCTTCACGAGTTCGCTCTTATCGATGAACTCAACTATGCGCCGTATTTCCTCACGGTGCATGACCTGGTGGTTTTCGCCCGTTCTCGCGGCATCCTCTGCCAGGGGCGCGGGGCGGCGGCGAACTCCGCGGTCTGCTACTGCCTGGGCGTCACCGCCGTCGATCCCGATCGCATCGATGTGCTCTTCGAGCGGTTCGTGAGCAAGGAGCGCGATGAGCCGCCGGACATCGACATCGATTTCGAGCACGAGCGGCGCGAGGAGGTGATTCAATACATATATAAGAAATACGGCCGTCACCGCGCCGCCCTGACCGCGGAGGTCATCAGCTATCGCGGTCGCAGTGCGGTGCGCGAGGTGGGCAAGGCGCTCGGACTGTCGCTGGATTGCGTTGATCGGCTGGCGAAGAACATCGACTGGTGGAGCGGCGGGATCGGCGAGGAGCGGCATCTGCGCGATCTCGGCCTGAACCCGCGCGATCCGACGATCCGCCGGCTGAGAGCGCTGTCGGGCGACATCCGCGGCTTTCCGCGCCATCTTTCCCAGCACGTGGGGGGCTTCGTGATCACGCAGACGCCGTTGTGCGAGTTGGTGCCGATCGAGAACGCCGCCATGCCCGACCGGACGGTGATCGAATGGGACAAGGACGACATCGACGCGATGGGGATGCTGAAGGTGGACTGCCTGGGGCTGGGGATGTTGACGTGTATCCGGAAGGCGTTGGAGTTTGTAAATGGAAGGCACGAAGGCACGGAGGCACGAAGGCACGAAGCAGAGATAGGAAATCATTCTGAAGGAGCAGGCGAGTATGGGTCCGATACGAACATTTCGAGATCTGATCGCGTGGCAACGAGGAATGGAACTGGCGAGGGAGGTATATCAAGCCACCGCACGAATGCCGGAATCGGAGAGGTTTGGATTGATAAATCAGATGCAACGGGCGGCGGTCTCGGTGCCGTCCAACATTGCCGAGGGATACGGCCGCCAAAGCACCCGGGAGTATCTCAAGTTCCTGCGAATCGCCCGGGGCGCGTTGGCAGAACTGATGACACAGGTCGAGCTTGCAACAACACTGCCAATGTCGCTCGAAAGCGCGCGGTTGACGGCATTGCTGGAGGAGGAAGATCGCGTATTACAAGGATTGATTCGAAGTCTCGATCGATAGGAGAAAGGATTGCTCCCACCCGGGGATCTGCTTCGTGCCTTCGTGCCTCCGTGCCTTCGTGCCTTCCCCACCCTCAGTCCCTTGGTCCCTCAGTCCCTTCTCCTCTTCATCTTCACACCATCCCCCCCGAAGACCCTGCCGTGTACGACATGATCTGCGCCGCCGACACGGTCGGGGTCTTCCAGATCGAGTCGCGCGCGCAGATGTCGATGCTGCCGCGCCTGAGGCCGCGCTGTTTTTACGACCTGGTCATCGAGGTGGCGATCGTGCGGCCCGGGCCCATCCAGGGCGACATGGTGCATCCCTACCTGCGGCGGCGCAACGGCGAGGAGCCGGTGACGTATCCGAATGAGCGCGTCAAGAAGGTGCTGGGCAAGACGCTGGGCGTGCCGCTGTTCCAGGAGCAGGTGATGAGCATCGCCATCGTCGGCGCGGGCTTCACGCCCGGCGAGGCGGACAAGCTTCGACGCGCGATGGCCGCATGGAAACGCAAGGGCGACAAGCTTCAGCAGTTCCGAACTCGTTTCATCAGCGGCATGCTCGATCGCGGCTACGAGCGCGACTTCGCTCAGCGCTGCTTCCGGCAGATCGAGGGGTTCAGCGAGTACGGCTTCCCCGAATCGCACGCGGCGAGCTTCGCCCTGCTCGTGTACGTCTCGGCGTGGCTGAAGAGGCATCATCCCGCCGCCTTCGCCGCCGCCCTCATCAACAGCCAGCCCATGGGGTTCTACGCCCCGGCCCAGATCGTGCGCGATGCGAAGGAGCACGGCGTGGAGGTCCGGCCGGTGGATGTGAACCGCAGCGGGTGGGATTGTGCGTTGGAGGAAGGAAAGAGATCAAGAGACGAAGAGATGAAGAGACGAAGTGGTGAAGCGATCGAACGCACAATGCCCATGGCCGGCCCGCGTACTTCGTCTCTTCGTGACTCCGTCTCTTTCTCTCTTCGCCTCGGTATGCGGCTCGTCAAGGGTTTGCGGCGGGAGAGTGCCGAAGCGATCGCTGAAGCCGTGAGAAATGAGGGGCCGTTTGATTCGATCCGCGCATTGCGAAAGGCGAGCGGCGCACCCATCGCCACCCTGCGGCGGCTGGCGTCCGCCGATGCGTTCGGCTCGATGGGGCTCGATCGCCAGCGGGCCCTGTGGGAGATCCGGGCGTTTCCCAAAGACGAGTTGCCCATGTTCGCGGATGAAGAGGCGGCGGACGATGCCGCATCCGGGCAGATCAGGCTGCCGCACGTTCCGGGGCCGCAGAAGGTCGTGCAGGACTATGCGGCATTGCAGTTGTCGCTGAAGGCGCATCCGTTGTCGTTCCTGCGGGAAGAGTTGAGCGGGATGGACATCACCGAGGCGAAGGAATTGAAAGATGAAACGCGCTGGCCGCAGGGAAGAACGATCGCGGTGGCGGGGCTCGTCCTCGTGCGCCAGCGGCCGGCCACGGCCAACGGCATCGTGTTCATGACGCTCGAGGATGAAACGGGAATCGCCAACCTCATCGTCCGGCCGCAGATCTACCAGCGCTACCGGCCGGTCGCCCGGCACGGCGTGATCGTGCTCGCCCACGGCCGGGTCGAGCGGCAGGGGGAGGTGGTGCACGTGCATGTCATGCGCCTGGAGGGGCTGGATGAGCGGATGGAAGCGCTGGCGGCGCGGTCGCGGAACTTCCGGTGATGAAAAGAAGGGACTGAGGGACAAAGGGATTGAGGGATTGAGGGGACCGCGAAGCCGCAAGCGGCAGGGGGGACTGATGCTTGACGTGCGCCGTTCAACGTGCTTCGATGATGTGATGCCCGTCGATGAAGACCCCAGCCCGGATGACATCGAGCGTTTCAGCCGCGGCGATGCGTACTGCCCGGAGTGCGGCGGGGAGATCTCCGATCTGGCCGACATCTGCCCGCACTGCGGGGCGTGGCTGCCGGGCGGCCCGGAGCGCCATCACCCGGAGGCGGCGGCGATGCGAAGGAAGATGATCATCATCATCACCATCGCGACACTGATCGCCTTCCTCGGATTGTTCGGTCTTCTGCGGCTGTTCTGAGGCCGCGATCAGGGTGCCACGCACAGCGACCGAAGGGAGTCGTGCGTGCCGGCATTTATCAGCACTCGGCGTTTCTCTTTGGTCGCTCTCAATACACCAAGTTGACGGCTCGTCTACTCATCGTCGTTCATGACATTCTCGACTCGTTCGCGTCGTGCGCGCAGATAGTCCAGGATCATCTGGTTCGGCTCGGCACCCTCCCATACCACCTGGAATTCAGTGCCGTCGAGGCGGGTGATGACGAGGAAGGGCGGGTCATCGCCGACGGTCGAAGCCTCGACAAGCGCGGCGGGATCAGCGTTCCAATCGACGGCGACCAGGGAGGGGAGTTCCTCGACTTCCCATTGCAGGATCACCCCGTTCGCCTTGCGAATATCCGCGGCATGGAAGAGATCCTGCCAGCCCTCGGGCCAGGCGCCCTCGTGCGATTCCATGTGATCGATAATGAGGTCAGCCGTCGTCCATGCCGCGTACGCTTCGGGCAATCGATTGAGCGCTGTCAGGAACGTCACGATGTACCAGGCGCCGATTCCGGCTGCAATGAGCACCGCAGTCGCGATCACGATGGCGATGGCCCACCGTCGTCGTTTTCGGTTCATCGCGGTCATCATACCCAGACGCCCAAGCGCCCAGAACGCCTGACGGTGTGAGTCAGCCGGACAGTGGAAGGATCGCCGGAGCCCGTCCTCGCCGCACGGCGCGGAGCGCCGTGCCACCCAGAGCGCCGTGCCATCTTCCTTTCATTTCCGCACGGGCGGGACGCCCGTGCCAGCCTTCCCTCAGTGTTTCTAATACCGTCGCATGACGCCGATGACGATGCCCTGGACGTTGCACTCCTTGACGATGATGGGGTCGAAGGCGGGGTTGGCCGGCTGGAGGCGGATGCGACCGTCGGGCTCCTGGAAGAAGGTCTTGAGCGTGGTTTCGCCGTTGGGAAGGAGGGCGACGACGCGCTCGCCGTTGCTGGCGGTTTCGCGCCGTTCGATGATGACGTAGTCGCCGTCGAGGATGCCTTCATCCTGCATGGAATCGCCATCGACGCGGAGGGCGAAGGTGCCGGCCTTCTGACCCACGCGCGGGCCGAAGAGCTCATCGAGGCTGAGCTGATCGGTCTGGGGGAACTTCTCGATCGGGTAGCCGGCGGCGATCTTGCCCACCAGGGGGAAGCTCAGCGGCTGCGCCTCGTCGGGCAGCAGGGTCTCATCCGCAATGGACAAAGAGCGAGCCTTGTTCGCCTCGCGTACGAGGGCGCCCTTTTTGATGAGTGCTTCGACGTGCTCGAACACCGTGACTTTGCTGATGTCGAGCTCGTCGGCGAGTTCCTGCATCGTCGGGGAATAGCCCCGCGTGATGCGATGGTCGCGAATCAACTGGAGGATGCGGAGCTGCTTGGGGGTAAGGTTCATGACGATTCTCCTTCTGCGCTGCCGTTCTGAGGCGCATGACGGCGAGGGCCGCCGGCATGGAAGCGGCATGTGCCGGTACACCGCCGACGGAAACGCGGTTGCTCAGAGACTGGAGCAGGGCGGCCATCTGATCGAGCACGAGGCGCTGCCCGGCGAGCCAGGCCCCGGCCGCCGCCACCAGCGAGCAGCGCTGAGCTGCGCTCTGCGGCGACCTCCCTGCGGAAGCCGATCGCTCGGCGGCCTGGCGGCTGATCTGGACCCGGTCGATGCCCAGCAGGCGATCGAGGAGGGTCACCGGGCCGGCCGCCGCGGGCTGGGTTGCGCGCTGCCGGCGCCGCCGGGCGTCGATGAAGGAAGCTGGATTGCCCATCGCGTGGTCCGAGCCGGCGTCCGCGGGGTTCTGGGAGGAGATGGGGCCGGCCCCACCTCCGGTCACGGCCAGGAGCCGCGAGCCCTTGGGCACGTAGCTCGTGCTGTAGCTTCCACCGGGCCCGATCTGGAAAAGAGGTAGGGTCATCGTGCTCTCCGTCGTTGCTGAGGCTGGCTGACGCCCCAGATGTTGGGGTCACTGCCGTCAGCTCAGCTTCTCGACAAGACGGTTGTCGCCCCTGCAACTTCTATCGGCGAAACTGTTTGGAATACGTTACCCGAACATGATCCAGATCGCAAGCAGAATTTTGGAAGATTTTCGGGTGTTATCGGGCTTGAGCCGTTTTCGGCTCCCGGACCGAGAAACATGCCCGGCGGCCGGTAACCAGGCCGGCAGCGAGCGGCGACTCGATCCGGGCGTGGGAGGGCCACGCGGCGCTGCGGACAGGATGCCCCGCAGACACTACTCTTCGCCGCATGACCAACCGCCCGACCACCGCGACGCTGCTTCCGCCCGCCCCGTTCCGCCCGGATATCCAGTCCCTCTGGATGCTCGATGAGTCGATCGCTTTCCTCAACCACGGCTCCTTCGGAGCGCGCCTGCGCGCGGTGTTCAAGGCCCAGGAGGCGTGGCGCGAGCAGATGGAGGCCCGCCCGGTCGAGTTCCTCTGGGGCCGGGGGCGGGACCTGGCCGACCAGGCCAAGCACATCGTCGGCGCCTTCCTCGGCATGCAACCAGAGCACTTCGGTTTCACAAGCAACGCCACCGACGGCGTAAGCGCGGTGCTGAGATCGCTGTGCTTCGAGCCGGGTGATGAGCTGCTCACCACCAGCCACGTGTATCCGGCGGTGCGCCGGGCGATGCGGCACGTGGCCGATCGCGCCGCGGCGAGGACGGTCGAAGTCGATGTGCCGCTGCCGCTGGCCTCGCCAGAGGAGATCGTCGCCGCGATCGAGGAAGGGCTGACGAGCTGCACCCGGCTGGTGGTTATCGATCACATCGCGTCGGCGACGGCGGTGGTTTTTCCCGTGCAGCAGATTATCGACCGTTGCGCGGCGCGCGGGATCGAGGTGCTCGTGGACGGGGCGCACGGGCCGGGGATGCTGGATCTGCATGTCGAGGACCTGGGGGCCGCCTATTACGCGGGCAACCTGCACAAGTGGGTGTGCGCTCCGCCGGGAGCCGGATTCCTCTGGGTGCGAGAGGACCGACAGTCCGATATCCATCCCAACGTGCTGAGTCTGTTCCTGGGAGACGGATTCGCCGCGGAGTTCTCCTGGCAGGGCACGCGCGATATCAGCTCCTGGCTGGCGGCCGGCGCCGCCGTCGAGGCGATGGACAAGCTCGATGGGTCCGGGAGCTGGCCCCGCGTGATGCGACACAACCACGAGTTGGCCGCGTGGGTCCAAGCCATGCTCAGCGAAGCGTGGGCGGTCGAGCCGTGCACCCCGCGCGATGGCTCCCTGCTCGGGTCGATGGTCTCGGTGGCGCTGCCGGCGGCGGTCAGCGAGCGTTATGAGACGCCTGAAGCCGTCCAGGTGAGGCTGCGCGAGGAGTACCGAATCGAGGCGTTCGTGCTCGAGTGGGGCGGCCGCCGGCTGATTCGCCCGTGTTGCCAAGTCTACAACACGCCTCAGCAGTACACGCGACTGGCGGATGCGGTGCTGGAGATGGTCGGCTCAGCAAACGGCTGATCGGGCCGGCCGGTCGGCGCCGTCGCGACCGCGGGAGAAAGCGAGCGGCCGAATGAGACCGATAGCGTTGCCGCAACGCGTCGATGGATCGACGCGCCAAGATTCAACGATATGGGTGAGCATACCGGAGACTCACTCAATGGAAGGCGCGGTGTTGGAAACAGCATCACGCCGGACCCGAATAGGTCTTGAGAGTGGTGTTTTTACCGATCCGACCTGTGTGACCGCCGCAGGGCCTGCCCATTTTCACAGCCGTTGCACGCCGCTGTGTAGTGATAACAGTCTATGATATAAAGCTCTACGTATCAGTTATTTGCTGGTTTTGCAGGGTTTTCCGCAGGCCGCGCCTTGACAGCGCCCACTGTCGCTGCCAAGCTAGCAGAAGCAGCAATTTCCCTCTCGGGATGCGCTGGGTGGAGGTAGGCACCGGAGAGAGAGGGCGCATCGTCAGCGGATGGCGAAAAAGGGTTCGCCCACGGTGTTTGTCTGTCAGGTGCGGCCGGTCGCTGCACCGGCGGCCAACGCTTTCTGTCGTGCCCTCGCGGCACGCTTCGCAAGACCAGTTTCGTGTTCCCTCAAGAATACGTATTTCGTCTCGTTTCGTGAACGTTCACATAACAGGAGGAAAGTAGCAATGAAAGCTGCGCTTGGACTTATCGCAGTCGCTGCGTTCACGGCGACCGCCACGGCCGATGTGCTGTGGGATCAGAGCAACGTCAATACCGGCATCAATGCGTTCGTCGACCAGGAGTTCGACGACTTCGCGAGCTTCTCCAGCTACATGGTCATGGACGTCGTGTCCACCGGCTGGACGGTGCAATCGGTCAGCGTGTACTTCACCAACAACATGGGCAACTGGGCCGGCGTCACCCAGGCACGTCTGAATCTCTTCGCCAAGACCGGCACCCTGCCGGTGGCTGGCGATGATCCGACGGCCGGCGCAACGGTCGGCGTCAGCCTGACCAATCTCGGCAGTAGCTGGGAGATCACGGCTTCGGGCCTCAACGTGAACGTGCCCATCGGTGACTACTGGATCGGCCTGACCCCGCTCACCAACTTCGGTGCGCAAGGTCAGGAGTTCCACCAGGCTGCTCCGATCATCGGTGTTGACACCGCCTGGCGAAACCCGGGCGGTGGGTTCGGTCTCGGTACGCAATGGCAGACGACCGCCCCTCTCGGCACCGACTGGATCGGCGTATATGACGCCGCCTTCAAGGTCGAGGGCATCCCGGCTCCCGGCGCCTTGGCGCTGCTGGGCCTGGCCGGCCTCATTGGCAGGCGTCGTCGCTAATCGACAGCCGCAGGCTCTGACTGCGGTATCAGACGCACCCGGAAGTGCAAATTACCGGCCCGCGCCCAGGCGCGGGCCGGTTCTGTTTTGTGTTGGATCGGGTCGCGAACCCGGGGCGAACCCCGGGGGCGGACGGGCCGCCGAATCAGCCGCTCCTCCGGTTCCGGCCCCGAGCTCCTTTGATGTGCCGCCTCTCGCGGCCATGCAGGGATCCTGCTCAGGGCTCTGAGACGATCGTCGCGGCCAATCCCGGCTTCAGCGGGCGCTTGAACTTACCCATCTTCACAGCAAGCGGTCAGTCTGGCGGGATGGTCGCAGTATGAGCGCAACTACCTGATTTATATGAATTTAGATGTTTTTTCCAACTATCCGCCAGAATCGTATTGACAAGGGGGGATCGCTCGGGCAATCTACATACATCAGGCGTTTCCGCTTGAAAACGCCTTTCTTGAAGAGAGAGGGCGCCCTTCGTCGGCGGACGGCGAAAGAGGGTTTGCCCTTTTTGTTGCGCGCGGGGCGCGCACCAGAGGGCAAGGGGTGAGGGTCCGATTCGTGCCACCACGGCACTTGACAAAACCAGTTTCGTGTTCTTGAGGAATACGTATCTCCCGTTTCGTGAACGTTCACACATTTACAGGAGGAAAGTAGCGATGAAAGGCGCACTCGCACTTGTCGCAGTCGCTGCGTTCACAGCGACCGCCAATGCAGCTTTGCTGTGGGATCAGAGCAACGTCAATACCGGCATCAATGCGTTCGTCGACCAGGAGTTCGACGACTTCGCGAGCTACTCCAGCTACATGGTCAGTGACGTCGTGTCGACCGGCTGGACGGTGCAATCGGTCAGCGTGTACTTCACCAACAA
>Ga0272441_10006527_pt1 | contig 19461 bp, 17 predicted proteins | sample SSMProp6N_FD_193582 | JGI IMG/M metagenome (GOLD analysis project Ga0272441, IMG submission 193582) | Marine sediment archaeal communities from Little Sippewissett salt marsh, Falmouth, MA, United States - SSM-Prop-6N | ecosystem: Environmental > Aquatic > Marine > Wetlands > Sediment ... | reverse complement strand
AGGTGGTTCATGCGGCCTGTGCGGGTGATCTCCGAGCGCCTGGCAGATGCATCTCGGGCCGAGCTGTCCGAGGTCGCGACAGAACCTGTGACGGTTCCCGACCGCAGCTCGGTCGAGCTACACGGCCTTGCCGACTCCTTGACGTCCATGGGTCAGATCCTCGCGCGCGACCAGCGGGCGGTCAGGGACGCCCGGGCCGAGCGTCTGGCCGTGCTGCGCCGGATGCTGCCGGAGTCCATCGCTGCGAGGGTGGACCGGGGGGACCTGGACACGATCGAGGAGGTCCCCCAGGCAACGGTCGTGGTCGTCGTCGTGCTCGGGCTTGGCAGTCTGTCAGCCCTCGACACGACCGAGGGCAGGCGGGCGGTGGATGACCTCCACGCCGAGATCGACGACATCGCCGCCTCGCACGGGCTGGACCGCATCGCGGTGGTCGGAGACGCGTACTTCGCCGCCTGCGGCCACGACCAGCCCTACATCGATCACGCCCCGCGGGCGGTGGCGTTCGCAGCGGAGGTGATCGAGACGGTCGCTGCTGCAGGGGCGCGCGACGGCGCCGCCCTGCGGGCAGCGACGGCTGTCGCCACGGGCCCGGTGACCGTCGGCATGTCGGGTCGCGACATGATGGTCTACGACGTCTGGGGGCCCACCGTGGCGACGGCTCACACGCTCGCACGGTGCGCCCGTGGCGGCGAGGTTCTGGTGACCGGGGGTACCCGGCAGCGTCTGCCCGACGACGTGCGGGTCGTGCGGTGGGACACGACGGCGCTGCTGCCCGACGCCCAGGTCCCGAGTGCCGCCGCGGATGTGTGGGCGCTACCGGCCACGGAGTCGGCGGTGTCGGGGTCCGACCCGGGGGGTGCCCGGTGAGCTCGTTCTTGACCGCCGAGGTCATCTGGAGCATCGCCGTCATCGTGGTCGTCCCTGCGGTCATCGTCGGCGCTGCTGAGGTCGAGGAGCGGCTGCGCCAGGCCGACTCGCCGTTCGGTGCACCTGTCCACACGCTGCGCAACTGGGTGCTGCCGTTCTTCGCCGCATGGGCCCTGCTCGTGCCTGTGCTCGCCGTGGAACCCGGTGCCTGGTACCAGCGGGTGGTCTCCACCGGGCTGCTGCTGGCGCTGGGGGTCACTGGGTGGCAGCTGCTGGGCATCGTCGGCCGTGGCATCCGGTCCCGTCCGTCCGAGTCGGACCGACGTGTGGTGCCCGGGCTCGTGCTGGTCTTCCCGCGGCTGGCTCTCATCATCGGGGTCGGGACGTTCATCCTCGCCGGCGTCTGGGACGTCAACCTCTCCGCGGCCCTGACCGCCCTGGGCGTGACCTCGTTGGTGGTCTCGTTCGCGCTGCAAGACACGTTGAGCGGGCTGGCCTCCGGAGTTCTCCTGCTCAGCGACCGCCCATTCAAGCCGGGCGACTGGATCACGGCGGGGGAGGTCGAGGGCGAGGTCGTCGACATCAACTGGCGCACGTCGCGCATCCGGGACCGCAACGGCGACATGGTCGTCGTGCCCAACAGCGAGCTGGCCAACGCCAGCCTCGTCAACCACAGCGAGCAGCCGCTGCACCGGGTCGTGGTGTCTCTGCAGGTGGCGTTCGTCAACCCACCCACGCTCGCCAAGGACATGCTGCTCGACGCTGCGCGGGCAGTGCCCGGTGTGCTCGCTACACCGGCGCCAGCCGTACTGGTCACCACGATCGACGACCCGCTCATGGGCTACGACGTGCACCTGTGGGTGGACGACTTCGCGATCGTCCCCCGCGTGACGGGCGACTTCGGTGCGCTCGTCTGGTACCAGAGCCGGCGGCACAACGTCCCCCTGCCCAGCCCGGCCCAGGACATCTTCGTCCACGACCCGATCGGCGAGGCTCAGGCCGCCGAGCCGACGCTGGCGGCGCTGCGCGGGGACGTCACGACATCACCGCTGCTCGACCAGCTCCCGGACGACGATCTCGACCGGCTCGCCGCTGCCTCACGGAGGGCCCGCTACCGCGCGGGCGAGCTCATCGTGGACTCCGCGGGACAGGACTCCGACGTGATGGTGGTCACCGGCGGCAGGGCGCGCCTCGTTCTGCTTCGTCCCGGCCGCGACGAGGCGGTGATCACGGATCTCGGCGCCGGCGACCTCGTCGGACTGGTCACTGCGCGACGAGCAGGAGACTGGGTGGTGACCGCGCGGGCGGTCACCGACTGCGAGGTGCTGGTGATCGACGGCGACGCCGTCGGTCAGGTCGGGAGCCGCAACGTCGAGGTGGTCGCTGCGTTCAACCGGGTGGCAGCCTCGCGTCAGCGCAGGATCGACCGGATCGTCTCGAGCGAGCGAGTCGCCCTCGACGCCTCTGCGCTGCCTCGGAGCGGCTCATGAGCACGCCGGTGCCTGCGGTCGGGCCCTCCACGTGGCCTGGTGACCAGGCTCCCACGCAGCCCACGTCCTTCGGCGACCGGCCGCGGTGGCGGCGGCCCCAGCGGATGGGACGCCAGCTGGCCGTTGTGCTCACGGTGATCGCCGCGCTGGCCGTCCTCACCTTCGGGGGTCTGAACTACGTGGCGGCTCGGGACCTGCTCGTGCGGGGGACCGAAGGGCAGCTCGCCGGGGTGGGAGCGGGCCGGGCGGTGGCCATCGAAGCCGGGGCGGCCCGGCTCATCGCCGACGTGTCGTCGACATCCTCCGACCGGGGCCTGGCGGACGCACTCGTCACCCTCAGCGAGGCGTTCGACGACCTCGACGTCCAGCAGCTGTCCGCCGATCAGCGAGCCGAGCTGGAGGACTTCTACCAGACCCGAGCGGTCGACCCGCTCAACGAGGCCGAGCTCGGTCCCTACACGGTGGACGACCTGCTTCCTCGCACGGAGGCAGGGCAATGGGTGCAGTACCACTACACCGTGCGGCCTGCTGGGGAGCCACCACCGGTCGACGCGGGAGACGGCACCACGTACTCGCAGGTGAACGCGGCGGTGACGCCGGACGTCGAGAGCTTCTCCCAGTCGCAGTCGGGCGGAGACGTGCTGCTCATCGACGAGCGGGGCACCATCGTGTACTCGCTGGACAAGCTCAACGACGTCGGGACGAGCCTCGTGTCCGGCCCTTACCAGGAGTCCGCACTGGCCCGGGCGGTCACCGAGAGCCTGCCCCGGGCACGGGTGGGCACGGCCGTGCTGACCAGCTACGCGGTCAGCCCGACCGGTCGTGCCTCGCTGTTCGCCATCAGCGCGGTGACCAACGGGTCTCAGGTGGTCGGAGCGCTGGCTGTGGAGATTCCGGTCGACGCGATCAACGCCGTCGTCAGCTCGGACGGCCAATGGGACGACATCGGCGTGCGCGCCGGGGACGTGTACGTCGTCGGGTCCGACGGGACATTGCAGAGCGAGCCGCGGGCGTGGCAGGACGACCCGACCGGCTACCTCGAACGGCTTCGGTCGGGGACCGAGGAGGAGCAGGAGGAGGCCCGCCTGATCGAGCTCTTCGGCTCGCCGGTCGGCATCCAGGTGGTCGACACCGAACCCACACGAGTGGCGGCGGGGGGCGAGGAGTTCCGTGGCGGTGCAGCCAACGATGCCAGGGAGTCGACCTACGCGGCCTCCGACTCGCTCAACGTCGGCGGTCAGCAGTGGGTCGTGGTCAGCGAGGTTCCGCGCTCGGCCGTCCTTGCTCCCCTCACCGCCTATCTCGGCCGGATCGCGCTGGTGCTCGGGATCGTTCTCCCGGTCGTGGCAGCCCTCGGCCTGTGGCTGGCCGGCCGCCTCACCCGCCCGATCAAGCCCATTGTCGCCGCGGCGGGTGCCATCGCCGCCGGAGAGCGTGACCCCGACATCGACACCGCGACACGCGACGAGTTCGGCGACCTCGGGCGACGACTCAGCGCGATGGCGTCGGCGTTGGCCGAGCACGAGCAGGCGCTCAGCGACGAGTACGACACCACGCGTCGACTGATGACGGCTGTCCTCCCGGCCCGGCTCGTGGACGACGACGGGACGGTCACGGGCACCGGGGAGGCCGCCGAGGCCGCCACCGTGGTCGCCGTCGCTCTCGCGCCGGCCGAGGCGGTCGAGGACCCGGGTGAGGTCGCTGCAGCGCTCACCGCCGCAGCATCGCTGATCGAGGACGTCGCTGCTCAGCTGAGCTTGCTGCGTGTGCGCACGACGGCCGATCGTGTCCTGCTGGTGGCAGGCATGGGCAGCGAGCGCAACGGAGCGGACGAGGGCCTGCAGCTCGCCGCCGAGGTACGTCGACGGCTACCGGAGCGCACCGACGTGTCGTTGACGGTCACCATGGCACTGTCGACGGGCGTGGTGTCGACCGGCGTGCTCGACCAGGGCTCACTGACATTCGGGGCGTGGGGGGAGCCGGTGCGGCGGGCATTGGCGCTGGCGTCTCTGGCGACGGCTGACGAGGTGCTCGTCGACAGCACGACCGCTTCCGTGTGCGCCCGGTCGTGGCCGTTCTCGCCGGCGAACGACGTCGTCGCCCTCGACGGTCAGGCAATGGACTTGGTGCGACTGGATCCGACCGATCCGAGCGAGTCGGTCGACGCCCAGCACGCGGGTCGGGCGCCCACGGCATGACAGGCCATCCCGGGTGTGGCTCGAGCCCCGTCCCGCCAGGGATCGAGGCTCGTGCCGCTCGCACTCCCCCCTCGGGCACTCCCCCCAGGGGGCCCATGCGAACAACGCCAAGGATGAGCCCCTGGCGACTCTCCTGGCCAGGCGCCGTTGTCCCCATTTCTGGGGACAATCGTCGACGACCACGCCTGCACCGATAGCGGGATACTGGTCACGAGGACGCCATGACCGGTGCGAACGAACCAGACCCCCGCCGACGAGTGGCCATCGTCGACGACCACGGCATCTTCGCCGAGGCGCTCCGCGGGTGGGTCGAGGGCAACCTCGACGACGTCCACGTCGTGTACTCCGGGCCGGACCCCGCCCAGGTACCGGCCGACACCGACATCGTTCTTCTCGACATCGAGCTGGGGATCGGTCGCTCGGCGGCCGACGTGACTCGCGAGCTGGTCGAGGCCGGTATCCACGTTCTGCTGGTCAGCGCTTTCGGCGACCCGGGCCTCATCCGGCCGGCCATCACCGCAGGCGCACTCGGATATGTCCCCAAGCGGGTCGACACGGGGGCCCTGCGCGAGGCGATCTCGTCCGCGTTGGCCGGGCAGGTGCACGTCTCTGCCGACCTCGCGGCGGTCATGATGGCCGCTGTCGACCGGCCCGACCTCAGCATTCAGGAACGTTCCGCGCTGCAGCTCTACGCCTCAGGGCTGACCCTCGAAGCGGTGGCCCACCGGATGAACGTCAGTCCCAGCACGGCACGGGAGTACCTGCTGCGGGTACGCCGCAAGTACGCCGGCGTCGGGCGGACGGTGCGAACGAAGACCGACCTCTACGCGGCGGCGCTGCAGGACGGACTGCTCGACGAGGACGATTCCCAGCGAGGTGGGTAGCGGTTCGGGGCAGCGGCGACCCGCGGGGCGTCAGCGGCCCGGCACGCCAGAGTGGCAGACGGCCAGTCCGGCAGCGAGGTGGTCGCCGGGTTGGTCGGGGTCGCGGCGCACGTCGGCTTCGGCGGTCAGCGACACGTCCGGCGCCCACACCAGCGTCCCGTCCACCGTGAGGAGGTACCAGCGGTAGGCGTCGCGCCCACTGGGGTCCCGCACCGTGGACGGCATCGGCACGAAGCAGTGTGCCTGCACCTGCCGGCCCTCGACGAGCACGTCGGGAAGCAGCGAGGCGACCGCGAAGTCCCGGGTCGCGTAGGCGTCCAGGGCGCACGCCGAGGCCGTGCAGCCGGGGGCTCCGTCCCACGCGGACGCCTCGACCGTCCACGGTTTGCCCTCGGGCAGCTGCGCCGAGCAGCCGGTCATCGCCGCCAGCCCCAGCGCGGTCAGCGCAAGGGCCGGTGTGACCACGGCTCGCACGAGAAGTGACCGTAGCCTCCTAGGCTTCGGCCCTGTGGCAGCGCAGCCAAGCCGCGATCGGTCGGTCCGGCGGCGCACCTGGGTGCTGATCGGGGTGGGCTCGGCACTGCTGGTCACCACCGGTCTCGCGACGGCACGCCTGGTCGGCGATGCTACGGCCGACGCGCCGGTCAGCCGTGACGACCTCTGCTCCCAGCTGGAGACGGTCCTGTCCGCCGCCGCTGAGGACGGCGTGTTCGCCACCCAGGCCCTCAACCGCGCCGCGCGCCGCATGTCGGCCCTCGCGGAGGACTACCCGCAGCCGACGCCGCCGGCGCAGGAGCCGTCAGTTGCGCAGGCGGGTGAGGACATCCGTGCGGTCACTACGTCCGTGGCATGGGAGGTCGCCGACGTCGTGGCGGCGACCCGTCCGGTCGCGCTGGAATGTGGGTGGACGTGGCCGCTCACCGCGACGCCACCGGCTCCACCACCGACGTCGCCGACCGGTGGGACGCTCGAGCAGGCCAGGTGACCTCGGCCCACCAGCTGTCGCCGGCGTCGACGGTGACCTCGACGTTCGGTGCGTCCCGACCGACACCGGCACCGTCCACCGGGCCGGCGTCCGGGACGCTGATGATCGCCGACCCGACCCCGTCGAGCGGCAGCACGGTGACACTGAGCTGATGCCCTCGGCCCGGTGCATCCGGCACCAGGGACGCGAGCACTCCGGAGAGCTCCGTCGGTGCGTCCGGGAGATCGTCGACGATGCCGCGGACGACGACGTCGAACCCGCGCTCGTGCCCCGTCAGCACCAGGTCACGCAGGGCGTCCCGCGCCCCAGCGGGAGCGCCGGCCACGGCCAGCAGGCTGCGAAGGTACCCGGACTCGGCGCGGCAGCGGCACCTCGCCTCCTCTGAGGTCGGGTCCATCGTCCCGTCTCCTAGCGAGGTCAGCAGGGGGACGCAGGCGTCCAAGGCGGGTGCCAGCCATCGCTGATGCTCGGCGCGGAGGGCAGCCGCGCGGCCGAGCGCTTCCTGCGCCGCGTCGCGCTCACGCAGCGCGGCGGCCAGCTGCGTCGTCTGCCGGTTCAGGGTGCGCACGGCGAGCAGGCTCGCGGTGAGCATGGCGACCGCGTACAGCGCCGCCGAGATCGACCACCCGCTGCACCCCGGGTAGGCCTGGTCCCACAGAGTGCCCGCGACCAGGGCTGCGGCGACGACGGCCGGCACGGCGGCGATGGCCCGCGGCCACCGCCGCGACGTCAGGATGACCAGAACGACGAGCGCCAGCCGGGGGTCGACCCATCCGGCTCCGCCCAGCGAGCTGGAGCAGTACTGGTCGGACGAGATCGTCCAGAAGGGGGCGAGGCAGGCGAGCGCAACCGTCAGCACGCCGAGCGACGTGGGGATCCACTGCCGCCGCTGCAGCAGCCAGGTCACGCCGAGTCCCCAGCCGCCGAGAAGGAGTCCCCCCACCAGGGCGACCCAGGGGCGTTCGAACGCGGCCCACTCGGCGACGACGACGGCGGCCGTGAAGGCTGTGGTGACGGCGAGGAAGCTCACGAGCAGCCGCACGACGCCGCCGCTCATGGTCGTCGACACAGAGTCGTCCAGCGGCTCACCTGACCAGGTGAGGACCACCCGGGTTCCCGAACCCGGGCGTGAGTCGACATCGGCGGCACCGCCGACGGCGTCCAGTCGCGCCTGCATGGAGTGCTCGATCCCGAACCCGTGCGGCCGCGAGGCAGGGTCGAAGCCCACTCCTGCGTCGCTGATCGTCACGGATAGGCCGCCCGCCGTCGTGTCGACACCCACGTCGACCCGGTCGCATCGGGCGTGCTTGGCACAGTTGAGCAGTGCCTCCTCAGTCGCCCCGGCGACGGCGGCGAGCACCGGTGCCGGGACGGTCGGCTCGCAGGCCGCGACTGTGTTCTCGACTCGGACATCGAGGCCGAGCAGCCGCGCCCGCGCCGCGGCAGCGGCGACAGCGTCCGCCAGCGACGAGGGGCGCGTCGATGGGTCGATCTCGGCCAGTCGGCGGGCGTCGTCCCGGCAGCGCGACCGGATGGCCTGCTCGTCGCCTGCGGCGCCGAGCGCCACGGCATTCAGCGTGTTCAGCGCGGTGTCGTGCAGCAGTGTCGTGTGGGCCGTCAGCGCGTCCTGCGCGCAACGCCCCGCCACGGCCGCACGCCGCTCCGCGTCGGCAGCGGCGAGGGCGAGGTCGGCTCGGGCGGCCGACTGGGTGAGCACGGCGCGAATCAGCGCCCCGAGCAGCCCCAGCCCGACGACCAGGGCCGCCTCGACGAGGGGAACGCCGAGGCGGACCGGCGAGTCGTCTCGTGCCATCTCGTCCCATCGTTGAGGGGCGAGCACGACTGCGACGGCCACGATGGATGCCCACGGCACCACCTGGTAGGGCAGGCTCAGACCGACCGCCATGGTCAACATGCCGGCGACGAGAGTGAGCTGGATCCATGGGGCGACGAGGCCACTCGTCTCGCGGGTCAGCAGCGTCACCAGGGCGAGGGCTGCGGTGACAGCGAGCAGCCCGGGCACTCGCCGAAACTCGGGGAGTAGGCGGGTCGCCACCGCGGTGACGCTGGCGCCGAACCACAGGGCCATCATCGGCACCCGCAGCTCGACCATGTCGACCGACGAGTCCAGCAGCAGGTCGATCGCTCCCGCCGCCGCGAACAGCGCCACCCAGAAGGTCGCCAGCGTGGTCAGGCTGCTCCGCGCGACGTCGACCAGGCTGCGCATGACCTCTTCCCAGCGAAACGGCTGATGAGCGAGCGTACTGGCGGCAGCCTGGCCAGCGACAGCGCGACGCCGGAACCAGGCCGCTGTCGAGCAGCAGGGTCCGGCGTCGCGGCGTCGGCAACTCGGGCGGTGAGGCCCGGGGTCAGATGAACAGCAGCTGCGCGCCGTCCGTCATCTCGATGAAGTCGGCGGCGTTGATGATGTCACTCACGCCCTCGTACAGGTCGTCCATGTCGACCTTGTTCATGTCAGCGCTCATCTGGCAGGCCCACAGCTGGCCGCCAGCGGCGACGATCTGGTCCAGGAACTCGCGTACGGGTGGGATGTCCATGGCGTCGAGCTGCTCCTTGAGCATCTTGGTCGCCATGCCGGTCATGCCGGGCATCGGCATGACCGCCTGCGGGATTCGGATGTCCTTGCCGCGCACGGGGAAGTGCATCGCCGTGTTGCCGGCGGGCGAGAACTGCAGGTCGTCCATGCGGCTGTCGATGATCATGTCGAAGCCCCAGAACGTGAAGAAGAGGTGCAGCTCCACACCCTCGCCGATCGCGGCGTTGCCCAGCACCAGCGCCGGGTACACCATGTCGAGGTTGCCCTTGGAGCAGATGATGGCGAGCTTGCGGTCGCTCTCCTCGTCACCGAAGTCCGGAACGATCATGGGGGCCGCGGTGGGCTCAGTGGTGGTCGTCATCGTCACACGCATCCCTTCGGCTTCGGCACGCCGGCGACGTAGCTCATCTTGCGGCCGGGCTTCTTGGGGAACAGCTGGAATTGCTCCTTGGTGGGGATCCCGCCGACGTTCTGCACGCGACGCGTGGTCGGCGTCTCGCCCTTGGCCTTGAAGTCCGAGCGGACGAAGTCGACCATCTCCCAGTGACGGTCGGTCATCTCGATACCGATGTTCGACGCGAGCACCTCGGCGATGTCGCGGTTCCACTCGTCGTACTCGGTCAGGAAGCCCTCGTCGTTGACGTGGACCTCCTGGCCGGCGATCTCAGTGACGGGCATGGGTCGGACCTTTCTGTGATGGGTGGGTCAGGGGGTGACGGCCGGCGCACGGCCGGCCGGGGCCTGGGTCGGGGCGTCCTCGCCGACCGTGCGCAGCAGTGACAGCGTGCGGTTGAGCCCGCGCCGCACCTGCGGGTCGCGCATCTGCTTGAGCAGGGCGAATGCGCTCGGCGGGGCGGTGTCCCCGTCGTCCTGCATCGACTGCAGCGAGACACCGGTGCGGTTGAGCAGCGTCATGACCTCGGGCTGGGTGAGCTCCTTGACGGTGGTGAGGATGAGCACGATGTTCTCGCGCAGGGCGATCACGTCCTCCTCGCTGAACGAGGTGACGACCTCTTCCACCATCTCGGCACCGTGCCGGGCGAACGTGAAGTAGCCCTTGGCCTCGGCCTCGGCGAGGCTCTCGGACACCTTGGCCACGCCTGCGCCGGCGATGGAGTTCACCTCGTGGGTGAGCTCGGCCATGCTGTCGAGCTGGACGAGCAAGGCCCGCATCTTCGGCAGCGACTTGGCCAGCTGGCGGGCGAACTCGGCAAGGTCGTCGACCGTGACGTCCTGGCTGAGCTCCTCCAGCTCGCGACTGGCGGCGGCCACCGCGTCGCGGGTGACCGGCGCCAGCTCGTGGGTCAGCTCGGCCCACTGCTCGCGCTGCTCCCGCTGACGGCGCATCTCGCTCACCAGCTCGTCCACCTGGGTGGACAGGTGGTCCAGCCGGTCCTCCACGCTGTGGCTCTCGGTCACGGGTGCTCCCGGGGTCGCGCTGGGGGTCCCGCTGGGGGTCCCGCTGGGGGGTGCCTGCGTCGTCGTCATGATGCGAGGTCCTCGGTCTCCTTGCCGGCCATCGACATGAGCGCAGGCAGGGGGAGCTCCTTGCCGGGGAGCAGCACGTTCCAGTACATCCAGCGGAACATGACCTTGCCCCAGTGGTTCATCTCGGTCTCCCTCAGCAGGCTGAAGGGGCCCACGCCGGGCAGCGGGTACTTGCCGGGCAACGGCTCGGTCTCGTAGTTGAAGTCGATGAGCAGGCCCTTGCCGTGGCCGGTCTCGATGAAGCAGTTGGCGTGCCCGTCGAACTTCTCCGTCATCGCCAGTCCTTGCACGTGGCGCAGGAAGTTCTCCGGGAACAGGTCCATCGCGAAGTGGGCAACGGACCCGGCCTTCGACGCCGGGATGTCGGAGGCGTCCCCGATGGCGAAGATGTTGTCGTACTGCGTCGACAGCAGCGTCTCCTTGTCCACGGGGACGTAGTTGAGGTCGTCGCCGAGGTCGGAGCGGGCGATGAAGTCCGCGCCCATGTTGAGCGGGACCGTCACGAGCAGGTCGTAGTCGATCTCCCGCTCGTCGAACGAGATGAGCTTCTTCTGCTCAGGGTCGATCTGCTCGATCATGAAGTCCGGCTCGATGGCGACCTTGCGCTCGTCCAGCATCGACCCCAGGTACTTCGAGGCCACCGGCTTGGTGAACGCGCCCTCCAGGGGAGTCACGTACGTGATCTCCACTCGGTCGCGGATGCCCTGCTCGGTGAAGAAGGCATCAGCGAGGAAGGTGAACTCCAGCGGGGCCACCGGGCACTTGATCGGCATCTCGGTGACGTGGATGACGAGCTTGCCGCCGTCCCACGTCTTGAGAACCTCGGCCAGCCGCGACGCACCCTCGTAGGTGTAGAACTCGTGCACGGTCTCGCCCAGGTCGTCAGCCATGCCCGGCGTCTCGTCCGGTCGCGGCGTCGTGCCCGTCGCGATGATGAGGTAGTCGTAGCTCAGCTCACTCCCGTCCTCGAGGAGCACCTTGTTCTCGTCCGCGACGACCTTGTCGACGCTGGCCTCCACGAGCTCCACACCGGACGGCATGAACCGCTTGGTGGGCTTGACGACCTCGTCGGGCTGGTAGATGCCGAACGGGATGAACAGGTAGCCCGGCTGGTAGTAGTGCTTGTCGCTCGGGTCGACGACGGTGATCTTCCACTCGTCGCGGGCCAGCCGCGGGCGCAGCTTGTTCACCGCCATGGTGCCGGCGGTGCCCGCACCCAGTACGAGCAGTCTCTTCATGCGACTCTCCTTGATCGTGGGGTCAGTGGGTGGCGGCCGGGGTGGTCCGGTCGTCGGTCGGTCGGTGGGCCCCCCGGGTGCGCAGCGCCTTGGACAGCGCCACGGAGACGTGCGGGAGGGCGTCGAGGACGGCCTGCCGCTGGGTCTCGTCCAGGTGGTAGAGGCCGGCGGTGTCGTCACCCTTGGCGGCAACGCCGCCGGCCAGCACCTGGCCGACCAGTTCGGATCCCGAGCGGATGAACACGCGGGCGCACTCGAAGCCGAGGTCGGCGTGCGTGAAGTGGGGGATGAAGTCGAGGTCGTCGGCCATGGCGCGCCACTCCGCGGTGCACGACTCCAGCGTTGCCTCGTCGTCGGCGTGCTCGGCGAACCACGGACAGGGGTTGGCGACGTCGGACACGGGGTTTCCCTCCATGTCGGTCACGACCATCATCACCCCGAGAAGTGGGGCGGAGACGTCCAGCACGGCCTCCACCGATGTCGCGTCCAGCCGGTCGGTGGCCGCGCCGACCTGACCGACCGTCGGGGCACCTGGGGTGGGAGCCCCGGCGAGCACGGCGTCGACGCCGTCGCGGGGGAACCGCCACTGGCGGCCGACCTTCACCGCGGGCAGCCGGCCGTCGGCGGCCATGCGGTAGATCGTGGTGGCGTCTACCTGCAGGAGGTCCTGCACCTCGCGCGCCGTCAGCAGCCGTGTATCTGCAGAGCCTGCAGATACACGGGGAGCCGAGTGCATGTCATGCAGGTTATGCAGGGTGTGCAGGGTGCCGCGTGGGCCGGAAGTCCCGATGTGTCCGGGACTGTCGGCGCCAACCAGCGTCCTACCCTGATCGGGTGGCCCGCTACCTCGACGTGCACCCGCACGATCCGCAGCCGCGCGCGATCGCCCAGCTCGCGGCGATGCTGGCCGACGACGCGCTGATCGCGTACCCGACCGACTCCGGCTATGCACTCGGCTGCCGCTTCGGCTCCACCTCGGGGCCGGAGCGCATCCGCACGATCCGTCGCCTGGACGACCGCCACCACTTCACCCTGGTCTGCTCCGAGCTCGCGCAGATGGGCCACGTCGTTCTTCTCGACAACCGGGCGTTCCGTGCGATCAAGGCGGCCACGCCGGGCCCTTACACGTTCATCCTGCCCGCGACCAAGGAGGTGCCGCGCAGACTTGCCCACCCGAAGAAGCGCACCGTCGGCGTACGCATCCCCGCCAGCCGGTTCGTGCGCGCGCTGCTGGCCGAGGTGGGGGAACCCATCGTGTCCAGCACGCTGATCCTGCCGGGTGACGACCAGCCCCTCACCGAGGGATGGGTGGTGCAGAGCGAGCTCGACCGGTCGGTGGACGCGATCGTCGACACCGGTGAGACGGGTCAGGAGCCCACGACGGTCGTCGACTGGTCCGAGGGCGAGCCCGAGATCGTGCGCGTCGGCGCCGGGGACCCTGCCCCGTTCGAGTAGGGCGCTGGCGACGGCGCCGCGGCGCGGTGCGAGCCGTGCTCAGCCGTCGTACTGGGCGTAGAACGCGCTCAGTCGTCCCCGCACCCGCTGCTCGACGTAGTCGGCGACCGCCGCACTGGTCATGGTGGACTCCAGCAGCGGGCCGAGCCAGCCGGTGACCCACTCGGCGTCGACGCCGAGGTCGGCGAGCACGTCGCTGACCGGTCGGTCGGCGTTCTGGTCGAGGTAGCTGCGCACGATGGCCTCCACGACGCGCTCGACGAGTGGGGTGAGCCGTAGCGAGGTCCACTGCTGCCAGGCGAGGTCGCCCAGCAGCTCGGCGTCGCGCTCGTTGAGCACGTCGGCTGCGCCGGCGACCGGGCGGTCGGACACGGCGGCCCACCCTTGGCTCGCCGCCTGCTCGACCTCGGCCCCCTCGAGCATGCCGTCGATGAACCGTCGGGACTCTCGCACGGTGTCGGCGATCGACGCGTCGACGAAGGCCACGAGCTGACGGTCGACGTTCTTCTCCAGCCCCGGTGCCGCCGCGGTCAGGCTGCGCTGACCCAGGCGGACGAGCGAGGACGCTCCGGGGATGCGCTTGGCGAGGACGTTCTCTGTGAGCAGGTAGTTCTTGACCCCGTAGTAGACGACGTGGGCCACAAGCCTGCTGTACGCCCCGCTGGAGGTCAGCTGGGTGAGCAGCTGGTCACGGGCCTCGTCCATCGACGCCAGGGTGGTCGCCCACCGCACGGCGTCGTCCTCGCTGACGATGTCGCCGACGGTCTCGGGGGAGGCGGCCAGCGCCATCCGCAGGGCGCTCGTCACCTCCGCCGAGGCTCCGGCCGTCTCGGCGTCGGGCAGCTCGCGGACGACGCGCACGACGGCTGCCACCACCGCGTCGGTGTCCACCACCTCGCCGAGCGGTGCCGAGCCCATCCATGCGAACAGCGACTCGACTTCTTCGCTCACGCTGTCGCTCAACCCTGGGCCGCTCAGGCGAGCCATCTCGTGCGCCACGTGGGCGTCCAGCATCGCCTCGTCCATGGGTGGTCCTCCTCTGGTGCCGTCGGCGTCTCGCCCCATCCTGTCCCTTCGCGCCCGTCGTGGCCCGTTGACACCGTGCGACGCGCAGGGGAGACGGGGTCACCGCCGCGTGACCCGGATGCCTGCGCTGGGGGCCGCAGCCCTGTTCACTGGGACCTCGCACCATCGCACCGTGCAGCAGCTGTGCGGGGAGGGAGCCGACGATGGCGATCACGACCACCCCACCGCCGATCCACGGCGAGCCGATCGACCCGGCGCCCAAGCCGACGCCGAAGGCTGTCAGGAAGTACGAGCAGCGTGACGACGCCCTCGGATCTCTCGTGGGTGCCGGGTACCGCTCGTACCTGCGTTTCTCGCACGCCAACGCGACCCTGCTCGCCGCTGGCACCACGTACTACATGTTCCTGGCGATGTTCTCGATCATCGCGTTCGGCTACGGCGTCACCGCGTGGCTCGGCGCGGATCAGATCGCCGAGTACCTCACCGAGGCCATCGGGGAGGCTTTCCCCGGCCTGCTCGGCGACGAGGGGATCGACCCGGAGACGCTGCGAAGCGTCGGCCAGACCGCGGGGATCATCGGACTCATCGGCCTTCTCTACGGTGGCGGCGGCGCCGTCATCGCGGCGAACAAGTCGCTTCACCTGCTCTTCGGGGCACCCAAGGACGCCCGCAACTTCGTCGTCGCCCGGATCATCGCACTGCTCTGGTTGCTCGCTGTCGGCCCCATGATCCTGGTTTCGTTCGTGGCCTCGTCGTTCACCTCTGACCTGTCCAACCAGGTCTTCGAGGCGTTGAGCATCGAGTGGGAGGGCCCAGGGTTCCTGCTCGGCGCGGCAGCCGTGGTGCTCACGCTCGGGCTCAACTTCGCCATCATCTACCTGCTGCTGGGCAACCTCGGCGGAATCCGCCCTCCGCGCCGCGCGCGCACGATCGGCGCGGCTGTCGGGGCGGTGATCACCGAGCTGCTCAAGTCGGTGATGACCCTGCTGGTCGGCTTCACGATCGACCAGCCTGAGTACGGCGCTCTGGCCGCCCCCATCGGCATCCTCTTCGTGCTGTTCCTGCTGTCGATGGCCCTGTACTCCTCGGCAGCACTGACGGCAGGAGTCGCCGACCTGGACGTCCCGCTCGACCTGCTCGAGGTGGACGCTGTCGAGGACGCCCACGCCGCGATGGCCGATGCCACCGGGGAGATCGCCGCCCTCACCGATCACCGGCCCCACCAGGCACGCGAGTAGGCCGCCCATGCCCGTCCTGTCGGTGCTCGGTGAGCGGTTGCGGTCACGCCTGTGGCCGATCCCCGCGGCAGCGGCGGCGGCATCGGCGGTGGTGGCTGCGCTGCTCGCCGGCGTTCGACCCGGCGCGGGTGAGGGGCCGGTGTGGTGGCCGGGTGAGCCGGAATCGGCACGGGGCCTGCTGGAGGTGCTGGCCGGGTCGTCGCTGACCGTCGTGGCCCTGGTGTTCAGCCTGCAGGTCGTGGCACTGCAGCTGGCCGCCTCGCAGTACTCGCCGCGGCTGCTGCGCACCTACGCCCGAGATGGTTGGATCCAGGGCTCGCTCGCCGTCTTGCTGTCCACGTTCGTGTTCAGCCTCGTCACGCTCGCGCTGTTCGGGGCGGTCGACCGGCCGCCACGGGTCTCGGTCGCCGTGGCCGTGGTGCTGGGGCTCGCCAGCGTCGGCGCGCTCGTGGGCGTCGTGGCCCACATCGTGTCGACCCTGCGGGTGGAGACGATGATGGCCGAGATCCACGATGATGCCGACTCGGTCATCGAGGGTGCCTACGACTCGACGGTCGGGCCGGAGCCGGCGCGATGGCCTCCGCTCGATCGCCGGGACGCCGAGCCAGGACACGTCCGCGCCGACAGCCCCGGCTTCGTCCAGGCCGTCGACCGGGCACGCATCGCGGCGTGGGCCGACAATCACGACTGCTACGTGACGCTGGTCGTGATGCCGGGGACACACGTCCTCGCCGGCGACCTTCTCGCCCACGTCTGGCCGGCGGACGAGGACGGCAGCGCGGTGGCGGGTGCCGTCCTCGTCGGGTTCGAACGCACGCCGGACGAGGACCCGGCGTTCGGCCTCGTCCAGCTGGTCGACATCGCCATGCGGGCCCTCTCGCCGAGCGTGAACGACCCGACGACCGCGGTCCACGCGATCGGTCACCTCGCGCCGTTGCTCGCGAGCATCGCCGAGCGGGCCGCTGGACCCGTGCGACGCACCGATGGGGACGGCACGCTGCGTGTGCTCGAGCCGGTGCCCCGGCTCGACGACCTTCTGGGCGACGTGGTTCGCCCCGTGGCACGGTCCGCCGGCGATCACGTGCCGGTGCTGCTGGCCCTCCTCGCCATGCTCGAGCATGTCGCGGATCGGGGACCGAGAGCGGCGGCTGCGGTGGCCACCGAGGCCGACTACGTGGCCCGCCGGGCCAAGTCGAGCGTCGCCGACGCGGGTGAGCGTGCCGTCGTTCTCGCTCGGGCGGCCCGCCTTGCCGACGGTGAGCGGCTGACCGAGCCGTGACCTGCGGCTCGCTCAACCGGTCAGGGAGGAAGGCGGGACGTCGCCGTCACCGGCCGAGCCAGGCTGGCGGCGCCCGGCCCTGGTGCGATCGAGTCGTGACATGGCCGGGCCGGCGGTCACCCCGTGCACGACGACCGAGATGAGCACCGTCAAGGCCACGGTCGACCAGAGCTGGTCGTACTGGTTCAGTGTGGTCTGCCCCGCGGCGTAGGCCAGGTAGTAGAAGGAGCCGATGCCGCGGACCCCGAAGAAGGCGATCGCCCATCGCTCCCCCCGACCAATGCGGCAGCCGGCCAGCGACAGCCACCCGACGACGGGTCGAACGACGGCGACCATCGCGATCGCCACGAGCACCGACCCGGGGGTGAGGGCCGACAGCAGGCCGTCGGCGCAGGCGTAGCCGAGCACGAGCAGCACGGCGAGGGTGAGGAGTCGCTCGATCTGGTCGACGAACTCGTGCAGCACCCGGTGGTAGTCGTGCTCGCGCTCGTAGGCCCGCAGGGTCAGCGCGGCGACGAAGACGGCGAGAAACCCGTAGCCGCCGACGACCTCGGCAGCCCCGTACGCGAGGAACACCGCGGCCAGGGCGACGAGGGCCTCCGCGGTCTCGGCGAACCGCAGGATGCGTGCCGGCCGGGCGAACGCGAGCCGGGCCAGCAGCCAGCCGGAGCCAAGGCCGACGGCCACCCCGATGACGATCTTGCCGACGACCTCCCACGCGAGCCACTGCGCACCCCATGACGCAACCCCCGCGGTGGTGAGGAACACGCCGGCATAGACGAACGGGAAGGCCAGACCGTCGTTCAGCCCCGCCTCGGAGGTGAGGGCGAAGCGCACCTCGTCCTCGTCGCCGTCGTCGTCCTCGGACGGTCCCCCGACCTGCACCTCGGAGGCCAGCACCGGGTCGGTCGGGGCGAGCACGGCGCCCAGCAGCAGGGCGCTGGCCGGCACGAGCCCGGCCACCCCCCACCCGAGCACGGCGACCAGCCCGATGCTGACCGGCATCGCGATGCCGAGCAGACGCCAGGTCGACCGCCAGCGGTTCCAGCCGAACGGACGGTCGATGGCGAGGCCGACGCCGAAGAGCGCGACGATGACGACGACCTCGGTGACGTGCTCGACACTCGCGCGCACCGTGGCGTCCGACAGCTGAGCCAGACCGAGAAGAGGCAGGTCGAGGGGGAGCGATCCGAGCAGCAGACCGATGGCCACGAAGATCATCGGTGGCGAGAACGACCGGCCCGCAGCCACCCGGGGCAGCCAGGCGGCCAGCAGCAGGGCCACGCCGGCGACCAGGAAGAACAGGTCGGACGCCGCCAGGTCGAGTCTCACGTCGGTCGCCGGGTCACAGGAATCGGCTCAGCGGGGTCACGGCGGCCTCGCCGAGACGCTGGGACACCGGCCTGCTCGCCCAGCGGTCGGGGTCGATGCGTTCCGCGTTCTCGCAGTCGTCGGCGAAGTCGTCGGCGAGGCGTTCGGGCACCGCTCCCCCGTAGACGATGACGGCGACCTCCTCGTCGTGGTCGAGCGATCGGCGGTTGTAGTTGGACGACCCGACCATCGCGATCGAACCGTCGATGGTGAGCACCTTGGTGTGCAGCATCGTGCGCTCGTAGCGCCACACTCGCACGCCGGCATCGAGCAGGGCCGCGTAGCGCCGTTCGCTGCCCAGGCGCGAGACCGTCTTGTCGTAGTGCGTGCCGGGCACGAGCACCTCCACCTCGACGCCGCGTCGGGCTGCCTCGGTGAGAAGGGACTGGAACGCCGCGTCGGGCGCGAAGTACGCCGTCTGCAGGGTCACCCGCTCGCGGGCCTGCGTCAGCAGCCCGTACCAGGCCGTCTGGATGTCGTCCCAGCCCAGCGTCGCTGTGCCGCGTACCACGTGGACGACGTCGGAGCCGTGTGCTTGCAGCGCCGGGTAGCCGGTTCTGTCGTCATCGGGCCCGCCGGTCGTCTCGGCCCAGTTCTGCACGAAGGCGGCCTGCAGCCCCGCGACGGCCGGCCCCCGTAGCTGCAGGTGGGTGTCGCGCCACTCGCTCGGGCCGCGGGCGTCCCCGTCCCACTCCTCGGCGATGCCCACCCCGCCGGTGAACCCGGTCGACTCGTCGACCACGAGCACCTTGCGATGGGTGCGATGGTTGTGCGAGAACGGCGAGCGGATCCACGGCGGGCGAAAGAACTGCACGTCGGCGCCTGCGCCGCGCATCTGCTGCACCAGGTCACGGTCCATGCGCATGCCACCGATGGCGTCGACGAGCACCCGCACCCGCACCCCGTGGGCCGCCCGGTCGGCGAGCGCAGTGGCGAAGGCCTGTGCGGGGCGTCCCGTCCAGTAGATGTAGGTGAGCAGGTCCACCGACGAGGACGCCGCACCGATCGCATCGAGCATCGCCGGAAAGATGCGCACCCCGTTGCGCAGGCACACCACCTCGTTGCCCTCGGTGGCCGGGACGCCGAGCAGGGCCTCGAGCCGTCGGCGTGTGCGCGCCAGGTCGAGTCTCACGTCGGTCATCCAAGCAGGGTCAGCGCTGCCGACTGATCCGGCACCTTCCTTCGCCCGACGCATCCGAGGTGCCAGAGTGCTCACCCGTGACCACCGACCGCTCGGCGCCCGCCGCCGCACCGGCCGAGCCGTCGATCGGCAGGCTGTCGGGACTGCTGGGCCGGGCCGCGGTCACCGGGCTGGTGGCGGCGGCCGCGGCCACCGCCTACGTGGTGCTCGAGCACGACACGACCGACCTGCTGTGGGATCA
>Ga0272441_10006526_pt1 | contig 19462 bp, 17 predicted proteins | sample SSMProp6N_FD_193582 | JGI IMG/M metagenome (GOLD analysis project Ga0272441, IMG submission 193582) | Marine sediment archaeal communities from Little Sippewissett salt marsh, Falmouth, MA, United States - SSM-Prop-6N | ecosystem: Environmental > Aquatic > Marine > Wetlands > Sediment ... | reverse complement strand
AGTCACTGACACCAGCATAATGTTCATGATCCCTATGCCACCCACTACCAGGGCAATACTCGCGACCCCGCCCAGCAATCCCTTGATTATATTGCTGACTTTTTCAACACCGTCTATCTCTTTTTTGGCAGTCCAGGTCTCGAACACATCCTTAGCGTCTTTATGTCTCCATTCCAACACTCTCATGAGTTCCTTTTCTGCTTGATCAATGGCCTCGAAACTCTTGGCCTGGATAAGAAATGCTCCTACCCTGTTGCCGTAGTTTAAAATGCGCATTTGCATGGCGGTCAGCGGGATAAAAATCTGATCGTCCCATCCCTGAGTTGCCATGCTGTCACCCTTCTCTTCCATGATCCCAATTACTGTGAATCTGATCCCATTGATCTGTATCTCATCGCCGACAATATATTCGTTCTTATCGCAGAGTTCCTCCCATACCTTGGTGCCTATGACACATACTTTGGCACCTGAATCAACATCCTCTTTTGACAGGAAGCGTCCTCTCCCGGCATACCAATTCCTATTCATCTGGTAGCCCGGCACCGTTCCGTTTGCTTTGGAATTCTTATCCTTATCTTTGTATTTCAGACGTACATTTACACCCCATATTTCTGGAAGTACACTATTAATGCTTGGGCAGTTAGCTTCTATGGCTTCGGCATCATCGTATTCCAGGTACTCGTTGCTGTGTACCCTCTGCCATCGACCGTCCTTTTTCACCCAGCCTCTTCGCCACACGATGATCATATTGGACTGTCCGATGCGCTCAAGTTCGCTCAAGACCAGACTCTTCGCTCCTGAACCCACTGATACAACCCCCACCACTCCGGAGATCCCAATTATGATCCCTAACATAGTAAGGAGCGAACGCATCTTGTTCTTGCGCAATCCTGATAATCCTACTGTTATTCCTTCTGTAATATTCATGGTTTAAAGTCGATAGTCACTAGTCAATAGTCGATAGTGACTAGTGACTATCGACTATTGACTTCTGATTACTCGTATCTCAGCGCTTCTACTGGCTGTAGCTTGGCTGCTTTACGGGCTGGATATAGGCCAAAGACCATGCCAATGGCGCTTGCTGCTCCGACTGCCATCATGACGGATCGAACTGATACGGTGGCGGGCCACTCGAATTCACCAATGGCCGCGGAAATAATGCTAGCTAACCCTTTACCCAGTCCCAATCCAGCCAGTATTCCTATGGCGCCTCCTACCAGGCACAGGATCACTGCTTCCACCAGGAATTGGAAGAGAATATCTCGTTTTTTGGCGCCAATAGCTTTTCTCAGGCCGATTTCCCGCGTCCGCTCGGTTACAGACACCAGCATTATGTTCATTATTCCTACACCGCCCACTATCAAAGCTATAGTTGCGGTTCCACCTAGCATAATTTTGATGATCAAAACGATCTTGTTTATCTAGTCCAGAAACTGGCTTATAGAATGTATCTCGAAAAATTCCTCATCGCCATGCCTTCGCATTAATATGGTCTTAGCCTCCAGCACAGCCCGATCCGCTAACTCAAAATCCTTTGCTTTGCACCAGAAAACGTCAACGTGGTCATTTCCTCGAAAACGTTGCTGGGCAGTTGTAAGAGGCACAAGGATCTCCTTATCTCTATCGAAGTCACCAAATACATTGCCCTTTTCCTCCATAACCCCGACGACTGTAAATCTCTCATCTTTGATCCTGATTTCCCGTCCTATTGGATTGACCTTGTTAAACATCTCCTCCCACACTTTAGCCCCTATGATACATATCTTTCCCCAATCACTTATGTCATCATTGGACAGGAACCGACCGAGTTCCAGAAACCAGTTCTGACTTTCGGTGAAAGCTGGCACAGTAGCTTCTATCAGATATTCCCTGCTTTCTCTACCAGCTTCCGTCTTTCCGTTAGTCATAATCTCCGGGATAACCTCGCGAACTGATGGACAATTCGCTTCTATTGACAGGGCGTCCTCGCGAGTGAGATACTCCCGGCTGGGATTCCTTATCCACTTTCCACCTTTTCTTATCCGTGAGCGCCGTTCCACTATAAACAGCGTGCGTCCCCCAACTTTCTCAACCTCCTCCATTATGAGAGTTCGGGCACCCTCACCGATAGCTATAGTGCCAACTACAGCGGCGACGCCTATAACAATACCAAGCGTGGTCAGGAGTGATCGAAGTTTGTTGGTGAATATGGCGCGAATTCCTACGAATCCGTTCTCAAATATTTTCATCTCGGTGGTTTTGTGGTTCCTTCACTATGTCGGTAACTATATTTGAAGGACGAGGCATGCCTCGCCCCCTACGAAGGAAATAGATATTGATTTGGCGAGAAAAACTACATATATATCTTATGCTTCAGGCTTTACGCCCTTGATCCTTTCATCTTCTTCTATAATGCCGTCTTTCAGATGTATTATCCTGTTGGCATGTTCAGCTATATATCTCTCGTGAGTGACCATTATGATGGTATTGCCTTCCTGATTGAGCGCGTCGAAAATTTCCATAATCTCTGCGCCGGATTTGGTATCCAGGTTACCAGTTGGCTCATCGGCAAACATCATGGACGGTTCATTCACCAATGCTCTGGCTATGGCAACTCTCTGAATCTGTCCACCGGAAAGCTCGTTGGATTTGTGATGGATTCTGTCGGCCAGGCCTACTGCCTCCAAAGCTGCTCGGGCGCGCCGCCGTCGCTCTCGTCTGCTAATACCTGCGTATATCAAAGGAAGCTCTACGTTGTGCAAGGCTGTAGTCCGGGGGAGAAGGTTGAACGCCTGAAATACAAATCCTATACTCTTGTTCCTTACGTTGGCCAATTGATTATCCGACATATTGCCGACTTCTTTTCCTTCCAGGCGATATTTACCGCTGCTGGGTTTTGATAAGCAGCCAAGAATATCCATGAGAGTGGACTTGCCCGATCCTGATGGTCCCATTATGGACACAAACTCCTGCTTTTCTATGGAGAAAGAGATGTTTCGCAAAGCATGTACCTGCACGCTTCCCATTTCGTATATCTTCGTTAGGTCTTCCACCTCAATAAGCATTAGCCTTTCTTCTCCTTATTCTCTTCTTCCTCACCTACCGGGACAACCCTCACTTTATCCCCTTCCTTTAGCCCATCCAGTACCTCAACGTTGTTCTGAGTTCGCTCGCCGATCTCTATCATCCTCTCCTCTTCGTTTCGCTCTTTCTTCCCGTTCTTCTTTTTCTTCTCATCATTTTCCTGACTCTCCACAGGATCCGCTTTAACGAGCTTCACGAAGTATTCCCTTTCGCTCTCTATTCTGGCCTCGATGTTGGTAAGCTTCTCGTCGTCGGACATTATCAGGTTTGCTGTGCGGCTTGTCCCGGGCTGTAGTTCTTTCGGCTTACCCTCCATGATTATGGTCACCTGCGAAGTGGAGAATCCGGGTCTTGCTGGGGCTATTTCAGCCACTTTCCCTGCGAATTTCTTATCCGGATAGTTGTTGATGGTAATATTGACTTTTTGATCCCTTATCTTGCTCAGCGTATTCTTTGCTATATCCGTTTTTACCTTTATAGTTTCCTTGGGAGTAACTGCCTCAATAGGAAGCTGGAGCACGTTATCGCGTTCATCAACAATTATGTCGATGTCGGCAGTCATGCCGGGCATCAGCGGTTTGGGAGCTTTTGTAACCATCACCATAACCTCGAATTTGATGATGCCATCCATGAACTGACCACTTGGCGAGATTTCCTTAACCTCTCCCTCGAAGACCTCGTCTTTGTATGCCTCGATCTTGATCTCCGCCTTCTGGCCTACCTCTACCTTACTTATATCAAATTCATGAATATAGGACTTGACGATCATCTGGGACAGATCAGCTATAATCATTATAGGCGGTCCCTGAGACCAGGCAGACCTGCCGGAGGTGATAATCTCTCCCTCTTCCACCCCGCAGCCCACGATTCTGCCGGACATGGGGGCGATGACTTTTGTCCATCCCAGTCGCTCTTCGGCTCTTTTGAGCACGCTCTCAGCACGGAGCAAGCTCGCGTTTGCTGTGGTCTTTGTCAGTTCTGCGATCTGCTTCTCGCCGCTTTCGCTTTTTTTCAAAAGGGCGAGACGCTCCTTTGCCTGTCCAATCTGAATTTCCACCTGGCTTACCTCTCTAGCAATGCTTTCTTCCAGGATGGCCAGGTCCTTTTTTTCAGCTTCCAGTCTCATTTCCCGGTTTTCGATAATCTTTTTTTGTGTTTCCAGATTCTTTTTCTGAGCTTCGATCTCCTGCAAAGCCGATTCATGCCGGGACAAGGCTGACGCGTAAGCCAATTGGGCGTTTTCTACTTCCTGTCGGGTTACAAACTTCTTTTCCTCCAATTCCTTTTTACGGTCAAGTTCGGCCTTGGCATTATCAAAGGAAGCCTTCGCCGATTTTTCATTGGTTCTTGCTTGCTCCAGGGCCAGTTCATATTTCTTCGAAGAGATACCGTCCTGTTCAAGAAGATTCTCCATACTGGCAATAGATATTCGTGCCTGAGATCGCTGCTGATCGCCCCGGGCTTTTGTAACCTCCAGATCGGTTTTGGACGATCTCATGGTGGCTTCTCCCAATTGTATATTGCTTTCCAGCCTATCAGAATTCAGTGTAATGTTTTCTACTGCCCGATCCCACTCAGCCTGCGCTGCCTTATAGTTGGCAAGCGCCTGGTTATACTCTTCCCGTATCTGCTTTTCATCTATCTGCAGGAGTTCCTGCCCTTTCACTACGTCGTATCCATCGTCCACATAGAGCTTTTTTATTTCCCCTTCCACGTTGGATCTGACCTCAACTTTGATAAGCGGCTCCAGGTTGCCCCTCTCGCTGAGCTTAACCACAAACGGGCCGCGCCTCACTATCTCGATCCTATCGGGCTTCTCTTCTGATTTGCCGCGCACTCTGCCCATGACTACAAACGCAGCTACTGCTATTAGGACGATCACTATGAAAGCTATTATGAGTTTTTTCTTCATTCCAAGACTCCCATGGCTTTATCCAAGGTGCTTTTCGCTATTTTATAGTCGTAGAATGCGTTAACCTGATTTATCAAAGCACGGGTATAACGTGACTGAGAATCCAGCAATTCCAGTAAAATAATCATCTGCTGCTCATATCTCCCCTGCGCTACATCAAGGCTCATTTTGGCGTCTTCCACCTGCACGCTGGTAATATCCAGTGATTTCCTCGCGCGCTCAAGGCTGAGATAGGTCTGATGTACATCCAAAGCGATACTTCGCCGAAGTTCGGATATGTTCTCATTCATTTTTTCCAAAGCAATATCAGCTTTTTGGACGGTTCGACGGGTTCGTCCGCCATCGAATATAGGATAAGACACTCTGGCAGAGACATCCCAACTCTTATGGTTCTTAAGAGCATTTTTCTCGCGCAGATAATCATCCAGCATCAAATTATAGCCGCAATCAGCTGTTATCCTGGGCCATGCGTTCAATCTGGCCAGCATAGAAGCTGTTTCCAATATAGACAGATTAGATCTTGATTGTGCCATTTCAGGTCGGTGAGCCAGGGCTTGAGATATGGAATCCTCTATGGAGATCTCTTCCATCTCGATGATACCTGTACGCATATACTTTTCATAGTCTGGAGCATCTACCACGCTGATGGGTGTGTTGGGGGATAGTCCCATAGAAACTGCCAGATCTGCCTTTGCAAGTTCCAGATTGTTCCGATCGTTGATGACCGCCAGTTCATCGCTTGCCTGCTGTACTCTGGCTGTGGCCATATCTGCTGGTATTGCCACGCCAAGTTCCAAAAATGTCTTGATCTTTTCCACATTCTGTCTGGACTGCTCCAGCACCTGTTCGTTAACGCTAATAAGCTTCTCGGCTTCCAGCACACTGTAATATGATCTGATTACAGAGAATATCAGATTTTGGCCGGTTTGGTTAAATTGGCTGTATCCAATATCCCTCCTGGATCTGGCCTGGGCCAGAGCACCTTCCCGCTGACCGTGGTTCCATATAGTATAACTGGCTGCGACAGACGCGCTGTAATTCCCTTTTTCCCAGCCGAAGTCAACGGCGTCGGAGAACTGGTACCCACCGGTAGCATCGATCTGAGGCAGGTAACTACTCCTTGCCTCGCTGACATTCATGTCTTCCAGAATCAGATCGAGTTGGCCTGTCCTGATTTCCGATGCTCTCTCCTGAGCTATTTCTATGCACTGCTCCAATGTGATGGGCTGTGAGAAGTCAAACTCCTCCTCCTCTTCACTATTTATAGGCATATCTTCAGACGGTTTAGACTGCTCATTGGGATCCTTCAATGAAAGGAACGTAAGATCCCCAAGAGAAACCGCGAAAGTAGAAGCTGATACACACAAGATCACCAAAACGATAACGCCGATGTATGGCGCTGCCTTTGTCATTCCATTACCTCCTTCTATATCCCGCAAGACCCAATATTGGATTAAACCTTATGCTTTTAGGACGTAAATCACGTGCGAAAGTTTACCAAAATCTGCTAAGGTGAGGGAAGGGAATGTTACATTGAAGTGCCATTCCCTACATGATAATGACTGATTGGTCAATCATTATTATACTATTAAACGGCCTTCCTGTCAATGACAACTTAATTGGTAATCGTGTTTCCGTAGCGTCGCCCTCCGCGGCGACACTATGGCAGACGGAGCCTTATGGCGGGACAGAGCCCGCCGCTACGGCGACATTGTGGCGGGACGGAACCCGCCTCTATGGTTTCTTGTAGATAGCAGAAATCAAGTTGTCAGTGCACTCCAGCCAAACCGATACATCCTTTTTTGGATCACTATAGAAACCAATAGAAACCAATAGGAAGCAACCCCTCTCGACCTCCTTGGGCAAAAATATGCCTGGACTTAAACGTCAGGAGATTGAGCGGGAATTGTTGCTGTATTTGCTGTTGACATTGTTGACAAATAGATGCCCAGGAAAACCAGGGCCATGCCGGCTATGGATGCCAGCTTCATTCTTTCATCCAGAATAAAGAATGCTATGAGTGCGGTGCCCACAGGAACGACATATTGCAGCGGGCCTAGCTGACCGGCGTCGAGTTTCTCTAAAGCCTGATACCAGAATACGAATCCCAAAGCGGTAGGGAAGATCCCCAGATATATTATGAGAAGAAGAGCTTTGAGCGGTGGTAAGGTCAATTCGTGTAGTCCAACCAAGAGAAAGAAGAGCGGCACTGAACCGACGACCATGTTAAGGCTTGTCACAACCAGGCCGCCGCGCTCGCGTACTAACTCCTTTCCCATGACCGTGTAAACTGCCCAGGAGATGGACGCAACGAAGGCGATGAGATTTCCTACGAAATGCTCCGTTTGGAACAACTGGAAACCTGTAATCCTGCCATTTATGACCAGAACGCAACCCAGCAGGCCGGTTACAACGCCAATAGTTTTTCGAATTGTGAGGCGTTCCCCGACGAAGACCGCTAGGGGAGTGATAAAGACGGGATTGGAATTCATTATGATGCTCACATCAATTGATGTGCTACGACTGAGAGCCAGGAACACCGAGCTTCCCATAGCGGTAATACCAGTAAGTGCCAGGAAACTGATGGTCAGGGGTCTTTCCACCAGGAGGGACAGGCTTCTGGCTTCACCTTTGAAAATGATATATAGGAGCGATACAACGCCGGCGCAGAGAAATCTAAGGAATGCAATAAGTATAGGATGCACACCCAATACGTCACACAAGTACCTGCCAAAAACGAAAACTGTGCTCCATAGAAGGGATGCAATAATTCCCAGTAATATGGCTCGTTTCATTCGAGAACTGGCTATTTAAAAGCTGTAAGCTGCAAACGAGATTACACTTCGTTTACAGCTTACAGTCTTGGTAAAAGCATTTAGAACTCCGTTTTTGTTTTACTCAGTTAGTATATGGACAAAATTTTGGGAGTTCAGTATTTTTAGATTGGCAATTGCTAGACAGCGTCCTTCAAAGCCTTTCCCGCTTTGAATACAGGAACCTTCTTAGCAGCTATCTTTAGAGGCTTACCTGTACGAGGATTTCTTCCTTCCCGTGCCGCTCGCTCCTTTACCGAGAAACTACCAAAGCCAACTAGGCTAACTTTATCGCCAGCAGCGAGAGCATCTTTCACTACGTCGAAAACAGCGTCAATCGCGGCGGCGGCCTCTTTTTTGGTTATTCCTATTTTCGCTACTTCGCTCACCAAATCCTGTTTCGTCATATCAGACCTCCTGTTTTTCATAAGATCATTGGAAATATATTCCGCTGATTATACGGCAGTAATCCCATCATGTCAAGCGAAAAACGCTGTACTTTCGCAGAACCAAAGGAACTGATGCCATATTAGACGAACTTATTGAGATTTTTCGGCCTGAAGTAACAGGAGTGTCTCTTTCAGTTTCTCCATTTCGCTGCCATACCCAGCCCAATTAGAGGTACGCATATATTCCTGTGCTCTGTTGTAGTGATTCAGTGCTCGTTGTGTTAGATCCCGGGTAGCAGTATCGGCTCCAATAGCTAATGGCGGGATTTCTTCACCTAAATCCTCTGATTCTGACATTTGAGCTATACTCGAACCATACAGCGCGGCCAACGCGTTATCCAGGTCTTCACCCCAAGCCAGCATTTTTCTTCCTTGAGCTACCACCACTCGCTTAAGCTGGGGAACGCCTCCCGATTCCGCCTGCAGGTATATAGGCTCCACATAGAGCATGGAATCCTTTATGGGAATTGCCAGGAGATTGCCTCTGAGCACGTTTGATCCTCGCTGACTCCATAGCGACAGCATCTCTGACATTTCTTCTTTTTGATCAATGTAAGCTTCAATCTGGCTGGTTCCATCAACCAGTTCACCTTTAGGGAAATTGTAAACCAGAAGTTTGCCGTATTCCCCCATACCATTATCTTCATCCAAATCGCACTTCGCGGCCAGCCAGGCGATCATGTTCTTCTTTCCGTATGGCGTGAAGGGGAGCATAATCATAAACTCTTCTTTTTCGCTTTCGGGCAATTGCAGGATCACGTAATAAGGCTCTACAGGCTGTTCACCGGCACTTTCTTCTCCCGCCGTAATCTGATATTTTTCTGTGCTGGCCTCCCATAGGTCTTCTTTCTCATAAAACGTTCCCGGATCGTCCATATGATACTCTCTGAATTTGTCTGCCTGAATCATGAACATGGTCAAAGGGTATCTTATATGCTTCTTGAGATCTTCGGGCATCTCTTTGAAATCTTTAAACAGATCCGGAAACATCTTTCCGTAGCATTCTGCGATAGGATCCTCCTGCCCTTTTTCCTTAATCATAGAGTAGTATGTTACAGAGCCGTGATACGCATCAATAACCACCTTGATAGAATTCCTGATGTAGTTCCCCCAGACCCTCTGTCGACGCTTCCTGTAACCGCGCTGCTGTCCATACTGTATAACCTCTGTTGTTTCCTCTACCATCGGCTCTGAGTAAGGAAACATGTGTGTTGTCGTATAGGCATCCTGTATCCAGTAGAGTCTACCTTCGGAGACCACCAGATATGGATCCTTGTCATACTTCAGAAAAGGCGCTATGGTACGGACACGCTTGGAAATACTGCGGTTGATCAGTATTTTGCTGGTCTTGTTTATGTTTCCTGAGAACAGAATATTTTTCATATCAGTGGAGAAATTGAGCGCATAAGCAAACCGCTTCCAGAAGCTCGTTAGTGGAACACCCCCAGAGCCTTTGTATGTGGTATAAGCCGCGTTTTGCTCCTCCCTCGCATAATCAAATTCCTGTGGTTCGGTAGCAGCGGGATCAACTATTATATATGGAAGTTTACCTAGCTCACTGCGAAATGAGACTTTCTCACCTTCCCCGTAGTATATTTCCGGTCTCTTGATCTCCTGTTTCCACACATCATGTATTTTGGACGGAATATCGTTTATATACATCTTTGGCAATCCGCCCTGTTCGATTTCGCTGACCGGTATCATGGTCAGTCCATGTCCATGCGTGTAAACAAAAGTTCTATTCACCCAGGTTTGAGATTCTCTTTTCACTTTTGCGAAGATAAGTTCCCTGGCAGAAAGCATTACCTGACGAATCTTACCATCCAGTATGTATCTGTCAATATCCACATCTACAAAGTCGTATTGCGGTCTTCTGGCTTCAAGCTGCTTAAACGTATCCCGAAGAGGCCTCCAATCCCAGAGACGTATGTTTTCCATAACACCCCGGTTTTGGGTGATGTCCTCCAGAGTCAATTGTCCGGTTGCTTTATATTGTTTCTCTGCGATTTTATCCAGGTTATAGGCCTTCCTTGTGTATTTGATGTTGTGTTCTATATACTCCTTCTCTCTGTCAAACTCCTGAGGCTCTACCCGAAAACGCTGAACTACCCAGGGATACATAAGGCCGCCCACGAAGGCTACTACGACGAATAACCCAACACTTCCGATACTGATCCACGTCGTTTTACGCGTAAATATGCTAATAAAGAACAAGATTGCTGATATAATAGATATATACATCAGCAGCTTATGTACCGGAATGCGAGCGGTTGCATCCGTATATCCAACGCCATATACCCACCCATGCTGGACAGTTGTCTCCGTTGCCAGCAGCTCGTACATGCTAAATATCCTGCCCCATGCCAGCAGAAGGAATGTTATGCCGACCAGAGTGAATAGATGGGCTCGCAAGGGCGGCGAAAGTCTGATTTTGGTATTTCCAGCGGAAAATCCCCCAAACAGCGCGTAGATCACGCCGGTTCCTAAGGTCAGGAATAGGAACAGCACAAAGAACCATCCCCGGACAAAACGCAGGAAAGGCATCCTAAATACGTAATAGGCTATATCTTTGTTAAAGATTGGATCTTTGAAATTCTCAGGGGCGATCTGCTGGAAACTGATCCCATCGGAGTTTATGAAGCGTAGATAGGTTTCCCACTGCGGAATGGCACTGGAACCCGCTATAATGCTGAAGATCACACAGATCAGTAAAACAACGCCTATAAGAAGCCTCCGTCCCAGGGTAAACTGTCCGCCTCCTATGGGTATAACGCTGTCCTCAGGAGCCTTGCTTAAGGCAAACTTCCATAATAGGAATGCATTGCCCAGAGTTAGAGCGAGGAATAACGCGCCAAAGCCTATTCCCAGTGCTAATTTAGTTTTCAGAATAGTCAAGAACACCGATGAAAGATTGATAGATTCAGAATTGAACCACAACCATTCAGGATATAGACTGGCCCAAATCTTCATTCCTACAAAGATGACGGCCAACACACCAGCTACTATGATTAATCTTTTCACCATTTGGTTCATAACACCCTCCAATCATCCGCAACGCGTCATGTATAACTCGTTACGGGCTTTAGAATTCCTGTCCCAGACCAAAATGGAATATATACCCACTTCCCAAGTTGCGGAAATCTGTCTGTTTGGCGAAATCAAAACTAAGAGAAAATAACCCCAATCCAATTCTGAATCCTGCCCCGATGGAGGATCTAATATCCACCAATCTGAATCCACTGCCATCCTTGATCCATGGCTTAAATTGGTATTTGTCTAAGGTTATGAGTTCACCGTGAATATCCTCGGCGCCTTCCGGCCTTGGCCAGAAACCGGCGAAGTCCATAAACAGGACTCCCCTCACTCCCACCAATCCCCAGACGAAGGGCCAGCCAAAACGTAATTCATCAACAAAAGGAAGCCTGAGTTCAAGGTTTAGCAGACCTACTCTGCTGCCGGATAGAAACTCAGACTCATATCCTCTCATGAGAGTTTTTGCAAAATAGAAACCGCCCTGTGATTGACGGAAAGTGCTACCAAGACTGAATAATTCCTTATCCGGACCTACGCTGGCCGCTCCCATAGCCCTGACCGCGAAATTCGAGCGTTTTCCAAGCTTGTAGTACTTTCTGTAATCCATGATGGCGTTGGTCATTCTAAGATCACGCCCGGTCATTTTGACTGCCTGTTCGAGAGAGAAATTGACGCGCATACCGGAATACGGCCCAAAGTTGCTCCATATGACAACATCTCTCACCAAAGACAACCCAAATAGCGTCAAAGAGTTTCTCTCGCTTCTTTCCTCTTCTTCATCAAAGTACTCTAAGAAACGTGAATATCTCTCCAATCGCAGATCAATTCTGTTAAACTGATCTATCGGATAACTTGCAAACCCGGCTATTCCGGTACTTCTTTGCCAAAAACTCTCTCCACCCTCGATGAGAAAATCGTTCCAGTTGAACATGGCAACGCCAAAATCAGTTCTTTTCTTCAGATAATAATAGGACACCAGAAGATCCACGCGATTGCTTGAAACTGAAGCTAGATCCATACCAGCCATGAACCTGTGATCACCCATCATATCGCTGGCAATGACCTGCAACGTGTTCTGGATTCCGCCGGTTGATGTATAGCCGAAATCAGCGTAAACCAGATCAGGCGCAAAATTCAGAGAGTATTTAACACCTCTAACACCCCTATCATCCACGACGTATAATGGTTTATGTACCTCTTCCTGTGATGGCGCTATTTGCTCGTTAAGGAATTCCTTTGAATTTAGAATATGAATATCATTTCTGCCTTCGTAATAAACGACTAAAGCGATACTATCTCCAGCCGGAGAAAAGACAGGATCGGAACATCCTGTGAGAACATTCGTCAGTCTTGAAAGGCTCTTTCCATCGGTACTGATAGTATACATATCATCTGTACCGTTCATGTCGGAACAAAAGACTATCTTCATGCCATCGGGAGACCATGACGGCGAAATATCATTCTGACTACCATATGTAATCTGATGGCTTTGCCGCGTATCCAGATCCAGAGTGAATATTTTATACCGCCCATCCCTTTCCGAGGAATACACGATGGTGGGTTCTGATGGATTCCACGAGAGAGAGCTTTCGTCGTGAATATCGGATGTCAATTTGGTCATCTCAGCGCCTTTGAGCCTGAGAGTATATATGTCGGATCTACCGTCTTTAACTCCAATGATCCCTATTTGCTCGTTATCTGGAGACCACGTAGGACTATAGGCCGCGTCGAAAGGCATTTTCAACTTGGTGACAAGCTCACCGGTTATGGAATTCACAACGAAGAGATAGTCTTTGCCCTTCCTTATTCCAATGAAGGCGATCTTATCGCCATCAGATGACCAAGCCAATCCATGTCCTTTATCCCTTATAGAATCATATTGGTCTCCACTAAACCGCTCTGTAATTTTGGAAAAGGACTTGCCATCCTTAGCTGAAACGACGACGATCTCTTCGTATCCGGTATCATAAGTTATATATGCTATCAGCTCACCGCTAGGAGACCATTCCGGCTTTGTGTTATAATAGAATTTGCTGTTTTTTTCCGTAAGATCGCTTCCCAGCGAATCAGGATTTTGCTTATCAGCGATCTCAGGCCAATACCTCTTCTTAATAGTCTCCTGCCATTCCTCATCAAACTTTTCCAAACCGATTCCTATGGAGTTTTGCAGAGCTGTATCCATGTCCTTAGTTCTACTGGCCTTCAACTCCTGCAAAATCTCAGGCAGCTTATCGGTGCCGTATTTTTCAGCCAGATATTCAACAGCGGATTGCCCCTCCTTATAGCCCAGATATACACGCGATCCCAGAGGACTGAAGTCCTGGAGATAACTTAACGGAACTATGGAATTCGTAATGACGGCATCTCTAAGTACCATCCTGCCTTGAGAATCCCAATGATCAGCCATATACTCGGCCATCCCTTCAAGGAACCAGAGGGGTGGACTTCGGAGAAACTCACCAGTGTATATATGAGCAAAAAGGTTTTTGTAGAGGATGTCGTATTGGAATATGTGAGTTACCTCATGCGTTATTACCTTTTGAAATTCATCCATAGATCCTGTAAAAGGGATAACTATCCTATACTTGAAGAGTTCTGCAAATCCTCCCACTCCTTCCCCCAAAGGTTCCAGAATTACATTTGTTTGCTGAAAATCCGCGTGTGATTTATACAGTATCAAAGGTGTCGGCTTATCTATACTATGCTCTAATATACTGCTTATCTTAGCATACCCTATCTCGGCCATATCGGCCATAGTTCTAACCAATCGCTCTGCATCCGGATAATAATGGATGATAAAGTGCCTGGTTTTATAAGTCATCCATTCAAAGTGCCGGTCTGACACTTTGTTTTTGCCAAACGATTGAGCAAGAGATACGGATGTATTTATCAACATCAGGCAAAACATTAAGCATAATATACAGGATATAAGACCTAGCACATGGCGAAAATCAAAGCTTGATTCCTGGGTTCTGATTCTATTCGCTGATTTTTTCCCACGATCTTCCGCAATCATAAACTTCACCCTTTGGTAACTACTATAATCGAGCAAGTTTTCGTTGCTCATGTTGATAATGCGGTACCAGATTCAGAACGAAAGCTGTCAAAGGTCCGGCAGCTATACCGCGTAGAGTCGCTGGACTGGATCCGCTCCCGGAAAGAGCCTGTCCCCAGATGCTACGGAGTTCCGGAACATCCCTCGAGGCTGGAGTATAATCGAGAATAGTCTTGCCAGTTGAGCCGTTTACTACCTTTATGTGAAGTGCCAGGCGATTTACTCTTTGTACGTAGGTTCTGGTTTCCGGATTATATCTTCTGGTTTTTGGAGAATAGCGCTCAACCATGTAAGATACCGGCTGGTCCATCTGATAGAAATCGAATGTGCCAACGATCAGGGCATCTGCTTCCAGTTGATCGGAAATAGATATGAGAAACTCCGGTTCTTCAATCCTATCTTTATCGATTTCTTCATCTAATACCAGATCAATATCTTTTTCATCCAGTACCTGAAATTCTTTGCTTCTCCTCAATTGTTTTCTAACCATCCGAGCCAGTATAGTTCCTTGATCTGTAACTGAGTTATCCCTGGTATCTATAAAATCCATTACAGCTATGGTTCTATACTTCTGCATATCGATTTTGGAGTCCATCAGCACCTTGATTTTGACAGACTCGCCTCCATAGCATCCCAAGAAGAGAGCAAAAGGCAAAAGGCAAAAGACATAAGACATGAGGCGCAATCTCTTTTGGTTCTGCATATCGAATACCAGGCTTAGGATCTTAAGTTTCATGCTGCGCACCTTCTGTTCCGACAGTCTGGCCTTGGAACTCTGGTCTTGATTTTCGGATCTCATCCCTTTTTCTGGCTCGCTCGTAGTTGCGCTTGAATTTGACATAATTTCTCATGTAGGTTTTGTTATCAGGATCAAGTTCAATAGCCATTCTATATTCTGCCATTGCCGCGTCAAATTTACCTCTTGATTCGTAAGCGACTCCCAGATTGTTATGAACCTGAGCATTATCTGGATCCATCTCTATTAAATGCTTCCAGTGCATAGTTGCCTCGTTCCATAGCCCCATTTTGGCGCACTTTATGCCATAGTCGTTGTACGTTCTAACAGAGTTACTGTTGCTAATCCCGCATCCTGCAACTAAAAACGCCAACAGAATAAACAAAAGAATGGATAGTTCTATTTCTTGACGCATGATATTATATTAAAATTGAAAACAGAGGTCATCCTGAAGTGTTGTAGATTATTACCATTCAAGATCATGATACTCGACAAGCGTGATTTAGTCAACTACAAAAGGATTCTTACTCGCTGGAAGGAGTAAAATGATTATAGCCGCGAGAAGCCAGAGGGACAATACTGCCGGATGTGTCTTCTATCGTTATGGAGTGAGTCATCTCCACAATCCGGCCCACAGCAGTTAACGGTGCATTGTATTTTCTGAGCAAGCTCTCCGTCAGAAGCGGTACCTTGTCTGGATGGCATGTAAACAAAAGTTCATAATCCTCTCCGCCAAACAAAGCAAAATCATGAGGCGGCTTACCGATATGTTCTGCAACCCGATGGACATTTCCAGAAAGAGGAATCTTCTGCATAAGAAGCTTCGCTCCAGTCCCGCTTTCCTCGCAAATATGGTGCACCTCACTGGCCAAGCCATCACTGATGTCTATCATTGAGGTCACGTATCCGCTTCTTGCCAGCAATCTCCCTTCCTGCACTCTGGGAATCGGCATAAGGTGTTTTCTTTTTCCTCCTATGGGAAGATCGCGTTCCAGTATTTCTAATCCTGCTCCTGAACCGCCCAGATCGCCGGTGACTACGATGGCATCTCCTATTTGCGCTCCTGAACGCAGAATGAGATTCTCCTCCTCCACTTCTCCCAGCAACGCTATATTGATTATGAGCTGAGGAGCAGATACAGTGTCACCGCCAACAATGTCCACAGAGTAGGTTTCGGCAATTGTTCTCATGCCGGCGTATAGTTCGTCCACAAATTTTACCAAAGTCTCGCGCGGAAGACCGATGGATACAAAAGCATAAGTAGGTTCGCCGCCCATAGCTGCTATATCGCTGATGTTCACAGCCAGGCTCTTCCAGCCCAGTTGAGATGGTTCGGTAGTGCTGAGTCTGAAATGCACGTCCTCCACCAGCATATCGGTGGTCACAAGCTGTAATCTATCCGCCGACGAATGCAAAGCCGCTGCGTCATCCCCTATGCCGGCGATCACCTGACGACCAGCATGCCCAAGACCAGCAGACATTCTTTTAATGAGATTGAATTCTCCCAAATCTTTTATCAGCATTATGATGGAGCAACCTCATAATTCACAGGCAAGAGCCTTTCCAGATTCAGATGCATGGAAGCATCCAGAATCTCGATGCCCACGATTTTGTCTTCCTCACCGAGATCCAACACAATGTCCTCTGAAAGTCGTTTGTTAATCACCTGCTGTTTCCGGTCGTCCAGGCGGAGATAAAGCAAATCTGTCTCAACATTATATATGATCCGCATTTTCCTCCCTGATCAAGCTATCCAAAATCTTGCATATGTAAGCACGGAAACCTTTACTGAGATAAAGGCTACTACCGTTGAACAGTTGATCAAAACATGCTCTCAGTTCTGTTTTTTCAACATGCCCTGCTTTGAATGCGCGAACCAGTATCCCCACGCTACCTACAACCGAGTATCCTTGTGCTTCTAAGCCTTTCCGCAATTCAAGGTCATCAGTCAATACTACTTCAGGGGCGAGTTGCTTTGCCAGCACTGCTACACTCAAGTCGGCCTGATGAACTTTGAACCCCGACAATTCTACCTGCTGTGAGTCCAATTCTGACTGAAGTACGCTCTCCACCATGAGGCAATCTCCCACCGCTGCTGCCACGCGGTCGAATACGCCGTGCTGCTCTAGCTCAGTCTTGATCTGCCGAGATATGGTCACCAGTGCAAAAATGGTTAGTTGGCTCTCTTGCCCAATTTCCGCAAGATGGAGTAGCGGCCCTGTATCAGCAACAGCGGTTTCATTCACCTTTCAACCCCCATTGGACATCTTGCTCAACCGCACGTCGGGCGTAGTCGAGGTTTTCGACGGTCTCCTCTCCTAATTCTGCGAGGGCCTGCTCGCGATCCAACTCACCGGCGAGATAGGCATCGGCGATCTGCTTGCGGTATAGCTCGGTAAGTCCTTCTTCTATAGCTTCGGCAACGATTTCCGCTTCACCGCGTCCAGTCGCTCGAGTAAGATATTCTAATTTGTCACGCATAGTCTGAGGCATTGTAGGCTCCTTACCTCTGTTTCATCAATTCACAGATAAACTGGCTCTTGTTTTTTCACTGATTCTGCTATAGCGCACACCACTTCCACAGCCGCCTTTCCATCCTGGCCGGTGACGTCTGGCGTTTTGTCGTGTTGCACACATTCGACGAAATGCGCTATTTCATCTCTCAATATGCCTGTATACTTCCCGCGAATCTCTGGGGCGTACATTACATCGGGACATTCGGCACTGTCCGCGCGGTAAACCTCTACCGCCTGCCCGGAGCCATCTACATATATCGATCCTTTCGTACCAACCAGGTCGAATCTGGCGTCGAGACGCTTGGCAAAGGATTCCGGCAGTATCCATGATACCTCCAGAGACGCGATAGTACCGTTCTTAAATTTCAGCAAAGCAAGATACGAATCGGCTGTGTTCATATCCTGAAGTACCCGGGTGACCGATTCAGCATAGACTCTCTCAACTTTGCTACCAACACACCAGTTCATGAAATCAATATCGTGCACACCGAGAAAAAAGAGGACGGTCGTATGATTTCCAAGTCTCGACGCGCTTTTTAGGAGATTGTTTCGCCGTGCAAACAGATGCACAGTTTCGCCAATCTGGCCGTCCGCAATAGCCTGCCGCGCTTTGTAGTACCTGGGATCGAACCGGAGTATCTGACCCACCATGAGCTTGACCCCGGCGTCCTCAGCCGCCTGGATCATAGTATCACAGTCGGGTACGTTTATGGCCAGAGGTTTCTCTACAAGGATATGCTTGCCAGCCCTCGCCGCCGCGAGAACCGGTTCCAGATGAAGCTCATCGGATGTGCATATACTTACCAGATCCAGGTCTTCCTTCTCCAGAAGCTCATTATAGTCAGTATATCCCCTGGCGCCATACTGTGAGGCAAACTGCTGCGTCCTTTCAGCCTGTATGTCAGCCACAGCCACCAGATCAGCAGATTCAAGCTCGGTATAGACCTTTGCGTGCATGCTGCCAAACGTTCCAACACCTATAACACCAGCTCGGAGGCTTCTGCGCATTTTTCTCTCTCCTATTGTAGTTCTGGTATCGCTTCTAATTCTTCTATCAGCTTGGGAATATCATGTATTACCGTATCCCATAGAATACTCTCATCTATCTCAAAGTATGCGTGTATCAGCCTGTTTCGCATACCGATCACGTCTTGCCATTCGATACCGGGTATCTGTTCTCTTGCTTCCTGGGATACTTTAGACGCCGCCTCACCTATTATTTCTATCTCTTTCACCAAGGCCAGAGTAAGGATACGATCTCTCCTCAAAGCATCTTCAGTCTTTCCCTTTGTAAACAACCTGATCTCTCTTGCCGCTTCTATCATGTGCCGTAATCGGTCAATGTCAGTCTTTTTCATATTGTATCTCAGCCTCTGCTATAACTTCATCGCGGAAGTATCTGCTGAGTTCTCTTGGTGTGCGAAGGTCAACCTTCCTTCCAACGACTCCCGAAAGTTCCCTTTCCATTCCTACCAATCTCATCAGACCAACATGAGCGTCCGGCTCAAATTCCACCAGCACGTCTATATCGCTTTCTGGGCTGAAATCGTTCCGCAGAACCGAGCCGAAGAACGCAAACCACCTGATTTTGTTTTTCTGACAAAAGCTTGCTATCTGGTCTCTGGTAATATTTACTCGGTTCTGCAAATCCATGTTAATCCACTCCTTCCGCTTATTTTGGTTGTGCAGCTAATCCTTCTTTTTGCGTCGATCAAGGAGCAGTTCGCCGCTGACGCCCACGTTTTCCGGAGCGTTTTCCTTGACAAGTACCGTAATGGGTATATTTCCATATACTTCTGCTGCTGAGTCGGTAAGTTTTTTCACCAACTGCCTCTTCTTTTCCAGATCAATTTTTGGGCCTTCTACGGTAATAACTGGCATTTCG
>Ga0272441_10006525_pt1 | contig 19466 bp, 18 predicted proteins | sample SSMProp6N_FD_193582 | JGI IMG/M metagenome (GOLD analysis project Ga0272441, IMG submission 193582) | Marine sediment archaeal communities from Little Sippewissett salt marsh, Falmouth, MA, United States - SSM-Prop-6N | ecosystem: Environmental > Aquatic > Marine > Wetlands > Sediment ... | reverse complement strand
TCGACAATGATTGAATCAATAGGAATTTCAGAGTCAATTTAAAAGAAAGGGAGTGGTTGAAAGTAAGATATTTATTTTAGCGAAAATTTCAAATTAACGATAAAAAAGGAGAATTATTATGAAAAAGAAAATATTTTTAAGTATATTACTAATTTTAATAACTTTTGTTTTGTTGGTTTCAGCATCTTTTGCTAAGACTGTTACATTAAAATTTGGACATGCTGGCCCATTAAAATATCATCCAAATCACATTGCAGCAACTAAGTTTAAAGAATTACTGGAAGAAAGATCAGATGGTAGAATTGAAGTTGCAATATTTCCACAGGGACAATTGGGTGGTGAAAGAGAATTAGCTGAAAGCTTGATTATGGGTACCGTAGATATTACTATTGCATGCGGCCCTTTAGCAAACTGGGTGCCTGAATTTGCTGTTTTTGACATGCCTTTCTTATTTGAAGATTTAGATCATGCCTACAGAGTCGTGGATGGAGAAATTGGAGAAGAATGGAATCAAAAATTACTCGATCAAGGAATGAAATGTATGGGTTATGGCGCAAATGGTATGACAGATTTTACCAATAATGTAAAACCGATAAAATCACCTGAGGATATGAAAGGATTAAAATTTCGGGTAATGGAGACAAAAATATGGCTAACTACCATGAATACCTTAGGAGCAATCGCTACACCATTACCATTTACAGAATTGTATACTGCATTGGAACAGGGAGTCATTGACGGACAGACTAATCCACCTCTTGCAGCGAGAGCTTTAAAACTTTACGAAGTACAAGATTATATTTCGATGACAAATCATAGTGTAATCATGTCTGCCTATTTAATGAATCCTAAAAAGTTTGCAAGCTTTTCTGCTGAAGACCAAAAGATGATAGAAGAAGTTTTCAAAGAAACAATACAATATCAGAGAGAAGCTTTAGTATTACAAGATGCGACAGACATTCAAGGTTTAAAAGACAATGGAATGCAGATAATTACAGATGTTGATATAGAAGCATTTAGGGAAGCAACAAAAGATATTCCTCAATTAATGAAGAACGAAATTCCTTTAGAATTAGTCGAAAGAATAAGGAATTACTAATACAAACAAAGATCACACTGTCGGTAGTTTTTAACAATCGGCAGTGTGACAATTTTCTATAGAGAGAGGTATATATTTAGTCATTTTTTAATATTCTTTCTCTCTATTGCTGAAAAGGAAAAATTATGAAAAAATTAAATTTATTTTTAAAAAATTTTGTTGATTATGGGTTAATAGTAATGTTAGCTCTTTTATCGATTGTTGTTGCACTTCAAGTGTTTTCAAGATATATTTTTAGCATTGCTTTGCCCTGGTCAACTGATGTAATTAGATTTTTCTTTGTATACATTATTTTTTTTGGGGCAGTTGTGGGGGTTAGAGATAATAGACATATTAATATTGATTTTTTATTTAGAAAGCTTCCAGTCAAAACAAAAAATATTGTATCAATTACCATGTCTTTAGCTATAATAACATTCTTGCTTATATTTTTTAAGTCAGGATTAGATTTTGTTATTAATTCAAGAACACAAGTCACTCCTTATTTAAGAGTATCAGTAAGTTTTTATTATCTAATCATTCCTTTCAGTGCCTTTATGATGTTTTACTATTCTATTTTTAATTTTATTAGTAGATTAAAAGAATTAAAGAATAGTAAAAAAAGTATTCTAGGAGATTAATCTAATGAATTTAATACTAATTATTGCTTTGTTTGTACTTTTTTTATCTGGAATGCCAATTTGTTTTTCTTTAGGAATTATATCCACAATCGGGGTCATTTTATTAGGATTTCCAATTGAGGTAATTGCACAGAAAACATTCTCAGGTATTGACACCTATTCTTTAATTGCAGTACCTCTTTTTATATTATCTGGAGATTTAATGAGCAAAGGTGGCGTCTCAAAGAGGATGGTAGAATTTTCGAGATCTTTAATCGGTCATGTGCATGGTAGTTTAGCAATGGTTGCAGTAGTTGCATGCATGTTTTTTTCTGCTGTGACAGGTGCCGCACTGGCTGCTTCTGTTGCAATAGGCGGGATATTGATAGGACCAATGGTTGAAGAAGGATATGATAGAGGATTTATAGCTTCTCTAATTGCATCAGCAGGTTCAATTGGACCCATAATTCCCCCCAGCATTACTTTGTTAATATATGGAGTTTTAACAAATACATCGATTGCTTCTCTTTTTATTGGAGGACTTGTACCTGGGATATTAATGGGATTATCTTTGATGGTTTATTGTTATATTGTTTCAAAAAGAAGAAATTATAGAGGTAAAAATACAAATAAAGTTTCGCTTAAAGAGATAGTAATTACAGGCAAATCAGCAATATTAGCACTCTTAATGCCGGTTATAATAATTGGAGGGATATTAGGTGGAGTATTTACACCTACTGAAGCAGCGGGTATCGCAGTAGCCTATGCTTTTTTGCTCGGAAAATTTGTTTATAGGGAGCTTAAGTGGAGTGAGTTGCCGAATATCTTAAAAAAATCCGCCATTACTACTGGAGTACTATTTTTTATTGTCAGTAATGCACGTGTATTCATGTGGTATTTAACCGTTAATCAAATTCCTCAACAATTAGCAGATATTATGTTACAATCAATTGATAACAAATATGTTTTATTAGCTGTGATAAATATTGTATTACTTTTTGCAGGGACTTTCATAGACACTATAAGCAATGTTGTGATTTTTGTTCCTTTATTTTTACCATTGGTTGAGTATTTTGGGATAGACCTTATTCATTTTGGCGTGATCGTTGCTTTAAATTTGACTATTGGTATGTGCACCCCACCTCTGGGAATTAGTATTTTTGCGACTGCTTCAATTGCAAAAATAAGTGTATCAGACATGTTTAAAGATTTATTCCCACAAATTGCAGTATTAATTGGAATATTAATCTTAGTCACTTATGTTCCTGATACTGTTTTGATTATTGTAAATACATTTGTGAAATAATCTTTAATAGGAGAGAAAATGAAAAAAAGTTTAAAATTTGGATGTATAATACCTTCTGGTAATAACTATACTGAGCCCGATTTTTATGCACAAAATCAGAAGGATATTTATATTTATGCGACAAGGATTTATTTAAAAGATATTACACCTGAATCGTTAAGAAAAATGGGTGAATATACTGAAGCTGCTGCCAAACTACTCTCAGATACAGATGCTGATATTATTTTGTTCGCATGCACCTCGGGTAGTTTAATAGAAGGAATTCAATGGGAAGAAAACTTAAAAAAACGAATCACAAAAAATACAGGAATACCCGCAATAACAACGTCAGGTAGCATTGTTAATGCCCTGGAAGCATTAAATGTAAAAAAAATGATTGTTTTTGCTCCTTATAGCGAAGAACTTGATAGAAAAGAAAAAATATTTTTTGAAAATTTACACTATGAAGTTTTAGAGATAAAAGGTTTGGATATTGTTGATAATAAAAAAATTGCTGCTGTTTCACCCGAGACAATCTATAACAATTGCTTGGATCTTTATCATAGGAATTTGGAAGCTGAGGCTTTATTTATAAGCTGCACTAACCTTAATACAGTAGATATTATTGAAAAGATTGAAAAAGAAATAAAAATACCAGTAGTTACAAGTAACCAGGCTAGTTATTGGAAATTATTGAGAGCTAGTGGGGATAATCGAAAAATAAAAAGAATGGGGCGATTATTGGAACAATATTAATATTTTTTTTAAGTCATTACTGTTTATATAATGTTTTCTAAAATAATGATATCAAATAAAAAAAGGAATTTATTTATTATGAGAAATATCGACATGATGCGCGGTGCTAAAACTTTGGTGGATGTTTGCGGAGCTGTAAAAAAAAATGAAAAGATTCTTGTCGTTACAGATACCAACAATGTGAAGATCGCTGAAATAATTGCTTCAGTGGCATTTGAAAAAGGTGCTGAGATCGCTTTATGCATTATGACCGCAAGAAAATCAAATGGTGAAAATCCTCCGGAAATGATAAGTCAAGCCATGATGAAGGCTGATGTAATATTTGCACCAACTACATATTCGATTACCTGGGCAGAAGCAACCAGAAAGGCTGCTGATAAAGGTGGTGCTAGGGTTGTAAGTATGCCCGATTACAACGAAGATATTTTAATTTCGGGAGGATTGGAAGCTGATTTTCTCGCGCAAGAAGAAATAGTTGATAAGATGTCTTGTTTATTTACTGAAGCAACAAATGCAAGATTAACAACTCCAGCCGGAACTGATATATTTATGAAACTTGGGAATCGAAAAGGAAATTCTGAAAAAGGATTTTGTCGTAATGCCGGAGATGTGTGTGGGCCGCCTAATATTGAATCTAATATTGCCCCAATCGAAGAAACGGCAAATGGTATAATTGTATGTGATGCCAGTATTATTCATCCGGAAATCAGAAAGCTCGATAATCCTGTTATTTTTAATGTGAAGAATGGATTTGTCGTAAATATCAGTGGTGAAGGGAAGGCGATAAGATTTAAAGAAATCTTGGAGAATGCTAATAATCCTACAGTTTTCAATATAGCTGAATTAGGAATTGGTTTTAATCCAAAAGCCAAAATAGTTGGATTTATGACAGAGGATGAAGGATGCTTAGGAACAGCGCATATTGGATTAGGTGATAATCATACACGACAAGGAATAGTTAATTCACCGATGCATATAGACTTAGTTTTAAAAAATCCTACTCTTTTTCTAGATGATGAATTGGTGATAGAAAACAGCAAGATGCTTTTCGTGTAAAACTTTAGAATTTAGAAAATTTATTAAAATTATAATTTCCTTTATGTGTAATAAATTGTTATCATAAAGTAGAGGGAAGTTTATTTTAAATTTGTTTTCTTCCTTCCAAAAGGATAATCTCATATTTTACATGATTAAAAAAATATCTTAGAATTAGATATTATAAATGTGACATATATTTTAAAATATTACGAGGAATTTTAATGCATGCATCCAATTTATCAAATATTATCTCAAGCTTCAAAGAAAAACTCCATTACCCCCGGTGAATTTATTGTTGTAAATGTGGATTTAGCTGAAATAAATGATTTATATCTACAAGTGCTCCTGTCTTTTAAGGAGATGGGCGGGGATAGGGTATGGAATCCAACAAAAATAACTTTTATAATGGACCACTATGCCCCTGCACCTACTATCAAAGCCGCAGAAAACCAGAAAAAAATGAGAGAATTTGCCATAGATCAGGGCATCAATAATTTTTTTGACATCAATTGCGGAGTTTGCCATCAGGTGATGCCGGAGGCAGGATTAGTCTTTCCTGGGATGATTCTGGTTGCAACAGATTCCCATACGACAACTCATGGCGCTTTTGGTGCTTTTTCGACCGGTATTGGGGCAACTGACATGGCAGCGGTCTTGCTGACTGGAAAAATGTGGATCAGGGTTCCTGAAATCATTAAAATCAATATACTGGGAAAAATAAAAAAAGGTGTCATGGCAAAAGATATTATTCTTCATATTATCTCTCAGCTGGGAACGGATATAGCTTTATATAAAGCAATAGAATTTGATGGAGAAACAGTAAAGGAAATGTCCTTAGATGAGCGTCTGGTTCTTTGTAATATGTCGGTAGAAATGGGAGCTAAAGCAACTTACATAAGTCCGGATGAAAAAGTCATGGATTATCTTTTAGATGTTATTCCGGGAAAATGTAAAGAAATTGGAATGATAAAATTGTCAGATGACGCAAACAGTGAAGACTATGAATCTCTTTATGAATTTGATATATCAAATCTAGAACCACAGGTTGCTCTTCCCCATCAAGTAGACAATGTAGTCCCTGTTTCTCAAGTGACAGGTAAACCGATTCAACAGGCTTTAATCGGGACCTGTACCGGTGGAAGAATGAATGATATAAAAATAGCAGCTCAGATTTTAAAAAATAAAAAAATATCTAAAACTACCAGATTACTCATTATTCCTGCCTCTCATAAAATATTACAAAAATGTATTGAATTAGGATATATTCAGACTTTATTACATGCAGGAGCAACCCTGGCTACCCCTTCCTGTGGTCCCTGCCTGGGTGCTCATGAAGGAGTTCTATCTTCTGGAGAATCATGCATATCTGCTTCCAGCAGGAATTTTCCAGGAAGGATGGGGAGTAAAGAAGCAAAAATATTCTTATCATCTCCGGCTACAGCAGCTGCATCTTCAATAAAGGGAGTTATTGCCGATCCGCGGGAATTTTTATAAGATTAAATGAAAAACTATTTTAAGCAAAGGAAATATTTCATGTGTTTAAAAGTATCATAGAAGGAAAAATATTTAAAGTCGGAAATGATATCGATACAGACCAGATTTATCCGGGAAGGTATTTACATCTAACTTTACCGGATGAAATTGCCCCTCATGCCATGGAAGATATTGTCCTTGATTTTTCTGAACAGATTGCTGGAGAAGAATGGATATTAGTGGCAGGGAAGAATTTTGGTTGCGGCTCCAGTAGAGAACATGCACCGCGGGCGCTTTCATGTGCCGGTGTTAAGGCAATTGTGGCTGAATCATTTGGGCGTATCTTTTATAGAAATGCTATAAATATAGGTCTGCCAGTCGTAAAATATCCAGATATAATTAAAGAAGCAAACCAAAATGATACAATAAAAATAAATTTTCAAAATGGTATAATGCATCTAAATAATTCGAAAAAAGGATTCTCGTTTGAAAAATATCCTGAACAAATCTTATCTATTTTAAGGGCTGGCGGATTAATTTCCTATATGAAAAAATATGGCAAGTATTTTATTTGACGTAAGCTATGAGATAGATTTTAAAAAAATATTGAAGAAAATATATTTAGAAACGTCAGTATTAGTAAAAGTTAAAATTTAGACTTAGATAACTTAAAGTTATTCAACATCATAGAATAAAAATACTTATCCTCTAAAATGCAGGAATCAAAAGAAAGGAGATTAGGTGATTGACTTCTCAAGATTCTTTCGAAGATAAAATATTTGAATTAAAAAAGGCATGGGAAGATTTTATCAAAACAGGTAAAATTAATAAATCAGTTGTTCGACCTATTGTTGCTAATTCATGGAAAAGATGCAGATCAAGAGGTTTGGATCCTTATTCAAAAAAAGATTTATATATCCTTAATGATCAGGAAATAAAAGCGTTGTTAGAGCGTAATAGACAATTGATTAATATTTCGGAATCTATTCTGAAATTGATTAATAAAATGATACAAGGTTCAGGGTTTAGAGTAGATTTAATTGACAAAGACGGATATTTTATTAAGAGTTACTGTGATGAAGAACTATTAAAAAAGTCAATAAAACTTGGTTCAATTATTGGAGCTAATAGATCGGAATCAATGGCTGGTACTAATAGTATGGCTATCACTTTGCTAACAGGTGAACCCATTCAAATCACAGGGCCTGAACATTATAATATTCTTAATCATAGCTGGACTTGTTCGGCAGCAGCCATTAAAGGTTCCTTTGGTAACATTATTGGAGCTGTTAACATAACCGGGGATTATACTTTAATGCACAAACATACTTTGGGAATGGTTGTTAGTATTGCAAATACAATTGAAAGTGAAATAAAAACAAAAGAAAAAATTTATCAACTTGATGTCTCAAATAAATTTTTTAAAACGTTAATTGAATATTTAGATGATGGCCTAATTGTAATTGATGATCAGGGAATCATTACTAACATCAATCAAATTGCTGAAAATATTTTGGGTCAAAAAAAGAGCATAATAGGTGTTCAGATAAGCAAGTTAATTGAGACGAATTTTTATTTTTTTAATTTATTAAACCAAAGAAAAGAATACATTGAAAAGCATGTAGTTATTACCAAGGATATCACAAAAGAAAAAATTCCATGTTTGCTATCAGCAAAACTAATCAATGATTATCAAGGCCAAAGTAAGGGGGCAGTTATTTTACTTAAAGAAATGAAAAAAGTTCATAGATTAGTAGGAAATATTATAGGTGCTAATCCGCGATATTGTTTTTCTGACGTTATTGGAAACAATGCAAAATTAATAAAAACAATTAACTTGGCAAAAGTTGCTTCAGTTAGCTCATGTAAGATTTTAATACAAGGGGAAAGTGGAACCGGAAAAGAAATTTTTGCACAGGCAATACACAATAACAGTCCTAGAAAGAATAAGCCATTTCTTGCGATTAATTGCGGTGCAATTCCTCGGGATCTAGTGGAAAGTGAATTGCTGGGGTATGAAAGCGGAGCGTTTACCGGTGCAAAAAAAGAAGGGAAGCCTGGAAAATTTGAATTAGCAGAAGGAGGGACTCTTTTTCTCGATGAAATCGAAAGCATGCCACTTGAAGCTCAACCAAAATTACTGAGAGTATTAGAATCTAATCAATTAATGAGGGTAGGTGGAAATAAATTTATGCCATTTGATGTAAGAATTATTTCTTCATCAAATGAAGATTTATTTTCACTTTCTAAAAAAGGAAAATTTCGGGAAGACCTCTACTATCGATTAAATACAGTAACAATAAAGATTCCTCCCCTAAGAGAACGAAAAGATGATATTCCTATTTTAATAAAGCATTTTTATGATCGATTAAAAAACAATGTAGATTGTGAAATAGAAATTGATAGGGAAGTGTTAGAATTATTTTACAAATATGATTGGCCTGGTAATGTTAGAGAATTAGAAAATGAAATGGAAAGATTAATACTTCTAAGTGATAATAATAAAATTATGGCAGACTTAATAAGTGAAAACATTACACAATTTAAAAAAAATCATCCAAAGATTGATGAGAAAAACCAATCTTTTTCTTTTATAGAAATTGAAAAAGGAGCACTTTTAAAAACTCTCAAAGATGTTAATGGAAATATTTCTAAAGCGTCTAAAAGGTTAGGGATTGACAGAAGTACTATATATAGAAAAATGAAAAAATATAATATCGAGAAATAAATACTATACACACAGAAATTTTAATATGTTAATTTTTTAGACTTTTAAATTCGTTGTGAAATTGTTTGTGCATTTTACCATACTACCAAACCGTATTTTTAAGAATGATTTCTACAAATATGATTGAGAATGTAATGTGTTGCATTTTGCCGTTGCTTAATGCAACACTTTGTTTTTTTACAAAATCTATTACAATTTCTTTAATTGTTAAATGGTTTCGTGCCAATGGTTTTAAAGGTTTTATTAGAAATAATTTTTCTGGCACATAAATTGCTCGTAAATATAATATAGATATTTAATGGTAATCATTGTCTATGGAGAAATATGGCTTGATGCACTATATGGAAAAACAGATAAGTAATATTGAGGAGAAAGCAAACCTTATTAGAAGAGATGTAATAGAAATAATATTTAGAGCAAAAGTAGGATGTATTGGAAGCTCTTTATCTATTGTTGATATTATGGCCGTTTTATATTTTCATATTTTAAAAATTGATGTTAACAATCCTGATTGGGAAGAAAGGGATCGCGTAATTCTATCCAAAGGCCATGCATCAGCTGCTTGGTATGCGGCTTTAGCAGAAAAAGGTTTCTTTCCAAAAAAGGAATTATTAACTTTTAACAATTTTGATAGTAGACTTCAAATGTATCCTGATATGAGAAAAACTCCTGGAGTCGATATGTCTTGTGGACCTTTGGGTCAAGGAATATCCATAGCAACAGGGATAGCTTTAGGGGCAAGATATTTGAAAATGAGCTATAGAGTATTTGTTATTGTTGGAGATGGAGAAATGCAAGAAGGTCAAATATGGGAAGCTGCTCTGGCTGCTTCTCATTACAAACTTGATAATCTTATAGTTATACTAGATTATAATAAATTGCAATTTTCAGGGCAAACAAATGTCATTATGAATATTGAACCAATTGTTAAAAAATGGCAATCATTTGGTTGGAATGCGATTGAAATAAATGGTCATAGAGTTAATAGTATTATGAAAGCATTAGAAGAAGCAATCAAAATTGAAGGCAAGCCTACCATAGTGATTGCCCATACAATAAAAGGAAAAGGGATTTCTTTTATTGAAAATAAATTTTTAGAGAATTCACTACCCCTTTCTAGTAAACAAAGGATTCAGGCATTGTCGGAATTAAAATGTAGCAATATTAGTGAGGAAAATTTTTGATATGAAGAATAGATTGTATTCCACGATGTCCGCTTTTTATCAAGAAATTTCAGAAATTATAAAAAAAAGAAATGATATAGTTATTTTGGATACAGATATTACAACTTCCAATGACCCATGCTATATTGATAAACTTTTTAAAATGGGAAATGCAGAACAAAATATGATGAGCATAGCAGGGGGAATTGCATCAACTCAAAAAATTATACCTTTTGCAATAACTCTTGCATCTTTTGAGAGCAAGAAAGTTTGTCAACAGATAAGTACATCAATAGCCCCTTCTAAACTAAATGTAAAAATTGTTGGCTTACTTGGGGGAGCTTCTGCATGTAATCCAGAAATAATTTATCATTCCTTTGAAGATATTGCTAATATGAGATCAATCCCAAATATGACTATTATTATCCCTTCAGATGCAATTGAAATGAAAAAAGCTATTAGAGCATGTATTAAATATGATGGACCAGTTTATCTACGATGCATCTTTCACGATACTCCTGTTATTTTCGGGAAAGATTACCTGTTTAAGTGGGGAAAAGGTGTGATTTTACGAAATGGAAAAGATGTTACCATCGTTTCCACAGGAATTATGGCATCACAAGCCAAGATAGCAACAAATATTTTAGTAAACAAGGGGATTGATGTCAACTTGCTACATCTTCATACTATAAAACCAATAGACAAAGATATTATATTAAAGGCTGCGATTAAAACTGAGTGTATAGTTACAGTTGAAAACCATTCCATTATTGGAGGGCTTGGCAGTGCTGTATCAGAACTTTTAAGTGAAAATACACCAAGATTAATCAAAAGAATAGGAATAGAAGATGTATTTGTTAAATCGGGATCTTTGAAAGACTTGTTTTGTAAATATGGGTTAACTTACACAAATATTGTTACACAGGTAGAGGATTTACTTTTGAAAAAGAGGAAAATATTTTTTCAAAATAAACTTTTGGTTAAATCATGAAAAAGAGTATAGCTATTCATAAAATGTAGCGCTATGTTTTTAAAAAATTAATTAAAGATACTTTTATTGAAATGATAAAATTTATGCAAAATATAATTGCAAAGGAGAAACCCCATGAACATCTACGAAGAAGCTTTAGAATTACATGAAAAATACCAGGGTAAGATTGAAGTAATTTCAAAAAGCGAGGTCAAAGACATGCATGACCTGGCAGTTGTCTATACCCCCGGGGTAGCCGAACCCTGCCGGAAGATCCATGACAAGACTTCCGAAGTATACAAGTATACTTCCAAGGGAAATATGGTTGCCGTGGTTTCAGACGGTACCGCTGTTTTAGGTCTGGGAGATATCGGTCCGGAAGCTGCCCTCCCGGTCATGGAGGGGAAAGCGGTTCTGTTCAAGCACTTTGCCGGCGTTGATGCCTTTCCCATATGTCTTGACACCAAGGATCCTGATAAAATCGTTGAAGCAGTGAAACTTATTGCCCCCTCCTTCGGAGGAATCAATCTGGAGGATATCAGTGCCCCCCGTTGTTTTGAGATCGAAGAGAGATTAAAAAAAATGCTTAACATTCCGGTCTTTCATGATGACCAGCACGGAACAGCCATTGTAGTCCTATCCGGGCTTATCAATGCCTTAAAGGTAGTCGGTAAAGAATTGGATAAGGTCAAAGTTGTCGTCAATGGTGCCGGTGCTTCGGCTATTGCCGTCTTAAAATTTGTCATGTCAGCCGGGGTAAAAAATGCCATTCTCTGTGATTCCAAGGGAATCATCTATGAAGGCAGACCCAACAACATGAACCCGGTCAAGGAACAAATGGCCAAAGTCACCAATCGTGACAAATTAAAAGGGACCTTAGCCGATGCCATTAAAGGAGCTGATGTCTTCCTGGGTCTTTCTGTTGCCGGTGCCTTAAAAGCGGAAATGGTCAAGACCATGGCTTCTGATGCCATTATCTTTGCCATGGCCAATCCTACTCCCGAGATTATGCCGGATGTAGCCAAAGCTGCCGGAGCCCGTATCGTCTGCACAGGACGTTCCGATTTCCCCAACCAGGTCAATAATTGCCTCGGTTTCCCGGCCATCTTCAAAGGAGCCTTAAAGGTCAGAGCCAGCCAGATCAATGAGAAGATGAAAATAGCCGCTGCCTATGCCCTGGCATCGTTAATTTCCGATGATGAGTTAAATGATGAAAACGTGATTGCTGATGCCTTTGATCCCCGTGTTGTAGAACGGGAATCAGAAGCTGTGGCAAAAGCTGCCATTGAAAGTGGTGTAGCGAGAATTTAAGAATTGAAACAAAAATATATTAATTACTAAAAAATATTTCAATAGGTGTTTTCTAATTTATCATAATAAAATAAAAAAGGAGGTAATTTAAGTATCGATATAATAAATTATTCATCTACTTTTAAGGAAAAAACAATTAATTCTTAAACAAATTGTAAAAAGTAAGGAGAAAAACATGAAAAACTATGCAAAAGTAAAAACAGAACTTCCAGGAAAGAATTCAGAATTTTTAAAAAATCTGGGAGAGAAATTTGTTGCATCAGGTTCGATGTATTCAATGTATCCTATCGTTGCAGCAAAAAGTGAGGGCTCTATAATAACAGATGTCGATGGGAATGAATATATTGATTTTTATGCAGGTGTAGGAGCAGCAAACTTAGGGAATAGAAATCCCAAAGTTATTAATGCGGTAAAAAAACAGTTAGATAAAATTGTTCATACCTGTTTTGGAGGCGTTATGACTGAGCCGTTTATAAGATTAGCTGAAAAATTAGCTGAAATTACACCCGGAAATTTTGAAAAGAAAACAGCACTATTTAATAGTGGTTCAGAAGCGGTAGATAATGCAATAAAAATTGCTCGAGCATATACGAGACGTCGAGCAACCATTGCATTTGATGGAGCTTTTCATGGTAAGACTCTATTGGCTACTACTTTAAATGGTATGGTTCAAGGCTTGAAACAAGGTTATGGCCCTTATATTTCAGAAGTATATCGATTCCCTTATCCTAATTGTTATCGTTGCCCATTTGGTATGAAATATTCTGAATGTTCTTTAAGATGTTTAAAATTTATCGAAGAGGGATTTTTGACCAGGGTTGATGCGAGAGATGTAGCTGCTCTAATTCTTGAACCAATGCTGGGTGATGGCGGATATGTGTTTGCACCCGATGATTTTCTAGTCGGATTACAAAAATTATGCAATAAATACGGAATTGTGTTTATAGTTGATGAAATCCAAACTGGTTTTGGAAGAACCGGTAAATTGTTAGCTAGTGAATATTCAGGGATTGAACCTGATATGGTTTTAATGTCCAAATCCATATCAGATGGTTTTCCGGTAAGTGCAATAACAGGTAAAAAAGAAATCATGGACAGTGCTCCCAAGTTAGGAGGGACTTTTGTGGGACATCCAGTTTCCTGTGCAGCTGCCTTAGCTGTTCTTGATATTTTCAAAAATGAAAATATATTGGATGAAGTAATGAAAAAAGAACAGATTATTAAAAATAGACTTGAAGAAATGTATCGAAATATTTCCCTAATAGGTGATGTTGATGGTAAAGGAATGGCATGGAAAATAGAACTAGTTAAAGACAGAACAACGAAAGAACCTGCTCCTGAATTAACCAAAAAAGCATGTCTTGAATGCATGAAAAATGGATTAATCGTTATGAGTGCAGGTGTCCATCGAAATGTAATTCGCTTTATTGCTCCACTAACTATTGAAGTTGATCAACTTAATGAAGGATTTGATATTCTTGAAAAAGTATTAAAAAAAATAGATATCATTTAATAGTAAAAATTACTAATGATTTTTTACATTGTAAAAAAAGAGAAAATACTTTAAAAATACCATCAGGAAAAGATTATAGTTTCAATAAAAATACAAAACAAAGGAAGGAAATTAAAATGCGAAAAAATTTACCGAAATTAATAGTTTTATTGCTTATTTTTAGTCTGGTTATTATTAGTGCTTCTGCTTTTGAAGTTAAAAATGGTGTTAAAATCTTAAAAATTGCCCATGTTAATCCCGTGGGTAGTCCTACTGATATGGCAGTAAATAAATGGGCAGAATTAGTTGAAAAAGGGACAGATGGAAAAGTAAAAATAGAAATATTTCCTAATGAGCAATTGGGAATTGAGAAAGCTGCTTTAGAAGGGGTCGTTTTGGGAACAATTGATTGTTCGCTTAATGATGCTGCTTATCATGCAAATTTGTATTCTCCGATGGGAGTAATGGATTTTCCTTATACTTTTAGGGATTGGGATCATTATAGAAAAGTTCTTAATGGCCCAATACTTAAAGAATTAGGGGATTTGGTTGAAGAAAAAGTTGGAATAAAAATTTTAGGTTTATTTTTATTTGGTAGAAGAATGGTTTGCTCAAATGCCCCATTCTTTACTCCCCAAGACGCAAAGGGATTGACTGTTAGAACACCTACTTCAAAACTAGCTATGGAAAATGCAAGAGTAGTGGGCGCTGAACCAGTGAGTATCGCATACACAGAAGCATATATGGGATTAAAACAAGGATTAGCTGATGCTGCCGAAAATCCACTTACAGGTATTTATGATATGAAGTGGGATGAAGTCACAAAATATTTAATCCTAACAGAACATGTTTGGAATAATGAAATTCTTTCAATGAGTATGAACACATGGAATTCTTTCACTCCTGAACAGCAAAAAGTGATTGCCGAAACTGCTCAAAAAGCTGCAGTATATCGTTTAGATATACAAATTGAATTAGAAGAACAACGCTTGCAAGACTTAAGGAAAAATGGAATGCACGTTATTATGCCTTCAAGCCTGCAACCATTTAGAGATATTGCTAGTAAAATTGAGGCAAGTTACATAGAAGAGTTTAAGAATGATAATTGGGGAGATTGGCACGACCGAGTGGTGAATACTAAGTAATTCTGTAATTAAATAATTGCAGATTTAATTAAAAGAATTTTTTATTGTTAAGTCTTTTCCTGATGGTAATTAGTATATTAAGAACGAATAATACAAGATGTATAGTGTTGTTATTCAAAATGTAATAAATGAGTAGACTGGTTTAATAATGATTAGCGTATCATTAGCCCAAAAAAGGAGTTTGTAAAATGAAATATTATGAAAAAATTGAATCAATCATTGATAAAATAGTTCTTACTTGGATAATACTAATGCTTTTAATAATGGTTATTGTTATCTGTATGAAGGTAATTCTTTATAAATTATTTGGCATACCAATGAATTGGTATCTTGAAGTTGCTCAATTTTGTTTAATTAACATTGCATATTTTGGTGCTTCCTTAGCTTTTCGCCTGAAACAACATGTATCTATCGATTTCATTGTTGTGAAATTATCAAATAAAACGAAAGAGTTGATTGAAACAATAGTTCAAATTTTGTTAATTCCTTTTTTGTTCACACTGTTTTATGCTAGTTTAATTATACTTTTTAAATCCAGAGGAATCACTCCTGTATTAGAACTACCTATGTATATTTACTATTTTCCAATGTTTGGAGGTTCTTTTTTTCTGTTCGTATATGCTTTGTTAGGTTTATTGAAAAAATATTATTTACACTTAAGATAATTATATAGGAGGAACATTTATAATGTTAATGTCGGTATTAGGAGTGGTTTTTATTTTATTGTTAATCCTAAATATGCCAGTTTGTTTTGTTTTACTGATTCTATCTTGCATCTATGTTTTTGTGAAGGGTATTCCAATAGTTGTGCTATCACATGTTCTTACTACAGCAACTGATAGTTTTATTATAACTTCAGTACCTCTTTTTATTTTAGCAGCTAATTTTATGCAAAGAGGGGGCATAACTGAAAGAATATTAAATTTTTCTAAAGCATTAGTTGGGCATTTAAAAGGTGGATTAGCACATGTAAGCATAATCACTAGTATGGTATTTGCAGGAATGTCTGGATCTGCGCTTGCTGAAGCTGGTGGACTTGGATTAATAGAAGTGGAAATGATGGAAAAGGGCGGATATGATAAAGAATTTAGCGCTGCAATTACTGCAGCTGCCTCAACTATTGGTCCGATAATTCCCCCAAGTATCCCTTTGGTTCTTTATGGTGCCATAGCAAGAGAATCTATTGGAAAATTATTCTTAGGCGGAGCTATTCCTGGAGTACTAATTGGGATTATTTTAATGATACAGAGCTTTTTCTTTTGTAGAAAGAAGAAATATCCAATATCTATACGAGTTGGTTTTAAGGATGCTTTTAGAGCTTTTATAAGAGTATTGCCTCCTCTTTTTACTCCGATAATAATTTTGGGAGGAATAATGACTGGAATTTTTACTCCAACTGAGGCGGCTGCAATAGCTTGTTTATATGCTTTTATATTAAGTAAGTTTATTTACAAAGCAATGAGTTGGAAGGATTTTTATCTTGCTTTGAGTGATACTATTATTTTAAGTGCTGTAGTATTATTTATTATGGCAATGGCTGGTCTATGGTCTTGGATGGTGACCAGTGAAGGCATAGCGAGAGGTATTACAGATTTTTTAGCGTCTTCTATAGAAAATCCTTTAATTTTATTACTTATTCTTAATATTGTAATATTATTTTTAGGCATGCTAATGGAACCTCTGGCAATTATGATGATGCTATTGCCGATATTATTACCATTAATAAAAACATTCGGTATTTCACCAATACATTATGGAATTGTGATGACAATGGGGCTTATGATAGGATTAATTACGCCACCTTTCGGAGAATGTTTATTCATATTAAGCTCCATTACAAAATTATCAGTTGGAAGAATTGCTAAAAGTACTTTTCCGTATGTACTGGGTTTGCTGGTGGCTTTATTTTTAGTAACCTATATACCTTCTCTAGCTTTATGGCTTCCTGAATTATTAATAAAATAGCTGATGTTATAGTTAAACTAGATTTAAAAAATATGAAGTGAAAACACAATTGTACCATTCTTCATATAATTGGGATAATGAATAAAGAACCAGTAATCGCAGGACCGCTATGGGGAACCGATGCGGCAATGCTAACAAAATATTCGGATACACCAGCATTGGTTTTTTGTTCGGGAGCTACTGCTCACGATGCAGATGAGTATGTGTCAATAAATAACTTAATGAAATATTTAAAAATATTAGCGCTTGCAATATTGAATTGGTGTGGATTTCAAAAATAAATCACTTCTTAAGTTTAGACATGTTTATAATTTAAAAAAGAGAGGTATTGGTTGAATGTATGGAGGATATATCGGTAAGATTGCACGAATAGATTTATCTAAACAGAAAGTGTGTATCCAACGGTTAGAAAATGAATTAATTAAAGACTATATTGGTGGTAGCGGTATAGGCACCAAATTGTTATATGAAGAAAAAACTGAAAAAATGGATTCTTTGTCTTCTGATAATCCAATAATATTTATGACTGGTCCCTTAACAGGGAGTGGAGTTCCCGGAACTGGTAGGCATGAAGTCATTTTTAAATCTCCACTTACCAATATTTTTGCCCGCTCTAGTGTTGGTGGAAATTGGGGAGTGAAATTAAAAAAGTCAGGCTTTGATGGAATTATTATTTCAGGAAAATCGGATAAACCGGTATATTTATGGATTCATGAAGGAAAAATAGAATTTCGTGAGGCAGATTATCTTTGGGGTAACGATACCTATGATGTAGATAAAATATTAAAAGAAGAAACAGAAAAAAGAGCAAGTACAGCAGTCATTGGTCCGGCTGGAGAAAAAAAGATAAAGATTTCTTGTATAATTCATGATGGTAATCATTCTCGTGTAGCTGGACGTTGCGGAGGAGGCGCCTTAATGGGTTCTAAAAATCTTAAAGCGATAGTAGTTTATGGAACCCAACCTGTTTTTATTTGTAAGCCTGAAAAACTTAAAAATTGCATAAGAGAATTACTTCCACATATAAAAGAGTCTGCTAAAGGATTGAGTGAATTTGGAACAGCAGGTGGAATATTGAAATATGAAAAACTAGGTAATTTTCCTCACCAGAATTGGAGATTATCGGATTGGGAAGAAGGAGCAAAAAAAATAAGTGGCCAAGAAATGGCTAAAAGCATTCTAAAAAGAAGGTCTTCATGTAGAGATTGTCCAGTCGGATGTGGAAGGGTGGTTGAAGTTTCTAAAGGACCTTTTGCTCCTGTAGAAGGTGCTGGTCCTGAATATGAATCCGTTGCAGCATTAGGCAGTAATTGTCTTGTTGACAATTTAGAAGCAATTGCCAAGGCAAATGAATTATGCAATAGGTACGGATTAGATACCATGTCTACTGGGGGAGTAATTGGTTTTGCTATGGAAGCATACGAAAAGGGTTTAATAGATGCAAGGGATACCGGTGGTATTGAGCTTAATTGGGGTGATGGGGATGCGTTGATAAAAATGGTAAAAAAAATTGCAAAGAAAGAAGATATAGGAAATTTATTGGGGGAAGGAGTAAAAAAAGCTGCTCTCGAAATTGGAAAAAATTCGATAGAGTTTGCTATTCATACTAAAGGATTAGGGACTTCATATCATGATCCACGTTGTTTTTTTAGTCAAGCCCTTTCTTATGCAACTACCAATAGAGGAGCATGTCATAATGGAAGTCAATCTCATTCATGCGAAATGTCAAACACTCAACCCGATATAGGAATATTCGAACCACACGATAGACACCAGGTAGAAGGTAAAGCTGAGTTCACAACAAAACTTCAAAATTTAATGTGTATGTTTGATTCCATAGTTATGTGTAAATTCATGCATGCTTCCGGAGCAATAAAAGTCCGTTCAATGGTAGATTTTTTAAATTATGCTACTGGTTTGGATTTAGACGTAAAAGGATTTATGAAAATTGGAGAGAGAATATTTAATTTACAAAGGCTTTATAATGTAAGATGTGGGATAAGTAGAAAAGATGACACTTTACCCCCAAGGTTTCTTACCTTAAAAAGAAACAAAGATAAACTACCGCCTTTAGGAAAAATGCTTAGTGAGTATTATGAATATCGGGGATGGAATGAGGAAGGCATACCTGAACAGATAAAATTAAAAGAATTGAATCTACAATAATAAGTTTTTAAATTTTAGAAATAATAGATAATTTAATAAAATTAATTGTAAAATTCTCTGATTTGTTGAGGTAAAAAACATATTAAGCGAGCAATGTTGATTAATTTGAATAATAGATGCTATATGAGCTATTCTTAATTTAAAAAAGACTATGTCAAGATTAACACTTAATATTTTTACAAGCTTTATATTTTAATTTATAATAAACCAACAATATTGCAATATTAACATAAAAATTACAAAAGAGGTGAATAAGATGACACAGGGTTATTTTAT
>Ga0272441_10006524_pt1 | contig 19466 bp, 17 predicted proteins | sample SSMProp6N_FD_193582 | JGI IMG/M metagenome (GOLD analysis project Ga0272441, IMG submission 193582) | Marine sediment archaeal communities from Little Sippewissett salt marsh, Falmouth, MA, United States - SSM-Prop-6N | ecosystem: Environmental > Aquatic > Marine > Wetlands > Sediment ... | reverse complement strand
GTACCGATGCGCATCGTCGGGATACCGAACATGTACCTTAGCAGCGGGGATCCCTACGACCTTCTTGAAATTGCCGGTCTAACGGGAAGGAACATAGCCGCTAAACTCAGGGAGATACTCAGTTAGTTCGGTTTAAACAATAAGGAAATTAAAAAGGCAGCCTGTCCGAGGCTGCCCTTTCTTTAGGTAGTAAATCAGATCAGGAGAAGAACACCTTATAAAGTGTCCATCCTCCGAGGATTATCGTAAGTAATGCGATGGCCATCACCAGCCAGTCCTGTGTCATCTTCCTGACCGTGTAAGCACAGAATGGCAGGCTGCAGATTGCGCCAAGTGCAAGCGCGACAGCCAGTGAAAGGTCGGTGAACTCACCTGCTATTATGAACAGTATTACGCCGACCAGGCAAGTGAGACCCTCGGCGAGAGATGTGATTCCTATAGCGGGTTTGCCTTCGACCCCGCTTACAAGCTGTCCGCCCATCACGAGTGGCCCATAACCCCCGCCTGACAATGCCTTGTTGAAGCTGGCTACCAGTCCGAGCGCGAGAATCTTCTTCCATGAAAATTTGAAGTTTTTACCACGTGTCAGGAGGATGACGATTCCAACTCCGAGCACGATGATACCGATGATCAGCTTTAGGGTGTCCTTCGAAATGTTAACAGCAAGGTTAACACCTATGACTGCTCCAACCATGCTGCATAATCCGAGGACTACAGCAATTTTAAGGTGCATGGACCCTTTTTTCAGATCAAGGTTACCGGCCTCGTTGTGTGATATCGCCCCGGCGAGTCCGGTGATCAGCTCTGATACAAGAACTGCGGGAACGACCTGCAGTGGATCGAAACCCAGTAAGAGAAGAAGGGGAGTAAGAGTTGTTCCATAGCCCATTCCGAGCGTTGAATCGACAAACTCGCAGACCAGTGCCAGAAGCGCAATTGCGAAAAAGGTAAGACTCCACATCTCCACAACCAGGATTTGCGGCTTCAGAACCTCGTTCTGGATCAAAAGCAGCGTGACCATGGCAACTACAAGGGTAATAGCCCATACTGTCAGCAGTTTTCGGACGACTCCGAAACGCAGTGAGAACCAGAATCTCGTTGTAATAGGGATTTTAACCGCCTGGGCAGGCGGTTGAGAATTTTCGGCAGCCGTCATATTCAACCCCCTTTTTGTTGAAAAGAACGACGACAAGCTTCCGCTTGTGAAAAATTTAACAAAGTGCACTGAAAAAGTCTAGGTTTTAACTGAATTTTCAGGTATTTACACCTGTCAATTTAAAGAAACAACCAGATTTTACCGTTGATCCGGACAGGAATTTGATTATTAAGGAAATACTGCTTTTATTACGGTGATGGCTCCAAGTATTATGGTGATAAGGCCTATTAGAGTGGTCAGTTTCTTAATAGTTATCTTTCTAACAGTGTAAGCAGAAAGAGGCACGCTGCACACGGCACCTATAACCAGCGGATATGAAACCGAAAGGTCTTTGACTTCACCACTTGCAAGGAACGCCATTGTTCCTATCAGGCAGGTGAGTCCTTCCGACAGCGCTGTAACCCCGATTGCCTGCTTTCCTCCGACACCGCTTAGAATCTGTCCGCCGGTTACGATCGGCCCATAACCTCCGGCAGAAAGTCCCTTGTTGAAGCTGGCGATGAAACCAAGAAGAATAATTTTTCGCCACGAAAACCTGAATCTTTTTCCGCGGGTAAGGAAGATTACAAGTCCCACGATAAGCACTACGGCACCTATTATGATCATAAGTACGTTCTGTTCTATGTTCACCGCGATTTCAACTGCCGCGAGAGTACCGACTATGCCGCATGCCGCTAATACCATCGACACCTTGAAATGTATCGAGCTTGCGGACAGGTCAATATTTCCTGCGGACTGGTGACTTACACCTGCGGATATTCCCGCAAGCCACTGTGTTACAAGAAGTGCCGGAACAACTTCAAGCGGATCGTAACCCATCAATAGGAGAATTGGTGTAAGCGTTGTCCCGTATCCCATCCCGAGCGTGGAATCGACATACATGCAGACCAGTGAGACCACCATGGTCGTATAGAACAGAACGCTTCCGGGTTCAACGACAAGGACCGGATCGCCGGGCAGAAGATTCTGAAGCACCCACACGACGAATATTGAGATCGCGAGGCTTAGCGCCCATACCGGTATCAGTTTTCCGAGAACGCCGATCCTGAGCGAAATCATGAAACGGGTATGAAGGGGTACTTTTGAGGCAACCGGTTCACCTGACAGAGAATCAGGCTCGCTGAGAGTTTCTGCGATCGGAATTCCGTCGCAGCCTGCAGTCATGCATGGATCACCGGATTCCCAGCATTCGAAATGGTAGGGCCGGGAACATTTACTGCAGACGTAAAATTCGCTGTCGGTATCGATTACTTTTCCGCAGCGCGCGCATATTTGTGTTTCTGACTCTGCCATGCGTGTTTGACTGCGAATGTTATCACAGTAAACATGTCTTTTTCATATAAAAATCCGTTTTGACTCCCTGCTACGAGTGAAATTTCAAAATGGTATACTTCGAATGGTTATTACCAGTTAATTCAGCTTTGTTTTATGTGAGTGACAATGTATCAAGTCGAATCAGGAAATTTTCAGAAGACAGAGTATTTGAGTCCGGGAGGCACGGTGGAATCCGTTCTGGGGCAGGTGATCCCGGATAATCCGGCATCCGTCGGGCAGATTTCATCATTAATCAGCCTGTGTCTTGAAGATCCCTGCAGTATTCGCCAGGTGGTGGAACATGCGGCACGCCTGAAGGAAACGGTTTTCGGGTCCGGTGTGAAATTATTCGTCCCGGTTTACATATCCAATCACTGTATAAACGACTGCCATTACTGCGGGTACAGGAGATCCAACGCCGTAATGAACCGCAGAACCCTTTCCGTCGATGAGTTTCGTCAGGAGATTATCAAGGTCACCGGAATGGGTTACCGGGTCATTGAAATTGTGACAAGTGAATCACCAGCACTTACCCGGGGTAATGTCCTTGCTGACTATGTTTCAGTAACGAAGGAGGTCCTGGATAAGGTTCCAAAATCAGGTGACACTCCGGAAATAATTCTTATGAGCTGGGCATTATCCGAACGTGAATTCCGCGACGTGAGGGATGCGGGACTGGATTCATTCTACCTCTGGCAGGAGACGTATAATAAGGACCTTTACTCCATGTACCATCCCGGAGATACACCGAAGTCCGATTTCGAGTGGAGGCTTGGTGTATTCGACAGGGCCACGAGGGCAGGGATCAGTCGTCTGGGACTTGGTGTGCTTCTCGGACTTGATGACTGGAAATCGGAGGTAATCAGTCTAATCGAGCACGGTCGGTACATTGAGAGGACATATGGAATCAGTCCGGATGCGATAGGTGTACCGAGGTTCAAGCATGCCGAGGGCGCATGTCTTGATAATCCACCCTCTGAGGTTACTGATGAGGAACTGAAGCTGATTGTCGCACTTTACAGGCTGGCATTCCCGCGAACTCATCTGTTTCTTAACACACGCGAGAAATTTCCGCTGATCATGGAACTTCTAAAGGGAGGGGGAAGCGAGATGAATATCGCGTGCGCAGTCTTTCCGGGCGGGTATTCGTCACCCCGGAAAGACAGGCAGTTTGATTTTTATAACTATCCAACAGAAATAACGCTTGAGAGATTAAAGGACGAGGGCTACAGTACGACGCATTTCCACCTGGGCATCCAGGCATAGGAAAAGTGATAAATATTGCCTATTATTGCTATAATTAAAAGCAATACAGCTTAAATAAGTTGATTATTGATAATATTAAGGGAAAATTACCAATTTATTATACTATAAATTAATTATGTTTTAAGGCTTAAAAATGCTTAATTACATTTTTATAGCATGAATCTATGTCTAATTAGCAAGTACGGCTAAAAAGATAAATTCCCTATTTAAAGATAATTTAAGGGGATATTGGACAGATTGCGAGTTGTTATATAGGCTAAATATGTCAATTATTAGCAAATTTTTTAATAGTCCAGACTTGTGATTATGGGCAATTTCTGGCTATTTATAGCTGGATCAGCAGGACCGAAACCTCGTCCTGCGGAATCTCATTCCCGACATTCCTTTTCACATAATCACCTATCGATTCCACTATCTCATGCGGTGCTGTATCTCCCGGGATCATTGTTATCGCTTCGAGCACCATGCCTATGTTATTGGATTTCCCGGTGCATCCGTCCAGCCTTGTGATGCCATCCGAAAGACCGAGCACCTTGTCGCCCGAGTCAAAGCGCATACATGTGGAATCCCAGACCTGGTCATGTTTAATACCGAGAGGGCTGCCTGTCGATTCTAGCTCTCTCCATGTTCGCGATCCCCATCGCCTGTGAAGGGCGGGTGGATGGCCTCCGCCGGAGTACTCGGATGTGAGTCTTGCCGGATTGATGAACATCGCGAATCCTGTCATGTAGTCCGCGTTGAATCCCGACTTCAGAAACTCATGATTGATCGTTGACAGCACGTCGCCGGGATTCGGACTCTCCACCAGCGCAGATTCGATGAAGGGTGTCAGGTGGAGCTTGAGAAGTTCCGATGTTGAAGGGGACGCGGATATATCGCCAAGGAAAAAACCATACTCGTGTTCGTTTCGTTCCAGTGCGATTACAATGTCCTCGTCAGGTCCGGTACCGGAAATTCTGTCATGGAGTATCGTGATACCCTCGCAGGTATAGCGCCCGTTATCCCTGCCAATAAGCGATCGTGATTCGAGCTGTCCCGTTAAAAGCGAGGTGGCGTAAAATCCTTCAGCGGCTGTTTCGGAAAAGGCATGCCTGACATGTTCCGTAAGCTTCCTGATTCCCGATACCGTGCACGGGTAGGAGCCATCGGCGGCCGTTACGTCTCCTGCCGTGCATGCAGGACGATCATCGGGTCCAGTGAGGATAAAAGTGGATGAATGGGCCAGGGCAGAAAGGTTCTTAAGGGCCATTGACCACTCATCGGTTGTTTCGTGTCCGATTAGAATGCAGTTATATTTCCCCGATTTAATTAGACGGACAGCTTCATCCCGGGTTGAAGGCCTGTCGGCATGAATACCAAGGCTCCCGAGGATCTCACCCGCCCTTGATAGGTTTTCGTTCTCCGGTTCCAGGAGAAGATACTTGTCTTTTGTCATCCCTCCGGCCCGCTCCTCTTTTTATATAACTAATATCGATTTAAACGAAGTAAATATGCTTAATAAAACTTAATAATTTCGTGAAATGCAATAAATTTACGAAATAATGGTACAAATGCTAATATTTACATTAATATTCTGAAAAGCCGGTTAGTTTCTTTTCACGGCCTGCCAGAATTGCCACCTAAATCCGTGGGCGTTATACTGACTGCAGGATGACACCAACACGACTTCTTCTGGCATTGCTTATTAACGCTGTCGCTGCCGGCGGTACCTATTCCACAAAAGTAATCTCACTTTCCGGGGCGATCGGCGGTTTTATCATGGGATTCCTCATCTACCTTTTCACCGACTGGCCGGGCTACGTGGTGCTCGTTTCATTTTTCGTGATCGGCACCCTTGTCACAAAGGTCAAGTATGGTGAAAAAGCCGATAAGGGAATCGCGCAGGAGGATGAGGGACGCCGCGGCTCGAAACATGTCATCGCCAACTGCTCGGCATCACTCCTGCTCGGTCTCGGCGCGTTTATAGCAGCTTTGATGGAATCGCCCGATCTCGCGATGCTTTTTATGGTCGGTTATACGGGGGCCTTTGCAACCGCACTGTCTGATACATCGTCAAGTGAACTGGGCCAGGCATACGGTAAAACAACGTTTCTTCTGACAAACTTCAAACGTGTGCCACCGGGAACCGAGGGTGCGGTAAGTCTTGAGGGTACGCTTGCGGGCATCGTCATGAGTTTCATCCTAGCGCTCATTGGATTTTTCGTCCATCTGTATCCAACCTGGGTGGGGGTAATATGTGTCGTAATAGCGGCCTTCGTGGGCAACACACTCGAGAGCGTTATCGGGAGCACCATTGAGAGGTTGAGTTTCATAAACAATGAAGTGACGAATTTTATCAACACCTTAATCGGGGCGGGTACGGCGATGCTTCTTTATTTTCTGATTACCTGATATTCGGAGCAGATCAGCGAGGAGGAAGATATGACCGGTCAGGATCCATGGAACAACATTGATGACGGCAAACCATATAATCCCCCGGAGGATGATTCCGTAATGTCCCCGGGAGACCTTGATATAGACCTTAACACAGGTAAGGAACCTGCGGAGCCACTTGATATTTCACTGAATCCCGTGCCACCGGAACCTGTGGATTCGACATACATGGTGGATAAGCAGGAAGCTCCCGAAACTTACACCCGACCACCTGCTCCGGAACCTGTCAGTCCACCACCACGATCGAAACGCGTGATTCGTAAGAAAAAAGTTTCACTGAATAATACACAGCCGATGCGGTTTGTATTTGGAGACATGGCAGGAGCAGTATTCCTGGTGTGGCTTCCGGTACTTATCGCGTTTGCAGTTCCATGGGGTAATTTTTTCGGTGATGTGACTGTCTATGGAACACTTAAGTTAACACACCTGATTGTCGCGGGAATTATCGCACTGCCGCCGTGGATCGTACTCATGCTTCATCTTTTCAGGGGGCGACTGTGGGACGGTATTCTCGACATGTTCCTGTGGGCCATATGGGAGTGCGCGGCGGTAATTATCCTGGCTTTCCTCTATCCTGAACAGACCAAACAGCTCATCTGGCAGGCGGGATCGTATTTCGAGGAGATGAGCGGGTGGCTCAGAACGGGGACCGGTTCGGAGGCCGATCCGTCAGCGTGGATCTGGATTCACCTCAAGTGGCTCGGGCTGGTCGTTCTGGGCGGGTTCCTTCTTGGACTTCCCGCACTGATAATGGGCGTCCTGCTGCTTAACTTCATGAACTACTACGTTGCCCAGATTATGCTTACGAGCGAGAGTCCGCTGGTCGTGATGATGGTCGCGTGGCATATATGGTCAATTGCGCGTGTAGCGGGATTTATAATTCTTGCATCCACAATGTTCCAGCTTCTCATCGGATGGGTATTTAAAGCCCCGATGCGAACAGCCCATGTTGTATGGGGACTGATAGTCGGTTTTATTCTTGTTGTCGCGGACGCGGTAATGAAGTGGCAGCTGGTTGATAATGTCAGGGATATCATCAACCATCTTGCGAACATTTAAGGTTTTTATAACAATGGATAAATACCGGCAGACCCGGTATTTTTTTACATACCGGACCATGTCACAAGCTCGAGTCTCGGTTCTGATTCATCAGCGCCAATGCTGAGCACACGGCCAATTCCCTGTACAAGGTACCATGTACCGGCATGATTAAGTGACTCGGTTCCCGAAATTCTCTCGATCAGGTACTCGACTCTCGCTGCTTCGAATTCCCCCGCTTCGGTTGAGACAGTTTCGGTCGCGACACATCCGAACTGCTCTGTAAGATCGTATTCGAAAACCTCGTCGGAGGTATCGATTGTCAGCGTTCCATGCCTGATCCATGTAACCCCGGGTTCGATGTATGGTGGAAGCCATACGCTGTCCTCATCGTAGGAAACCTCCCATGTTATTCCCGCTTCCATGTCGGTGCTGCCATGGATGTAGATCATGTCGTTCCTGCACTCCAGAAGAACAGCGGTGGATCGTGAAATATTCTGCTCCACGCCCGATCTTCGTTCCATTTTAAGGGTGAATGCGACAGTGCCTTCATCGTCCTGTTCCCAGCCTGAAATGTTGTAGTACCATGGTGCGGGAACGTCGGTGTGGGAGGTTTCAAGGTATTCGAACGTTAACTCCGGATTAAACTCAATGTAAGCGCCGCTGCATGCAGTTGTGTCAGCTTCATCTTCCTCGGCTGGCTCCGTTTCAGAAATTACTTTAATGTCGTAGACAGTATCCCTGAAAGTTATAAGCATATGGTTCTCGCCTTCCGGGAACTGCTGCACGAAATGAGCGAAATCCGCGTGCCACTCTCCTATCGGGATTGTCTCTCCGCCGGGATGCTGAACGGACAGCTGACCGGTTGCCACTTCCCGGGCGTTGAACTCGATAGAGACGAACTCCCCGGTTCTTACGTGTGTTGTAAGGTCTGAATCCACAGGAGTGCCGTTAAGTTTGATCTGGAAGGGATAGGCGCCGAAATCCACTTCTTCCTCGATTGCGACTTCCCTTTCCCCAGGCTCTTCTTCATTAACATCGTTCTCCCCGTTCTCCCCGTTCTCATCGGCTTCGACAGAAGACTGTGGCGGGTCATCACCGGTACCTGTATCGGCATCCGGAACAGGGGTGCATCCGATGGTAAGAATGACCAATAGTATTGTTATAACGGTTATCGGGATTCTCATTTCTTTACTCTCCCCGGTGAAGATATAAAAAGACCCTTCAGGCTTTATGACAGAATAGTGAAGGGTCTTTAAAATTTCAAACCTGTTTATTAATTATTCCTCGGAAGCGCTGCCGGCAACGCTCTGGCAAAGGGCACGGGACTCTTCGAACATCGCGTCGATTCCCACCTCGTTGTCAGCCCATATGCCCGAATGGCATGTGCTGCATGAAACCGGGTACATCTCGGTTGTCACCATCGCATCCGCAGTGTTTGAATTCGCGCGCTGTTCGGGTGATAGAGATGCCAGATGATTCTGTATCGTGATGTGCTGCTTGCCGTTTGTATGGCAACCCTCGCACCCGAGGTTCCTGAGATGGTCGGGAATGAGATCGTACGTGAGGAGCCTCGGTTCCTCGGAAAAGCCAAGGGCATGGCATCGTGTACATTCACGATCGTGAAGGTAACCCATGTCCGCGATCGTGTTGAACGAATTGAAGTGTCCGTGGGTTCGCCATACCTCGACGTAACCGGGGTGACACTCCTCGCATGCTGCCGCTCCGACGAACCTGTTCGAAAGCCTGTTTACAAGCTCGGTGGCCAGTATCTGCGTATCGTAACCACGCGAAATATCGGCTATGTTGGGGTCATCTATGTGAGTGTCGTCCACCCTGATTTCCATTGAGTAATAATCAACGATCTCGTTCTGTTCGTTAAGGGTGATATCGAGACGCGTGACAAGGCGTGCACGGTTCGCGCCTTTCTTGAGAAGAATGGGAGTGGGAACCGGCTCCATAGGCAGGGGATTACCAAATTCATCCATAAGTCCCTGCTGCTGGGCCATAGCGGGATTGTGAAGCGGGTTCAGCGGATTAAGGTACGCGTTAGGAGATCTCTGAAGGACCTGGTTACCACCGATGACAATGTCAATCTCGCCGAAAACTTCAGGTATGTCGATATTGTCAAAGTTGTCAGAATCGCATGCCAGGATAATCATGTCGACGTTTTCCTGGTTGTTGAGAATGTTTACGGTTCGATTCAGCGCCTGCTCGTATGGCTCGAACGAGTACTTGGCATTCATCGGGTTAAGACGCCCACCTGGCTGAATCAGCATGCTGATGATTCCTACTTTGAAACCCGGAAGGTTTTCAACTTCAACAATTCTGTAAGGCTCGAAAATAGTTTCCGGCGGAACCGGTAACAGCGGACTCGCGCTTCGTGCAACAATTCCCTGCTCGATCGGAAGGTCGGGCCATGCTCCCGTAGAATAAAGGTTGGCCGAGGTAAATGGAATATCGTAATCCTCGACGAATCTCATCAAATCGGATGTTTCAAGCCGTAATTCGTTCACACCGACGTTCACAAGATCGTAGTCAAACACCTGGTAGGCCTGCCAGATATAATCGTCCTTCGCTTTTTGCATTTCGCTTGAGCTGCCGTTTGTAACGTCCCCTGTGTCGATGAGTATTACATCCCATGGAACCGCGTCGCGGATTTCGTTAATGATCGTGCCACGCCTGGGCATTCCGCCCCATTTCCCGGAGTGGCATCCGCAGGGAGTGAAATTCGACACGGTGTTCGATGAGAGAAATATCGTGAAACCCCTCGCTTCCGGAGAAGTTCCTTCAGAATGCGAATCATCACCGGCTGAAATGTCGGCCTGGGCAATAAGTGCTACATTGTCCGAAGCGTCAACTGACGGAAGACTTCCATGCAGCGATGCTGAATAGTTGTCAAGTCCCGTATTATTAATCTCTGATCCGGAACAGGAAATCACTGATAAAAGTAAAATTGTTGTGGCAAAGCAAAATAATCTGGTATTCATTGTGCACCTTCTGATTTCTGTGATGCAGTTTCTATTATACAAGCGTTTACCCCCGGTTTGCACATTCCGGGAGTTAATATCCAATCAGCAGAGGTCTTATGGTTGTTCTTCGGGCAGAACGAACATTGGTGTGACCGCATTGCAGATTTCCGCCGATTCTGAAAGTGCTGTCGGGAAATCGAAATCAACTCCCCAGCGTCCGGTGTGACAGAGCCTGCAGTTTATCTCCAGGATCGGCAGTTTCATGACATCGTCATCCTGTGTTTCCTCGCGGGTCGATGGCGTAATTCCTGCGAGACGCTCCTGGAGCCGAATATGCGCGCCGCCGTCGGGGTGGCATCCGCCACAGTCAACGTTCTGAAATTCCGGGTCTATGAGACTGTATAAAAGCAACCTCGGCTCATCCATAAATCCGAGCGCGTGACACCTTGTGCATTCACGGTCGTTAAGGCTCCCGTTGTCCTCGATAGTTGCATATGAGCTGAAATGACCGTGCCCGTGTTCGCGCCACACGTCAGTGTAACCCGGATGACATCGCTCGCATGCGGTGCTTCCGCCAAACCTTGTAATTATTCTGCTGTTGAGATCAACCGAAAGGACCTCGGTGTCATAACCTGCAGCAATTTCATCGAAACGCGGGTCATCCATTATATCTTCATCCGCGGTAATGTCTTCGATGTAGTAATCAACGATTTCGCTTTCGTCGTTAAAGGTTATATCCAGCCTTTGCAGAATCTTTCCACTCGCTGCACCTTTTGGTACGAGAAGGGGAAGCTGCAGCGGTTCGAGTACCGGTTGCGACGTGGGGCTTTCATCCTCAGTCCCATTGTCTGACAGACCAGCACTTGATGTACCTGCGCGATAAAATGGATTGAGTTCGTTAATAAAAGCGTTTGGAGATCTTCCGAGCTGCTGGTGTGCACCAACGACAATATCGATACCTTCGAACAGAAGGTCGGTGTCGAGGTTATCGTAATTGTTAATGTCATGTAGTAGAACAACAAGGTCCACGTGTTCCGCGTCTCTCAGATGATTCCTCGTGCGGGTGATCGCATCCAGGTACGGTTCATATGAAAAGCGCGACTGGTACTGTTCCAGTCGCGATGGCGGTTCAAGTACAATCCCGAAAAACCCGATTCTGAAGCCGGGCGAGTTCTCCGGTTCAACAATGATATACGGCTCGAACAGCGTTTCCGCATCCGTTGATGCAGAAGGCGTGGTGTCTTCGGATGCAGCTTCGGATTCGCTGGTACCGATGTTAAGAGGAAGCGAGTTTTGAGGAAGTTCCGGGTAAGCTCCCGGTGGGTAAATGTTCGCTGAACTCCACGGGATACCATACTGCTCCCCGGCATTCAGAATGTTATCAGCCTGCAGTCGAAGTTCGTTATAGCCTACATTCACGAAATCGTAATCGAGAAGCTGGTAGGATCTGAAGATGTAGTCGTCCTTTAATTCCTGGTTGTAACCGATCGCACGTCCGACAACATTTCCCGCATCGATATGGAGAACGTCCCAGTCGACGGATTCCTCGATGCCTGCGAAGATGGATCCGCGACGGGGCAGTCCGCCCCATTTTCCTGACTGGCATCCGCACGGCGTGAAGCTTGAATCTGTATCGGAGCTGATCATGAAAGTTATGATCCGCGGAATGACTTTCTCCGGTTCGCTCGATGCAGTCTGGTTAGTACTGCACGATGTCAGTGTCAGAAATGCCGTTAACACAAGCAGGCAGATCAGCCATGATGTGAAAGGGATTTCTTTCAGGGGATGATCGTAGTCCATTGGAGATTTTTTTATATCCTTGTTAAATAGACAGTTTCCGATTCGTGAATCACGAACCGCCAGTGTCTTATTATAGTATTAAGTTAATTTAAACGGGATTAAACCTGAAATCAGTCTTTTTCCCTGCCTGCCCGTTTCCTGACGTACTCGATCATTCCCCCGGCATGTACGATTTCATCGATGAATCCGGGAAGCTGTTTGCATCGATAAGCCCTTCCATTTGTCTGCGAATGGATCGTGCTCGCTACGGGATCGATCAAAAGCTCTTCACCTGAATCGATAAGTTCACTCGCCGCGGGGCAAACCATTATGTAGAGGCCTATATTAACGGCGTTTCTGAAAAACAGCCTCGAAAACGAATGTGCGACAATCGCCCCAAGTCCTGACGCTTTGAGTGCGAGCGGTGCCGCCTCCCTGCTGGAGCCGCACCCGAAGTTGCGTCCGGCCACAATTATGTCGCCGGGTGCCACACGTCTTGCGAAATCGGGGTCGGCACCCTCCATAGCGTGATCACCGAGTGCTTCGGGATTAAAAGTGTTGCAGTATCTCGCCGGAATAATCTGGTCGGTGTCTATGTTGTCACCGAATTTCCATGCAAGTCCCCTGATTTTCTCAACCGGCATAATTACCCGCTCCCGAATGATTTATTGAAAAGCTCGACTTCTCTCCTGATTGCCGTTTCGAGTTTATCCAGAAGTTTTTCGATAAATGTAACCGCTTTGTCGTGACTGAAATCCGGAGTTGAATCGCCATCCTCGTATACAAGCACGGCAGATGAATATGGCGCGGAAATCAGGCCAGAGGTGAAGCGTGTGAATTCGTCAGAGTTTACTGCCGTCTCATCGAGAAGTTCCGGTCTGAATGCCGCGATGCAGGCGGTTTCATCGAGCGCAGCATGGCCGCCTTTTCTGCCCTCTCCATAGATTTCCTCAAGGAGTTCGGGATCGAAATGCCACCAGTCGATCACAATAAAATGCCGCCTGCCCGGATCGGAAACAATGAGGTTTTTTACAACTAGACCGAGGGATTCAGTGTTTCCGCCATGACCGTTAATAATGACGACCCTCCGGAATCCCATTTCGAGGAAACCGGTCAGGATGGTTTCCATCAGTTCCGCATACTGACCCTTCGGTATCCTGATGCCGCCGGGATATGCAACAAGCCCGGTGGTGACGCCATAGTTAAGGGTCGGTGCGACAGGCCATCCGGTTCGTTCACCAAGCTTGAGGGCGATATCCTCCGCACAGAAGTTATCTGTACCGATTGGCGCGTGGCGGCCGTGAGCCTCAAGCGTTCCGACCGGCAGGAGTAGAGTGTCGATACCGCTATCGAGAATTTTTTCCAGCGCGGGATATGTCAGTTCGTCTATGCGTATCGCGGTCATATTTGTCTCCGTCAGGTGATTGACTCGGTTCTCTCCTTAATAGCTTTCAGCATCCCGTCGAGGTTGTTCTGCATGATCTTATCGAGCAGCTTGACGATAAGTGGCCCGATCAGTGGGAGGCCGAGGTCATAGTCGATTTCCATGACCATCCTTGTGCCATCACCTTCGGGCAGGAAGTCCCATGTCCCGCTGTAATGCTTGTAATCACCCTCGACAAGTTCGAATTTATTGGAGAGTGTCTCGTAGTTCCAGTTTTCATCCTCTACCCACTTGATATCCTTGTCGATCGAGGCCACTTTCGCATGTGCAACCCATGCAACGCGTGAGAAACCATCGTCTCTTCGCTCAAGAACCTTTATATCCTTCACATCCGGCATGAATTCCGGGTATTTTTCAACCTCCCTGGCGATATCGAAAACTTTCCGGGGTTCAGCGTCAACTGTAATTTCACTTTTTACTATACCCATAATTTCCTCCGGTGGAATAATCCGGCCAGCCGATTATGCGTTGTATCGGGGATAAAAATCAAATATCCCCGGGAGTATTCCGGGGATTAAATCAGTTAACCCTTTGAGTTCAGGAATTCAGTTATTGAAACTGACGGAATCGCGAATTAAATCCGAAGCCTCGTAAGCTTCGGTTACGAAATCATCGCTCCCGCCGACACTGGCGGTCAGGAACCCGTACTCACCGTCGCCAATCCTGTAAAGCCAGTAATCATTAATGATAATTTTTCCATCCCCAAGGTAGGCACGTCTTACCGATTCCCATTCGCTCTCAAGTTCGTATTCCTGTGATGTCAGGAGTGTGGCACTTGAGGGTATTCCCGATACTGATTCGCTAGATTCAAATGCATCGGCAAGTGTCGCGATATTAATCGGCTCATCGAGCGGATTGTAAAGTATCCTGCCGATCAGGCCGTCCTGTGTCATGATCGTAGCGTACAGACCGATTTCAGATTCACGGGTTACGGTCCACGTGAGCGGTGCTGTGAAGAACACGTCACCCGGAAGATCGACTACAACCGGTACGTTGATTCCCTGTTCTCCCGATATGGTTAGCGATGAATTCCGTTCCGCGAAAAGAATCCCGTTTATTACAACAAGCCAGTTAACGTCATAAAATCCCGGAAGCCGGTCAATGTCTTCCGGAAGGATGTAATCCACTTCGGATACGATGTTTCCCGCGTCGATCGGAATAGTGTAATCCTCAACGATTTCGTCGGGACCTCCGCTGATCCTGAGCAGTACCGTGGTATTCTCCGGGGCAATGCCTCCCGTCAGAAGCCTTGTAATTATTGATTCGTCGGCCCCGAACCATGACGCGCGTGCGTTGTCCGCTGTCACGAGGTAACCCTCACCGACGGAGAAGTCCATCGGGTCATTTACACCATGCGTAGCCTGAAGCTGAATCAGGCTTACAGGAAGCGTTTCAATCGGGAATGTGACCGTGTCGTAGTAACCAAGCACTATAACCTCGATGCTGAAATCGGCTTCCGGTGTTGATCCATATGGAGGTCGTGCAAGATAACCATCAACAAAGAAGTTGTTGAAGCCGTCGTCTATCGATGTTGATCCCATACCTCGATCGAGGACGAATCCATCTGCTGTCGTCCCGATCCACCTGATCTGTGCGTGTGCCCAGCTCACAATGTTCTCGATACGGAAATCCACTTCCAGAGTGTAGGGGATGGCAGCGTCCCCGAGTTCTTCAGAAAGCGTGTCATCGTCACGCGGTACAAGCCTTACATCCTCGATATGTATACCGGGAATTGCGGGCGGGCTTTCAATTCTTATCTCGAATTCGACATCATCCTTCAGTCCGTCCACGCTTACCGATGCGTATATGCTGTAGGTTTGAGTGCCTGCGCCGATATCTACGGGAATCGCATTTTCAACCCGAATCGAATTGAATCCCGGCTCACAGGCAATATCAATCGATCCGGAATGCGCAACTCTCTCGTATCGGTTATACACATCCCATGTGAGATGAGCTGTTTCCGTCTCTGTCGATTCGACATTGAACTCGTAGAGGAGGTCAATTTGATCGTTTGCGTCGAACAGGCCTGTTCGTGCGGCCTGCCCGGGAGTTGTTGCATATGCGTCAATGAGATCGATGCTTTCCGTTTCGGCGTATAACGGTGAAGCTGTGATTAACAGCAGAACTGCCAGAAGTGATAGTCGGAGAACAGGAAAAATCCGGGAGGTCATGGAAAGCTCCTTGGAGTTGCAGATTGGGATCAGGCTGTATCTTTATGTTATGACAAATTCTGAAGAGACCAGTTCAACAGGAGGATGATTATCGTGATTTTCAATCTTTCAGAGAATGGAGAACGACTCTTCCGGGGCCGGTCAGATGCATGAGCATTATGTAGGGCAGCGGACCCTCCTGTCCGGGAGTGCCTACTGTTCGCGGTATGTAACCGATCTCTGCATCCATGCTCAGGATCATCTCACCATCGACCACGATCTGTTCTTCCGGGCCGAGGCTGAAATCGACTAGGTTTCCCGTACCGTGAAGGAAAACGGTCCCGGTTCCTGACATTATCGCGAATTTACCCGACTCGACTTCTCCCGAGTCCTCGCCGGAAAGATGAAGAATGTCAGCGACAATTCCCTCGGTTGCGGCGAGTATGCAGTCGATTTTAACGATGGCACGGTTGTTCTGTGACAGTTTAACCGGATGCACCTTACCCACACCGGGAGCGTGGAATCCGACAAGGCCGCCACCGGCGTCGCACCTGTAGACCACAAGGGGCGCTTCACCCTCGGGCGCAAGTGTTTCCGAAATAGCGAGCCAGTAAGGTCCGGCCGGGTTAGTGTCACTCTTTACCGCACCTTTCACGAAAAGAAGAGTGCCGAGTCTTGAGAAGACCGACTCGCCAGCTTCAAGTTCTATTGCGATCGTCTGGACTGCGTCTCCAAGAATCCTGTGTTTCACGTGTCCCTCCAGCGGGAAGTAATCGATAAGATTTTATCATAAACCGTTATTTTGTTTTTTCAAGATTTCTTATTTAACTTCAGGGTGTATAATAGGTATATGCCTGAATATCGATATGAATGTGTGGATGTCTCCGGAAGACGCATCAGCGGCAGGCTCCGTGCCGAAACGAGGGACATCGCCGTTGAAGAGCTAAGGCGGCAGGGATACATCCCGACGAGCGTACTTGAGTCAGGGGAAGGGAGACAGAGATCGCAGTATGCCCCCGGATTCGGCGGGGTTTCGGTAAACAGGCTGGCGATATTTACCCGGAAACTCGCAACGCTTGTCAGGACCGATATTCGCCTTTCGGAAACATTTGAAATTCTCGCGGATGAGGAGGAGGGATACCTTCTGCCCGAAGCGGCAAGGCACGTAGCCGACCAGGTATCGCGTGGCGTGCCATTGGGCGAAGCGATGGCGCAACGACCGCAGGTTTTCAGCAGGCTCTACATTAAAATGGTTGAAGCCGGGATCAACTCGGGCAACCTCGATTATGTCGCTGACAACCTTGCTCAGCTTTACGAGAACGAAAACGCCCTGAGAAAGAGGATTATTGGAAAACTTGTATACCCCGCGATTTTACTCATCCTCTCGATGCTCATATCACTGATCCTTCGTTCTTTCGGAATGATTACCACCGAGCTGTTCAACATGCTTCTCGTTATCTGGGCGGTAGTGATTGGCCTCGTACTGCTCGGAAGAACACGCATCGGTTACTCCATCTACCGACAGATAGGATTCCGCCTGCCATGGATCGGTGACGTGATGCGCAAGATAAACCTCGCGCGTTTCTGCAGGATATTCAGTCTGCAGTTTTCGGCCGGTGTACCGATGATCGAGAGCCTCGAGACCTCCAAGGATGTACTGCAGGATCCCGATCTTTCGAAGGCGATCGATCATATAAAATTCAGAATTAACGAGGGAAGCGATCTGAAGGACGCGATGGTATCGACCGGGAAGTTTCCCCGGCGGATGATCGCGATGGTCGGTACGGGTGAAAAGGCGGGGGGGGTGGAGGAGATGCTGGACAAGCTTGCGGAATATTATGACCTTGAGATCGATTCCGCGGCACATGCGATGACAACGATTATTTACTTCGTGGTTTATCTCGGAGTTGCGTTAACCGTGGCGATTATCGTAATCAGTTCGTACCAGTCTTATTTCGGAATGATCAGCTCTCTGATTAACGACGCATAGGCTGCAGCATTCAGTTATCTTCGAGAAGAGTTTCCTTCAGCGCTGTGAAAAAGTTTCGGTAGACTTTCTCATCGGTTGTTTCAGGCAGATTTACGTTAACCGTAACCTGAACCGGAACCCTTCCGGTACCTTCACCTGCGTTAACAGACAATCCATCGCCCGTTTTTCCTGCTGAAACAACTCCTCCCGCATGTTCTCCGAAATCGGCAAGTTTGCATAAATTACGAAAAGTTGTCGCCATTCGTCCGGCTACCGCCTCGCTTGCCTTAGTCTCGCCGCGGAAGAAATTCACGAGGTCTTTTGTCTTGTAATCGTATGGATTTTTAAACTGCTGGAACAAACCACCGTACGCTTTTCGAATAGCGTTCGCCAGAACTTTCCTCGGCGCTGCGCCAAGGTAGTTCGCCCATACCTCCGTGGGTTCTCCCGACTGGTCGATGAAGTGTAAAAACCTGAGGACCGTGAGGAGTGTAGGGTCGTTCGAATCCGTCAGGCTGACCTTCATCAGCCAGTCGTTGTCCGCGACAGGCGGGATTCCCGACTTGCGGATTTTTTCAAAAAGTATCGATATCTTGCCGGGAACGGTCGTGTATGCGTACTTTGCCACGGTTTGAATCCTCCCTTGCGTCATGCGCAAATGAGCGCATAAATCGCAAGAGAGTATAACAGATTTAATTGATCCGGTATCGGGTAAACAACCAAAGTTGTCGGATATCCTGGTTTTCAGCCGTCCTTGCGAGCCCAGTCGTACGGAATGTCGTTATCGTGAGGATGCTCCCTCAACTCGTCCGGGTCGGTATAGTTGTAAGTGTTCGTCGGCACGTTAACCAGAAGAGCCTCGTTTTCGCTGATGGTCATGAATCCGTGATGCACAAGTGCGGGTATTTTGACAAGAAGCGGATTTTTATCGCCCATGAAGAATTCATTTACAGTGCCCTTTGTTGGTGAATTCTCACGGGGGTCATAGAGAACAACCTTCATCATTCCGTGCACAACACAGAAATGATCGTCCTGCATCTCGTGGTAATGCCACGCTTTCACAACTCCCGGATATCCGGTTGTAAGGTAGCACTGGCCGAATTTATCGAACATTCCGTCCCAGTCGCTTCTGAGAATCTCCATAAGACGTCCACGCTCATCGGGGATCATCCTGAGTTTAACGATCTTCACACCGTCGATAAGTGGTTTCGCGCGGACTCCAAGCGGCATCGGGGCGGGAGGTGTTATTTCAATTGACATTGCGTAAATCTCCTTATCAGGATACAGCAGACAAGTATGCTTGAATACGGGAGAAGTGTCAATTACGAGGATATATCATCGACAAGGTTCCCGATAGTCTGAACCATGTGATTCCATTCGAATACCTTACGCCATTCGGTAATTTCCCGTTCCATTTTACTGCGAAGCTCGCTCCCACGCTGAAAATATTCCGTTACCGTTCTGATAATCGCGGAAGGATCCCGCGGGGGTATAACAAATCCTGTTAGATGGTCCCTGACAACCTCCGGAAGCCCGCCCACATTCGTTACTATACAGGGCAGCTTAAAACCATACGCGATCTGAAGGATCGCCGACTGAGTCGCGGATTCGTACGGAAGTACCATCACATCGGCAGCAGCGAAATACTTGCCAACCTCGTCATTCGGGACATAGCTGTCAATGATTCTTACCCCGCCTTTCGAAGAATTACCGGGATTAAATAATGTGTTGAGTTCCTTCGCCCAATTTTCATATTCATCGGGTCCGTCCCAGTATTCTCCGACACACCATATCTGCGCTCCCGGTACATTTTCAATAATACCGGGTGATGCCTCGATCAGCCATTTAAGTCCCTTATATTTTCTCACAAGGCCGAAATAGAGAACCATCGGTTCATCTGTTAAACCCAGTTCTTTCCGGGCTTTATCGCGTGTCCACCCGGTCG